>Ga0075366_10000373_pt1 | contig 20810 bp, 17 predicted proteins | sample EndMethybrTD3031_FD_72351 | JGI IMG/M metagenome (GOLD analysis project Ga0075366, IMG submission 72351) | Populus endosphere microbial communities from Tennessee, USA - Endosphere MetaG P. TD hybrid TD303-1 | ecosystem: Host-associated > Plants > Roots > Endosphere | place: USA: Tennessee...
CCATTGAGTTGTGGACGGGCGAAACCGCCCAAATGAGCACCGAGCCGGGGTCGGAGTTTTCCATGTGGGACGGCAGCATTGTTGGCAAAAACATTGAATTTGAGCCTGGTAAAAAAATTGTACAGCAATGGTATTTTGAAGGTAAATCAGATGATTCGATAGTTACCATAAAATTACACCCCGATAAGCAAGGCACATCTGCCGAAGTTAGGCATACCAACATCCCCGATGAGGATTTTGATGATATTGCAGATGGCTGGACACACAGCTACTTTGGCGGATTGATAGACTTTTTTGAAGGAGAGTAATAAACCGCCTAAGTATTTTGCTCAATGGCAGATATCAAACATAAAAAGCGATGGCTAAAAACCATCGCTTTTTATGTTTAAATAAATTTGTTATGTATTTGAATTACAGAAACTTAAATTTCTCTATCGATTTATATAGCAACCGCCGGATGAACAAACACCTTCGATTTGATATCGGCGCCGGCCTTACCAAGCGTAGCGGCTACAGAACAATATTTGTTTAATGATAACTCAACCGCGCGGGCTGCTTTGTCTTCATCAATATCGCCATACAAGTGAAATTCAACTTCGATATCCTGCCATAACGATGGTTCTTTGCCGGCTTCACGTTCGCCGTTAACCACCATTTTATAGTCCTTTACTTCCTGGCGTTGTTTTTTTAAAATGCTGATAACATCAATTGCCGAGCAGCCTGCAAGGCCCATTAATAGCATTTGCATCGGGCGTATCCCAAAATCTTCGCCACCACTTTCGGGGCTGCTATCCATTTTTACAGTGTGGCCAATGGAATCAACGGCCTCGAAGCCGAAATCGCCATGCACACGTTTAAGTTCTATTGTGGCCATAGTGTTGTTTTTATTATGATGCTAAGTTAGGTAATTGTTGGCGTTTGATAAAGGCAGCCTATGTTTGTTTACGCTGTTATTACCAAAAAAGTTTTAAGATATTGACTTCCTGTCCTTTACCGGAATTACCAGCTTTAACCCCGACCATATTTCATCTACCGCGCACACTTTTACATCAACCAACCCTATTTTAAGGGCGAAATTCCGGATCACATCCTCAGTAATATCCGTAACTACTTTTGATGCCTTTTTGGGCCACGATACCCAAATGATACCATCGGGTTTTATTTGCTTCATCAATAGCGGCAAGCTGGCTAAAAGCTCATCTTTACTTTTGGTAAAAAAATGAACCAGGTCTTTTTTAATGCCGGCGTCATCCACAAAGTAAACGCCGACCGGCATATCGGTAAATAACTGCATATAATAATCGGGCGCGTTAATCAGCATTACATTTGCCGATGTTTTTATACCCAGCTTTTTTGCCAATGGAGTGCCGGAGTATCCTGCCATTTGATCAGATAGTTTTTAAATGGTGCATTAAATGTTCAACATAATCGTTAGCCAGCCATTCAACTGTTTGCAGGTTAGGTTCGCCTTTGTTGTTATCGCAGCGGGCAGTTAACCTATCTGCCGGGTAATTTTCCCAAACCCTAATTATTTGCCTGTTTAGCAAAATCCAAAGGTCAAGCAGTTCTTTAATATCAACATCCTGGTAATGTTGTACAGCTACATATTTATCCTGTTCGTAAACCAGTTTAAAATTTTCTTCATAGGTACAGCGTACAAAACGCTGCAGGTTTATTTGGGCACTATCAATCAGGTGGCCAATCACCTCTTTTTTAGACCATTTATTGGGCGCGGGCTTTAAATCCCAGTTATCATCAGAAGATCTGGTTTGCAAAAAATCGGTTATAGCGGTGTTTAAAATGGCAGAAGTGGTAGTCATTGCGTGTTTTTTAATTGAGTATTTAAAGATTGTTATTTCATATTGAAATACAAAACCATTAACTTCAAAGCCTTAAAGATACATATGGCCCTTAATTATATCTGGATAGCATTTTTTTTGATCGCGTTTGTTGTAGCACTTATCAAGCTTGTTTTTTTTGGCGATGTAGAAGCTTTTAAATTGCTTGTTGATGGCATTTTCAGTTCGTCAAAATCGTCGGTAATGGATATTGCGCTACCGTTGATTGGCGCTATGGCTTTTTGGCTGGGTATATTAAATGTGGGCGAAAAGGCAGGCGCCATAAATTTCCTGTCGCGCCTGGTTGGGCCGTTTTTCAGCCGCTTGTTTCCCGATGTGCCTAAAAAACATCCGGCCGTTGGCCAAATGCTCATGAATTTCTCGGCCAATTTACTCGGGCTCGATAATGCGGCTACCCCATTGGGTTTAAAAGCTATGGGAAGCCTGCAGGAGTTAAATAAAGATAAGGAATCTGCTTCAAACGCACAGATCATGTTCCTGGTGCTGCATACTTCGGGCCTGCAAATGCTTCCTGTAACTATCATTGCCCAGCGTGCCATCTTACACGCAAAAGATCCGGCCGATATATTTTTACCCTGCATTATTGCAACCTATGCTGCCACGGTTGTTGGTTTACTGATAGTGGCCATAAAACAAAAAATTAACCTTTGGGACAGGGTAATTATAGCCTGGCTTGGTGGTTTAACCGCTTTCATCACCCTTGTAGTATGGTATTTTACTACGCATTTATCGCATGATCAAATAAGTACAGTATCAAAAGTGGTAAGCAACTTTTTACTCTTCTTTATCCCGGTAGTATTTATCGTAGGCGGAATGATAAAAAAAATCAATGTGTTTGATGTTTTTGTAGAAGGCGCCAAAAGCGGATTTGAAACCTCGGTAAAAATTATCCCGTACCTGGTTGCTATGCTGGTAGGCATCAGTGTGTTTCGCGCATGCGGGGCTTTGGATTATATGAACGATGGTTTGCGCTGGGTTTGTATTAAAGCCAATTTAGATACCCGGTTTGTAGATGCCATGCCGGTGGCTTACATGAAGCCATTAAGCGGATCGGGATCCAAGGGGATGATGATAGATGTGATGACGAATTTTGGCGTCGATGGCTTTGCCGGGCATTTGGCCAGTATATTCAATGGATCGGCCGATACTACTTTTTATATTGTGGCATTATACTTTGGCACCGTTGGTATCAAAAAGTCCCGTTATGCTATCCCAGCCGGTTTAATTGCCGATTTAGCCGGCATCATAACTGCCATATTTATTACTTACCTGTTTTTTGGCAATTTAAAATAGCCTCAATGCTATTTCGGGTTATTAATTAACAGCAACTTTTTTAGCGTTGTTATGGGCAGTTATTTGCCCATTTTTCACAACCAACTTTCATTTTCAGAATTTTACTTTTTGCAATAAATTCAATTATTATTTGAAAATAATTATTAATTTCGGTCAATCTATTGAATTTTAGGCAATTGTCTACAGTAAAAGCAAGTGAATGAATAAAATATTTACTACAAATTTATTTTTTTTTGCTTTATTTAATTTAATTGCTTTTTCCGCTTCTGCGCAAACTATAACTATTGGCAATGTAGATGCCGGCCCGTACGCGTCCGGGTCTACAATAAGCGTTCCCATCCAGGTAACCGGGGCATGTACCGATCCTACAAATACCTACAATCTTTACCTTTCAAATGCCGGCGGAAGCTTCGCGTCGCAAAAGCTAATTGGCAAGTTTACGGGCAACTATGCTACTTTTGTAAACGGCATTATACCCGCGGGCACCACTCCCGGCACCGGTTATTTGCTTAGCGTATCGGCAACCAACCCATCGGTTACAAGCGGGGCATCAACAGCAATTTCAATTGTTGCAGGCACCGGCACCGTCGCGGCGTTAAATTCACAATCTATAGATGTTAATTACCCCGAGGTATTCGGCTCATGTTCGGGTTCTAATAACTCATTATATAATTTTATAAATACATCAACAGCAGGAGCTACGGTTACAGCAAGTTTTTACAATGAGCTTTCGCAGGTAACTGAGGCATCTAACCTTAATTTTACCAATAACGGTAATTTTACAGCTAAAACAGCTAATTATACCATCAGCGTTAAAGCTACTAACGGTGGTATTGTAGGTACGTATACTTATATCCTTGTTAATAACCTGGTTAACAATAGCTTTGGGGTTGAGGGAAGCACAACTGCCTGCCTTGGCAGCGGGGCTACCAACATTACATACAATATCGATCCAAACGTCATTAAAAACAATTATCCGGGTTTACTTTATAATGTTTCATGGGGCGATGGTACGCCATCGGTATCCTACACCTACTGCCAGATCCTTGCAGCGGGCGGAAAAGTTTCGCACGAATATGTTAAGGCATCGTGCGGAAACATAGTTAAAGGTCAAAATAATTCGTTTGAAGTAAAATTACAATTAGTAAGCCCCTTTTGTGGCAACGTAGGTACGCCTGTTGCCAGTTATGCAAAAGTAATAGCGCCGCCAATTAACCTGCCTGTTGTGCCGGTGGCGGCCTGCTTAAATACCGCGGTAAAATTTGTAAACAATTCATTTCCGGGCGATGACCCCAGCAGCACATCAACAACGTGTACAAATACAAAAGCCCGGTATACCTGGCTTGTTGACGGTGTAACCAAGCAAGTGAACTATAAACTATCAGATGCTTTCTTTTACACTTTCACAACTAAAGGTATACATACAGTCACGTTACAGTTGCAAAACAATACGGGATCATGCGCCGTTGCCGATGTTACGCAGGATATTTGTATCCAGGAACCTCCTGTACCGGCCTTTTCCCTGCCCGTTAACTCGGGTTGCATTCCTCTTACGGTTACGCCGGTAAACACCTCAAAAATTGATTCAAACTGTAATAACACCAATAGATATGTTTGGACGGTTACCGGTCCCGCGCCTGTAGCTTATGCAAACGGAACAAATGCGAACAGCGCCACGCCCCAGTTTTTATTCAATAAAACCGGTGTTTACACTATTAAGTTGGCAATCTCAACCGTAAGTTGCGGCCTGATAACTGATGCTACAACGCAAACGGTTGTAGTTGATGATGCGCCCACGGCCGCATTGTCAAAAGATACTGTGTTTTGTGGAACAAATACCACACTTAATTTTGATAATACCAATAACAGTGCTACCAAAGTAACATTTTCCGGATCGGCGCAAAACACCGGCGCAACCTACAAATGGACTGTAACCGGGGGAGCATTTTCATTTGTTAATAACACCACCGATGTTTCCCAATATCCAGTCATAAAATTTAACGATTTTGCTAAGTATACTGTAAGCGTAACCAATACCAACGTTTGCGGGGCACCAGCCAGCAGCAGCCAGCAATTAGAATTTATTGCGGCGCCAACAGTTACAGTTGGCACCTACCCTGCTGTTTGTGCGGGAACGGATGTTAGTTTGAGCGGTACGTCAAGTAATCCTTCGATAAAAATGCGCTGGGCCGGCGGCACCGGTATATTTACCGACCGAAATTCGGCGCAAACAATTTATACACCATCTGCAGCCGAAATAAAAGCAGGCAAAGTTACACTTGTTTTTCAGGGTATAACCACGCTGGCTGCACCCTGCGATACCATAGCCGACCCTGCAACAATTATCATCAATAAGGCCGATTCAATTACGAGTAAAAACACGGTGATCTCCTGCTCTGGAAAACCGCTTGGTTATAATATCACCGCGACAAAACCTGCCACAACATTTACGTGGGTGGTTGATGCATCAAAAACAAGTGCTACCGCGGGTGGCTACACGGCAAGCGGTAACGGCAGCTTTATCAATGATGTTTTAACCAATAGCGATTTAAACGGTAATGCAACGGTTACCTATAATATCATATCAACCAGCCAGGGTTGCGTTAGCGAGATATTTGCACTTACGGTAACAATACCACCTGCAGTTATTACTCCTTCTTTCACAAAAGATAACAGCACTGCCTGCGGCGATCTGTTGGTTCAATTCACCAATACATCGAAGCCTATAAACAGTGTTTTTTTATGGGATTTTGGCGACGGGTCAACGGATACAGGCACTAATCCCCAACATACATTTTTGGCAAAAACAGATGGGCGGGATACCGTATATCACATTAGTTTAAGCATTGTAAGCGACTGTAATATAACTACCCCATATCTTGATTCCATAAGGATAAGCCCGCAAAAACCTCTCGCCAGGTTAATTCCAGATAGAGTTGAAGGTTGCTCCCCTTTCGTTGTAACCGGCAAAAACTCGTCGCCCGGTAAAAACTTACAATACACTTACTACCTGTACGACGGAACTTTAATGCTCGAATCAAAGGTATATACCGATAAAAGCGATTTTAAATTTAATACACCATTAAATACCACTCGTACAAAGCAATATACCATATTTATGGTTGCCCAGGATTATTGCGGCAATACCGATACCACCCTGAAACGCACCATAACGGTATCTGCTCCTACTATTACGCCGGATATGTTTTTTCTGAATAACAAAAACAGTGGTTGCAGTCCTTTGAACTTAACGTTTGTAAATAATTCATCGGGGGGCGATACATTTTATTATACGATTTATGATGATAAATATAATGTAGTAACCAACGTAGCAGCCGGTACCGATAACTTGCCTTATATTTTTACCAAACCGGGAATGTATTATGTAACCATCACCGCTTCAAGTAAATGCTCGTCAGGCAATGAGTCATCAAAATCAACAAACCGGGTTATGGTATACAACATACCAAAGGCTGGCTTTACAGCATCAGATACCACTGGTTGCCGAAATGTTACCGCATCGTTTACAAATACAACCTATGCCGATCCTAACACGCAGCCAGTAGCATTATCATATACCTGGTATTATGGAGACGGCGCCACAGCAACCGGGCTTACGCCTCCGCCACATACTTATAACTTTAAAAACTCGCCATACACGGTAAAACTTATAGCGGTTAATCCCTTAACTGGTTGTGCAGATAGTTTGGTAAAAAAGGATTATATAAAAGTTACATCGCCACCCGGAACTGCCTTTACAGCAAACCCCGATACCGTTACAAGCATACCAAATTATCAATTTCAATTTGTTGACCAAACCACCGGTGCGCCGGCCAACTGGGCCTGGGATTTTGGAGATGGGACCGTAAGCGCCCTTCGCAACCCTCCCCATACTTACGCCGATACCGGAAAATATAAGGTAACGCTGGTAACAAGCACCAAAGATTTTTGCGATAGCGTTGCAACGCATTATGTACGCGTTACGGGTGTGCCTGGCGAACTGTATTTGCCAAACGCCTTTATGCCCACCAGCGGCACAACCGAATTAAGAAAGTTCTCGGCCAAGGGATCGGGTATTAAACAATGGCATTTGCAGATATTCAACGGCTTTGGCCAGTTAATTTGGGAAACCAGTAAACTATCGGCACCTAAAGGCACCCCGATTGATGGCGACGGTTGGGACGGTACTTTTAAAGGTGCACCAGCAGAGCAGGGCGTTTATGTATGGCAAGCTTCGGCAACATTCATCAATGGCAGCGAGTGGAAAGGAATGTCGTACAATAATTCATTACCCAAACGAACGGGTGTTGTTCATTTAATAAGATAAATAATGCGCGTTTTGCTTAAGGGATATGTTTTAGGTTTGTTAATGCTGCTGTTTGGTAGCGCGGCTGTTGCCCAGGACCACATGTATTCGCAGTTCTTTAATTCCCCGGTATATCTTAACCCCGCATTAAACGGCCAGTTCCAGGGCGATTTACGCATGAACCTGATTTATCGCAACCAGTTTACATCGGTGCCGGGCGGTTTTAATTATCTAACCGCATCTGTAGATTATAATATACCGCAATTTGGCGGCGGGGTTGGTTTTATATTTACCCGTGGAAACGAGGGTACGGCCGGGCTTACTAAAAACAATATAGCCGGCATTTACTCCTATAGTGTTGGCTCTGATGATTTTGTGTTATCATTTGGTGTACAAGCAGGCGTAACCAATCGCACAGTGGATTATGGTAAGCTCATATTCGGCGACCAGATTGATCCCCGCTTAGGATATATTCCCGGCTCGCCAACAAATGCCGAGTCGCCAAGATTCGACAACCGCTTTTATTTTGACGCCGGCGCAGGCATAAACCTTGCATTAAGCGATTTTAATATTGGCGGGGCGTTGCAGCACATTAACCGGCCTAATGAATCGTTCACGGGTACGCCCGCAAAATTACCTATGCGTGGCACCGCCCACATCAGCTACAGGTGGGACCTTAATAAAGACGAAAACCTTGATGAAGATGAGAAATCATTTTTTATTCCATCGGTTGTATTTTACAAGCAATCGGCGGCACAATCAATAAATATTGGCTTACAATATAAAAGGCATAACCTTAATGCCGGCTTATGGGTACGCACATCAGGATCAGGCGGTCCAACAGCCATTACGTTTTCGTTGATATTTGATTTGTTTTTAAGTAAAGAAACCGGGGAAAAGTTCAGGTTGGGCGTAAGCCACGACGCGCCAATTTCGGGCCTTAATTACAGCAATACCAGCGGCACAACCGAAGGAAGCATTGGTTATGAAACCACCTTTCCTTCGCGTACTGATGCCTATCACAAATTTGAAGGCGCAAGGCGGTGCTATGACTTTTATTGAGAATTTTATATACCTTTATCATGTTATATATCCTAAATTACGATGGAGAGAATCTATCACAAAGCAAGACCTGACCAGTCTTATCTTAAAGACAAGCGACACAAAAAGAAAACAGCCATGATAGGTGTTTGGGTGCTGGCGCTTTTTGGAATTATTTTCATGATGATAGTGATAAAATTCGCTACTTCGGGTGGGTCATCTGATATGCTGAATTTTACGATGTTCCCTAGCAGCGATGATGCCTACGAAGTGGCCAAACACTACATCGCCCCTACCATCAAATCGGGTAATTTAACCTTTGCCGAAAATCATTATCAGTTTGCCAAAAAATCCGACTCGGTATTCGTCATCAAATCATACGTAACGTCGATTGATGAAAAAGGAGAAAAAGTAAAAACTAATTTCCAGATCACCTTAAGGTACGATGGAGGGCCAAAGGCGGTACAGGATAACTGGACAATGATTGATTTAAACAGAGTAACGGAATGATGCTGGTATCCAATGCTGTTGTTTTATTTGAAAGCAGATAACCGCAAAGAAAATTTACCTGGAATAAATTGTTAAAAAAAGCAAAATTGCAGGCAACCAATTGCAAAACAAATACGTGTTAGTTGCAGATAAGGATAAATTTAACCAGGTAGCCCGTATATATGGGAGAAGCAGAACTACAACAATTGATTGCAGGCTGTTTACAGCATAGCCGAAAAGACCAGAAGATGCTATATAAAGCGTTTTATGGCTTTGCTATGAGTATATGCCTGCGATATGCCGGCAACCGGTACGAAGCTTCTGAAATCATGAACCAGGGCTTTTTGAAGGTGTTTACCAATTTGCAAAAATATGATACCAGCCGCCCCTTTATTGCCTGGGTTGGCCGCATTATGATGAACACTTCTGTTGATTATTACAGAAGTAACCTGAAACTCTCGCTTACGGACGACCTTGATGCGGCCGAGGACATTGGGCATAATGACCTGCCCGACCAGAAGTTGAATTACGATGATCTTATTAGCATGGTACAGCAACTGCCCAACGCTTACCGCACGGTGTTTAACCTGTTTGCCATTGAGGGATTTTCGCACGAGGAGATAGCGTCGAAGCTAAATATAAGTACAGGCACGTCAAAATCAAACCTGTTTAAGGCGCGTGAAAAGTTAAAAAATATGGTGATTAATTCCGGCCGGCTACCGGAAGGTAATTCGGGGAGTGGGCTGCAAACCATTGTGGCTATTGGCACTATAAGTGTCAGCATGTCGGTACTGATAGAGTTAATAATGAAATGAAAGAGAAAAACGAAAATAAATTGGATCAATTATTCAAGGACGGGTTATCCGGCCCTGGAGACCACTTTGCTTTTCGGGAGGAGGATTGGGATTCAATGGAGCAGTTGCTGGATAAAAAATCCGGTAAAAAAGCAGGCTTCGTACGTATGATGTATTATGCATCCGGTATTGCGGCTTTGTTGCTGCTTGCCTTAGGTTTATATTTTTACAGTAAAAACGACACTGTTGACCCGGCTAAAATGCACGGAAAAGTTAACAAAACTCAACCTAAAACAGGCGATGGCCAACAATACCCGGATTTGCCTGCCCGAAATAATGGTAGCGACAGCCTTACTAATAAAACCGATAACCTGGCGGTAACCGCGCCTGCCGGGCAACCTGATAATGTTAAACCTGTAAATAGGGACACGGTTAATAATAAATCCGAAAATTTAGCTGTAAACAATACCGTTAATAAAAACCAAGCGGTAAAAGTTAAAGTAAGCCACGGCAATAATGTTAATAACAAGACAGGCAACGATGTACTGCCTACCAATGCGCCTGAAACGAAAGCAGATAACAAAGCCGCACCTGATAATATTGCGCTCCAGCTGGCCGATAATAAAACACCATCTGCCAATAAAAAAGCCGCAGGCATCGATACCACTTTTGATGGCAATAAAATAGCATCAGCAAACGACCAGGTAAAAAACAACATAGCAGCAAATCAAAATATTGATACAGCTGCTAATAAGAAAGCTGAAAGGGAAGCAAAAAAACAAATGGCCGTTGTTAAGGCATCAGCAATAAAGAACAGGCCGCAGTTTTCAATCAGCGTATTGGCAGCGTCTGACGCTAATGCGGTAAATTCCGGGCATAGCCAAACGGGGACTAATTATGGGCTGCAGCTTTCGTTGCGTGTAACAAAAAAATTAATTATAAGTACCGGTGTAGCATATGCCATTAAGCCGTATTCATCAACGCCTACCAGTTACTCAGCCGATTCTTACAATCCTTCAAGAACGCCTTCCAATATCCAGGCAAATTGTAAGGTGCTTGATGTTCCTTTGAACCTTAGCTACCAGTTGTATTCAAAAGGCAGTAACGCTATTGGTGTAGGTACCGGCTTATCATCGTACTTTATGCTGAAAGAAAACTACAGGTTTGATTATGCGGCCGAAACCGGCTGGAAGCCCTACAACCTGGAAGTGCGGAATAAAAATACACACCTGTTTGGTGTGCTGAACGTTAATGTTAATTATCAGCGGAGGATAAACTCCAGGTTTAGCGCCGTTTTACAGCCTTATATGAAAGTACCGCTTACCGGTATTGGTAATGGCAAAGTCGACCTTAAATCAACAGGTGTCGCCCTCGGCATAAACTGGAACATTGGTTCGGCACTGAAACCGTGACGGTGTTAAGTACTAAGTCCGAAGTCAAAAGTCACTTCCGACTTCCGACTTCCGGCTTCGGACTTTGAACTTAGGACTTCAGACTTAACTAATCGCCTACTTTTAACCAGCCCGTGATGCTCATTCGGGGTCTCTGCGTGCTTAATACTTCGTGAACAAGCTCATTACTTTTAAAAAATACCGTGCGGCCGTTTTCGGGGCCTATGTTTTGCTGATGATGGGCATGATGTATGCGTAATTCGCCGCCATCGGCGGCCAGCCAGCCGGTATTCAGGTACATGATCATTGAAAATTTACGGCTATCGTTATTCCTGAACTGATCCAGGTGCTTTTTATAGAAAGCCCCCTTTTCATATAATGTATAATGGAACTCGTAGCCAGTGATGCCTGTATAACAGGTTTGGTTAAGGTAACTAACGAAGCTATCCATCAGGTCGAAAAAAGCATTTTCGCATGGGGTGTCGTGTTTGCGGTCGAGCCAGTAAATGTGGTCGCCCCTAACTTTTGTATCGTGGTTCACGGCTTTATTGTTGCCCGTACCGGCAGATAGCATTGAGTTTGATTGAATGAGCGCCAGCAGGTTTTGTTTGAGGGCTGTGGCAAGGGTGTCACTTAAAAAGTGATCGGCTATGCCAACCTTATCGGCCAGGTAACTATCGATAAGGCAATTGAATGTATCTTCCAATAAAGGTGGGTTAGCATGTTATCCGGCAAAAGCAGGCATGTTGTTAAAGATACTCTTTTTTAGTCGGCCGGCATTTATTACTTCGCCAACGCAATAATATCCTTTCCTTCTATCACTTTTTTGGGATACGGGTGGTTAACTACCCCGATCATCGCGGTGGCTAATTCCTGCAATGTGCAAAAGCCGGCCGGGTAAAGCGCGCGGCCAACCGGGAATAGCCAGTTGATATATTTGTAAAAGCTGTGGGCGTTTTTTAAACCTTTAATGGGTTTGATGAAACCCGGCCTAAAGGCGTACACTTGTTTAAAGGGCAGTTTCATCAGGTCATTTTCGGTTTTGCCTTTTACCGCGGCCCAGCCGTTGCCTTTTTCGTTGCTATCGGTACCCGCCCCGGATACGTAGCAAAAAGTCATTTCGGGATTTTGGTTTGCCAATATTTCGGCCATATGCATAGTAAGCGTATAGGTGAGCCTGTAATACTCGTCGGCCTTTTTACCTACCGATGTAACGCCAAGGCAAAAAAAACAGGCGTTATAACCAGCAAGCTGGTCACTAATGGATGAGAGATCAAAAAAATCGGCATGAATAATCTCCTTTAATTTGGGATGCGATACCCCTGAAGCTTTACGATTGATCACCAAAACCTGCTCAACATTAGGATCCTGCAAACATTGGTGCATAAGCCCCTCGCCTACCATCCCGGTCGCTCCGGTAACAATCGCCCTGATTCCTGTTTCCATGTGGTAAATGTATTTGCTTATAAAATTAATGCTTTAAATGTGCTAACACACGGTTTGCAAAATAAGTTTTGCAAACACGGGCAACCCTTTGGCATAAAGTAACGATATAATTAATAGGTGCCCTTGCTTATTGTATTATTAAAGCCCCGGGATGCCATTAACATCATTATAGCATGAATCCAATCTCTGTTGTTATCATTACCAAAAACGAGGCCGGTACACTTGTTAAAAGCATCCCCTTGCTGAAACAGATCAGCAACGATATCATCGTAATTGATAATAGCAGCACCGATCAAACCGTAACTATAGCCACAGCGTATGGCTGCCGGGTATATCAAAAGGAATGGACTGGCTACGGCGCCAATAAAAACAAAGGCATTCAACTGGCGCGACATAACTGGATATTAAGTGTTGACGGCGATGAGATACCCGACCAGCAACTTATAAATGCTATAAAAGCCCTCGCCTATGATCATGATAAAACAGTTTATGACATAGCCTTTAAAACCTATTTTGGCAGCAAACTTATCCGTTTTGGTAACTGGGGCCGCGATCACCATATCCGCCTGTTCAATAAGCGGCATGTTAAATGGACGGAAACGCCCGTGCACGAAACATTGTTGTTGCCCCAAAATGCAGTTGTAAAAAAGCTGGATGGCAACCTGCATCATTACTCGGTAAAAAATCGGGAAGAATACCAGAAAAAAACGATTCACTACTCGCAATTAAGCGCCTTAAAATACCTCAAAGCCGGAAAAAAATCTGGGTTTGTAAAAATGTACCTGGCCCCCTTGTTTCACTTTGTAAAAACCTACCTGTTTTTATTGGGCTTTTTAGATGGCAAGGAAGGTTTCATCATCTCGCGGATGGCGTTTAAAAATACCTGGCTAAAATATTATTACCTTAGCAAAGCCACACAAAGCATAAGGTATAAACCGGTGTACCGGCATGAGGTACCTGCAATAGCATACAAGCTTAATGCCCATGCACGTGTTGAATAAACCGCAGCATTGTTGATGAAAAAAAAGCTCGTAATTGATCTTTCGGCAAATACGCTGCAACTTGTTGTCAACCAGCTGTTCGGGGTGCTCATTTTTTATGTATTATCCGTAAATCTTGATAAAAATAGCTTCGGCCGGCTAAACCTGGCTTTGGCGGTGCTGTTATCCGCATTCAATATCCTTTCTTTCGGTATCGACCAGGTAATTATCAAAAAGGTAGCCCGGGGCGACGATGCCCAAACTGTTTTGTCGCTTTATATGTTCCATGTATTGTTTGCCGGAGGGCTGTTTTATGGCATCCTGTTACTGGGCCGGATATTTTTTATACACGATAACGAATTATACAGGCTGATACTGTTAATAGGCCTGGGCAAACTCATGATCTTCTTTTCTGCGCCGTTTAAACAGGTTTCAAGCGGCCTGGAGCGCTTTAAACCGCTGGCATATATGCTGGTTGTCTCCAATATGGTAAGGGGCATAGGGCTGCTTATTTTGACCCTTTTACACCAGGTAAACACCGGTACTATTATAGCGGTATTTATTGGCGGCGATGTGCTTGAATTAACGGTGTCATTTTATCTTTTCAGGCGTTATATAAGGGTGCCCGTAATCCCGGTTTGGAAAAAGGCAGCCTATTTTTCGTTACTCCGCGAATCGCTGCCGCAGGTTGGCGTTGTATTAATTACTTCGGCCCTGGCCCGGTTCGATTGGTTATTTATCGGGTTCATGGTATCGGCAGCAAGTTTGGCCGAGTATAGTTTCGCTTACAAAATATTTGAGATCTCTACCCTTCCCCTATTAGCCATAGCCCCTTTACTTATCCCCCGTTTTACCAAATTATTTAAAACGGATAACCATCGCCAGGCCGACCTAAAGCAGCTCATCAGGATAGAGCTTATCATAGCCGCCTTTACCGGGCTCATGTTAAACATGTGCTGGAACCCTGTAATTGACACCATAACCCATGGCAGGTATGGCACGGTTAATACCACTACTATATTTATTCTTTCGCTTTGCCTGCCCCTGTTGTATATCAATAACTTTTTGTGGACGATTTTCTTTGTGCAAAACAGGTTAAAAATGATCTTTCAATCGTTCCTGGTCACTTTTTGTATTAACGTAGCTGCCGACCTGGTATTAATCCCTTTTTACAAAAACCAGGGCGCCGCACTGGCATTTTTATTGGCCTGTATGGCGCAGGCCGTTTTCTACCTGGCTAATGACAGGATGAAGCTGAAAGGCTCATTTTATACACTCATCATTTGTACTGCATGTGCCGTTCTCAGTGGTTTTGCCGCCAAATCGCTGTTTCAAAACCCATGGATGGCGGGGATAATTTCGGTGATATTTTATGGTTTATCGTTACTGATCACCATGCAATTAAAGCGGGCCGACAAACAGGGGCTAACCCGGCTGTTAAACTGGTAAATAAAACATCTTCCCGCTTTACACAGGCAACCAATCCGTTTTTTGGGTCGTAATGACTTTAAACGCCCCAGGATAATGTTGGTTAGCAAAACAGTTTTTTATATAGAAAAATTAAGGAAAAAGGTAGATTGGAAGCTACTTGCCTTTTTGCTTTTATTTTTAAACGTAAAAATCGGCATCAAAATCCCGGTTATCATTCTGTTTACGCTTATCCAATTTAACTTCAAATTTGGTTTCAGCTTCAAAAACTCCCGGTTGCCCCTGTTTTATCCACTCATAATCGCCATAGCTATTTTCAACTGGTTTATCGGCAAAAGCTTTACCGACCTTAATTACACCGTGATGCTGCTTACCGGCATCGGCTTTTGGATTTTATGCATCCTGGCCATCCACCAGGTAAAGCTGGCTGTTGAGCAGAATGAACCGGCTGTAATACACCAAACTATCCTGGTGTTTTTTATTATCAACGCATTGTTCTCGGCAGGGAACCTGGCCGCTATATTTTTAGAGACACACGCCATCAACCCCTATACTTATCAGGGCCAGCTGCAAAAATATTTTTTAAACACTGGCGACTATATCAAAGGCGTAACTTTCGATACATCTACAACCAACGCGGTGCTCAATGCCTTTGGGGTAATTTACTTTCTGACCCGCAAAAACGCTCTCATGTTGTTTGTTTGCATGGCCACGTTATTGCTTACCGGCAGCAATTTCATCAATATCGTTACCCTGCTCATTTTTATACTGTTGTTTGCTTTTAAAACAGATCGTTATCAAAAAAGCCTCATTGTAGCTTGCCTGGTTTTTTTGGGCGTATTTATGGCTAAAATCTCGCCGCAAAACAATCAATATACAACCAACGCTATTACAATCCTGCTCCATAAAGATCCAAGCGCCCCGAAACCATCTGTGTGGGCAAATTTACCCATCACCGCAAGGCCGGATAGTGTATTAAGCGCCGACGAGCGCCGACAAAAGGTGGCTATTATTTACAGGGATAGTATTTATGAGGTAAACCATCCACAAAAACCAGTGGTGATAAAGGCGCAAGATATGCCTTACGAAACCGAAGGCGGCAGGATAGCTATCAAAGGCCCCGACATTCACTCGGCGGCTTATCAAAGTAGTATCCAAACCCCTCCCGAGCAAAAGCAATTGGTGCAGTTTATTGAAACACACAAAGCAGCCTTACCCGTGGCCGGACAGGAAATTATTGTGCCCAGCATGGATAAGCCGGGCAAGGTGATTGGCTTTTTACAAACAGCTGATTTTTTTCATCATCACATAAACAAGGCAATTACTGGTGCAGGTATGGGCAATTTTTCGTCAAAGCTGGCATTCAGGGCTACGGGATTGGGTTTTGCCGGTGGTTATCCGCATAAATTTATTTATATCAGCCACGATTTCATAGCCAATCATCTTGATCTGTATCTTAATTATTTCAGCAAAAGGGCGGGCTTCCATTCGTTAACCAATAGTCCGTTTTCTGTTTACGACCAAATGCTGGCCGAATACGGGCTTATTGGTTTACTCTTATTTGCCGTTTACTACCTTGGCTTTTTTGCCAGGCATTACAAAGCGCTAACCTATGGCCTGCCCCTTTTGCTGTTAATGCTGGCGGCGTTTTTTATCGAGTACTGGTTTGAGCAGCTTTCGGTTATCGTATTTTTTGAACTGCTGCTGTTGCTCAACATTAAAGAAACACAAGCTCCTAAACCGTTGGCAAATGAATTTTAACATCCCTAAAATAACGGTGCTGATGCCGGCATATAATGCCGGTAAATATATTGCTGACGCTATTGCATCAGTATTGGAGCAAACTTTTACCGATTTTGAGCTGCTCATAGTAAATGACGGCTCTACAGATAACACAGCCGACGTTATTGCCTCTTTTGATGACCAGCGCATTGTAGTAATTTACCAGGATAACAAGGGCGTTGCCATCGCCCTTAATACCGGGCTAAAATATGCCCGGGCCCCATACATTGCACGCTTTGATGCCGATGATATTTGCTACCCTGAACGGCTGCAACTGCAATATGATTTCATGATGACCAATCCCGAATACAGCGTAATCGGATCTGCCGCGGATTATATAGATATGCAAGGCCAATTTTTGTTTACCCACAAGCCCCCTGCTTTTGATTATGAACAAATCCGGCAGCTTAACTATTCGGTTTGCCCTTTTATCCACTCCAGCGTTTTTTATAAAAAAGACCTGGTGATTAGTAAGGGAGGCTATAACGAGCATGCCTATACCTTTGAAGATCATTTTTTATGGGTAAATATTTTAAAAGATCAAAAGGCCTGTAACCTTGCCCAGCCCTTAATTAAAGTAAGGCTTAACCCCGAATCAATAACTATTGATGAAAAATGGAGGCCACGTAAATTCAGGGATATTAAGTATGCTACGCTTAAAAACTGCACTATAACAGAAAGTGAAGGCATTTTACTGGCAACCATGGGCGGCAAACAATACTCGGCCAGGATAAAGCAAGGTTCCTACTATGCGCTCTGCGGTAAAAAGCTGCTGGTTAATAATTTCCAGCCGCAAAAGGCACGTGTTCATGTGGCCAGGGCTATCAGCATATCGCCTTTACGCCTGGATAATTACCTGTTGTATACAGTGAGTTACCTGCCCCAAGGCGTTATTAACTGGCTGCATAAATTTATATCGGGAGGGGTTGCTTTATGAAAGTGGCGTTTATTACCCGGTCAACTTTATACAGTGTGCCTGGCGGCGATACCGTGCAGGCGTTACAAACTGCCCATCAGCTAACGCTTATGGGTGTTACCGTCGAAATAAAACGGGCCGACGAGCATATCAATTATAATGACTTCGATTTACTGCATTTTTTTAACCTGTGCCGCCCTGCCGATATTCTGCACCATAGCCAAAAGGCCGGAAAGCCCTTTGTGATATCAACCATATTGTGCAACTACAGCGAGTATGATCAGCATCACCGTAAGGGTTTGGGCAGGCTTTTTAAATATTTGCCCGCAGATGGTGTGGAATATGTTAAAACCATTGCCCGCTACCTGCTTGGCCGCGACGAACTGGCCAGCCCGGCTTACCTGTGGAAAGGGCAGCGTAAAAGCATATTGGATATTTTGGGCCGGGCGGCCATGATATTGCCCAATTCAAAATCAGAATATCGCCGGGTAGTAAACAATTACCCAAACCAAGCGAAGTACATGGTGGTGCCCAATGGCACGGACGAGCGTTTGTTTAATTATGATGCATCGGAAAAAAAAGACGATAAGCTGGTGATTTGCGCCGCCAGGATAGAAGGCATCAAAAACCAGCTAAACCTGATCAAAGCATTAAATAATACACCTTACCGCTTGTTGCTTATTGGCGCCCATGCCCCCAACCAGGCTGCTTACTACCAGGAATGCCGTAAAACAGCGGCTGATAACATCACTTTTATTGAACAAGTGCCGCAACCGGAACTGGTAAAATATTATGCACGCGCCAAAGTACACGTATTGCCCAGTTGGTTTGAAACCACCGGCCTTAGCTCGATAGAAGCTGCGCTTATGGGCTGCAGCATAGTAATAAGCGACAAAGGCGACGTGCGCGAATATTTTGCCGATGATGCCTTTTATTGCGACCCCGCATCGCCGCAAAGCATATTGGCTGCCATTGAAAAAGCTGCAAAAGCACCGGTTAACCAACATTTACGCGATAAAATATTACAAAAATATACCTGGAAACAGGCCGCTATTCAAACTTTAAAAGCTTACCAATCTGCATTACAACATGAAACTACGTATAGCCATATTAGGGATTAGGGGCGTGCCAAATTACTATGGCGGCTTTGAACATATTTCAGAATATGTATCGGCCGGTTTGGTAAAGCGCGGCCACTCGGTAACCGTTTATAACTCACATAACCACCCTTACCAGCAGGATAGCTGGAACGGTGTCGAAATAAGGCATTGTTATGACCCTGAATACCTGGTTGGTACCGCCGGGCAGTTTGTTTATGACATGAACTGCCTGTTGGATGCCCGTAAACGAAACTTTGATGTGGTAATGTTTATGGGCTATACCAGCAGCTCGGTTTGGGGGCAGCTTTACCCTAAAAACAGCACCATTATCACCAATATGGACGGCATGGAATGGAAGCGCACTAAATACTCTAAACCCGTTCAAAAATTTTTGAAATATGCCGAAAAGCTGGCGGTTAAATACAGTGATTATTACGTTGCCGATTCAAAAGTTATAAAAGGTTACCTGAAGGATAAGTATAACATTACCAGCGAATATATCCCGTATGGGGCGGATGTTTTTACCGAGTTTGAACGCGAGCAATACGATGCAAACGAAGCGCTTAAAGAAGATTATTTTTTGCTGATGGCGCGCATGGAACCCGAAAATAATATTGAAGCTATTCTTGAAGGGTTTAACAGGAGCAATTCGGACAAAAAGTTTAAAGTTTTGGGCGATACCGGTAATCGTTTTGGCAAATTCATTACCAATAGGTTTGCCAACGACGATCGTATTCAATTTAAAGGCGCCATTTTTGATACGCCGAAGGTACGGTCATTGCAAAATAACTCTTACCTGTATTTTCATGGCCATAGTGTTGGCGGCACCAACCCATCCCTGTTAGAGGCTATGGCCAGCGAGGCCCTTATAGCAGCGCATAACAACCCTTTTAACAAGTCGGTATTAAGTACGGATGCTTTTTACTTTTCAAACGCGGCCGAAGTAACCCACCTGGTAGAAAATGTGCAGCGCAAGGCGCCCGAAAAAAATATGGTAATGAACAACCTGCATAAAATTCAGTACCAGTTTAATTGGGAGCGGGTAATTGACCAATACGAGGAGTTTATTATGGAAAGCTATAAACATAAAAACTATGAAGCAATTATTGCTGATAAATGATAACAACGCCAATAATGTAAGTTATTATCACGTAATGCTGTTAATGGCAAGCTTGCCATTTGATAGGTTTTACAGCCATATTATACTCATCAGTTTTACAGCGCATACGCTTATCCATTTGCAAAAAGTAAAATTGGCGCGTGCTTTTACATTAAAAGCCGGCATACTGCAGTCTGCATTTTTTGTGGCGATGATTGCAACTGTTTATACCGGTTACCGTGCGGCGGCTTTTAATGAATGGGTATTGCGTTTACCTATCCTGATTTTCCCCACGATATTTTTGTTAAACGGCCTCGACCTTAAAAAATACCGGGCCAATTTTTTGTTGGCCTTTGCCCTTGTATGTACGACAACCGTCATCTACCTGTATATTGATGCTGTTTTTACCATAAAATATTACCATTTGCCGCTTAAAACCATTTTATCGCCTGCATTTACCAATCATAATTTTTCGGAGCCGCTTGATATACATGCCACCTTTTTTTCGCTGCAATTGGTAGTAGCGCTGGCGTACCTGTTAACCTTATTGTTTACGCAGCTATCATGGCCCGTAAAATTAATTTATGGCGTTTGTTGCTGCATATTACTATGCGGATTGATCCAGTTAAGCTCAAAATCAATATTGGCGGTATTGTTTATCATCATTAACCTGGTACTGCCTTATTGCCTGCTCAAGGGTAAAAACAGGCTGAAGTTTATAGCAGCCGGGATTATCCTGTCCGGATTGACCTTCGCGTTAGTTGCAAAAGTACCTTCATTCAAAGAACGCTATCTGACAACCTTGACCGACGATCTTTCGGCGTTCAAACCCGGCGAAAATATCGATCCGCGCCTTGCCCGCTGGCATATTGTTGCCAAGCTTATC
>Ga0075366_10000374_pt1 | contig 20807 bp, 18 predicted proteins | sample EndMethybrTD3031_FD_72351 | JGI IMG/M metagenome (GOLD analysis project Ga0075366, IMG submission 72351) | Populus endosphere microbial communities from Tennessee, USA - Endosphere MetaG P. TD hybrid TD303-1 | ecosystem: Host-associated > Plants > Roots > Endosphere | place: USA: Tennessee...
GTCTCGGCGTCGCGCGTCAGCGCCCGCGCATAGCGCCGCAACGCCGGAATGGCGGTCTCGACGTCACGGTGAAATGTGTTCACCCAGCGCTCCGCAATGTCGGTTGCTTCGAACGGACCAACACCGTCCGCCCGTCCCATATTCCGGTCTGGAATGCTTGCCGCAACAGCCCTGATGCGCGATTCGCATATTAACGTTTGCGCGCGGCCTTGGCAGCCAGTTGGGCAGCCGCGCTTGAAGGCCCCCGGACCCTATGCCATACGGACCTTCCTGAGCACGGTCGTTTCCGAAAGTCCCGTTTTGCCGCGCGTCAAGCTTTGCGCCGGCCCTTTCGGAACCGTGCCCCGCAAGGCGGTGGTGGGCAGATCATGGCGGAACTCGCAGGGCTGATGCGCGGTAAGCGCGGCCTGATTTTTGGGGTCGCCAACAACCGGTCGCTGGCCTGGGGCATCGCCAGGGCGTGCCGCGCCCAGGGTGCCGAACTCGGTTTGAGCTACCAGGGCGACGCGCTCAAGAAGCGTGTCGAGCCGCTGGCGCGGGAGATCGGCGCGTGCGTTTTTGGCCACTGCGACGTTCAGGACCCGGCGAGCATCGATGCGGTGTTTGAGGCGGCAAAGCAGGCCTGGGGCACCCTCGATTTCGTCGTCCACGCGATCGCGTTTTCGGACAAGAACGAGCTCGACGGCCGGTACGTCGACACGACAGCGGACAATTTCAGCAAGTCGTTGTCGATCTCCTGCTATTCGTTCGTCGCCATCGCGCAACACGCCGAGAAAATGATGCCGAACGGTGGCTCGTTGCTGACGCTGACCTACTACGGCGCCGAGAAGTGGATTCCGCACTACAACGTCATGGGCGTGGCCAAGGCTGCCCTGGAGACCTCGGTGCGCTATCTCGCGGCCGATCTGGGGGTCAAGAAAATTCGCGTCAACGCGATTTCGTCCGGTCCGATCAAGACGCTCGCCGCCTCGGGCATCGGCGACTTTCGCTACATTCTCGGCTGGACCGAGCACAACGCGCCGTTGCGGCGCACGGTCACGACGGATGAAGTGGGCGACGCTGCGGTTTATCTCCTGTCCGATATGTCGCGCGGCGTCACCGCGGAGATCCTTCATGTCGACGCCGGCTACAATATCGTCGGCATGAAGCATCCCGACGCGCCGGACATCGACATCACGATGGGCAAGGACTAGGGCGCGGCGCAACGATCATGCCGCAGCCCATTCTGTATTTCGTCCGTCATGGCGAGACCGATTGGAATCGGGAGCGCCGGCTGCAAGGCCAGCACGACATTCCGCTCAATCCGCTCGGCCGCTCCCAGGCGCAACGCTGCGGCGTGCTGCTGCGCGATCTTCTGGCGCGAGGCGGCCGCTCCATCACCGACTACGATTATGTGTCCAGCCCGCTCGGCCGCGCCCGCGAGACCATGGAGCTGATGCGCGGCACCATGGCGCTTGAGCCAAGCCTCTATCGAACCGATGCGCGGCTGATGGAGATGTCATTCGGCCGCTGGGAAGGTTTCACCTATGCCGAGCTGCAGGTGCGGGAGGCCGCGGCATTGGTCGAACGCGAGCGCGACAAATGGGGTTTCGTGCTGCCCGGCGGCGAGAGCTATGCGCAGCTCGAGGCGAGGGTGCAGGTCTGGTACGACGGCATCCGGCGCGAGACGGTCGCGACGGCGCATGGCGGCGTCTGCCGGGTGCTGATGGCGCATCTGGGCCTGGTGCAGCCTTCGGAAGCGTCGATGGGGGATATCGGGCAGGGCGTGGTCTACGTGTTCGATGGGCACACGATGACACGCCACGAATGAAGTTGCCGAATTGGCTGCCTGGACAATTCAGCCAAGCAAAAACGGCCGGACTTTCGTCCAGCCGTTTGGCGAAATGCCCTTGAGCATCTCGCGTATTCTGAAGGCGGTACCGGCTCAGAAGAGACCGGCACCAAGCCGACTACGCCGGCTTCTTCGCTGCCTTCGCCTTCTTCTTCTTCTTCTTCATCGCCATGATCGTGTTCCTTTGGGTGAGTGTTAATCGCCGGCAGATGGTTCACTGAGCGTCGCAGACGGCGTCTTTGGGCTCAGCCCCTTGCCATGAACAAGAATGGCATAACGACCCCGGCCACGCAATTGGAAAATGGAAATAATGCTGATATTTCCGTAGCTTAACGGACATTCAGGTTGTCATTAACCGGCGTTCAGGCATCTGAATAAGCGTTCATCCGAGCGCTTTGCTTTGACCACGTAACAGGCGCGGGCTACGACACCGGCGCGAGCAGAAACCCTCATGTCGTTCAATACCTTCGGCCACCTCTTTCGTGTCACGACCTTCGGCGAGAGCCACGGGCCGGCAATCGGTTGCGTGATCGATGGCTGCCCGCCGCGCATTCCGCTGACCGAGGCCGACATCCAGCCCTATCTCGACAAACGCCGTCCCGGGCAGTCGCGCTTCACCACCCAACGGCAAGAGCCGGATACCGTCAAAATCCTCTCCGGCGTGTTCGCCGATGAGGCGACCGGCGGACAGGTCACCACCGGCACGCCCATTGCGCTGTTGATCGAAAACGTCGATCAGCGCTCCAAGGATTATTCGGCGATCAAGGACACCTACCGTCCGGGCCACGCCGGCTATGTCTACGACATCAAATACGGCCTGCAGGATTATCGCGGCGGCGGCCGCGCTTCGGCGCGCGAGACCGCGATGCGAGTCGCGGCTGGTGCCATCGCGCGCAAGATCGTGCCGGGTCTCACCGTGCGCGGCGCGCTGATCCAGATGGGCACCCAGACCATCGACCGCGGCGCGTGGGACTGGGCCGAGGTCGAGCGTAATCCATTCTTCTGTCCGGACGCCAAGGCTGCGGCAGGCTTCGCCGGCTATCTCGATGGCGTGCGCAAGAAAGGCTCTTCGGTTGGGGCAGTGATCGAAGTGGTGGCCGAGGGCGTGCCGCCGGGTCTCGGCGCGCCGATCTACAGCAAGCTCGACGGCGACCTCGCCGGCGCCATCATGGGCATCAATGCGGTGAAGGGCGTCGAGATCGGCGCGGGCTTCGGCGCGGCCACGCTGTCCGGCGAGGATAATGCCGATGAGATGCGCATGGGCAACGACGGCAAGCCGCGGTTTTTGTCCAACAATGCTGGTGGCATTCTCGGCGGCATCTCGACCGGGCAGCCGGTGGTGTTGCGTTTCGCGGTGAAGCCCACGTCGTCGATCCTGACGCCGCGCAAGACCATCGACCGCTACGGCAACGAGACCGAGGTGTCCACCAAGGGTCGTCACGACCCATGCGTTGGGCTCCGGGCGGTCCCCATCGGAGAGGCGATGGTGGCCTGCGTGATTGCCGATCATTATTTGCGTCATCGTGGTCAGGTCGGCGAGCCGCCGGCATGGCCGTTCAAGACGCCAGCCGGGTGAGGAACGTTAGTGCTCGATAATCATGAACGCGTTGAAGCTGCGGTTGCGGCCTTTGCCCGTGGCGAAATCATTGTCGTCACCGACGATGATGACCGCGAGAACGAAGGCGATCTGTTCGTCGCGGCGTCGCTGTGCACGCCGGAGAAGATGGCGTTCATCATCCGCCACACTTCGGGTATCGTTTGCGCTCCGCTGTCGGCCGCCGAGGCGCGACGGCTGCATCTCGATCCGATGGTGGCGGCGAATGACGCGCCGCTCGGCACCGCCTTCACCATCACGGTCGACGTGCGTCATGGTTTGACCACCGGCATCTCGGCCGAGGAGCGCACCAACACGGTCCGCGCGCTTGCCAACGGCAATAGCGGCGCGTCGGATTTCGTCCGGCCCGGCCACGTATTTCCGCTGGTCGCCAAGGAAGGCGGCGTGCTGATGCGCTCGGGCCACACCGAAGCCTGCATCGATCTGTGCCGCCTCGCGGGCCTGCCGCCGGTCGGTGTGCTGTCCGAACTGATGAACGATGACGGCACCGTGATGCGCGGGCCGGGCGTCGCCGACTTCGCCCAGAAGCACAAGCTCACGCAGATTTCGATCGCCGATCTGATTGCCTACCGGCAGGTGCGGGAGAAATTGGTCAGACGGGTCGCCGAGTTTCCGGTGAAAAGCGAGATCGGCATGCTCAACGGCTATGCCTATCTGACGCCGTTTGACACCGTGAACCACATGGCCGTGGTCTACGGGAAGATCGGTGACGGCAAGAACGTCCTGGCTCGTTTGCACCGGGCTGACCTGATCCGCGACGTGTTCGGCGGCGCCAATCCGGTGCACTCGGCGCTTCAGCGTCTCAAGCAGGAGGGGCGCGGCGTCATCGTGGTTTTGCGCGACGGCACCGCCGGCGTGCCGATGAACGCCATCCCGTCGGTCGACACCGGATCGGAGGCGGCGCGCACGCAGCAGTGGCGTGAAGTCGGGCTTGGTGCGCAAATCCTCAAGGATCTCGGGATTTCGTCGATCCGTCTGATGACCTCAGGCCGCTTCACGTATGTGGGGCTGGCCGGCTTCGGCATCGAAATCACCGAAACTGAGACCACCGACAACTAATTCCTTCGCGGCCGGACGCTACCAGATGGTGTCCCAGGTCGACGCCCGCTACCGCGCCGCGAGCGTCGGCATCCCGCCTTGGTGCGCGCTTTCGGGATACTCATGTTTCCGGGGAGGAGCCTGAACGCGTCTTTCCCTTGCGCGCGGGCCGTGTCACGATTGCGGTGCCGGTAGAGGGGAGACTCGCATGCGGTGGCGTATCGCGGTGTTGTCCGTCGTCGCCGCTGTGGCCGCAGCGGCGGTCGCAAGCTTCGGCATCGCCGCTCCTTCCGGCCTGCAGATCCTGGCGCAGCGTGGCGTGGCGGCGGCTGTCGAGGTCGATGCCGAACTCGTTCTTGCGGTCGACGTGTCCTACTCGATGGACCCGGAAGAGCAGCAGCTCCAGCGCGAAGGCTATATGGCGGCGATCACGTCGCGCGAATTCCTGCAAGCGATGAAAAACGGCATGAACGGCCGGATCGCCATGACGTATTTCGAATGGGCCGGTTCGCACCATCAGCAGATCATCGTGCCGTGGCGGCTGATCGACGGGCCGGAGTCGGCGGACGCCTTTGCGGCCGATATCGGGCGCGCGCGGTACTCGCGGGCGTCGCGAACCTCGATCTCGTCGGCGCTGCTGTTTGCCGCGCCGTTGTTCGAAGGCAGCGGCTATCGCGGCGTCCGGCGGGTGATCGACGTGTCGGGAGACGGCGTCAACAACAACGGCCCTCCGGTCACCATGGTGCGCGACGAGGTCGTGGCCAAGGGCATCACCATCAACGGTCTGCCGATCCTGCTCAAGCGTCCGAACGCCAGCACGCTGGATATCGACCAGCTCGACATCTACTTCGAGGATTGCGTGGTCGGCGGACCGGGTGCGTTCGTCATCCCGATCAGGGAGCGCGACCAGTTCAAGGAGGCGATCCGCACCAAGCTCGTCCTGGAGATCGCCGGCCGTCAGCCGGAGCGCCGGGTCATTCCGGCAGCAGCCTCCGCGCCACGCATCTCCTGCACCATCGGCGAACGTCTGTGGCAGGAGCGCTGGGGCAACTAAGCTCCGGCCGGCCGGCCCGCAATGACGAATGTTCAGCGTGTTCTGATCATCGGCGGCGGCATCGCGGGCATGTCACTCGCCATCGCGCTTGAGCGCGGCGGAATCACCAGCGAGATCGTCGAGGCCGATCCGGACTGGCGCATCTACGGGGCGGGGATCACCATCACAGGGCCGAGCCTGCGCGCCTTAGGCCAACTCGGCGTGCTCGACCGGATCGTCGCTGAAGGCTTCTGCTACGACACGACGCGCATCTGCGATACGGACGGCCGCGTCATTGTGCCCTCCCGTGTCAGTGGCCGGCCGCTCGGCGCGGATATCCCAAACGGCGGCGGCATCATGCGGCCGGTGCTGCACCGGATTCTCTCCGACGCGACGCGGGCCGCGGGCGCGAAGGTGCGGCTCGGCGTGACCGTGACGGCGATCGAGCCAACCGGTGCAGGGATGTCCGCAACGCTTAGCGACGGCACCGAATGTGTCGCGGATCTGATTGTGGGGGCGGACGGGATTCACTCATCGGTGCGGGGCATGCTTTTTCCGCAAGCGCCCGCGCCTGCCTTGACCGGGCAAGGCTGCTGGCGTGCCGTCATGCCGCGGCCGAAGGAGATCGAAGGCGCTGTCGTGTTTGTCGGCGCCGTGAAGGCCGGCATCGTTCCGGTCTCGCACGGCGAGATGTATCTGTTCCTGTTACAGAACGTGCCGGACAATCCGCGCATGCCGGAGGAGCGCTTTCCGGCGCTGCTCGCCGAGCAGCTGCGCGGCTTTGGCGGTGTGCTCGGCGCGATCCGCGACGGGCTTGGGCCCTCATCACGGATCAACTACCGGCCGTTGGAAAAGCTTTTGCTGCCGCAGCCGTGGCACCGCGGGCGTGCGATCCTGATCGGCGACGCCGCGCACGCCACCACGCCGCATCTGGCGTCGGGCGCCGGTCTCGCGGTCGAGGATGCGCTGGTGCTGGCTGATCTTCTTGCCGCCGATTTGCCGCTTGATGACGCGCTCGAACGTTTTGCCGCGCGGCGCTTCGATCGCTGCCGCATGGTGGTCGAGAATTCGGTGCGGCTCGGTCAATTGGAGATGAGCCGCGCGCCCGGTGAGGAGCAGGCCGCCCTGCAGCGCAGTTCCATGCTGGCGCTCAACGCGCCGATCTAGGCTCGCTGCAGCAGCGCGACGATCTCGACATGGGCCGAATGCCGGAACTGGTCGACCGGCGTCACCGTGCCGAGGCGATAACCGCCGCCGGTGAGAATCTTCACATCGCGCGCGAAGGTCGCTGCGTTGCAGGACACCGCAACCACGGTGCGGACCGTGCTCTTTGCGAGCTCGCGGGCCTGCGCCTCGGCGCCCTGGCGCGGCGGGTCGAACACCACCGCGTCAAATCGCTTGAGCTCCTGGGCCGCCAGCGGCCGCCGGAACAGGTCGCGCGCCTCAACATCCACTGGCTTGAGGCCGGAGGTGTTTGACGCTGCGGCCTTGAGCGCGCCGGTCGCGGCTTCGTCAGTGTCGAACGCTGCAACGCGCACGCGCTCGGCCAGTCGCAATGCAAATGGTCCGAGACCGCAAAACAGATCGGCCACGGCTTTGGCGCGCCCGACATAGGCGTCGACAAGCTGGGCGAGGGCGGTTTCGCCGGCCGCGGTCGCCTGAAGAAATGCGCCGGGCGGCAACACCACCCGCGCCCGGCCCATGGTCACGGTCGGCGCTGCGCGCTGGGCGATCAATTCGCCATGGCGGGTGAGCCGCGCCAGCCGGTGCTTTTCGGCAAGCTTTGCCAGCGCGGTCATCCGTGCGGTGTTGAGCGCGCCCGAGCCGCGCACATCCATATCGATGCCGGCTTCGGTCGAGGTCACCTGGATGTCGAGCGGCTTGCGTTCCGGTTTGAGAATTTCAGAGACCGCCCAGGCGGCAGCGACCGCGCCATCGAGCAACGGCGTCAGCACCGGGCAGCGGTCGATCGCCACGATATGGTGCGCGCGCGGTGCTGCGAAGCCGACCTCGATGACGTCGTGAGCCCCGCGCCGGGCATGAAACGTCGCGCGGCGGCGGCCTTCGCCGTGGGCGTCGATCAGTTCACCAACCGGCGCGTCGAGGCCTGCCTGTTTGAGGGCCGCGACGACGAGATCGCGTTTCCATTCGCGGTAGCGGGCTTCGGTCCAATGCTGGATCGCGCAGCCGCCGCAGACACCGAAGTGCGGGCAGAACGGTTCGATGCGCTCGGGGCTCGGCGTGTCGATGCGCAACAGATGCCGGCGATCGGCATGACCGGGGTCGCGCTCGACCTCGACGGTCTCGCCGGGCAGCGTATAGGACACGAAGATCGGGCCGTCCGGCGTTTCGACCACGCCATCGCCGCGATGCGCCATGTGGTCGATGACAAGGCGTTCGGTCATGACACTCGGTTTCGGCGCTCAATGACGGCGCCTCAGTGGGCGGTGGCGAGGTCCGGAAGATAGCCGCGCTTGGTCAGCAAGTGAAAGCGCCGGATCAGCAAAACCGCATAGACCATGAGACCGATCGACAGCCCGATCCAGATGCCGGTCGGGCCATAGCCGAGCGTGAAGCCGAGCCCCCAGCACGCGCTGAAGCCGATCGCCCAGAAGCAGACCGCGGCGAACAGCAGCGGCATGCGGGTGTCATTCAGGCCGCGCAGCGCGCCGGCCGCCACGGTCTGGACCCCGTCGGCGATGAAGAAGCTCGCGCCGACCGCGAGCAGGATCGCGGCCAACTGAAGCGTGCCGTCGGTGGCAGGGGTCCCGAAGCCCAGAAACAGCAGCGGAATGACGTTGCGGGCCAGCGCCACGATCAGCGTCATGGCGGCCATGAAGCCCATACCAAGCACAATCGCGGCCATTCCGGCGCGTCGCGTGGCTTCGCTGTCGCGCCGTCCGGCCGCATGGCCGACGCGCACAGTCGCCGCCATCGAAACGCCGAACGGCACCATGAACATGATCGAGGCCACGGTGATCGCGATCTGATGGGCTGCGAGGGCGGTTGTCCCGAACCAACCCATCAGCAGGGCGGCTGCGGCGAACACGCCGTATTCCATCAGCATCGTGCCCGAGATTGGCGCGCCAACCGCGAACAGACGGCCGAACAGCCGCCAATCCGGTCGCCAGAATCGGCCGAGGACCCGGTACTTCTTGAACGGACGGCAGGCATAGCAGACCCAGACGCCGGCGATGCACATGCCGAGATTGACGATGGTGGTCGCGAGCCCCGCGCCGAGCATTTCCAGCCGCGGCAAGCCGAACTCGCCGTAGATCAGCGCGTAGGCCAGCACCGCGTTGGCCGGAATCGCGGCGAGCGTGATCCAGAGGCCGGGCTCCGGCCGGTTGACCGATTGCATGAAGCCGCGCAACGCAATGAACCACCAGGCCGGCACCATGCACCAGGCGAGGCCCATCAGATAGCTGGATGCGAGTGTTGCAGCCTCAGGCGTCTGGCCGAGCGCCAGCAGCATCTCTTCGCCGTAAAACTGCGACACGGTCAGCGGCGCGCCGAGCAGCGTGGCGGCCCAGAGTCCGCTGCGCAACGCACGGCGGACCATGCGCGGCTGGCGCGCGCCGAACGCCTGCGAGGCGAGCGGCGACACCGCCGAAACGATCCCCATGCCGACGATGAAAGCCACGAACAATACGGTGTGGGCGAGCGCTGACGCCGCCACCACGTGATTGCCGAGCCGTCCCAGCAGCGCGAGGTCGCTGGTCATCATCGCGACCTGTCCGAGTTGCGTGAGCGCAATCGGCAGCGCGAGCTTGATCGTCTCGATCAGCTCGATGCGCCAAGCCGAATGGCTCGCGGGGGCTGGCGGCGCGCCCGCGAGAATTTGCGCCGGTGTCGTCATGATTTTAAGTCGATGGATCGTCGAGCGCGTCTGCTCGACGCGCGCCTGACTAAGGGCCGATCGTGGAGAAATTAGGAAGAGCCGCGCGTCAGTTTGGCGCGGCCTCACATCACAAATACGCGACGCGATCGATCGCGCTGATGTTTCGATCAACAACGATGATGTCTGGAGCGCGAACGCGCTCCAGAACGACTAGGCGAGGCGGCCCGCGTCGACCTTGGCGGCGTCCTTGCCCAGTGCCTCGAAGACCTTCTTCACGATGCCCTTCGCGTCGAGGCCCGCCTGGGCGTACATCGCGTTCGGCGAGTCGTGATCGATGAAGATGTCGGGCAGCACCATCGCCCGAATCTTCAGCCCGCGGTCGAGCGCGCCATTGTCGGACAGCGTCTGGAAGACTTGCGCCGCGAAGCCACCGATCGAGCCTTCCTCGATGGTGATCAGCACCTCGTGCTCGGCGGCAAGGCGGAGCACCAGCTCGGTGTCGAGGGGCTTGGCGAAACGCGCGTCGGCCACCGTGGTCGAAAGACCGTAGGAGGCGAGCTCTTCGGCGGCCTTCACGGATTCCGACAGCCGCGTTCCGAGCGACAAGATCGCGATCTTGCTGCCCTCGCGGATGATGCGGCCCTTGCCGATCTCCAGCGGCTTGCCTTCGGTCGGCATTTCGACGCCGTTGCCTTCGCCGCGCGGATAGCGCAACGCCGAAGGCCGGTCGTCGATCGCCACTTGAGTGGCGACCATGTGCACCAGATCGGCTTCATCGCCGGCCGCCATGATGACCATGCCGGGCAGGCAGCCGAGATAGGCCAAGTCGAACGAGCCGGCATGCGTCGGGCCGTCGGCGCCGACCAGACCGGCGCGGTCCATGGCGAAGCGCACCGGCAACCGCTGGATCGCAACGTCGTGGACCACCTGGTCATAGGCGCGCTGCAGGAACGTCGAATAGATCGCGCAGAACGGCTTGTAGCCTTCGGTGGCAAGACCGGCCGCGAAGGTCACCGCGTGCTGCTCGGCGATACCGACGTCGAAGGTGCGCTCGGGGAAAACCTTTTCGAACATGTCGATGCCGGTTCCGGACGGCATCGCGGCGGTGATGCCGACGATCTTGTTGTCCTTGTGGGCCTCTTTGATGAGGCTCTCGCCGAACACCTTTTGGTAGGCCGGCGCGTTGGACTTGGCCTTGGCCTGGATGCCGGTGGCGACGTCGAATTTGACCACGCCGTGATACTTGTCGGCGGATTTCTCGGCCGGCTCGTAGCCTTTGCCCTTCTGGGTGCGGCAGTGAACGATGATCGGGCCGGTCTTGCTGTCGCGCACGTTCTTCAGAACGGGCAGCAACTGATCCATGTTGTGGCCGTCGATCGGGCCGACGTAATAGAAGCCGAGCTCCTCGAACAGCGTGCCGCCGGTGACCATGCCGCGGCCGAACTCCTCGGCGCGCAGCGCGCCGATCTCGAGCGCCTTCGGCAGCCTGGTCGCAAGCTGTTTGCCGATCTCGCGCAGGTTCCGGTAGGTCTTGCCGGAGAACAGACGCGCCAGATAGCCCGCCATCGCGCCGACCGGCGGCGCAATCGACATGTCGTTGTCGTTGAGGATGACGATCAGCCGCGAGTTCATCGCGCCGGCATTGTTCATCGCCTCATAGGCCATGCCGGCGGTCATTGCGCCGTCGCCGATCACCGCGATGGTGTTGTTCTTGCCGCCCGACAGATCGCGCGCCACGGCCATGCCGAGCGCCGCCGAGATCGAGGTCGAGGAATGCGCGGCGCCGAACGGGTCGTACTCGCTTTCGGTGCGCTTGGTGAAACCGGACAGGCCTTTGCCCATGCGCAGCGTGCGGATGCGGTCGCGCCGGCCGGTGAGAATCTTGTGCGGATAGGCCTGATGGCCGACATCCCAGACCAGCCGGTCCGCGGGTGTGTTGAACACATAGTGCAGGGCGACGGTCAGTTCGACGACGCCCAACCCCGCGCCCAGGTGACCGCCGGTGACCGCCACCGCATCAATCGTCTCGGTGCGCAATTCATCGGCAACCTGGCGCAATTGGCTCTCGCTGAGCTTGCGCAGGTCGGCGGGCGTATTGATCCGATCAAGGAGGGGGGTCTTGGACGGTTGAGCCACCAAATTCTCCACGACAAACTATTGATACGACGTAAGTTCCGGCAACACGGCCCGAGGGCCGGGACAGCCGCCACAAGGATATTAGAGTAGATTGGAACTACCCTGCATTTCAACCAATCCTTTGGAAATACACTAGGTTCCGCTTGGTCTTATACTACCAAAATAACGTCATGCCGTGGCCACATGGACACAGCTTGGGCAGATTAGTGCCGCAAAAGCAGGCTAGGGTACGTCCAGCGGCTCGGTTCCGGCGGGTTTTCCGGTCGAATCCAGCGTGATTTTCTCGACCCGGGCCTCGGCCTGCCGCAGCAGTTCCTCGCAACGGCGCTTGAGCGCCTCGCCACGCTCGTAGATCGCGACCGATTCTTCGAGGGGCACTTTGCCCTCCTCAAGCCGTTTGACGATGGTTTCCAGCTCTTCGATGGCCCGCTCGAACGTCAGCTTTTTGATGTCGGCGTTGTTGGTCTCGGCCATGGTCGTTCTTTCGGCAGCGTTGCGGTCAGGGCTTGGTCGTCGGACGTTATTCTAGTCTCATCCCCGCATCAGCGCGATCACATGCGCGGCCGCGGACTGCGACAGGCCCTGCAGATCGTAGCCGCCTTCCAGGACCGAAACCACGCGGCCCTGCGCCGTCTTGTCGGCGACGTCCATGATCTTGCGGGTCGCCCAGGCGAAGTCCTCCTCGACGAACTGAAGATTGGCGAGCGGGTCGCGGGCGTGCGCGTCGAAGCCCGCCGACATGATGATCAGCTCCGGCCCGAATGCGGCAAGCCGCGGCAGGATGCGGCTCTCCATTGCGGCCTTGAACTGCTCGCCGCCGTCGCCGGCGCGCAACGGCGCATTGACGATGTTGTCGTGGTCGCCGCGCTCGGAGACTGCGCCGGTGCCGGGATAGAGCGGCATCTGGTGCGTGGAGCAGTACATCAGCGTCGAGTCTTTCCAGAAGATTTCCTGCGTGCCGTTGCCGTGGTGCACATCGAAGTCGACCACTGCGACGCGGTGCAGGCCGTGTTTCTTCTGCGCGTGGCGTGCCGCGATCGCGGCCTGGTTGAAAATACAAAAGCCCATCGGGCGCACGGTCTCGGCATGATGGCCGGGCGGCCGGTGCGCGACGAAGGCGTTGTCGGCTTTCTTGGTGACGACCTCGTCGACGGCGAGCATCGCGCCGCCGACCGCGCGCAGCGCGGCCTCCCAGCTGCCGGGCGACATCGAGGTGTCGGCATCGAGCTGAACCATGCCCTCCTTGGGCGCCGCATCCCTGATCTCTTCAACGTAATCGCGCGGATGGCACAGCGTGACGGCCTCGATGTCTGCGGCCGGAGGCTCGACCCGGATCAGTGGCTGGAATTTCTCCTGCTCCAGCACGCTCTCGATCGCCCGCAGCCGGTCCGGCCGCTCGGGATGGCCGGGTCCGTTGTGATGGTTGAGGGAGGCGGGATGCGAGATGAAAAGCGTCGTCATGCTGCGATCCAGGAAATATTCAAGAAAATGGGCTTGGCGGAGACTTATGCCTTTGCGGTTCTCGAATAAAGGCTCAATCCCATCTTTTCCCGCCGATGCTGACGCCGGGTGGTGATGGCGGGTCGGCCTGCCCGAATTTTCCTGGGCGAGATTCCAACAGAACCGAACCAATCACAGACGGTTTTGGTATTACGCCCAAACGATGATTTGATATCAAATCATACCAGACTTGAGATGTTTCAAATGAAGCGGAAGACTGCGCGCAGGTCCGGGAATTTGCTGCGCAATCGCCTGCGCATGTCCCAGATCGAACTGCTGGCTGCGATGGAGCGCTCTCCGACGTTGAGCGCGGCCGCACGCGATGTGAATCTCACGCAGCCGGCTGCGTCGCGCCTGCTGAACACGCTTGCGGCCGATCTCGGTATCGCGCTGTTCGAGCGGGTGGGGCGCACTCTCAAACCGACAGCCGCAGGCCAAGCGCTGGTTCGGAAGGCTGCCGAATTTGTCGCCGATCTGGACCGGACGCAGAGCGACCTCGAAGCCATCGATGAAGGTCTGGTCGGCACGACCAGCATCGGCGCAGGTGCCGCCTCCTGCTATGTTCTGGTGCCGCGCGCCGTCGCGCTGCTGGTGAAGACGGCGCCGCGGATCGCGGTGTCGTTCCGGGAAGGCGCCATGGATGAACTCGCGGCCCGGCTGCGCGAAGGGCGGATCGATCTGCTGGTCGGCCGGTTCGAGAACGAAGTTCCGTACCAGGACATCGTCATCGAAAAACTCTACAGCCCTTCGGTCAGGGTCGTCTGCGGCCCGCAGCATCCGCTCGCCCGGAAACGAAATCCCACGTGGAAGGAACTGCTTCAGGAATCGTGGATTCTGCCCGAAAGCGGAACACCGATGCGAAGCGCCGTCGAATCCCTGTTTCGGAGGCAAGGTGTTCGTCCGCAAGCATCCCTGGTCGAGTCTTCGGCCATTCAGGCGAACGTGGCTCTCTTGAACAGCCTCAACTTGATTTGGATCTTGTCGGAAGACGTGTCGGATTATTTTGCGCGTCTGGGCGCACTTCACATTGTGAACGTGCCGGAGTTGGACGCGCCGGGTCCGTTCATTGTCGGGCATCTGCGCCACCGGCGCTTGTCACCCAGCGCGGAGCGCATGAGAGAATGCCTTTTCGAGGCGGCGAAGCCCAAGCTGCCGCGACGACGTTAGCTCGAGGCGCGAGCAGCGCGCCTCGGCCCCTGGGGCGCGGAGTGCGGGCCAAACTCATACCATTATTGGTATAATTAATCGCCAACAAATCATTTGATTAGTCTGGGTTCAATTCCGCATAATCGCTGCTGGAAATTGAGGCTTCTGGAAAATTTCTGATGGCGCGTGGCGAAGGATTTATCCGGAAGCATGGTCTGTGGACTGAAGATCAACACCGCCAGGCTCTGACGATCAAGGGACGCGCCGAGAAGGACAACCTGAAGCTTTTTCGGGTTGCCTGGGCCGACCCCCACGGCGCTTCGCGTGCAAAGACATTGACGGTCCCGGCATTTTTCGCGGCGCTCGAGAGTGGCCATAACACCAACGTCGCGACCACGACGCTGGATGCGTCCGGGGCGCGGACATTTGCATCATTCACGCGCGGCGGTGGCATGGGTCTCGACGAGATGACCGGTTCGCCGAGCATGATCATTGTGCCGGACCCGGCCACCTTCCGCGTTCTGCCCTGGGAGCCGGATGTCGGCTGGATTCTCTGCGATGAATATTTCACGTCCGGCGTGCCATTTCATTTTTCTCCGCGGCAGCTGTTGCGCAAACAGCTGGCGCGGCTTTCGGCCCGCAAGCTTCGCTGCATAGTGGGGCTGGAGGTCGAATGGTATCTGCTCGCGCTCGCCGATCAGCATTTGACCAGCGATCATGTCGGCGGTCCTGGGCTGAGGGGGCGTGCACCGTCGACCTATCCGGTCGAGCCGGGGTTTTCGTTTCATTCCGAGTCCAACATGGACCTGATGCACAAGCCGGTTGCGGCTCTCGCCGACGCGTTTGAGAGGCTTGGCTTGCCGCTGCGCTCGATCGAAAACGAATGGGGACCGGGCCAACTGGAGTGCACGTTCGCACCGCGCGAGGCGCTCGAAGCCGCCGACAATCTGGTGCTGTTTCGCACCGCCACGCGGCAGCTCTGCCGCCGGATGGGTTATCTCGCAACCTTCATGAGCCGGCCGGCGCTGCAGGGCTACTATTCCAGTGGGTGGCATCTGCATCAATCGCTGGTCGATACCGCAACCGGCGACAATGCCTTTATGCCTGACGTCGAAGGCCAGATTCTGTCGCCGACGGGGATGGCTTACCTCGGCGGCTTGATGGGCCATGCGCTCGCTTCGACGATCTTCGCCAATCCGACGATCAACGGCTACCGGCGCTTTCGGGCCAATTCGCTCGCGCCGGATCGCGTTGCCTGGTGCTCGGATCATCGCGGCGTCATGCTGCGCGTGCTGGGTGCGGCCAACGACCCGGCCAGCCGGATCGAGAACCGGGTCGGCGAGCCGTCGGCGAATCCATATCTCTATATTCTCTCGCAGATCGTCGCCGGCCTCGACGGAATCGACAACAAGCGGGACCCGGGGCCGCCGGATACCGATCCTTATGCGACTAAGCACCCGATGCTGCCGAAAACCTTAAGCGATGCGCTCGTGCTTATGGAAAAAGAGGAACTGTTCCGAAACGAACTCGGGCCGCTCTTCGTCGACTATTACGGCAAGCTGAAGCGAACCGAGATCGCGCGCTACGAAAAATTCGCGGCAGACAACAACATCGATCCTGCATCCGACGATACGACGGCCTGGGAACAGGACGAATATCTGGATTTCTTCTAGGCCGCACGGCCGACGCTATGAAGGGAAGCCGCTATGACATTGGAACGTGTTAAGGCCCCCGCACGCCTGCGCAATGCTCCGCTCTATGACTGGGACGAGCTGGTGCAGGACGATCGCGTCCATCGTCTGCTCTACACCGACCCCGCGGTGTTCGATGCCGAGATGATCAATGTTTTCGGCGGGACGTGGGTTTATCTGGCGCATGAGAGCCAGATTCCAAACCCGAACGACTTCATCACTGCAAAGCTCGGCACCCGGCCGCTGATCATGACCAGGGACGAGCACGGCAAAGTTCGCGCGCTCTACAACCGTTGCACCCACCGCGGAACCACGCTCTGCCGATGGGACAAGGGCAACAGCCGGTCGTTCCAGTGCCCCTATCACGGCTGGAATTTCCTCAACACCGGCAAGCTGCGTGGCGTTCCCTGGCCGGACGGCTACGCGGCGTCGCTCGTGCAGGACGACAAGTACAATCTCGCGCAGGTGCCGCGCGTTGAATCCTATCGCGGCTTCATCTTCGGCACCCTGAACATGGATGCTCCGTCGCTGAGCCATCATCTTGGTCCGATCAAAAAGCCGATCGACGAGTGGCTCGATCGAAATCCTGGCGGCAAGATCATCGTTTGCGAGGCAAACCGGCTGAAATACAAGGGCAACTGGAAGCTGGCCTACGACAATTCGGGCGACGGCTATCACGTCTTGTTCTCGCATCGATCCTTGATTCAGACCGAAAATCGATTTGCCGACGAGGCGACGAAAAAGGGAATGAGCTATTACCAGAATTCCCCCGACTCTCTGCCGATGTACATCCAGTACATGGGGAACGGTCACCACTTCAAAGACAAGCGCCCCAATCTCGAGGCGCGTCCGGGCGGGCTCTGGGCCATTGAATCGCTTCACCCCGGCATGGAGCATGTGCAGGACAAGCTCCGCAACAAGTTCGGCGCGCGCGCCGAATCCATGCTCGATCTGGCCGGCTCCGAACCGGTCAACATCAATGTCTTCCCGAATTTGTCGCTGCTCGGCAATCACATCCAGGTTTTCCAGCCGGTGTCGTTCAACGAAACCGATGCGATCTGGTACGGCACCAAAATCGAGGATGTCGATGGGACGCTTGGGGAAGAGGTTCTGACCGACATCAATGCGCTCCGGATGCGCACGCAAGAGGGCTTCCCGAATTTCGGTGAGGTCGACGATGTCACGAACTTCGAACAGATCCAGCGAGGTCTGGCCGCCGCGGAGGACGAGTGGATCTATATGAATCGCGGCTATGGCATTCCCGATCGCATCCACACGCTGGAAGACGGCACCATCAAGGGACCGGCGACCGACGAATTGTTCATGCGCGAATACATTCGCGAATGGAAACGCCTGATGAAATCCGAGCCCGATATCGCGATCCAGCGGGAGGCTTGAGATGAACGCGCACGCCGCCAGAGATCCTTCACGCTCCTCCTACTACGTCACCAACGATTTCTATCTGGAGCTCATCGCTGATTTTGCCGACTGGCAGGCCGATGACAGAAGCGTTGACGATCCCGCCGAACGTGACAAATTCAGGCGGCTGGTCGAGCAGGAGGCGCGCATCCTGGATCGGTTGCTGTTTGAAGAGTGGCTTAAGCTTTACACGCCCGAATGCGCCTATTGGGTGCCGTCCACGCCGGAGGCGGGCGATCCGCGGACCGAAATTTCCGTGATGTTCGACGATCGCCGCCGTTTGGAAGACCGGATCTATCGGTTGCGGACCGGTTATGCGTGGTCGCAGGCGCCGTCGTCGCGGACATCACGCATCGTTTCGAATGTGGAGGTCTTCAAATGCGCGCGCGACGATCAGCGCATGGTGCGATCGAACTTCGCCATCAGTGAATTCTGGGACGGGGAAATTCGCGTTCTGGCTGGATGGACCGGCCACCGCTTCCGTCAACATGACGGCGTCTGGAGAATTTCCGCGAAGCAGGTCAATTTGCTGAACTGCGATCAATGCATCCGCAATCCCAGCATCGTTCTGTAAGAGCTCCGATGCCGATCGTCGAGATCTACACGACACGGTTCTGTCCGTACTGCAATGCCGCAAAGGCGCTGTTGAAGCGCAAAGGGGTTGCGTACGAGGAAATCGATATTGCGGCCAACTGGGAGCGCCGTGACGAGATGATGCGGCGCGCCCACGGCCAGGCCACCGTCCCGCAGATTTTTGTCGGGGACCTTCATATCGGTGGGAATGCCGAGCTGCAGAGTCTCGATGCAACCGGCAAGCTCGATGCCGTTTTCGAGGTCAAGCCATCAGCGACATGAAGATGTCGTTCGGCTCTATTCCCACCTTTTCCCACTGATGCTGACGCCCGGCGGCGCTGGCGGATTGTCCGGCACGAAGAACGTTCCGGCCAGCGGCTCTCCTGGCATCGCGCGATACTTCTCAAAGTCGGTGACGCCTTCGCCGGCGAGGAACGTGTCGTCGATCAGGAAATGGCCGGTGAAGCTTTTGGCGGGCTTTAAGAAGATCGCATAAGCCGCATCCGCCATGATCTCGGGCGTGCGCGACATCCGCATCACGCGGTCGCCGCCGAGCAGGTTCTTGATCGCTGCGGTCGCGATGGTGACGCGTGGCCAGAGCGCATTCACGGCGATGCCCTTGTCCCGCAGCTCGCCCGCAAGCCCCAGCACCACGAGGCTCATGCCGTATTTGGCGATGGAATAGCCGGTGGTGCCGGCAAACCACTTCTCCTGCATGTCGAGCGGCGGCGAGTTCATCAGGATGTGCGGGTTTCCGGCTTTTTCCAGATACGGAATCGCGTATTTCGACACCATGAAGGTGCCACGCGTGTTGATCGCCTGCATCAGGTCGTAGCGCTTCATGTCGGTCTCAGCGACCGGCGTGCGGGACACGGCGCTGGCGTTGTTGATGACGATATCGATGCCGCCGAATTTCGCGGCCGTGCTGTCGATGGCGGACTTCACCGCGTCTTCATCGCGGACGTCGACGACGAGGGGGAGCGCCCGGCCACCAGCCTTCTCGATCTGTTCGGCGGCGGTGTAGATCGTGCCTTCGAGCTTCGGATGCGGAGTCTCGGTCTTGGCCGCGACGGCGATGTTGGCGCCGTCACGCGCGGCTTTGAGCGCAATCGCAAGGCCGATGCCGCGCGACGCGCCGGTGATGAACAGTGTCTTGCCTTTGAGTGACATGCTTGGATTCCTTGGGCCGTGTTCAGCCGGCGAGCGCCGCGTCGGCGCCGTTAACGCTGTCGGCCGCCTCGGTCACGGCGCGCTCAAGCCCTGAGGCTTGCACCGCGATGTTCTCGGCAAAGAAGCGCGCGATGGCTACCCGCGACGTCGGCTCCCCATTGGCGATCCGCAGCGCAGCCAAAGCTTCATCCGCCAGCATGCAGCCGCCGGCGGCGTTGCCGAACAGGCGAAGATAAGGTGTGGCGCCGGCCAGCGCCGACTTCGGTTCGCTGTCGACCTTGCCCAGAAGCCAGGTGGTGGCGCGATCGAGGCTGTCGACCGCTTCGGAAAGCTTTGCGCCGGTCGTGCCGAACGCCGGATCGTTGGTGGCCTGCACGGCCTTCACGGTGTTGCGCAGCTCGCCGATATAGGCGCGCACCACCGCGCCGCCTTCGAGCGGCACCTTGCGCATCGTAAGATCAATCGCCTGGATGCCGTTGGTGCCTTCATAGATCGCGGCGATCCGCGCATCGCGCAGATGTTGCGCGGCTCCAGTTTCTTCGATGAACCCCATGCCGCCATGGACCTGCACGCCGAGCGAGGCCACCTCGACGCCGATGTCGGTCGAGAACGCTTTTGCCACCGGCGTCAGCAGCGCCGCGCGGGCGTCGGCGGCTTTCGCCTTGTCGCCTGCGGCGTGGCTCGCATCGATCGCGCCCGCGGTGGCGTAGCAGATCGAGCGCGCCGCGCGGGTGAACGCCTTCATGGTCATCAGCATCCGCTTGACGTCCGGGTGCTCGATGATCGGGCTCGATCCTGAAGCCGAGCCCAGCGCGCGGCCCTGCCGGCGGTCGCGGGCGTAGGACATCGCCTGCTGCGTCGCGCGCTCGGCAATGCCGACGCCTTGCAGGCCGACCGACAGCCGCGCCAGATTCATCATGGTGAACATACAGGCGAGGCCGCGGTTCTCCTCGCCGACCAGCCAGCCGGTCGCGCCGCCATGGTCGCCATAGATCATCGTGCAGGTCGGCGACGCGTGAATGCCGAGCTTGTGCTCGATCGAGTGGGCGCGCAGATCGTTGCGGGCGCCGAGCGAGCCGTCCGGGTTGACTAAGAATTTGGGTACAAGGAATAGAGAAATTCCCTTGTTGCCGGCCGGCGCATCCGGCAGCCGCGCCAGCACGAAATGGATGATGTTGTCGGTGAGGTCATGCTCACCGTAGGTGATGAAGATCTTCTGCCCGGTAATGCGATAGGTGCCGTCGCCTGAGCGCTCGGCCTTGGTGCGCAAGGCGCCGACGTCGGAGCCGGCCTGCGGCTCGGTGAGCTGCATGGTGCCCATCCACTCGCCGGTGACGAGCTTGGTGAGATAGGTGCGTTTCAACTCGTCGGAACCATAAGCCGCCAGCGCCTCGGCCGCGCCCATGGTCAGCACCGGGCCGATGCCGAACGCCATCGAGGCCGAATTCCACATCTCGATGCAGGCGGCGTTGAGCGCATGCGGCAGCGCCTGGCCGCTCCACTGTTCGGGCAGCGAAACCGCGTTCCATCCGGCCTGGGCCCAGCCGCGATAGGCCTCCTTCCAGCCCGGCGGCATGGTGATGTTGCCGTCCTTGAGCGGGGTGCCATGCCGGTCGCCGACGGTGTTGAGCGGCGCGATGATCTCGGTCGCGAATTTTCCGGCCTCTTCCAGGATCGCGTCGACGTCATCGGCGGCGAGCGTGCCGTTTTGCGCCAGGAGCGGCGCGAGGCCCGCGCCGTGCTTGAGCGTGAACGCGATATCGGCGACCGGGGCGCGGTAGGTCATGCAATCATCCTTTGGGCGGCTCTAGTGC
>Ga0075366_10000375_pt1 | contig 20782 bp, 19 predicted proteins | sample EndMethybrTD3031_FD_72351 | JGI IMG/M metagenome (GOLD analysis project Ga0075366, IMG submission 72351) | Populus endosphere microbial communities from Tennessee, USA - Endosphere MetaG P. TD hybrid TD303-1 | ecosystem: Host-associated > Plants > Roots > Endosphere | place: USA: Tennessee...
CCTCGTGCTCGAAGGCACCGCAAAATACGGCGACGGCAGCGCAGTATGGCGAAATGTGCAGGGCCAGGCCGCCTTTTTCCGCGGCTACGCCTATTACGCGCTGGCGCAGGAGTTTTGTAAGCCCTACGATGAACAGGCCGCCGGAACGGACCCCGGCCTGGTGCTGCGCGCCTCAGCAGACCTGAACGCCAGGTCCGTACGTTCTACCGTAGCGCAAAGCTACCGGCAGATCATCAGTGACTTTACGCTGGCCGCTGCCGCCTTACCGATAGACGTCGCTGCCAAAACCCGGCCGGGCAAATCGGCGGCTTTTGCCATGCTGGCCCGGACGTACCTCGTCATGGCCGATTATGCCAAAGCTTACGCCTATGCCGATTCCTGCCTGAAGCTGAGCGGTAAGCTGATCAATTATAACCAGCTGTCAGCCGGAAGCGCCGTCGCCTTCAAACGTTTCAACGACGAAGTCATCTTTCATACGGTACTGTCCTCCGCGCCGGTCTTACTGGCACCCCGTTATCTGATCGATACCGGGCTGTATGCATCCTACGAAGCAACTGACCTGCGCAAGGCGCTCTTTTTTAAAAAGGCCGCAGCAAAACCCTATTATAATTTTAACGGGAGCTATGACGGGACAACGGCTTTGTTCAACGGGCCTGCCGCCGATGAACTATACCTGATCCGCGCGGAAGCGGCCGCAAGGAGCGGAAAAACCGAAGGCGCGCTGGCCGACCTGAACCTGCTGCGGAAAAATAGGTACGCGGCTACCTCTTATGCGCCGCTTAACTCGTCCGCTACGGCTGAGGTGCTGGGCTGGATATTGACTGAAAGAAGAAAAGAGCTGGTGTTAAGGGGGCAGCGCTGGACAGACCTGAGGCGGCTGAACAAGGAAGCCGCCTTTCAGAAAACCGTAGTCAAAATTATTAACGGGCAACGGTATGAGCTGCCGCCGGGCGACAGCCGGTACGTATGGCCAATCCCGCGGTCTGTCGTGGCCGAAACCGGTATCGCGCAAAACTAAAAAAGGGAAGCCGGTGAGGGCCTCCCTTTGGGCAAGCAGGAAGCAGCTTAGTTTTTAAGGTCTTCCTGGCTGATCGCTGAAAGGTCCGGCTGGGTAGTATGCAACGGGTTTGCCGGCGCAAGTACCGCGCAACGCTTGGTGCTGCCGGAACAGCCCGGTTCATTGGCCACCTGGGCATACTTGGTAGCGTCATTGATCTGGGCCTGCGTCCCGTTAAACTGCCACCAGACATCGGCGGTTTTAGCGGCCGGTTTTAGCGCAACGTGGTGTGCGTTAGTGGCGAATGCGCCGCCGATGCCTAATACGAAGGCCAGGGCGATCATGCTTCCTTTGATTGTTCTCATAGTACTGACCGCTGTTTTTACTAAAAAGCGGACGAAAAACTTTAAATGAATGAATAAAATGGTGCCTACTCTGTTCTGCGGGTTTTCGGCTTTCCCCCGTTGGGTTTTTATGGGGTTGAAGTCAGTTGTTTTTTGCTATCGGACAGGTGCAGGCCGATCCCCGTAACACCGGCGAGGACAAAGGCCCAGTTAAAGGCCAGGTGTGTTGTCCAGGACATATTGTTCAGGATGCCGCCGCAAGAGCAGGGCAGGTTACCGTCGTAATAGAGTAGGAGGTATGAAATATAGCCCGTGAACAGGCCCATCAGGCAAGTGGACGATGCCAGGCCCGCCAGGCGGCAGCGGTTAAAACACAGGAGCAACGTCAGCACCAGCTCTGTAAAAGGTAGTACGTAAATAAGAATATCCGTCATATTGTGCGGAAACGGTTGAAGGTAAAGCTGGGCGCGGAACCGTTCTATATCAAGCAATTTACTGCTAGCGGCGTATGTGAACAGTAAAATAAAAAGGATTGGAATAGTTGCTTTAAATAATGATTTCATGGCCATTGCTCTTTGTTCAACAAAGTAATGGCACTGATCAATGGTAAAACAGTATGAAATAGGTATATACCCTTTTGGCAGTTAGGATATGGACGTGAAAAGCAATTACAAATTCATTGACAAGGTGTTTTTAAGGACACCTTTTTATAGTACGGAACAGTACTCATTGGAAAATATGCCACTGATTTTAAAAAGACAAGATTTTAGGAATGCGTTATGGCTGGCCAGCCCCGAATTTTACCGGGTACTTGAAAAGCAGAATTTCGACTGGGATAAGCTTGGAAAAAAAGAGCGTTTTTCCCTTTTCAAATATTATAACCGGATGTCTTTCCGAGCCACGCCATTTGGTGCTTTTTCAGCATTTTCTATTTTGAACTGGGATAATTGCGCCCAGGCGAGGCTTGTGGAAGCAGGCCGTTCGGTACTCCATCTGCTGCCTTCAAGAAAATGGCAGATGTATAGCGTAAACCGTTTTAAAAATGAACAGGCGGACTTTTATATCGGGGCAAACCCTACAATGATACGTATTGGCAATATTCTAAGCTTCGTGCGCTCTTCCTTAGATGAAACTGGCAAAATGCGTTTTTTGTTGAATAGCATCGCGGCTGAAAAACTCAACATGCTGCTTGTCGAGATGGCGGGAAAAGGCCCCGTGCTTCAATCGGAAATAACGAATAGCATCAGTAATATGACCGGTTGTAACGCAAACGATGCGGCCGACTATCTCAAATTCCTGCTGGATGAGCAGTTTTTTTTAACAGAATTTGATGGCCAGCTGATCGAAGGAAGTAACAGCAATATTTTTAATATAGATAACGATTGGGCGTCGTTTAAAAATATTCCCTTGGCAGATGATTTAAATTTAGCGAAGGACAGTGAGCGGCTGCTATATACCGAACCGGTATCGAAAGAAGAATTTCAAGGCAGTATATTTTACGGCGGCCTGGAAAGGCCGGTGCAAGAGGGCGGTTTAGGTACCGATCTGCAGCCAGAATTGGTAGCTGTGATCGAATTATTAAGTAAAATTGTCATACCTTACCCTACCCCGGCACTTAAAAATTTTTCTGTTGCCTTTAAAAACAAATTTGAAAGTAAGAAAGTCGGCCTGCTTCATGCTTTGGACCCTGATTGTGGCATAAGCTATGATAATCTTTTCGATAGTAGCGTACCAAGCGGGCTGCTTAAGGATGTGTCATTTCCCGGAAAGGTGCCGGGCAATAAAAGTATCGATTGGACAGAAGTACATCGGTTGTTCTTACGTATTTGGCAGAGAAATAGCTCTCGTCAACCGTTTTCTCCTTTAATTATTGATGATCGCGATATTGCCCGACTGGACGGAGTGACAATGAATGTAAAGTTACCTCCATCTCTTTCCATATTATTTTCAAGATCAGCGAACAAACTGATCCTGGAAAATAACGGCGGGGCCTCAGCAACGGCGCTTATTGGAAGATTTAACGTATTTAGCCCGGAAGTAGAGGCACTGTGTCTTGAAATCGCCAGGGCGGAATCTGAAGCAAATCCCGAAGTTATCTTTGCGGAGGTTCACCAGTTATCAGATTTTCACGTGGATAACATCAACAGGCGGAAACCTGTCTACGATCATGTTATCCATATCAATGCTTATCCTGGCGATACCGGTCAACGCCCTATCAGGTTGGATGACCTTCAGCTTTTCTTACGTGGAGACGAACTGGTGTTGGAATCAATTAGCCTTAGAAAAAGGGTAATCCCCAGATTACCCACCGCTTATAATTTCCATCATAATGAACTAGCCGTGTTTCGAATGCTTTGCGACCTTCAATACCAGGGATTACAGGCAAACCTCACCTTCGATTTGGAAAAGCTTTTTCCCGGTCTTGAATTTTATCCAAGGGTAGAGTATCGGAACACAATTATTAGCCAAGCTAGGTGGCGATTAAATAGCAAAGAAATCAGTGCATTGGTTTCAGGGCAGACGTCCATCGGAAAACTTCACATCCTGCGCCAGGAACGTGGGATACCTCCATTAGTAAGCTATGGGCTGAGCGATCAGCAACTGATATTTGATCTCTCGTCTGACGCTGATGCTCTTTTTTTCCTGGATTGCCTGAAGGAACAAAAAACTGCCGTCGTCAGGGAATACCTGGAACCCGACCGTTCTGTTACATCAGGAAAAAATAAACTCGCCGGTCAGTTTATCGCCCTATTAAAAAGAAACGATGAAGTATACAATGGATCGGTTGGAGAAAGCAGTATGAAAAGAAAGGGAGTGCCGCGTACATTTTTACCGGGAAGTTCATGGATGTATTTCAAAATTTATTGTTCCGAAGATAGCGCGGATAAGCTATTATCATTATTGATAATCAAGTTTATAAAAAACAATCGTCGAAGGATTAAATCCTGGTTCTTTATCCGTTACTATGACCCCGATCATCATATCCGGCTGCGTATTCATACAGATCCTGAGAATTACGGGAATATGTTGGCAAATATTACCAAAATGGCCACCCGCAAACCGACACAAGTATTTATTCGGGATGTAAAACAGGACAACTATGAACGGGAGATCGAGCGCTACAGTGAAGAATTGATCGAAGCAGCCGAAGACTGTTTCTACGCGGGTAGCGAGCTTGTTCTTTCCTGGTTGCCTTTTAAGTTGGGAGAAAATAGTGCCCTGGGATTTGATATGTCAGTTTTTAGGTTGGTTTATCACATGGCTCAAAAATTTACCGCTGAAGCTTCAAACCTTGCCGCCTTTTTTAAACAGCGGTCAGAAAATTTTATCGTTGAGTTTGGCGACACAAAGAAATTCCGCTTAGACCTTGACCGGAAATACAGGGAGCTGACAAAGGAACTGGCAGTTACACTTGAATCCATCGATGTCGGTAACTACGAAGATGAAAGCGGGCCTGTGAAAAGTCATTTTCTGGAAACTGTAAGGCAAATGGCGCATGGATCAGCTAATTGGCCAGAAGGAAAGAAAATGATGTTGCTTGCAGACCTAATACATATGCAGATCAATAGGCTATACACAGGTATGCAACGCAGGCATGAGTTGTTGATATATTATTGCTTATATAAATATACCGCTTCGCGACTATCCAGAAATTTCCGGAGTTAGTTTTCCGAAAGCCTTTTGCTGATGAGGAAATCAGCGCCGAGCCAAAGGAAAAATGTAGCTTCGAAAGATTTGCCAATAGGAATCATTTTGTCATTGTCCATTTTGATCTGCGATTTTTCAATAGCTTTAATCCGGTTCCTGTTGACGATAAATGACCGTTGCACCTGGCAAAAATCGTCAGCTGGTAATTCGGCAAGGACTTCGCCTAATGTCAGGTAGGTAAGCACCTTTTCATTTGCAAAATTAATTTCGATATAGTTCAAAGCAGCAGCGATAAAGAGTATGTCTTTAATTATGATTTTGATGTACTTCTCTTTAACATCTCCTTTGACAAAAATGGATGTTCGTTCTTTGACAAAATTGTGTTTTGCATTCTGCTCGTCCTTTACTTTTTGTATAGCATTAAAAAAACGGACGTAGGATACTGGTTTAAGTAGATAGTCAACGGCTCTTAATTCAAATGCTTCTACACCAAACTCCCGGAATGATGTAATAAAGATAACGCTGGTATCCTGTCTAATCAGGCCCGCCAGTTCCAGTCCGGAAATACCAGGCATATCTACATCCAGGAGCAGCAGCATAGGTGGATTACTTCCGGTAAGATCAGGCAAAGCGCTCATTGGATTTGTCGCCGAACCTGCCAGTTCAAGACCGGGTGTTTTCTCAACATAGTCTTTTAACACATGAACAGCATGTGCTTCGTCGTCGATAATATAAACAGTCAATATCATAGCTGAATATTTAGTTCGGATTGGAATAGATCCTCTTTTTCCTCAATGGTTAGTTGGTAATTATTGCCATAGGCGTAATCAAGTCGGATACGGATATTTTCCAGTCCTGTGCTTTTGATCCGGGGGTAAGGCGCTTTAGCTTTTATTTTGTTGCATGTATAGAACTTGAGTTTGCCAGATTCGTCAACATCCAGCTTTATTTCTGCTGGATATTCCATCAGGTCACCGTGTTTAAATACGTTTTCTGTGAGCGTCATTAACACCAATGGTATTATCCTGTGCCCGGTCGTATCACCGGTTACCAAAAATTCAACGGCTGACATTTGTTCAAAGCGGACCTGGTTGATTTTAATCAGGTTGTAAAGCTGCTCTACCTCTTTTTTCAGGATAATTTTACCATCAGGTTCAGTCTCTTCTATGCCGAACCTCATAATGTCTGCCAAAAGAATCACATTTTCAGCAGCCTCTACCGAGACCTTATAAACAATGCTGTGAATAAAATTTAACGAATTGAATAGAAGATGAGGATTGATCTGTTGCATTAACAATGCGTTTTGGGAACGGGCAAGGCTGGCCTCTAAGACCAGGTTATCCCGGGCCGCAGTTAACTGCTTAATTTCTGCTTCCTTCGCCTTTCGTTCAAAGCCGGAAATATTGGAGCCGGTCCAATAGAGTGTAGCCAATGCTGCAAAAAACATACTTCTGTTAAAATCTAATGCCGCCAGTTGCTTCACATCTGCAAGCGTTGGGTTTTGACCATTAATAAAAAAGTAATCCGCTGTTAGTTTTATACTCAAGAATATAATGAATTCTATTATGACCACGGCGGTTAACTTAAGATATCGTGCTTTTGTCAAACTCCTTGTTTTGTTTAAAATGATTGTTTGCGTATAGAATACTGAAATATTGATGGCATAATAACATAAATATTTAAATAAATTCAGGTTTGCACCCGAATAATAAACTGAAGAAAGTTCATAAAACATATAGAAGAGCCACCATAATGTATGATTGAACGCTGTCTTGTAAGTGTCAAAATTTACCGAAATCACATTAAGTAGTCTTTTCATTTTTCATGTAAATTTTCACAGTATTGATGTAATAAAAACTTGCTGACTCATATTTAATATTAATATAGTAAAAAAATAAATATTATGAAAATCTCAAACATCAAATTGCCCAAAAAAGTTATTACGACCCGTTTAAATTATGTTAAACATGTCAAAAACACGTCAAATGAAACTACCAACTCCCAGGGGGATCCAACAAATACCTGCACTACCTTATATACCACCACCCACTTCGTGTAACGATCAACTTTTAAATTAAAAAAAATTGATTCAGGAAAAAACATCAGCGGAATATATATTATCTGAACAGCTTACCGTCCTGAGCTGTCTCGAAAACCTATTGTCCAAAAATGAACCTGAATCGACAATTGAGGAAATGGACGAAACCATCGCAAGAGTCGGGCAGGCCTGGACTTTTGCGGTGTTCTCAGAAGTAACCAAGGACGCACTCATGCGCTATTTTACTTATCACTGTAAGTTTATTTTCAGGTTATTAGATACAAACACGTCAAAACATACAGCTGCCCCATCGTTATTAACGGAGAAAGTATGTCAGTTGCTGGACAGTCTGCATATATATTACGGCGAATATCTCGAAGATACCATTGATGTAGGAACCGTCTATCGCTTGCATTTCACCAATGATTTAAAGGAAACATGCAGGATGGTATCAGAAACTCTTGAGAAATCCGACATTACCCTCAAAGTAAGGCGTTGTTTATTGCGCTATATAGAAGAAATGACCGGAAAAAAAGCATTGCCCTGCACGCTTCGCCAATTACTGTATTTTCGATTGCTGGTCAAAGAATTGTTTTATTTATCGTCGCATGCCGATTCCGCAAAGTTTCATGAACTCATTTATGAAAAACTACTGGATCTTGAATTTAACCAATTTGACGTTTTTGTTAATCATCAGGAATTGATAAGATCTTCCTTTAAAGGTAAAACAGAAGTAGCCAAATTATCGGTGATCGGGCAATACATCCAGTTATACGCGTATCAGGCACAAGGTGATACTATCCGCTATGATCATCGATGGCCATCATTGTCCCAGATGTTGTCAGATTGGTTAAAAGAAGTTAAAGAAAGTATTGACCCAGGGACTCAAATTAACGAAAAACGGTCAATGGCTACTACGCGGCGGCTCCGTTTGGAATTTTCAGTTTCGCACCTCGCTTGCCTCCTCAGGCTTTTCGCCAAAGAAAGTCTTTTTGGTGCGACGCCACTTACCGAAGTTTTCGATTTCTTCTCTGCAAACTTCAGCACAAAGCGGCAAGATGTCGTATCTGTTCACGGTCTTAGTAAAGAATATTACAGTAAAAACCAGGTAACCGCAGCGGAAATAAAAGCTATCTTAATGAAGATGATTAATCGCATCAATCTGGATTATTTCCCGGTAGTGGCTGCAATAGGTGCAGCAATTTTCTATCACTGAGGAAGGTGATCAGTTCCCCGAACCAATTATAGCTGAATCCTTCTCTATTAAATAAGTTTTCTCCTCCGTCAGCTATTACGTCATTTAACGTATTAAATCGCATTTTCCTACACGCCACTATGAAATCTTCACTGAAATCCAGTTCCTCAATGGCTGTTTTGAGCAAAATGATACTGTTCATTGCGTTATGACCTTATGTTTATAAAGATACAAATAGCACATGTATGTGTCAAGTAAAAATATCTTTTTGCACCAATTTCGACGGTGTGATAAACATCAGAGACGAAGATGCTATAACCGGTTTTGGTGCGAAGTTGAGGGAATTGAGACTTTCTAAGGGGATATCACAGGAATATCTGGCGAATCTCGCTCAAATTCCGCCACAGCAGGTTGGGCGACTAGAAAGAGGAGAGCTCAATGTTACGCTGAGTACCATAAGTGTATTGGCAAAAGCCCTGGAAATCCCCATAGCTAAATTTTTTCTTTAGAAGACCCTTTTAAATCATCAAATAATGCCTTTTTATTTGACCTCGTTTTAAATTATTAACTTTTACCGGAAATGAAATATCGAATGCCCTGCGGCTGTAAACATGTTCATTTTTTTCTACAATTATCTTACTTATTACATTGAAATAGTTTGCGGGGGTTCACCTTCGCTATTAATTTGTACTTCTTCAGCTGTAATCTTAGGTGCGTTGATCAGTTTTTTAAGTTCAAAATCCAGTAATCGCTCAATGTCTCTTTTAATACTTTTATAATTCTCTTGAATATCGTGTTCCGTTATGTTAGCGACTAAGGGAAGTGGGCTATAATTTTCTTCTTCCCTTTTAATAGCCGCATGATCATTTTGTAACTCCGCATGGAACATCTTTAATTCGATTTTACAATCCGGGTTATCCGCCACAATTCCCACAAACTCTCCGGAGGAAAGCGCAGCTATCTTCGATGCAGGTATAGCATAATCCAACTGCGTTGACTTGGAAATAGATGTATCTGAACTGTTAATACTCAAGCTTTCGCGGTTTTGCATTATCTTCCCGAAATTCTCGCTCATCTTTTTCGCTGTGTCGCCGGTTACCTGACCGCAGATCACATTACCCACGATTCCCGTAATCACATCTGCATGGTCGGCCCCATAATCCTTCTTTAACTGGCTGAAATCCTGGATGCCGATAGTCACACTGATCAAATTCGATCTGCCCGTACTGATCGTGGGGATCAGATCGGCTGTCAAGGTTGGGAATTCATCGAAGATCAGGCTACTTTTTAATTTTCCTTTCTTGTTGATCAGTTTAAGCATCCGGTTCACATACAAAGAAAGTACTGCACCATACACCTGCAATTTTTGCGGGTTATTACCCATACAAACGATCTTAGGCTCTTCGGGGTTATTAATATCTAAGGTGAAATCATTACCGGATAGGACATAATACAATTGCGGTGAAGCCAAACGGGCTAAGCCAATTTTGGCGGAAGCTATCTGCCCCTCTAATTGCGCCATCGCCTTGTTATGATAGGCCGATATGAACGGATTGATCAACACCTTGATCTCTTCTTGCTGTTCCAATACCGCGAAAAGCCTGTCGTAATCAGTTTGCATCAATTCGATGACATGCGGTAAAGTACAATACTTGCCATCCTCATATTTGCGCAAATACCAGATAATAGCCGTCAGGAAATTGATCGGGCTTTCCACGAAGAAGTCACCCTGCTTTTTCAGCCACTCCCGGTTTAAACCCAGCATAATGGTGCGGCTGGATTCAGTAGCGTCCGTAATGTCTTCCATGCTTTGCGGATCAAGGGGGTTACAGCGATGGTAGATCTTGTCAAAGTTAATCACCCAAAAGGTGGGTTTCACCTTGTAATTGCCTTTGTATTTTGACAATGCGTTGTAAGCGATCCGGGTTAGGTCATCAAACTTAAAATCATATAAAAATATACTATGGCCTTTTCGAATGTGTTGACCTAGAATATGACGGATCACGAAATATGTTTTTCCGGCACCTGCAAGGCCCAAAACCGCCGTTGAGCGATGGGGATTTATAATGTTCACCCACGAATCCCTTATCTTCCCATGTAGCTTATACTTAGCGGGCAGGTTAATAGAATACTCATTTTCCAATAGTCTTTCCTCTTGTGGGAATGTCTCATTGTCTCTGTTAAAAACGTCCGTATTCAAGTTTGCTTTAATTAACCTTGACAACCAGGTACCACTGGTCAGAATGAGCAGGTAACCCGTTCCGGTGATGCCCATATAAAGGATAGCAACCATGCTATTTCCGCCAGGCAGATAAAAAACCAGCAGGCTCAAAAAGTAGATGAGTAGCCCACAAAGCAGGTAGGCTACTATGCTTTTCCACCGGATTTTCTCGTCTTTTTTGCCCTTTGCCCCCAGTAACGATATGCACAAGAAAAGCAGTGCTGCCAGTTTGGGTCTAAACAGGCCGCTGAATAGGCCGGTTTTGGCAATGTTGCCGATAATACGGTCAGTAAATAACGCCGTCCAGTGCCATTCCTTGAACGTCTGGTAACAAGCCAAATAAAAGTGAACGCTTAATATTAATAAGCTGATTAGCCTGGTGAGATCAATGATCTTGCGCAAGCCCTGTGTATCCTCGCCTGTATTCATAATAATGCCCTATAATGTTAATTGGTTGTCTTGTGAGATGCCCTTGCGTTTCCTTCTTCGGCGTTTTTGGGGATTACCGGCCGATGGTTCGTAGTCTGACTTTTCGAAAAGTGCCTCTAAAAACTTTGTTGGCTCCGGCGGCCGGAGATAAGTACCATCCGGTTCCGCCTTTTTGAGGTATTGCGTTTGCTGCTGTGCTTTTAAATAGCTTTTTGGCTTTATAGATTTGTCGGTGGAAGCGAGCCTTTCCGTTAGGGCTTTGGCACTATATGCCTTGCCAAGATCGCTGCCATTAAATACCGTACGGTTCTTGTTATCAACAAAGGTCAGGCCATAAATAAAACCGTTTTCGTTCTGTCGGAAAACCGCATGAACTTGATGCCGTTGTAGTTCTTTCAAAAAAGTGGCTTTGGATATCTCCGCGTATTTATTGAAGACTTTATCGATGGATCTCTTCAAGTCATCTTTATATAGCTTACGTTTCTCGTTGTTCGGCCCAAATCTTTCTTCGAGGGCCTTTAGAGTTGGCTTGCCGTTTAAGCTACTGGCTTTAAATGGAATGCCGATCTTGTTACCGTCCTTGTCCAGTATTGAATAGATCAACCCTTTCTTTTCAAACATCAACGTATCCTCCCGGCCCCGGTCGGCAACAACGTTGAATTGTTTGAGTACCGCATTGAGTTCTGCTATAGAGGTAAATTTGTAGGTGCTGGTGACTTCGCTGACAATATTGGTAATCGCCCTTTTAGTCGGTGTTTTTCCGTAAACAGCTTTTTCTATATCAATCGGCTTGATGCCTAATGCTTCTTTTAACCCTTTGCCCTCGGCTTTAACCAACCCGTATTCGACCTCCAGTTCTTTCCGGGCGGGTTCAGAAAGCAGCCAGCCGATATTATGCACATCGATACGTTTACCATCCGCCTGCATATTGGTGGTGACGATATGAACGTGTTCATGTGAGGCATCCTTATGCTGATATGCTAGATAGGGCTGGTCACTAAACCCGATCTTTTCCATATAGGCGGCCGTGATTTGTTGCAGTTTGACCGTACCGATCTTTTCCGAAGTATCAAAGTTCAGCATAATATGCAGGGCATTAGTCTTGACCCGGCTGTTGAGCATGGTCAGGTTTTCAAAACGGATAAGCTTGTTTTTAAAACTCAATTGTTCGATATCGCCGCCAAAACGGCTTGCCATAATGAGTTCAGCTTTGTTAGCCTCAACCTTGTGCTCGTTATACATCAGCAGGCCACGGATATTTTTACCGGTGATTATTTTTGCAACCATTTTGCGGATAGTTGGGATATGATGATTAATAGACGGTCTACTTTTTCCTCTACCTTTTCATAGCGCTCCGCGACTTTCAGGACAAAGAAGTTCTTTTGTGCCTCGTGCTTGGAGATATGAAAACTGCGGGTCAGCTGGTTGATATTAATGCCGATGGCTTTCAGTTCTTTGCGGATGCTACTTAATTCCTCCATAGGGCCGTTGAGGCTGATGTCCTTGTGAAAATAAAGAATGCGTTGTTTTTGCAGGATCTTTCTGACCACTTCGCCTAATGACTGGCAGTTGCTGTTGTCCCGTATCTGTTCCAGCTTTTTAAACTGTCTTTCGCTCACCCGCATGATGATAGGGTGGCTCAAAATCTCGTCCTGGTCTTCGGCTTTTTTACGGCTCATAAATACATGTTATTGGTGTCCAAAAACCGCAAGTTCCGCAGCAGTTTCCCCCGAATAATTGAGGGCAAGATTTTTTCGTGTATACGAAAATACATCTTGCCGTTAACTGGTGTTAACTACCTCCTGGGAAAAAGAAGTGCTGCTGAACGGGATTCCTGCTGTTAATAAATGTTTGTGCAAATTGCCTTCCGGCTATGAATTGATCGTTTCCAATTGTTCCATCTCACTCCGTGAGACGGAAAGGCGCAAGCGCCTTTTGACCGTGTGCCTGGGATGCTCACGGATGCGTTTGATCAATGGCTTGTCGCCCAATTTGGGATTCCATTTGGTATGTGGTCTTGTTTTCGTTCTGCTCATGGCTATTCGTTTTTGAATAGGCCAAAAATGGGAAGAGCGGATTTTTTTGATTGGGGTGTTTGTTAGGGTGGCCCCTGAAATTAATCAGTTATCATTCTGGAAGATCATAGATCAAGCTAAAGAGTTCGTCCTTTGCCAAATCTTCATATTTCATTTTCTCACGTTGGACAATGATCATAGCATTGGTTTTTGCACGGGTAATAGCGTTGTACAATAATTTTCTTTTATATACTAAATTGCCGGCAGCTTCATAAGGCCAAAGTATAATAACAGTTTCAAACTCGCGATTTTTTGCACCGTGTATGGTGGTGAAAATAATTTTGGCATGTGATTCTTTCCTGTAAAAATTATCATAGGTGTGTGAAAGCTGTTCTACCAAAAAGTGAAATTCTTCATAAGTGATATGATCGATATTTCTTAGCGATAATTTTCGAAGCAACATTTCAGCCACTCTTTTTAAAACAAAGTTCCTGTTTGTTTTGAGTTTATTTAATTCTGTTTTTGTTAATGGCTGTTTTGGGATTTCATGAATAAGGGCCTCAATATCTATATATTCGTCTGAACTAAGTAAACGATCATAAGGTCCGATTGTCTTACCTTTATGATACCCTTTTTTAAAAGTATACTCACCACTCAAACTGTTCATTGCGTCCGCAATAAATTTGCCCTTTTTCGTTGGGGTAATTATTGCAATAGTACCGCCCTTAATATTGTAATGGATATTTGGCAACAGAAAAGCGGTCGTAAGTTGTTTGGCAACGCTAATACCTACAAATACTTTTTTGCCGTTCACATTTTTTCCTGTTCGCAAACAAGCTGCTGTGTTTAAGATGTTATCATTCTTTGTTCTTTTAACTCCTCCCTCGTCAAGATTAAAATGTTCAAATTGATTTTCTATTATCCAATCCATGCCTTCTGAACTTTCATCATTAGTTAATTGCTGAAAAGGATCGGCGGCAATCAAGAGGTCAGTTGATAAAGATAAGCGTTTAACAATCTCCAATAAATTGCCTGTACAATCCTGGAACTCGTCAATTAATATATAAGGAAACGAATTAGCAATAAATTTTTTAACTGATTCGTGTTCCAATATGGCTATCATGTGCTTTTGCATACTTTCTAAAGGAAGTTGAATTTCATATTGCCCTTCTATATTTTCGTTGCCGGTATTAACTTTAATTGGTTTATCAATGTTAAGGTAGCTTTTAAATCTGTTTACCAGGTTTACTGAAAAACTGTCTATCGTGGAGCATTTGAATTTAATTTTAAAATCAGTCTTTAGGAATGCCAGCTTTGCATCTAACCTTTTTCTAGACCCATGCATAAAAGTCAATGCGAGAATAGTTTCAAAATCTAACCAATCCCTCTTTGGTACAACTTCCGCAAGCAGATTCATAAGGGCAGTTGTTTTGCCGGTTCCCGCTTGTCCAGTAAAGACAGTTACCTTTCCCATTTAGTAAATAGCAAGAGTTAAGACTGTAGTATTTGCCGTAGATAGGTCTATATTATGTACCCAATCAGGGGCTAAGTCATTGGGCACGCAGCCAAGAATAATCTTGTCAATTGCCTTAATCAAGTTTTTAACTTTAGATCTTGAATGTGCACTTTCAGATATGATTTCAATTATTTCATCATGGATTGCCCAATGACTTTTAAATCTACTAGCTATAACTTGCCCAATATGATCTATACTGGTATAATCTATGGGTTCGTTCTTAAATAAGTCCTTTAACCGAGTTTCCTCTTTCGCAGTTCCTGGGAGAATCAACCAGGCAATAATGTGCTCCAAAAAATGGCCGTCTTTTAATTGCAATACATACGGAGGAGGCGAAGCTTCTGCTTTTAACGCATTAACATAACCTTTTCCTGCCTTGTCGCCGTCTACTAAGGGTAATAAAAATGAACCTATTCTGCTAATAAATTTGTAAGTATTCAGCACATGGGAATCTTGGGTAGGGATAATTCCAAACGAAGTTATGGTATCCGTTATGTCCCAGCCTTCAGTTGTAATAAAAGCACTTATAAGTTTGTTTAGCCAATAATACTCACAAATTCCTTCAGGTATAATGACTTTTGAATGCATTAAAGCCTCACTTGTTTCTTTACGATAAATAGTAAATAAACGCATCAACGCATTTTGTACAGGTGTTTCACCATCTATAAGGGGAAGTACCTTAGTGGTGCCATCGTCAGCCGATTCTACAATGTTTATTTCTGTTGGTTTATAATAGGCCGCAATTTCGGGCGAGTGGGTAGAGATTATTGTTTGTGTGCTTAGTCCGCGGATTCTTCCAATCAATCGCCGGTGCATTCCAGGGTGCATGTGGAGTTCCGGTTCTTCCGCCGCAAGTATAAAGTTTTGATTGTTATCTTTTCTAAACCTGCCAAATTCCAATAATAGAAGAAGTGTCTGCAAGGATACTAAACCTGAACCGTGTGAACCCAAAGGAATGTTGGTATTACCACGCCCTAAAAGAAATGGTGTAATACTGTTTAAAGCACTTGCAATATCAGAATTAGTGGGTAAGAAACTTAGATTTGATTCCTTTCCTGAAAAGCTTTTAATTTCATTATTTATCCTTTCTACGATTTCTTTAAAAGGGGATTCCTTTTCAATTCCATGTGTATTGTTCCGCAAGTCATCCCTGATATTATAAATGCTCTCTGATGGAATTGCTTCTTGAAAAGAAACTACTTTTCTAAATATTTCTGATCCGAAGGAAATAATTTTTTCCCAATTTCTTTTGGATGGAATAAGAAAGAACCCAATTTTTTTATTTAAATCTCTATTAATTTTATTGACTTCTTCATCAAAGGGATCGATGACTCCAGACGCAAAGTACCTGATCGTTTCAAATTCCAATTCCTCTTTGTCAAATCTTGCGGCAAAACCGATCTCTATAGCCAATTTTAAGCCATCGGCTGCTACACTAAAAAGTTTGCCTGTCTTACTATCGTACCATTGTGGAATACCACCACTTATGTCATTAAACCATTCCTTTGATCTTAATTCATCATTGGCATCAAAGTCAGTTAACACACCTGTTATTAATATTCTATCTTCCGGCTGTGGGTTGCCACCGAAAAAATCCCAATCGCCAATATTTTTAACAAGAGTTTCCTTACCTAGTATTAGCCCGATTGCATCTATAATGGTGCTCTTTCCTGAATTGTTATTTCCTAGCAAGATGAAATGTTGTGTAAGCTTAATATTTGCGGTCTTGATTCCCCTGAAATTAGAAATCCTCAATTGAGCTAAATGCATGGTTCTGTGTTAATTGGTTTGGTTGTGATAACGAAGATACACCTTTGTGTGCAATAATAGCTTGATGGAATTTTAGGGGTGACCCTTTTTAAAACACCGTTTATGTAGTTTCATTTTTTTGATCATTGCCTTAGTAAGCGATATGTAAATGAGTAAACACTATAAGGCATATACACCGGAAGAAGTGGTTGAGATACTAAAGAAAAAAGGCACAAATATCACCATTGAAAAGGCGAAATTAATCTTGGAAGCCATGCGAAAATTGGCTAAATTAACGCTGGAACAAGAATTTAATATATGAAAACAGCACATTTATACGTGCGGGTCAGCACAGATGAACAGGCCGATAAAGGCTATTCTCAGCGTGACCAGCATGATCGGCTAACCCGGTATTGTGAGCATAGTGGCTATAGGGTTGGGCAAGTCATATTTGAAGATCACTCGGCTAAGACTTTCAAACGGCCTGCCTGGACAGAGTTTTTGAAAACTCTAAAAAAACAGAAAGGCCGTGCCGACCTGGTGTTATTTACGAAATGGGACAGGTTCAGCAGAAACGCCGGTGATGCTTACGCAATGATCAGTAAGCTAAAGTCGTTGGGGATTGACCCGCAGGCCATTGAGCAGCCCTTAGATATGTCCGTTCCTGAAAGTAAGATTATGCTGGCGGTCTACTTAGCTACTCCTGAAGTAGAGAATGACCGTAGGGCAATGAACACATTTAATGGTATGAGGCGGGCAAGAAAAGAAGGTCGCTATATGGGAATAGCACCAGTGGGCTATAAAAATAAGGTTACCGAAAATGGAAAGAAATACATTGCGATCAAAGAACCGGAAGCAAGTTTAGTCAAGTGGGCATTTGAACAAATAGCGGAAGGCGAATTTGCTGCCGACCAGGTTCGCAAGCAGGTCAACGCTAAAGGATTGAAATGTGGTAGCGCGCATTTCTGGGGAGTGATAAGAAACCCTACTTATTGCGGCAAAATAGAAATTGCCAAATTCAAGGATGAAGAAGCCTACTTAGCCGAAGGGCAGCATGAGCCGATTATCTCAGAAAAATTATATTATAAAGTACAAGAGATTTTAGCATCGCGGGAAAAAGGGAGATATGGGCCAAAGATGGTGTCATTAGACCATTTGCCGCTTCGTCAACTGATTGTGTGCGAGAAATGTGGCAGACAGTTGACCGGCAGCTCATCAAAAGGGTACAGTGCTTATTATACCTATTATCATTGCACAAAAGGCTGCAAAACCAGATTTAAGTCGGAAGATTTAAACGAAACCTTTGAAAAGCTGCTTTTTTCTTTTGAAGTCAAGCCAGGTTTGCTGGAAATTTATGAAAATGAATTAATGGCTGAATACAGTAAAAAAAACACCAACAGAACGGTAGCTGGAAAGCGAAAAGACATTATTGCCCAGATACAAACCGTCAATGTTAAGCTGACCAGTGCAAGAAATAAATATTATTCGGGCGAAATTGACGCAGATGAGTACCGACAATTCAAGGCAGATTGCGATCAAAAGATCAGACAGTTCGAAGTTCAGCTTGAAGGTGTCGTTTCGGGCGCTGTGAAGATAGAACGGATACTTAAAAATGCCGTTTCCTGCGTTTCACGGCTACTTTCACTGTATAAAAAATATGATTCTGTAGGCAAAAGACAGCTGATCATGTATATTTTCCCGCAAAAAATGTACTTTGATGGAACACGTTTTCGAACTGTTTTGCTCAATGAAGCTATCGCTGAAATGTTTCTGATTCCCAGTAGTTTACGGGCGAAAAAAAAGCAGGAAAGTGAAAAATTTTTCACGTTTCCTGCTACAGTAGCGGGGAGCAGGATCGAACTGCCGACCTTAGGGTTATGAATCCTACGCTCTAACCATCTGAGCTACCCCGCCGTTTTTATTTAAAACTCTCTTTACATGGTGGTTAAAAAGAGCCGCCCCGATTATAAAATAGTGGGCTTCCTTAAAAAGGTTTGCAAATATAGCAGAAATTCGTTTTCTTTAGAAAAAATGTTAACATTTACTGCATAACCTGTTTTCAAGTATAAACCCCAATGTCCGAAAAAAAGAAATTTACTATTGAGTATGAGATAAAATCATCTCCAAGAATACTGTTCACTTTCCTGAATGAGCCTAACGGGTTAGCACAATGGTTTGCCGATGATGTAAATGTACGTGACCAGGTTTTTACTTTTACCTGGGACGATGAACCGCAAAAAGCAAAGCTTATTGCAGTAAAAGAAAATAAGTTGGTGCGCTTTAAATGGCTTGAGGATGAGCCTCAATGCTATTTTGAAATGGAGATTTTGCAGGATGAACTTACCAATGATGTAGCCCTTAGTATTACCGATTTTGCCACGGAAGACCAAATTGCAGAGCGGAAGCTAATTTGGGATAACCAGATTGATTACCTCATAAGCGTACTGGGCGCGTAAGGCCAATTTAATTTTAGCTAATTTTGTATTACCAAACGCTAATTTTGCGTTAATGAAAATTAACATGCACGGTTATGCTGTTTTATCCTGCAAATACAAATTGTCCTGATGAAAAAGATCCATCTTTTATTGCTTAAATCGTTTATAAGGCCTTTTGTAAGCACCCTTTTCATCGTAATGTTCGTGTTGCTGATGTTGTTTTTGTTTAAATACATCGACGACCTGATAGGTAAAGGCTTTGCCTGGTATATTATCCTCGAACTGATGATGTACAACTCGGCAACTAACGTGGCTATGGCACTGCCCTTATCGGTATTGCTGTCAACCATTATGACTTATGGCGCCCTTGGCGAAAATTATGAGTTGGTAGCCATTAAGGCTGCAGGCATTTCGTTGCGCAGGGCAATGTACCCCATGATCATCATTGTATCTATATTAAGTATTGGGGCTTTCTTTTTTTCTGATTATATGCTGCCGATAGCCAACCTGAAGTACTATTCCCTTTTGTATGATGCACGAAAGCAAAAATCCGCCGATTTATTGCCCGAGATGATCTTCAGTTCCAACTTTCCGGGTTACACCATCCGTGTAAGCAAAAAAGATCCCGACGGGCAAAGGCTTTATGGGATCATTATTTACAAAAAAAACGAAGAATCTAACAATACCGAAGTAACCATGGCCCGCGAAGGTACTATGTTCCGTACCATGGGCGATAAGTACCTGGTGTTAAAGCTAAAAGATGGAGTAGACTACAATGAGTCGAAAAGTGACGGCGCTAATTATGACTTGCGGCAACGCTTTACCCGTTTCCGGTTTAAGGAAATGGAGCAAAAGTTTCCATTGGATGGATTTAAAATTAGCCGTACCGACGAAAATGAGTTTAAACAGGCATCACAGATGATGAACTTAAGACAGCTTAAGTTTTTTGTCGATTCGAGCCAAAAGGCGGTTAAAGCTGCCGTGTCGTTAAATTATAAGCTCATTACCCCTTATATTAAATACTTTAATTTACCGGCCAAATCAACAGTGAAATTTATTCCTGCAGATAAGGATGTATTAAAAAGCATGAAAACCGCCGACCAGCAGATGGCCTTGTCAAGCGCGGCATCAGAAGTGCGGTCGGTAAAGGATTTTCTGAAGAACCGGGCCGATAAATACAGTAACGATGCATCTACCATTCGCCGGTACGATTCTGAAGTGCAGAAGAAATACACATTATCCGCCGCTTGTATCGCCTTGTTTTTAATAGGTGCGCCCCTGGGCGCTATTATCCGTAAAGGGGGTTTAGGGCTTCCGGTGGTTATATCGGTAATATTTTTCCTCATCTACTATATCATATCAACCATAGGCGAAAAGTCGGTAAAGGCAGGCAACGTTAATACCGTTTTCGGCATGTGGGTGGCTATCATCGTACTAACGCCAATCGGGCTTTTCCTGTCATATAAGGCCGCTACCGATTCGGTAATATTTGATATGGAATCCTATAAAAGATATTTCACTAAACTCTTTAAACGCAAAGAGGCATGATAGTGCGATATTGCCCCATAGATGATTTTACATAGCACCGACCTGAATCATTTTAATATAGTTTAAATTTGTTTAAACTTTAATACATCGTGGCAGCCTTTTGGGTTTGTCTTACGTAATATTCACATAATGTTAAATACAATACAAGAAGCTATAGAAGATATACGGTCAGGTAAAATGATCATTGTGGTTGATGACGAGGACAGGGAAAATGAAGGTGATTTTTTAACCGCAGCCCGCAACGCAACCCCCGAAGCTATAAATTTCATGGTGCGCTACGGCCGCGGCCTGGTATGTGCGCCAATTACGGTAGATAGGGCCCGCGAACTTGATCTTGAGCCGATGGTGAGCCATAACACCACATCGCACGAAACAAATTTTACGGTTTCTGTTGATTTATTGGGACACGGGTGTACTACTGGTATATCGGCGACCGACCGTTCAAAAACCACGTTGGCGTTAATTGACCCGGCTACAAAACCAGAAGATTTGGGACGGCCGGGACATATATTCCCGCTGATTGCTAAGGATGGAGGCGTTTTACGACGCTCGGGCCATACTGAAGCTGCTATTGACCTGGCTGTTTTGGCCGGTTTTGAACCTGCCGGGGTAATATGCGAAATAATGAAAGAAGATGGCGATATGGC
>Ga0075366_10000377_pt1 | contig 20683 bp, 20 predicted proteins | sample EndMethybrTD3031_FD_72351 | JGI IMG/M metagenome (GOLD analysis project Ga0075366, IMG submission 72351) | Populus endosphere microbial communities from Tennessee, USA - Endosphere MetaG P. TD hybrid TD303-1 | ecosystem: Host-associated > Plants > Roots > Endosphere | place: USA: Tennessee...
CGCCAGGACAGTGTATGAGGCGATCAACAAGTGACGGCGGCACCGTGACCTAACAGTCGTGCTCACCCTCATCGACAAGATTGTCCGCGCCGTCGCGCTCTACTGCGGCGGCGCGGTGCTGGCGGCCCTGATGACGGTCATCATCGTGGACGTGACCGGACGCTACGTGTTCAACACGCCACTCGACGGCTCGCTCGATCTGTCAATCGTTCTCCTGGTGCTCGTGGTGTCCTGCGCCATAGGCTACGGCGGGCGCACCGGCGCGCACGTCACCGCCGACATGGTCACCACCGTAGTTGGCCCCAAGTTCGAATGGATTTCGGGCCTCTGCATCAAGACGCTGGCCGCCGGCATCACGGCGATCTGGTCGTGGCGATTGTTCGTCACCGGCACGACTGCAGGCCGCCTCGGCGAGAGCACGCAGCTCCTGAATATCCCTTTCGAGCCGATCTATAAGGCACTTTCCGTCGGCGTTGCTCTCTATGCGGCTGTGCTGATCATCGAAGTTTTCGCGCTGGCCCGCCGCGGCCAAATTCCCATGCTGATCGACGATAGCCGCGCCATGGGAAGCCCGGAATGACCGACACCGAAATAGGTCTTGCCGGCATCGTCGCGCTGTTCGCGCTGTTCATCCTCCGGATGCCGGTGGGACTGTCGATGCTCACCGTCGGCTTCCTCGGCATGGTGGCGATCCGCGGCTGGACCCATGCGCTACCCTCGCTCAGCTCGGAAACCTTCGCTATTGCGAGCTTCTATCAGCTCACCGTCATTCCGATGTTCGTCCTGATGGGCAACATTGCCGGCGCCTCCGGCATGGGTCGCGATCTGTACAACGCAGCTTACGCCTGGGTCGGTCATATCCGTGGCGGACTGGCATCTGCGACCATCATCGCCTGTGCCTTCTTCGCCTCCCTGTGCGGGTCGGCCGCCGCGTCCGCCGTCACCATGGGCCGCGTCGCGCTGCCCGAAATGAAGCGCTTCAAATACGACGACGCGCTCGCGACCGGCACCGTGGCCTCGGGCGGAACCATGGGTTTCATCTTTCCGCCGAGCGCAGGCCTCGTCATCTACGGGCTCCTGACCGAGCAGGCGATCGGGCGGTTATTTCTCGCGGGCGTCATTCCCGGCATCATCCTCACAGTCTTGTTCCTCATCACCATCCAGATCGTCACTTGGCGCCGGCCGAGCGCCGGACCAGCCGGTCCCCGCGCCTCTGTGTCGGAGCGCATGGCGACGCTCAAGCAATCGATCCCTATCCTCCTCGTCATCATCGTTACCATCGGCGGCATGTATGTCGGCCTCTTCACGCCGATCGAGGCGTCCGGCTTCGGCGCCTGCTTCACGCTCTTGGTGGCGCTGGTGCGCCGCAAGCTCTCCTGGCCGGTGCTCAAGGCGATCGTGCTGCAAACCATGCGGACCAGTGCCACCATCTTCCTCATCCTGATGGGCGCCTACGTCTTCATTCCCTTCATGACGCTATCGCAGCTTCCCGAAATCGTCGTGGGTTTCCTGCTCGGCTTCGATCTGGGTGCGACCTGGACGCTGCTCATCATCATCATCACCTACCTGCTGCTCGGCACCTTCATGGAGGACATCTCCATGCTGATCCTGACGCTACCGGTGGTGATGCCGGTGCTCAAAGCGCTCGGCGTCGACATGATCTGGTTCGGCGTGGTCGCCGTTCTCATCATCCAGATGGGAATCTTAAGTCCACCGGTCGGGCTGAACGTGTTCATCGTCAAGGGCATCGTACCGGACGTTCCGATGTACACGATCTTCCGCGGCATCTGGCCGTTCTGGTACGCGATGGGCCTGCTGATCGTGCTGCTGCTGACCTTTCCGCAGCTCGCGCTGTTCCTGCCCAACACGATGTTCAGATGACAAATCAATTTCAACGGAGGAAAAAATGCACGGACTTTATCCAAACGATGCTTCGATGCTGGACACCGCCGGACGCCTCTTGATCGTCGCCCTGTTTCTGATCATCGGACTCCGAAATTTGCAGAAATTTCACGTCGATGATCACATCGCCCGGTTGACCAAGTTCAAGGCACCACTTCCCAAAGTGACGTTCTGGGTCGGGCAAACGATGGAGTTCGTCGCCTGCGCCATGGTGCTGTTCAACTGGCATGCCAACATCGGCGTCATTCTCCTGATCGTCTTCACGGTTGTGGCTTCCCTGCTGCTGCTGCGGTTCTGGGAGGTGGATGTGCCGCCGATGCGCGTCGGAATGCAGAACGGCATGGTCGCCAATATCGCGGTGGTCGGGGGGCTCCTGCTGCTCCTGCAGAATGTGCGGTGATCGGTGAGCCGTCTCGATCCGCTGCCCCCGGAGCATTCACCCGAGCTGAAAGAGCAATTCGACTCCTTCTTCAAGTCGCTTGGTTTCGTGCCCAACAGCGTCCTGACGATGCAGCGCAAGCCTTCACTGGTGCGCGCCTTCGTCGGCCTGCAAAGTGCGATCTGGGGCCCCGACAGCGAGGTCGACCGCGGCTTGAAGCGGCTAATTGCCCATGTTGCGAGCCACGCCGCGGGAGACGCCTATTCAATGGCACATACGGCGAGCGGAGCACTGCATTTCGGCGTCAGTGCCGACAAGCTGGCCGCGGTGCTGGACGCCACAGCGAGCCCGCTGTTCAGCCCGGCCGAAAAGGCGGCGCTTCAGGTCGGCGCCGCGGCAGGCGCCGTTCCAAACGCCGTTAGCGACGCCATGTTCGCTGAACTGCGCCAACATTGGAGCGAAACGGAAATCGTCGAAATCATCGGCGTGATCGCAGCAACCGGCTTCGTCAACCGCTGGAATGCCACCTTGGCAACGCCGATTGAGGACGAGCCAATGGAGGTCGGGGCGACGTATCTAGCCAGCAAGGGATGGTCGCCCGGACAGCACCGGCAATAGAACTGCGGTAACAATACGCGCTACAACCACACAACGTTGGCGTTGAGGAGCGAAGCATGATCCGAACCAAAATCTGCGATCTGTTGGACATCGAACATCCAATCGCGCTTGGCGGCATGGGTTCGGCCACCTCTCCTGCCCTCGTCGCCGCCGTATCGAGAGCGGGCGGCCTCGGCGCGTTGGGCTGCCATTATCTGACACCGGAGCAGATCAACGAGCGAACCGGCGCGATCCGCCAGGATACCAACAAGCCCTTCGGCTTGAACTTCCTGACGTTTGATACGCGCGAGGACAGCTTTGCGGCAGCTCTCAAGCTGCGTCCGGCCGTCATGCAATTCGCATGGGCGCGGCCCGATCAGGATCTAAAAGTGTACTTCGAACGCGCCCACGACGTTGGCTGCAAGGTCACCTACATGGCCGGTGCCGTACCGGAGGCCGTACGCGCCGCAAAGGCCGGCGCCGACATCATTATCGCACAGGGCTCCGAGGGAGGCGGCCATGTCGGCTGGATGGGAAGCTTGCCGCTCATCCCGATGGTGGTTGACGCGGTGGCGCCCATTCCTGTTCTGGCGGCGGGCGGATTTGCCGACGGACGGGGTCTCGTCGCTGCCCTGTCGCTTGGCGCTGTTGGCATCCTGCTCGGAACACGCTTTCTCGCGACCACGGAGTCCCCGCTGCATCCGAACTTCAAACAGGCGATCGTGGACAGCGATGGTCACGATACGCAACTTTCGGAAATCCCCGATATCGCGGCCGGCCTCGTCTGGCCAGGCGCGATGACGCGTTCGCGGCGCAATCGCTTTATCGAGCGCTGGGCCGGACGGGAGTGGGCGTTACGACAGGACCGTGCCGAAGCCATCATCAAATTGCGGGGCGCCCGAGAGGCCGGCGACATCGACGAGGGGCCACTGTCGATGGGTCAGGATGCCGGCTTGATTCACGATATTCCATCCGCCGCCGAGATCGTCAGGCGGATCGCCCAAGAGGCAGAGGAGATCTTGACGAGCAAGCTGCCCCAGCTGATGGGCTCGCACCAGCGAGCAGAATTGCAACGGTAGAACGCGGGTTTTTTAGCAATGGCTTTCGGGCGACAACAGAACAAGCGGCGAGCTGTCATCATCGGCGGATCGATGTCCGGCCTGTTCACCGCGGCCTTCCTGCGCCAGATCGGCTGGCAAGCCGATGTCTATGAACGCTCAAGCATAGAGCTGGTCGGGCGCGGCGCAGGAATCACGACCCATCCGGAATTGCTGGCGGCACTGGAAGCAAGCGGCGCAGGCACCAAGAACCTCGGTGTCACGGTCGACAAGCGGATCACGCTCGATCGCAACGGCAACGTTATAGCCGAAAAGCACTTGCCCCAGATTCTCACGTCCTGGGACCGGCTGCAAAGATTGCTGCGCGAAACCATTGAACCGGCCCATTACCATCTCGGCCATGAGTTCGAGCGCGTAGAACAACGAAATAGCGGCGTGCGCGTGCACTTTTCGAGCGGCCGTGTCGAGGACGCCGACATTCTGGTCGGTGGCGACGGCGTACGGTCTTCCGTTCGAGCGCAAATCATGCCGGAGGTGCAGCCGATCTACGCCGGCTATTACATCTGGCGCGGCACTGCAAACGAGGCCGATCTCCCGCCCCGTGCGCTGCAGGACGTCTTTCCGTATTTCTCTTTTTTCCTGCCTCCGCAGCAGGAGGTCATCTGTTATCCGATTTCCGGATTCGACAACGACACCCGGCCGGGTCATCGCCGATTCAATTTCATCTGGTATCGCGTCGCCGACGCAAAGCTCCTGGCGGAGATGTGTGTCGACGAAAATGGCCATCAGCACGAGTTCTCGGTACCCCCACCGCTCATCCGCAAGGATCTGATCGCGGCCTTGCGAGCCGAAGCAGAAGAAATACTGCCGCCCGCCCTGAACGACTGTCTAGGTGCGATCAAGCAACCGTTCCTGACGCCGATCTACGATTTTATCGCGCCGCGTATAGCGTCCGGTCGCGTGGCGTTGGTCGGTGACGCTGCCTCCAATCCGCGCCCGCACATGGGCTTTGGCGTGTCGAAGGCAGGCTGCGACGCGGAGGCGCTCGCCCAAGCCCTCCGTGACCACGACGACATCGACCGGGGTCTCGCCGAATACAACCGCACCCGCCAACCAATCGGCGCGAATATCGTCATGCACAGCCGAAAGCTCGGAACGCATATGGGCGTCAATCTGCAAACTGACGAAGATCGTGCGATGCACAAACTCCTGCAGGACCACCGCGCGATGATGGACTGGATTGCGGTCCCGGACTTTCTGGACGCCTATCGATGAGCCGCGATCTGCCGAAGCCCGACCACGCGCGCAACATGCGCTTGATCGGATATTCCGATCAGGGCGGACGTCCCGATGGCGTGCAGATCATGGTGGCCAAAGGCTACGCCTACATCGGCCACATGTTCTCCAAGGGTTTCAGCATCGTCGACGTGCGCGACCCGCGCGATCCGAAGCCCGCGAACTACATCGCAGCGCCGCCCGGCACCTGGAACATTCATCTCCAGACGCACGACGACCTTCTCCTGGTCGTGAATGCCAAGGACATGTTCGCGGCAGCGGAGTTTGCCGACGAGCGCGCCTATTACCGCGGACAGGTCGGAAATGTCGTCGGCACAGCGGCCGCCAGAAGCGAAATCGATCGCAAGTTGCGCGACTGGACCGCGGGTCTCACCGTCTATGACATCTCGCAACCTTCTGCTCCGCGACAAATCGGCTTCATGCCGGTCGAAGGCGGCGGCATTCATCGCATCTGGTACACCGGCGGGCGCTGGGCCTACGTGTCCGCGCTGCTCGACGGTTTCACCGATTATATCTTCATGACGGTGGACATGAGCGATCCGGCGCATCCACGCGAGGCCGGCCGCTACTGGCTGCCGGGCATGAATCAGGCAAAAGGCGAGCGCCCGAACTGGCCGCCGACGAGCCGCTACGGCCTGCATCACGCGATCGTCAACGGCGACACGGCTTATGGCGCGTGGCGCGACGCCGGTCTGGTCATGATCGACGTCGCCGACCGCGCCGTGCCGAAATTGATCACGCACCGGAACTGGTCGCCGCCTTTCGGCGGCGGCACACACAATTGTCTGCCGCTGCCCGATCGCGATCTCCTCGTCGTTCTCGACGAGGCTGTGCTTGATCATCAAGAGGACGGTCTCAAGTTGATCTGGATTTTCGATATCCGCAATCCGGACAATCCCATCAGCATCGCCACATGTCCGACACCGAACGAAGATGACTATGTCCGAAAGGGTGGGCATTTCGGCCCGCACAATATTCACGAAAACCGGCCCGGCAGCTTTGTGAGCTCCGAGCTTATCTTCGCGACCTATCAGAACGCGGGGGTTCGGGTATTCGACATCCGCGACCAGTTTCGCCCCATCGAAGTCGGGGCCCTGGTGCCACCTCAACCATCTCAACTCGTCGATCGTCGACCAAACCGTGCGCGCGTTATTCAAAGCACGGACGTGTTCGTGGATCGAAACGGCATCGTCTACTGCACGGACTACAACGCCGGGCTTTACGTTATGGAGTACGTTGGCTGATTTAGTGCCCAGCGCAATTGACACGAACGATGCCGCACGCGGCGCAGTCCAATTCCACGACGCATATCTAAGTCGCTCAGGGAGCAACTAACGGCTCCGAAACCCCAGAGCGGATCATGGCTCGAACGGTCGGCTCGCACTTAGTCGGGAGCCCGCCACACACCATCCGCCTGAATGATCCTTGGCGACCCGGCGGTATCTCGGTCCGGCCGCGCTGTTGGATCTTGGAGAGCGGCGACAGGAGCGCCCCGTCTCTCGATATCGCATTCGAACCTTTGCAGCGGCTCCGGTGACATACAGACAGTAAAGATGGCGGAGTGCGCGCGTTCGGTCGGTGGCCCGATACCATCGGCCAACTCAATCGGCGATGTGTGACCTAGCGCACTTCCAGACTCGACATCTTAAGCACAGTGTCCCGTCCACGACGAATTTGTGCATGGGCAGATAGCGCAAACAGGAGATGAACATGACTCGATCTCTGAAGGCAATAGGCGCACTGGTGGTCGCACTCGCGGTCATTGGGGTTATGTCGAAAGCCGCCGGACTATCTCGCGCCTCTCATGGAAGCTCGACGATGATCCACACCGCTACCATTTCCCCAGAGGAATTGACGCGCGTCGCTGCTCCTATGCCTGTGCTGGAGATCGAGAACTATCAGTGATCTCGAAAGCTCATTCCGCACAATCCATGAGTCAGGATGAGCGCGTGCGAGACTGCAACGCCGTTCGCTTGATTCTGGATGTGGGAACAGCAGCGCACGGCAGGCCGTCGGCAGCACGCGCTTCACAGTAGGTCGAGCCACCCCGGGAGCGCCGCGTCACCCGCGTCGGCAGCCTGTCACCTAGCCTGCTGGCCAACTGCAGAGTCACCTAGGGCGAAGCGTGGGATTTCCGATAAATCATCTCCCCGCGACCGAACTTTATCCTCGAGCGCGACCCGGAAGAGCTGTGCCTCCAAGCTAAATTCTCGCTCCGGTCGTGGCATAGGCCGTCTCAGTCGAGGCCTGTATGCGTTCGAGGACAACAGCCGCACCAGCAGCGATTGCAATGGCCGCCAAGCAGGCCACGACGAATGTTTTCATAACGCCCTCCAGAATGCTGCCAAAAGTTCCGCCGGCCGAGGCCTCTCAGGCATTGGTTACTCCGCCGGAGTAGCAGCTGCGCGCACTTCGCTCGGTGATTTTGGCTGGTTCGATCCGATGCGGGCCTGCTCCTCCTGGAGCCACAGCGAATGGTGCTGCTTCGCCCAGTTGACGTCGACGGTACCCTCGCCCATCGCTTCGAATGCACCCTCCATACCGATCGTGCCGATATAGATGTGCGCGAGCATGGCCGCCACGAACAGCATCGCCACAGTGCCGTGAACAATCTGGGCCCATTGCATATCGGCGATATTGGTTGCGTAGAACGGGAACATGAGCAGGTAGCCGCTAACCGCCGCCGCCCCGCCGCCGAGGACCACGATCCAGTAGATCATCTTCTGACCGGCATTGAATCGATAGGCCGGCGGATGATCGCTTCCGGCGATGCCGCCGCCGCGCTTGACCCAATCAACGTCGACTTTGTTCGGAATATTGCCGGCGATCCACATCAGCAAGATCAGGACGACGCCGATGGTGAATGGGAAGCTCAGATAGTTATGAGCGTACTTCGCTACCTGAGACCACGACGAGAAGGCATCAGCTCCGATCAAAGGCAGCAACAACGTCTTGCCGAAGGTAATGTTGAGGCCGCTGAGCGCGAGAATGATAAAGCAGGTCGCAGTCATCCAATGCACAAAGCGTTCTATCGCAGAGAACCGCACGATGACCCGCCCTGAGCGGCCGGCTTCGATCTTGACCATGCCGCGCATCAAATAGAAGAGCGTCAGCACGGCCAACATACCGATGATCGCAATTCCACCGATCCACCGCAGACTAACTTCGTGAAACTCCCGCCAGGAGCGGCCAGCCGGCTGGATCAGTGTTCCCGACTTCTGGTCCGGAATGCTGACACGGCCTTGCACCTGCTGGAGTTGCCGCAGGAGTTGCTCTTCACTGACCGAGCTCGCGGTCGGATTGACCGAATTGTCCTGATTGCGCTGCTGCGCCGCGACTGGTGTCATCGCTGCGAAAACAAATATCAGCGCCAGCGCACCGACGATGAAACGAGCGTGTGATAGCAGTCCCGCCATGTCGTCCGTCCTGATTTTTCTTGCCCACTGCACTGACAATTCGGGCAGCTCAACCGTCGTTCCGCGCACCGCCCGTCGATCGCTTCAAGTTGCGATGGTTTCTTTGTAGGCCGTTTTCCAACCCCAAGCGCCGGAGCCGTAGCCGCGCGTGACCACACGTTGCTTGTAGATCTGCGCGATGATCTCGCCATCGCCGGCAAGCAATGACTTGGTCGAGCACATCTCCGCGCAAAGCGGCAGCTTGCCCTCGGCCAGCCGGTTGGAGCCGTACTTCTCGTACTCTTCCTTGGAGTTGTCCGCCTCCGGCCCACCGGCACAGAAGGTGCACTTGTCCATCTTGCCGCGTGATCCGAAGTTGCCGACCTTCGGATATTGCGGCGCGCCGAACGGACAGGCGTAGAAGCAGTAACCGCAGCCGATGCAGAGATCCTTGGAGTGCAGCACCACGGCGTCCGCCGTGGTGTAGAAGCAGTTCACCGGGCAGACCGCCGCGCACGGCGCATCAGTGCAGTGCATGCAAGCCATCGACACGGAACGTTCACCCGGCTTGCCGTCATTGATGGTGACAACACGCCGGCGGTTGATGCCCCAAGGCACCTCGTGCTCGTTCTTGCAGGCGGTGACGCAAGCGTTGCATTCGATGCAACGATCGGCGTCGCAGAGGAATTTCATACGGGCCATAGTCGTTGCTCCTTACGCCGCTCTGACCTGACAGAGGGTCGCTTTGGGTTCTTGCATGCCGGTGACGGGATCGAAGCCATACGTGGTGAGAACGTTGACGCTTTCGCCGAGCACGATCGGATCGGCCCCCTTCGGGTAGTTGCCGCGCTGATCGACGCCCTGGAACCAGCCGGCGAAGTGGAACGGGCACCAGGTCACGCCCCTGCCGACCCGTTCGGTGACAAGCGCCTTCATCCGAGCCTTGGAGTCGAGTTCGGCACCGGTGACCCACACCCAACCACCGTCCTTGATGCCCCGTTCGCTCGCGTCCGCAGGATTGATCTCGATGAACATGTCCTGTTGCAGTTCGGCGAGCCACTTGTTGGATCGCGTCTCTTCGCCGCCGCCTTCGTACTCCACGAGACGTCCAGAGGTGAGGATCAGCGGGAAGCTCTTGGCGATGCCCTTGTCCACCGCCGCCTTCTGCACGTCGAAACCAACGTTCGGCATGCGGAACTGCACCGCATTCGGCAGCGTCGGATACTTGGCAACCAGTTCGGGCCGCGGCGTGTAGATCGGCTCGCGGTGCGTCGGGATGGCGTCGGGCAGGCCGAACGCATTGGCGCGCGCCTTGCCGTTGCCATACGGGACGCAGCCGTGCTCGATCGCAACGCGCTGGATGCCGCCCGACAGATCGATCGACCACGACACCGCATCCGGCGTGGTCGGATTGATCTTGTTGATGACCCCCATCTCGGCTTCGGTCAGATCCTTGTCCCAGCCGAGTTTCTTCAGCACGGCCAGCGTGAACTCCGGGTACCCATCCTTGATCTCGGAGTCCTTCGAGTAATACCCATTGCCGAGCATGCTGACCTTGCGCTTCGAGCCGTCCGGCAACGTCTCTTCACGTTCCACGCCAAAGCGGGCGCGGAACGTGCCACCACCTTCCTTGATCGAAAGGTTGGTGTTGTAGAGCAGCGGGGTGCCCGGATGTTTGAACTCCGGCGTACCCCAGCAGGGCCACGGCAGACCGTAGTAGTCGCCCGCATTCGGCCCGGTGGTCGCCTTTTGCGTGAGCATGTCGAAGTCTTTTTGGTTCGCCATGTGAGACTTCAACCGCTCCGGCGATTGGCCGCAGTAGCCGGTCGACCAGCCGCCGCGGTTGATCTCGCGGAGGACGTCTTCAGGGGATGGCAGGTTGTTCTCGACCTTGATGTTCTTGAACATCTGATCGGCGAAGCCGAGCTTCTTCGCGAGGAGATACATCACCTCGTTGTCGTCCTTCGACTCGAAGATCGGCTTGACGATCTGCTCGCCCCACTGGATGGCGCGGTTGGAGGCCGTGCGTGAGCCCGCGGTCTCGTAGCTGGTCGCGATCGGCAGCAAATAGGTGTTTTCCTTGCGAGCCGGCGCCAGCGCTGCCCAGGTGGTGGGATGCGGGTCGGCAACCACCAGCAGTTCGAGCGCCTCGATGCCTTTCTGTGCATTCGGCATGCGCGCAACGGTGTTGCCACCATGGCCGAACACCATCATCGCTTTGAGATTGTCCTTCTGCCTGACGTCCTTCTTGTCGTAGAGCGTCGCGTCGAACCAGCGGGTCGACGGAATGCCCGGCGCGTTCATCGTGCTGGTTTCTTTGCCGTCAGGCCCGGTGCTCTTGTCGAACCGGCCGACAAACCAGTCGTACGGCACCTCCCAGACGCGCGACCAATGCCTCCAGGCGGGTTCCGCAAGCCCGTAGTAGAGCGGCAGCGTCACGATATCGAGGCCGAGGTCGGTCGCACCCTGCACGTTGGTGTGGCCGCGGAAGATATTGGCGCCGGTGCCCGGCGCGCCGACGTTACCGGTGGCGAGCAACGCGATGCAGAACGCCCGCACGTTGGCGGTGCCCACGGTGTGCTGGGTCGCACCCATGCACCAGATCAGCGTGGAAGGCTTCTGTGTCGCAAACATCTTGGCGACATTTTCAAGCTGCGCGCCCGGCACACCTGAAATGCGCTCGACCTCTTCAGGCGTGTATTTCTCGACCTCCTTGCGGATGTCGTCCATCCCGTACACGCGCTGTTCGATGAACTGCTTGTCTTCCCAGCCGTTCTTAAAGATGTGCCAGAGCATGCCCCAGATCACCGCAATGTCGGTGCCGGAACGGATGCGCACGTATTCCGTGGCATGGGCTGCCGTACGGGTCATGCGCGGGTCGATGACGATCAAGTTCGCCCGCTGCATCTCCTTGCCCTCCAGCACATGCTGGAGCGACACCGGGTGCGCCTCGGCAGGATTGCCGCCCATGATGATCATGGTCTTGGCGTTGCGGATGTCAGTGTAGCTGTTGGTCATGGCGCCGTAGCCCCACGTGTTGGCTACGCCGGCGACTGTGGTGGAGTGGCAGATGCGGGCCTGATGGTCCGAATTGTTGGTACCCCAGAAAGCCGCGAACTTGCGGTTCAGATAGGAGCCTTCGTTGGTGAATTTGGCAGAGCCGAGCCAGTAGACGGAATCGGCGCCGGACTTGGCGCGGATCGCCATCAGCTTGTCGCCGATCTCGTTGATTGCGACGTCCCAGGAAATCCTGGTCCACTGCCCGTTCACGAGCTTCATCGGATAACGCAGGCGTCGGTCGCCATGCACCAGTTCGCGAGTTGCCGCGCCCTTGGCGCAGTGCGAGCCGCGGGTGATCGGAGAATCCCAAGCAGGCTCCTGACCAACCCACACGCCGTTCGATACTTCGGCGATGAGCGTGCAGCCAACCGAACAGTGCGTGCAGATATTCTTGCGGATGGTGGCGCCGGCGCCGGGTGCGGACCCGGCCGCCTCAGCCTTGCGCACGCTGGTCAGCGGGAGTGCGCCGACAGCCGCAAGGCCGCCGACGGTGAGACCGGATCGCCTCAAAAACGTGCGCCGATCGAGACTGCCGGCGGACTGGGTTGCCAGCGCGGCAGCGAGCGTGCTCCGGCGTGCCTGACGTTCTGTTCTCTTGATCAGCACGGGCGCCTCCTATGACTTCGCCGGATAACGATTCACGCTGTAGAACTTCTTCACGTGATCGGTTTCCCGGTAGCGCGCTTTGCGCTTTTCATCGTTGGTTTCGCTGTCGGCCTTGGCCTCGGATCCAAGAGGTATGGTTGCTGCTGCACCGGCTCCGGCTCCCAGCACTCGAAGAAAGTCACGACGGCCCACCATCGCTTTGCCTTGAGCTTTCATGTTCTTTTCCTTCTCGGTCCCTGGTGAGGGCTCCGCGCGGCCGCATTTATGAGGGTAACGCAAAGGCCTCAGTCTCTATTTCGATGAAGGTGCGTCCGAGCGCGCCGACGTGACGATAGAACTGTGCGCCTTCGGCCCGCTCGAGATCGGTGAAGAGCCGCCCGATCCACGGCGCGAGATGCTTTTCAAACAATTGCTGGTCACTGCCGGCCGGGGCGCCGAACCGGCCCGCGGCCAAGCCCGCCATGATCTCGCATATGATGGCAGCATGATCCTCGGGTTCGACTTCACCTTCGGCGCGTTCGATGCCCAATGCCCGCAGATCATCGCGCAAGCGCGCCAACGGGCGATCGTGGAGAAAACCAGTGAGATAGTAGGAGCCGTAGGGCATCAGCTCGCCGCGGCCCATCCCGATGAACAGATCGAAATATTCGCGCTCCACCCGTTCGACCGACGCGTTGCTCGAAGCCTCGGCCAATGCCGCGTGAGCGACTCCGAGCGGGCTCGGATCACCGCGCAGCTTTGCAAGTCTTTCCAGAAGCGCAGCGTCAGGTGCGCGTGCCAGCAACGCGGACAGCAGCGCGTATTCCTGCGCACGCGCGACATCAATCTCGTCGACGTCGCCGGATGTCATGGCGCCAAAGAGATCGGGTCGCAGGACGGCGCGGTTGACACCCGTCGCACTCTCGACCGAAAGCACCCGCTCGGCTGGGATACGATCCCAACTGGAAACGGACGGCTGCGAGATACCGATCTGGCGCGCGAGTTGGCTGACGCTGCCAGCGGCGCGGATCGCTTCCTGCAAACCAAGGTCCCGCATTTCTGAATCGCTCCACGGCAACCAGATACCGATAAGAACAATTCGAAACTGTATTCCCTGCCTAAACCGGTAGCAATACACCTATAGGCGGAGACTATAGGTGTATTATTGCGGCAATGCGCGACCATGCGTTCGTTTCGCAGGCAGACCAGCATCCGTTTGCTGGCCACCTTGCTGCGTTGCAACATCCACTTCTTTGTTATCGGCTTCGGATACTTGCGACTCCGACTCCTGTCGGGCTGAGTTCGGGGGATTGGGAACGACATTACTCTGCGCACCCGCCGCCAAATCCGCTTCCTTTAGGGCGGTCTGAGCGCTTTCACCGGTCTGCAATTGAGACAAAGCCTGTGGCGCAGCCTCAGCATCCGGGAGCTTTTTCTCAAACAATTCCTCGACCATGCGGCGGATGTCGTCGGACGCTTCCAGCGGCCCGAACCCCGGGATATCGCTGCCGGTCGCAAAATCCCATTGGTTCTCGGCGATGCCGATGAAGTCACGAATGGTGGGATCAGTTGTCCACGCGCGGCGAAGCGCCGCACGCGTCAATTCCAGGGGAACGCCCTTCCGGAGAAAGGTGCCGATATCGGTACCGACACCGATTGATTCGATCGGAGGCAGGCTCGACAGATCGACCTGTGGCTCCTGTTGGCCCTCGGACTTGGCACTACCCTCAGGAGCTTCAACGCCAGATACTTCAGCCCTTGGTGGTTCAGTCGCAAGTGGTTCAGTCCCAGATGTCTGTGCATCGGGTTCGATTGCCGACACGCGCTCGACGCTCGGTGCATCACCCTCGGCGTCGAAGTCGCGTTCGGCATCCTGCTTGCGGCGCGACCAGCGCGACAGGAAGTTCTCTGGCTCGGTCATTGCTCGTCCTCGGCAGGCGGACTGCGACCGCGTAGCGCCTCGGGGCTCGCGCGGTCCCGCTTCCGTTTGTAGAACGGACGCTCAACATGGTGCTCGGCAATGAAGGCGTCAATTACGTCCCAAATCGCCTTTGGCATCGGCACATGATCGACGATGTCGTCACCTGCCGCTGTAAAGCCCTCGCCTTCGGAGCCATCGGCGGTGACGCGAACCACCGAAAATGGCGGCTCCGCACCGGTCGGCCGCAACACCACCCACAACTTCGGTTCACCGGTTGAGACGTTGTCGCGATAACTCGACGTGTCGCTGGGATGCAGCTCCACATTCGCCGGGCCAGCATAGAACGTCGCACCTTCCGCAGTCTCGCTCAGCATGGTCCAAGGCCGCGCTTCCGGCTCGCCCGGAAGCACCGCGATGGGTCGCCAAATGAAATCAATCCACGCAGACTCCGCCTTGCGACGCTCGATCACCACGCCAACAGGAATGCGGACAATCGCGCTCATGTCACGCCTTCGTGTGCTTTGAGCGGCAGGCCTGTCACCAGATTCTGCGGTTTGAAGCGCAGCACCTTGTCGGCGCCCACCGCGAGGATGAGGTAGACCGGCCCCCCTCGCGCCGTTTCGATAACATCTGACAGGTCGCGGAAGGTCAGCCGATAAAGGCCCACGATTCGATTGCGAAGCACCTCGCTCAATTCCTCGCCGTTCCATAACGCGTCGCCAATCTTGGTGCCTTCCGCATCCAGACCGGCATACCAGGTGAAATCGGCGTCGCGGACCTCGGTAAACGGCTCCACGTCAACGTCGATGGCAAGCAGGTGCCGTATCCAACGTGTCATGGCCTGCGCCAGTGCATCATGTCCGCGCTGGCCACCGCTGAGATCAAGTGCGACATGGAATTGGTCGCTGTGCTCGAAATAGTGTTCAGCATTGTCATCGTTCATGACGTCGATCTCGGCTTCGGCCGGAATTCCAAGCATGGACACCAGCGGCGACACCGGGGTCTTACTTTTGCCGGCGATCGTTTCCTCGTCAGCAAGAATGAGAGCGCCGTCATGCAGCGTCATGCGTTGCGGACGGAAGAAAATCTCCGCAGCGCGCAACACGTACGGGTCCTCGCAGCCATCAAGCACATTGCGAAGAATCACGTGTACCAGCTGATTTAGAAATAGATGCGGGACTTTAACTCCGCGCCGAACAATATCGAGATAGGCCGCTTCGAGCGTGCGGTGGCCCAGCAACCGATCCCGAAACGCAAGCATCACCTGCCAGTTCTCACGCGCATCGGGGTCGGCGATGGCCACAACCACATGCGAGGGAACCGGCTTGCGCGGATCGGCGAGCAGCGCGGAATGCAACTCCCGTTCTGTCGCACATGCTTCTGCCGGCGGCACTAGCTCCGGCCGCGCGAAATAGACCTTCAAGAAATCATCGGTCAGCAGCAATCCGCCGCCTTCGTCTCGATCGAGCAGATGATGTCCGCAAGAGAGCCAGAAATCCTTCATGACTTGTCGCCGGTCTTGTTCTCGCCGAGGGCCGCCAGGTCAACCCGCTCACCGGGCTCATCATCGCCTTCCACCTCAAAGAAGGTGAATGCTCGTGTCGATTTCGACCCACTTCTCGGCCGCAAACTGCGAAAAGTTTCGTGAATCTCGCCGCTTTCCTGCGTCCGATGCATGGCTATCAATGTGTCGAGAGGGTGCGTGCAAAGAGAACTGGCAAAGGCGAATTCTTCTTTAGCCGCGGCCTCCGCATCGTTGAAAGTCGGCGCTCCAAAGCTTGCAGCGAGGTGCTCTGCCAACATTCCGACCGCAGCATGATAATCATGCTCGCTCGCTTCGACGATTTGTACCAGAGTCGACCATCCGAGCGACTGCACCCCCAGAAATCCACCACGGAACGCTGCACGTGCTTTGCCTTGCAGCGTGGCCGCATCCTCGTTCCAAAATACGAATGAGCCGGATACCGCCCATTCGCCGGGTTCGGCCGCGCGTTCGAAAACGAACGTATCCGATGGATCAAGTTGAATGGTGCGCAAAAGCCTCACAACGGCCCTCTGGTCTTCGGATCGAACCAGGTCGGGGTCGCGAGCGCCGGCTTGAGTGGTCGGCGCTCTACTTCCAGCTTGCCCATGCGCCGAACCAGCAGATCGCCATTATCGGCGATGCTGCGCCTGATTCCTTTTTCCGGCGAAAGCCGGCCGAGGTAGTCCTTGGCGACTGCACCGAAGCCCTCCTCGCCCCACATATCGACCGCCGCCATGAGATGACGAGCGAAACTTTCCGCAAGCTGGCCTGAGTCCAGCCCCTCAAATCCTTCCTCCTCCAGCGCAGCGGAGAGAGGGCGTAACCCGGGATCACCCTCGGCCATCGACACGGTTCGAATCATCGCGGCGAATACCAGCCATTGCGGCGGTTCATCCTCGGGCCCGTCTGACCACGCGAACTGGCCTCCTCCGACCAGTCCGCCATCGACGCGAATGGTGTCCGGCCAAACAAATTCAATCCGCTTCTCGGGCGGAGCATAAGCGGCGAGTGAATTGCCGAGCGCGGACATGCCCGCATAGAACGCCCGACGCGCTGCCGACAACGGCTCATCGGGCTCAAGCACGACGGCGAACTCAGAGAGGTCGAAGCGGCCGACAAACACCAGCGTGCCGGCGCCAAGGTCAGCCGCGTGAGTCCTGGCATGGGCGAACGCGTCGCCAACCTCGCGCAGCGTCACCGGACGAAAGCCCGGTGGCAGCGAAAGTTGAGATCCAACCCGCGTTCTGGCGCGCATGTCGGCTGGCATTCCGCCTCCGATTGGTACTTCTTATTTGGAGTGATTATAACCTAGTCCGGTCCGGCACCAGCAGAAATGGCCGGCACCGCCAAGGAGAACGAGTGGAGGAAAAAAAGCGGACCATATTGGTGTGTTCCTGCGAGGACACCATGCCGCTTGACGCGGGTGCGATCCGGCGCGCCTGCAAAGGCGCAACGGTCCAGACCGCGCGTTTTCTGTGCCGCGACCAGATCGAGCAGTTCCGCAAGGCGGCCGGCTCGGGCGAGCCGCTCACGGTCGCGTGTACGCAGGAAGCCCCGCTTTTTTCCGAGGTTGCCGGCGAGCACGCGGCGCTCTCTTTCGTCAACGTGAGAGAGACCGCAGGCTGGTCGGACCAAGCCGCAAAGGCCGGGCCGAAAATGGCCGCGTTGCTTGCGGCGGCCGCCGAGCCGCTGCCCGAAATCCCATTCGTCAGCCTTAACAGCGAAGGCGTGATCCTGGTTTATGGGCGCGACGAGAAGGCGATCGAGGCGGCCGAACTTCTGAAGGATCACCTCGACGTCACCGTGCTGATCACCAAGCCCAGCAACCTCTCGCCGCCCCGCGTTGTCGAATTTCCCGTGGCCAAAGGTACGATCAGATCCGCAAAGGGCCATTTGGGCGCTTTCGAGGTCACTGTCGATGACTACGCCTCGTCGGCGCCGTCGTCGCGCCGCGCGTTGTCATTCGCCGCACCCCGTGATGGCGCGGTATCGCATTGCGATCTTGTGCTTGATCTCTCAGGCAATGCGGCGCTGTTCTCCGCCGCAGACTTGCGCGATGGCTACCTGCGCGCCGATCCAGGAGATCCAGCGGCGACACTGCGGGCTGTGCTCAAGGCACGCGACTTGGTCGGCACCTTCGACAAGCCGCGCTACATAACGTTCTCGTCAGACCTCTGCGCACATTCCCGCTCGCAGATCGTCGGTTGCCGGCGCTGCCTCGATCTCTGTCCGACCGGAGCGATCACGCCGGCCGGTGACCATGTCGCAATCGATCCGCAAGTATGCGCCGGATGCGGGCAATGCGCGGCCGCCTGTCCGACTGGCGCCGCGGCTTACGCCTTGCCGCCTGCAGATGCGTTGATGCGCAAGCTTCGAGTCATGCTCTTGACCTATCGCGAGGCCGGCGGCTTGCATCCCGTCGTGCTGCTGCACGACACAGGACATGGCAACGAGTTGATCGACGCGCTCGCGCGTCACGGCAACGGATTGCCGGCCAATGTCCTGCCGCTTGCGGTGAATGAGGTCACACAGGTCGGTCTCGAAACGATCGCGGCAGCATTCGCCTATGGCGCCAGCGGCTTGCATTTCCTGCTGCGGGCCAAACCCAAGCACGAAATCGACGGATTGAAAAAAACGATGGCGTTGGCAGAGCCAATCCTGATCGGGCTCGGTTTCGGCGCGGGCCGCGTTGCCGCTATCGAAACCGACGATCCCGACGTTCTTGGCTCGACGCTTCGTGCGAGCGCGCCGAAGGAGCCGACGCCGAGTCCCGCAAACTTCACCGCAATCGGCGGCAAACGCGACATTCTGCGCCTCGCGCTGCGCGAACTGCACCGTGCTTCGCCCGCGCCAGTCGATGTCGTCGCACTGCCTGCAGGCGCACCTTTCGGCACCGTCGAGGTCAACATCGACGGTTGCACACTTTGCCTGTCCTGCGTGTCTGCTTGCCCGACCGGCGCGCTGCGGGACGATCCTGAACGTCCGACATTGCGCTTCGCCGAAGATGCGTGCGTGCAGTGCGGACTGTGCCAGGCCACATGCCCTGAGAAGGTGATCAGCCTCAAGCCGCAGATCGACTTCCGCGCGGCGACCGCTTCGGCGCGCCTCATCAAACAAGAGGAACCGTTTCCCTGCATCAAGTGCGGCAAGGCCTTTGGCGTCAAAAGCACAGTCGAACGCGTCCTTGCCAAGCTCGAAGGCAAACACTGGATGTACAAGAACTCGGCGCAGCGGCTCGACGTCATCAAGATGTGCGAGGATTGCCGCGTGGTTGTCATGAGCGAGACCGATTTCGATCCTTACGGCGCGCCGCGGTCCAACCCACGCACCACCGAGGACTATTTGCGCGAGCGCGAGCGGCTGAAGCAGGACTACGAACGAAAAGGCGAGAGCTGACCGCCCTATTTCGTTGTTGCCTTCTTCAGGAACTCGACAAGCGCCGCGCGGTCGTCGGCCGAGGTGATCGTTTGTTCCGGCATCTTGGTGCCGGGTGTGTATTGCATGGGCCCTAACTCGAAGAGTCTGGAGACGGTCTCGGGAGTCCACACGATGTCGAGTCGCTTCAAGGCGTCTGAGAAATTGTAGCCGGACAACGTCGCAATCTTGCGGCCGAAAATGCCCTGCAAGGTGGGGCCGGCACGGTGGCCCTCGTCCGGCGAGAGCGTGTGGCAGGCAACGCAGGCCCGATAAATCTCGGCGCCGCGATCCCCAACATACGTGGCAAGCGGATCGCCGGCCGGGGCCATCGGCACCGGGCCGATATGATCGCCAGTCGCTGTATCCCACCTCCGGATCATGCGGTCAGTGCCGCCGGTGACGAGCGTCCGGTTGTCCGGGAGGAACGCCGCCGCCCACACTGGCAAACCGGGTCCAACCAATGTGCGCACAAGTGTGCGAGAGGCCCGGTCGATGATGGCAACGGAGCCGCGAATGCCCGCCGCAGCGACGAGCTTGCCGTCGTTCGAAATCGCAACACTGATCAGCGAGTTGTCCGTGGCGGAAAGTTCACCGCGCGACTCTCCGGTTGATGAAAAAAAGAAAACATTACCGTCAGCACCGCCGGCGACAATCTCGCCATCCTTGGCTATGGCCACCGAATTGAGCGGCGTTGCCAGCGTTACGACCGTGGGCGGACCGCCATCGAGCGGCCAGATTCGGACCTGCGGATCGTGGCTGACACTGACCAGTGACTTGCCGTCGGGCATGAACGCCACGCCATTGATGTTCTGCTGATGACCCTCCAGCACCAGCGGATCACCTCCGCCGGTTGGCCAGACCCGCACCGTGCGATCCCAGGAGCCAGAGGCCACGCGTTGACCATCCGGCGACACGGCGAGCGTCATCACCGGCGCGGTGTGACCAGCAAACACCCGCTGCGGCGACGCGCTGCCGCGTTGCCAGATGGCCACCTTGCCGTCCTCGCCGCCGGTAACGATCCGGCCGTCGGGCAGAATGGCCACGGCGTTGACCGCACTCTCGTGGAACCGCAGCACCTGCTCGGCGGAGCCATTGCGGAGCGACCACAGGATGGCCGAGGTGTCGAAGCTGCCGGAGATGGCGTGCGTGCCATCGGCCGTGATCGCGAGCGCACGCACCGGGCCGCCATGACCGCGCAGTTGCGCATGTAAAGGCGTCTGCCCCACCACCAAAAGCACCACAAGCAGTCCCCACGCTTTCGCCACCCGGGGAAGCAGCTTGAGGTCGTTTTGGATCATCAGCATCCCGACAGAATAACCGAATCTGGGCTGTCCGTTGCCCCGCCGAACGTTTGTCAATTCCGATGCAACGGAACCGGGCCAAGCGCGTTGTCATGGCGGCTCTGTTTGAGGATACGGTCATGCACAAGACAACAGTGTGGTGTGGCGCAATGGCGCTCAGCCTGCTTGGAACAAGTGCCTTGTTGGCGCAGTCCACAGCACCCGCACAGGAACAATCGCCGACGCAACAGAGCTTCCCGGCGCAGCC
>Ga0075366_10000378_pt1 | contig 20669 bp, 19 predicted proteins | sample EndMethybrTD3031_FD_72351 | JGI IMG/M metagenome (GOLD analysis project Ga0075366, IMG submission 72351) | Populus endosphere microbial communities from Tennessee, USA - Endosphere MetaG P. TD hybrid TD303-1 | ecosystem: Host-associated > Plants > Roots > Endosphere | place: USA: Tennessee...
CCGCTATACTGATGCCTCTGAGTACCGTCACCATCATTTCATTCACTACCCTGGCAACTCATTTTGCAGCCAAAAAACGAAAACTTATATGAACATCATTTATTTTTTAATTGGCTGCAGCGTTTTGCTTGCGCTGATATTTTTGGCGGCTTTTTTTTGGGCGCAGCGCAGCGGGCAAAACGATGATCTGTACACCCCATCTATGCGTATCCTGCTCGAGGATGACGACGCTGACGCTGATAAAAAGTGACGTCAATCACTTTTAAAGCCAACTGTCATCATTCTGCCTGCCATGGCACATCAATAATTTTACACCCATAAAAAGACAACATTTTATGCAGCCCGAAAAATTTTACTATGACAACAAAATCGTCCGGAATTTTGGTATCGCTACCGTAATCTGGGGGATTATCGGCATGACTGTAGGCTTAATTGTAGCCATTCAGCTTTATCACCCGGCCGCCAACATGGGTAATCAGTACACCACCTATGGCCGTATCCGCCCGCTGCACACCAACGCGGTAATTTTCGCCTTTGTGGGCAACGCTATTTTTATGGGCGTTTATTACTCATTGCAGCGCCTGCTTAAAGCAAGGATGTTTAGCGATGTGCTGAGCCAGATCCATTTCTGGGGATGGCAGCTAATCATTTTATCGGCTGTAATTACCCTTCCTTTAGGCTTAACAACATCACATGAATATGCCGAGCTGGAATGGCCCATTGATATAGCCATCACCGTTATATGGGTGGTTTTTGGATGGAACATGTTTGGCACCATATTTAAACGCCGCGAAAGACACCTGTACGTAGCCATCTGGTTTTACATAGCCACTTTTGTAACTATAGCTGTATTACATATTGTAAACTCATTTGAATTGCCTGTATCGGGCTTTAAGAGCTATATGGTTTATGCCGGTGTACAGGACGCTTTGGTGCAGTGGTGGTATGGGCACAACGCGGTCGCGTTTTTCCTGACTACGCCTTACCTGGGCATGATGTACTACTTTTTGCCCAAAATGGCCAACCGCCCCATCTACTCCTATAAACTAAGTATCCTGCATTTTTGGGCGCTTATATTCATTTATATATGGGCAGGCCCGCACCATTTGTTGTATACCACATTGCCGGGCTGGGCACAATCATTAGGGGTAGCTTTCTCTATTATGCTGATAGCGCCAAGCTGGGGCGGTATGATAAACGGACTTTTAACCCTTCGCGGTTCCTGGGATAAGGTACGCGACGATGTGATCCTGAAATTTATGGTGGTAGGCTTAACCGCCTATGGTATGGCCACTTTTGAAGGCCCGATGCTTTCCCTTAAACAGGTAAACGGCATAGCCCACTTCAGCGACTGGATCATCGCCCACGTGCATGTTGGTGCCTTAGGCTGGAATGGCTTCCTGACCTTTGCTATCCTTTACTGGTTAATCCCACGTATTTATAAAACTGAGCTCTTCTCTAAAAAAATGGCTTCCTTCCACTTTTGGATAGGCACACTGGGCATCCTTTTTTATGCCATACCTATGTACTGGGCAGGCTTTACTCAAAGTCTTATGCTGAAAGAGTTTACCCCCGAAGGCTTGCTTAAGTACCCAAACTTTTTAGAATCGACGCTGCAAATACTGCCCATGCACATGATGCGGTCGGCAGGGGGCGCTATGTACCTGTTGGGTGTTATTGTAATGGCTTATAACCTTACCCGTACTGCCTTACAAGGCAAACTGGTTAGCAACGAGGCTGCACAGGCTATGCCATTGGAGGCGGTGCATATGGTTGTTACCGAAAAAAGCTGGCACCGCAGGCTGGAGCGCAAACCTATTCAAATGCTGATAGCGTCACTGCTGGTTATCCTCGTCGGCACCTTTATCGAACTGATGCCTACCCTCACAGTATCCTCAAACATACCTACTATAACCGCGGTAAAACCTTACACACCGCTTGAATTGCAGGGCCGCGATTTATACATCCGCGAGGGTTGCGTTAACTGCCACTCCCAAACGGTACGCCCCTTCCGCTCCGAAACCGAGCGGTATGGTGAATACAGTAAGGCCGGCGAATTTGTATACGACCACCCGTTTTTGTGGGGATCAAAACGCACCGGCCCAGACTTGGCCCGCGAAGGTCAGAAGTATGGTAACGCATGGCATTACAATCACCTGATGGATCCGCGCCTGATGTCGCCGGGTAGTATTATGCCAAATTACGACTGGCTAATTACCCAGGATTTGGATACCACATCAACCGGCGCAAAAATAAACGCCATGCGCAAATTAGGCGTACCCTACCCTGCAGGTTACGAAAACATAGCCAACCGCGACCTGGAAAAACAGGAAAAAGAGATACGCGACAACCTGTACAGCGACCATATTAAGGTTAAAAGCAATAAGGAGATCATAGCAGTAATTGCTTACCTGCAACGCTTAGGAACAGACATTAAAGCAACCAAAACTGCCAATAAATAACCATCATCATGTTTAAGCAATTCACCGAAAACATCAACGCGAACCAGGCATACCTGCTTTTTTCGCTGGGAATATTCTTTGTATTTTTTATTGTAGTAACCATTATGCTCGTCCGCATCAGGAAACCGCATGTAGACCACATGAGCGATTTGCCCCTTCACGATAGTTTAACCGACTTACAACAACCTTTTCAATCATGAAGTACCACCGCGTTATATTAATATCAGCCTTTGTGCTGCTTATCCAGCCAGCTATGGCCGATGACGGCCTTATCCCCGGGGATGTAATGAATTATATAGCCTACGGCGCTATTGTTGGCATGCTGCTGCTTTTTTTAATAGCCATGCTGGTACTGGTAAAAACATTTAACGTTTTAGCACGCGTAATGTTGAAGCAACAAGGATTATCAGATGCCGAAATAGCCGCTCAGCTTAACCCTGTTAAGGAAAAGAAGAATAAAAAGCCTAAAGCGGAAGTTTGGCAAAAACTCCTTTCCCTCAGGCCATTGGAGGACGAAAAAGAAATCCTTATTGAACATGATTACGATGGCATCCAGGAGTTGGATAATCCCATACCGGGCTGGTTTATGTACCTGTTTTATGGTTCCATTGTTTTTGGGATAGCTTACCTACTCCACTACCATGCATTTAAAACCGGGCAACTGCAAGATGCCGAATACAGAACGGAAATGGTGCAGGCCGATATTGAAAAAAAGGCATATCTAAGTAAAGCTGCCAACCGCGTAGATGAAAACAGCGTAAAGCTTGAACATGACCCTGCCGTTATTGCCGCAGGCCAGGGTATCTTCAAAGCCAGCTGCGCCGCTTGCCACGGCGACCATGCGCAGGGAAACGTTGGGCCTAATTTAACTGATGACTTCTGGCTGCATGGCAGCAAAATCAATGATTTGTTTAAAACCATTAAGTATGGTGTACTTGCCAAAGGTATGCCAACCTGGGAAAAGCAATTATCACCCAAGCAAATTGCCGATGTGGCCAATTACATTAAATCATTACACGGTACCCACCCCGCCGGCGCAAAAGAACCGCAAGGCACCAAAGAAGCAGATACCGACGATAAACTGGCAGCAAATAATTAAAAATGGACGGATTACTGGTAGCGAAAGAGACGGACAAGCGCAAATGGATATACCCGCTAATCCGCAAAGGAAAGTTATATAAATGGCGCTCGTGGATCAGCTATGCCTACCTCCTGCTGTTTTTTGCCGGCCCGCTTATCAGGATTAACGGGCAACCCTTGCTGCTGCTGAATTTTATGGAGAGGCATTTTGTTATCCTGGGGCAGGTTTTTTGGCCCCAGGATATTTTCCTCTTTGTTTTGGCATCGTTGGTATTTGTGGTTTGCGTGGTGCTGTTCACCATCGCTTTCGGCCGTGTTTTTTGTGGATGGATCTGTCCGCAGACGATCTTTATGGAAATGTTTTTCAGGAAAATTGAAAACTGGATTGAAGGCGACGGCAGCAAGCAAAAAAAATTAGATGCGGGCCCCTGGACCAGGGAGAAAATACTAAAAAAAGGAAGCAAACATTTACTGTTCATCATTTTTTCGTTCCTGATAGCCAATACTTTTCTGGCATACCTGGTAGGTACCGATGTGCTGTTTAAAATTATAACCGAACCGGTTAAACTGCACCTGGTAGGCTTTTTGAGCATCTGGGTTTTCACCATCGTTTTTTACCTGGTTTACAGCCAGGTAAGGGAACTGGTTTGTACCGTGGTTTGTCCATACGGCCGCCTGCAAGGTGTGCTGTTGGATAGGGACACCCTGGTTGTGGCCTATGACGAGGTACGCGGCGAACCGAGGGGAAAACTCTCAAAAACGGCCCACGACGCCTCAAAAGGCGATTGCGTGGATTGTGGCCTGTGTGTATCGGTTTGCCCTACCGGCATCGATATCAGGCAAGGCACACAAATGGAATGCATTAATTGTACCGCCTGTATTGATGTTTGCAACGAGGTAATGGATAAAATTCATAAGCCACTGAACCTGATTGGATTTTACTCCGAAAACATGATCCATCAACAGCAAAAGCCATCTTTCACCGGCAGGATGATGGGCTACAGCGGGATCATTGCTGTTTTGATGACGATGCTTTGCTATTTCATTTTCAGCAGGGGCGATATGGACCTTGCCGTTATGCGCAGCGCCGGCATGTTATACCAGGAACAAAAGGGCGGGTACATAAGCAACATTTACAATGCCGAGGTGATCAACAAATCAAACCAAAGCCGGGATATTGTTATACAACCCAATGACCCGGCCATAAAAATAAAATACATCCAGGCGCCTGGCAAAATAGCCGCGGGAGGCTCGGTTAAAACAGTATTTTTCCTGATGATCCCGGCCACGCATATCAAATCAGCAAAAACGGATGTAAAAATTAACCTTGTGTTAAGTAACAAAGTAATTCAAACGGTCAGTACAGCGTTTGTAGGGCCACCAAATGATTAAAAAAATGAATTGGGGAAAGGGAATAATTGCAGGCATGGCCATGTTCATGCTGTTTATCATATTCATGTGCGTAAAAATGTTTGCTTTACCCGCCGATGAATACGACCACCATTACTATGAAAAAGGGCTAAACTTTAATAAAGATTACGCCAGGGAAAAGCAGGTGGTTACCGACCAGGCCCAGCCCGTAATCCAAATTAATGGCAAACAAATAAACATAACCTTTAAAGCGCCTGCAACGGGCAATGCAAAGTTTATAAGGCCATCAAGCCAGGCATTGGATAAAGCCTTTACCATAAATACCGGGGTCGGCAAAACGGCAGGCTTACTTGCCCCTACCCTGGTTAAAGGCCGCTGGCATATGGTACTGGAGTGGCAGAGCAACCAAAAAAATTACCTGTACGAAAAAGAAGTCGACATAGAATGAGCAGCAACCAGGTAGCCTTTTTTATTGGCCTTTTTGGCAGCGTGCATTGCATAGGCATGTGCGGCCCGCTTGCTTTTGCAGTGCCATCGTTTCATTCGCGGTGGTGGATGGTGGTGGTTGATAAACTTGTTTATAATGCAGGGCGCGTTATTACGTATACCCTGCTTGGCTTATTGATTGGCCTGTTGGGCAGGCAGCTCTGGCTGGCTGGCCTGCAGCAAGGTGTAAGCGTTGTAAGTGGCATACTGGTTATTATGGCCGGTTTTTCGCGCATGTTCAAGGTAAAATTCAGCCAAAGTAAACTGATGCCAAAAATGGTGGCCCCTATTAACAAGCTTATTGGTTTGGCGCTTAAACATAAGGCGGGACATTTTGCCGTGGGGCTTCTTAATGGTTTCCTTCCCTGCGGTTTTGTGTACCTGGCGCTTATTGGCGCGGTAAATACCAATTCGCCGTACTCATCGGCACAATATATGTTTTGGTTTGGTGTTGGCACTTTCCCGTTAATGCTGCTGGCCACGGTAAGTATGGGTTTTATAGGCCCGCAGGTACGCCGCCGCATAAACAAAGCTATGCCCTATCTTATGGTTTGCTTAGGGTTATGGTTTGTGCTGCGCGGATTGGGTTTAAATATTCCCTATCTAAGCCCCGCTGCACAATCGCAGGAGATAAACAATTGCCATTAATTGTTATTAACCACAAATTTTAACCCGATATTTATAACTCAGGACGATCTTTGATTGAAAGTATTAAGAAGATCTGTCTAAAAACGAAAATTATTCATTGCCGTTGACTTTAGTCAGCGGTAAAAAAAGCATCATTGCAGGCTTTAGCCAAATTATTCAAGCGGAATTTGGCTAAAGCCATTCGCCTTTTAGTCATTATTCCGTTGACTAAAGTCAACGGCAATGATTTTTAGCTGATACAGATAAAAGTCTAAATCAAATTCAGGCAGGTTCTTAGTCAAAAATGGCGATTCAGGCTGGACACCGGCTAAGTACTTACGACTTAAATAGTAGCTTATTTTATTACGAATGCTGAGACACCTGGGTACCAAAAGAACGTATAACCATAACGTAAAGCTTGCTTCATTGCTGGGGCTTACAGCAGGATTTGTTAACGCTGCCGGGTTTCTTGGTTTTAGTGTGCTCACCACCAATGTAACCGGGCATGCGGCGTTGTTTGCCGAGCAAATTGCCCTGCAAAATTTTAAAACGGCCAGGGTAATTGCCTTGTGGATGTTCCTTTTTTTGGCTGGGGCGTTTGTATCAAGTTTTATTGTTTCGCGTATCGGCAAAAACCAGCAGTATTCTTATGTAATTCCTATTTTAATCGAAATTGTTATTCTTATTGCCGTCGCGTTGCTTGGCTACCGGTACGACGACAGCTTAATTGGTAAAGAATTATTTGCAGGCAGCCTGCTGTTTGCCATGGGGCTGCAAAACGCGCTGGTGTCGATGGTTTCGGGATCGGTTGTACGCACCACCCACCTTACCGGTACATTCACAGATCTGGGCATCGAACTCGCTCAATTTTTTCGGCATAAAGGAGAAGAGCGAACCATGTTAAAATCCAAAATAAAATTACGCTCGGCCATAATTTTCTTTTTTATGTGCGGGGCATTGGCAGGCGCCTATATTTTCCGCTGGCTACATTTTTATAGTTTTTTTGTTCCGGTTATCATATTAACATACACGCTGTTGTATGACATATTCCGCATTGCGATGAAACAATATTACAGGAACCTGCGTGGCAGAATTAAAAGACCTGTGTAAACAACATCCTGCTATTGGCGTGATCAGCATCACTTTTTAGCGTGCTTATAGTCATGGCACACCCGCCTATTTCCATGGACATTTGTGGTATAAAAATAAAGTGAATCATGGAAACTACAATGAGTACCCGTGTCCAATGGACCACCACCCAACCCGCAACAAAAACCATCACCAACAATTTAGGTAACAAATGGAACACCTTTGTTAACAGCCAGGCCGATAATAAAACATTATGGTTTTTAGTATCCCTGGTTTTTCAGGGCGTGTTCTTTTTACCTATACCGGCCGTATTGTTATATTATTTTAATGCCCCAATACTAGTTTTGGCTGTAACCTTAACCTTATTTTTTGCCAACATTATTGCCGGTATGGGCGGCGCTGGCATTAAAACCTTACTTACCCTGTTTGCTGCAAGCATAGTGCTTCATGCACTCATGCTTATTGTGTTTACCATTTAAACATTAAAATACCTATGATACCTCAAAAAATGAAAGCCGCTGTAATTCGCGAATTTGGCGCGCCATTGCAAATTGAAGATGTGGAGATTAAAGCGCCCAATACCAGCCAAATACTGGTTAAAGTAATTGCCTGCGGCGTTTGCCATACCGATTTGCACGCCTGCAACGGCGACTGGCCTGTAAAACCCAAACTGCCCCTTATCCCCGGCCACGAGGCTATTGGCTACGTGGTAGCAATGGGTGCCGATGTAAAAAATGTAAAAGAAGGCGATATTGTAGGCGTTCCCTGGCTGCACAGCGCGTGCGGCTGCTGCGAGTTTTGTATCACCGGTTGGGAAACCCTTTGCGGAACCCAGCAAAACGGCGGCTATAGTGTAGATGGCGGCTTTGCCGAATACGTTTTGGCCGATCCAAGGTATGTAGCCCACTTTCCGGCCGGTATCAATTTTACGGAAATGGCGCCAATTATTTGCGCCGGGGTAACTGTTTATAAAGGATTAAAAGAAACCGAGGTAAAACCGGGCGAATGGGTAGCCATATCCGGTGTTGGCGGCCTTGGGCACCTGGCCGTGCAATATGCCAAGGCCATGGGTATGCATGTGGCCGCCATCGATGTGGCCGATGATAAACTGGAATTGGCCAAAAAATTAGGGGCCGAACTGGTGGTTAATGCCAAAGAGCAGGACCCAGGTGCGTACCTGCAAAAAGAAACCGGTGGCATGCATGGTGTTTTGGTTACCGCGGTATCGCCGGTAGCTTTCAGCCAGGGCATTTCGGCATTGCGCCGTAAGGGTACCATCGCGCTAAACGGTTTGCCTAAAGGGGCGTTTGACTTGCCTATATTTGAAACCGTACTTAACCGCTATACCGTAAGAGGATCAATAGTTGGTACCCGCAAAGATATGGAAGAAGCGATTGCGTTTGCAGTTGAAGGCAAGGTTAAAGCAACCGTACATGCTGCCAAATTAGAGGATATCAATATCGTATTTGATGATATGAAAGCCGGCAAAATTGATGGCCGCGTGGTATTGGAAATAGCGGAGCCGTAAAGGTTTCCTTTAAAAACACAAAGGAAACCTTATCACACTAAACACCTATTTTGAACCAGTTTTGGACAGCGCCTGGTAGGGTTTACCATCTAAAATTGCCTGTATCGCGGCTGCAATTTCGTAAACATTTCCCTGCCTTTGATTAGATAGGATTAATATGGTCCTGTCTTTGGTTGCGTCAGTTAAAACCAATGCCTGGTAATGTAAGCCGCTCCCGTCATGTACATGTGCAATAACCTTGTTACCTTTCATACTGCCACCACCGAGGCCACATTGCTTGTCGGGCGCAACCGGGGTGATTATTGTACGAGTGGATGCGGGGGTGATGAGGCAAAAGTTATTGATACATTGCGACCATTTGTAAAAATCGTCTATAGTTAAACAAGTCCAGCCGGATACAGGTACTTCAAGGCCATCCTGTTTAAAATCATTATTAAAAGATCTGGCCACTAATAAATCGCGGTCGGTTGGGTCAACTACACCGTTGTTGATATCTGCTACTTTAAGCATGTTTTGCCGTACAAATTGGTTGAAAGATTTACCTGTTATCTTTTCAATTATTTGTCTGCGCAAAAAAGTATTGTTATTGTTATAAGCGTAGCTGCTTCCCGGTTCAAAATCAAGTTGTTTCAAAGATTGCAGGTCTTTCCAGTTATCAGCGTCAGCATGAACTGTCTTATATTTTATTTCAGGCAATCCGCTGGTATACTGCAATAAATTTTTGATGCTTATTTTTTCGGCCCAGGCAGGTAACTCCGGCAAAAATTTAGATACTTTGTCATTTATGCTTAATTTACCTTGTTCCTGGAGCATCATGATACCCACGGCATCGAATTCTTTTGCTATCGATCCTATATGAAAGCGATACTGTGGGTTAAGTGGGTTTTGTTTTGATGCATCAGCGTAACCGATTGCCTTTCTGACAATCACTTTTCCATGATCGACTATTGATATATTTCCATTGAAAAGACCTGATCGGTTTGCTTCTTCTAAATAAGTATTTATTAACGTTGCTTTTTCATTCTGGGCAAATGTGCGGGTCCCTGTTAAAAATGTTGTCAGAAAAATAAGTAAAGTACTTTTATAAAATTTGTTCATAAACTTTTAGTTGTCCTTAAGACGTGGTAAAAGTTTATTCGTTACATGTGTTATACAATATAAAAGCCATTTTCTGCCATTCAAATCACAACATCGATCGGACCTACGGCCCTTAATCATTTTCTTTTTTTTCCACAAGTTAAAACCCGTGGCTACAAAATTGGCCGAGGCTACGCCTCTAATTCGCGTTGGACAAACTCTGATGGGGTGAAAATCAAATTGTCGGTAGCGGACTATTTGGGCTAAAGCATTTCACTGCCAAATTATGCTTATCCGTCCCTTACGCCAACGACAATACCCGGCTGAAATCAAGGCTTTAGCCAATTTCAACAAAATATATCGTTAGAAAAAGCTATTCATTGCCGTTGACTTTAGTCGACGGTAAAAGAAAACATCGCTGCTGGCTTTAGCCTAATTATTCAGCGGAATTAGGCTAAAGCCATTCGCCTTTTAGTCATTATTCCGTCGACTAAAGTCAACGGCAATGATTTTTATATGAAACATAAATAATCTAAAACAAATTTAGACAGCTTTTGAGCAATTGATAAATATTAAACGCCAAATGCCCGACACCTAATCATAACGACCTCAGTATCGGGCATGCGGCGTTCATTATTTATATAGCCATACTAAACAACTGGGTGGCAGGCTTATCGGCCCATAGGCGGGCATCAAGGCACATGCAAATGTTACGCAGGTAGCGTTTGCCAATTTCGGTAACAACCAGGCCAAGGGCATTTAGCTCAACCAGCCCGTCATCTGCCAGGGCATCTAACCGCTCCAGGCCATCGGTTACTGCCGCGCTGGGCTGGCCGTGATGGTTCCATACCGTTTGGCTTTTGCACATAATGTTCAGGATATGTTTCCTTACTATCAAATCTTCGGTAGTTAAAATATGGCCTTTAAACACCGGCAGTTGTCCGGCCGATGTTAGTTGCAGGTATTCTTCAACCGTTTTTACGTTTTGCGCAAAACCATACCATGAATCGCTTATAGATGACACGCCCAAGCCTATTTGCAATTGTGTGTGCTGGTGGGTATAGCCCATAAAATTACGGTGCAGCCTGCCGTTTTGCTCGGCCTGCAACAGTTCGTCGCCAGATAATGCAAAATGGTCCATACCAATTTCATGGTAGCCGTAATGCATTAACAAAGCCCTGCCGGTTTCGTGTAGTTTGGTTTTGGCGGCAGCATCGGGCAGGTCATCCTCTGTAAAACGCCTTTGACCGGGTTTTATCCAGGGAACGTGGGCATAGCTGTAAAAGGCTATCCTGTCTGGTTTAAACAAGGCCACCTTATTCATGGTATCTGCCAGACCGGCCAATGTTTGCAGGGGCAGGCCGTATATCAAATCGTAATTAATGGAGGTGTAGCCTATACGGCGTGCCTGCTGGGTTACGGTCATTACCTGGTCGGCAGTTTGATGCCGGTTGATAATAAACTGCACCTTGGGGTCAAAGTCCTGTATCCCCAATGAAAGCCTTCTGAAACCAACATCATACAAAACCTGCAGATGATCTACCGTTGTATTAGCCGGGTGCGCCTCGAAACTAAATTCGGCATCAGCATGCAGCGTGGCAGGTTTAATGATGCCATTTATCAGCGTTTGCAGGTTTTTGGGACTAAAAAAAGTTGGCGTACCGCCCCCCAGGTGAACCTCTCTTATTACAGGCGTAGCGTTAAACATAGCCAGGTAAATAGCCCATTCTTTTAAAACAGCTGCAATGTAAGGCTCCTCTACCTTGTGGTTTTTGGTAATGCGGGTATTGCAGCCGCAATAAGTGCACAGGCTTTCGCAATAAGGTAAATGAATATACAGGCTGATGCCGGATTGGCTATTGCTTTCGGTAAATGAAAATTTAACCGACTGCCGCCACAATTCCGCATCAAAAGTCGCGGCATCCCAATAGGGCATTGTGGGGTAACTGGTATAGCGTGGCACCGCAACATTATATTTATCGGTAAGCAGTAAAGATTTATTTTTCATTGTTAAAGGGTGATAGTTACGTTGCCGGCTATAGGTTTCTGGCATTCTTTTGAACAGGCGCAGGCTTTACCCACGCATTTGTTTTGCTGCCATAAATCAAGGCTTTTTATGGTCGAATTGGCAATTTCCTGCAAGGCTTCGCGGGTAAGGTATGCCTGGTGCGGAGTTACCAGCACGTTGGGGTGCTCCATCAGCTTATTTAATAAGGGATCTTTTACGGCATCTTTTTGATGATCTTCAAAAAACAACCCTTTTTCAAATTCATACACATCTAAGCCCAGGTACCCTATTTTGCCGCTTTGAATAGCCGACAGGGCATCGGCGGTATTAATAAGCAAGCCACGCGAGGTATTGATCAGCATTACGCCGCTTTTCATTTTTGAAATACTTTCGGCGTTTATTAAATGCCTGGTATCAGGAGTTAGCGGAACGTGCAGGGTTATGATATCAGCAGTTTGCAGTAAATAGTCAAGCTGTACAGGTTGGGCATAAACTTCATCGGCCGGGAAAAATACATCATAGCCAATAACGTTGCAACCAAGCCCATGATAAATTGCCGCAGCGGCTCTGCCGGTATTGCCCAATCCTATTACGCCAACCGTTTTGCCTGCAAAATTGAAACCGATAAGGCCATCGTTCCTGAAATCAAACGCGTGGCTGTGATGATCGGCCTTAACAACCTGCCTGTTAAGGGCAAAGGCCATGGCTATGGCATGTTCGGCAATGGCTTGCGGCGAATAGGATGGTACATTGGCTATTTTGATGTGATGGGCAGCGGCGGCATCCTTATCGATATGATCGGTGCCGGATGAACGGGTAACTATATACTTTACGCCCAGCGTAGCCAGTTTGCCAATAACAATAGCCGAAACATCATCATTGGTGAAAACGATAACAGCGTCTTTACCTTCCGCATAAATGGCGGTATCTGGCCCCAATGGGTTCGATATAAGCGTAATATCGTGCTTTTTTTGATTGGCCTTTGCCAGGTACTCTTTTTCAAAGGGCTTTATACTATAGGCTACCGCTTTCATCGTATCTTGTTTTATAAAAACAAAATTACCGTTGTAGCCGTCCCGATAGAATGAGCGTTATCAGCCTAAAAAATGATCTTGATCAATTTTTCATTTTAGAAAGCTTATCCGGCTGAATAATGGTGATTAGACTGCCCTTTTTTTCGATCAGGCCTTCGTCTTTAAAATCAGATAGCGTGCGGCTTACGGTTTCGGTTGCCATACCGGCCATGGCGGCAAGGTCTTCGCGGGTTATTTTAAAACCATCGTTATCGGTATGCTGCCTGTGCAGGCGGGTTAAAGCTTCGGCCATTCGTTTACGTACCGAATGGTAGGCCAATTGCATTAACTGATCTTCCTTATCGCGAATATCGTTGGCCAATAATTTAATGAATTCGCGCGCAACGTCGGGGTATTGGTTTAGCAGGTGGTCGACCTGGTCTTTGGGTATCAGGCAAAGAGTGCTATCTTCAAGCGCTGTTGCGGTATCTGAAAACGGTTCGTTTGATAAAACAGCGTTGATGCCGAGGTAGTCGTCTGCAGCGTAAATACCGGTCATCAATTCTCGCCCGTCCTCGGCAAGCTTTATGGTTTTTATCCGCCCGGATATCACCAAATAAAGCCCGCTACCTTTATCACTCTCATAATAAATTACCTGATTTTTTTTAAACTGGCGGATTTTGCGCTCACTGATGATCTTCTTCAACTCGGCAAGGCCATCGTTTTTTGCTATCAGGCTACCCAGCCTGTCGAGCGATTTACTGTAAAAGCTTTGGTGCAGTTCTTTTTTCTTCAGCCTGCTTTCAATGGCATTTAAAAGTTCCATGTCATCAAAGGGCTTGGTAAGGTAATCGTCGGCGCCCATTTCCATACCCTTACGTAAATCCAGCCTCTCGGCCTTTGCGGTTAAAAATATAAAGGGAATAGCCGCCGTTTCGGGATTTTTGTTCAGCATATATAAAACGCCATAACCATCCAACTCGGGCATCATAATATCACATAAAATAATATCAGGCAGCTCTTTTACGGCAAGTTCTACTCCTTTTTTGCCATTATTGGCATCAAAAACCTGGTAATTGGCAAGTTCCAGAATTTCAACCACGTTTTCGCGGATGTCGTTATTATCTTCAATAATCAAAACTTTTTTACTCATGATATTGGAAAAGTTATCGTGAACAATGTACCCTGGTTAATATTGCTTTTAAACTCAATACGACCATTCATTAAACTGGCGTAGCGCGCTACAATGTTTAAGCCTAAGCCAGTACCGGGAATATTGCCTGTATTATGCGCACGGAAAAATGCCTCAAACAAATGTTTCTGATCAGTATCGGGTATGCCAATGCCATTGTCTTTTATAGTTATTACACAGCTGCCATCGGCAATTTCGGTATTAAACTCAATAAAGGTATTCTCGCCCGAGTATTTGATAGCATTTGACATCAGGTTGATAACACAGTTTTTAAGCAGGTTTGGATCAAGGTTTACCATGCTACGGGTGCCTGTGTGTTGGTATATAATGCTTTGGTTTTGCTTGGCAACCATTTGCAGCTCTTCAGTTATCTCTTCAGATAGCTTTACCAGGTCGAACGGTATATAAGATGGCTCAACCCGGCCCGCCTCCAACTTTTCGAGCGACAGGAAATCATTGAGGATGGTTGTTAAATTACCAACCGCGTTTTTAATTTTTGCTACATGCTTACGAATGTTGGCATTATCATATGGCTGGGCATATTTTTCTATTAACGATGCCGATAACTGTACGGCGCTTAAAGGTGTCCTGAACTCGTGCGAGGCCATAGATACAAACCGGCTTTTTAAATGACCCAGCTCCTTCTCTTTTTCAAGCGAAACACTCACTTCTTCTTTTGCCTGCTGTAGCGCTTCTACCGTATTTTTAAGGGTTTGGGTACGCTGCTCAACCAAATCTTCCAGGTGGGCGGCATAATCTCTTAACTGTTCTTCGGCTTCTTTTTCTCTCGAAAGGTCGTGTATAAAGCCGGCGTAAATTTTTCGGCCCGCATAATCAACTTCGCTTACCGCAAGCCTGAAGGGGAAGGTTGTACCATCTGTCCGTAAACCCGTAACCTCCCGGCCAATGCCTATAATATGAGGATCGCGCGTTTGCTGATAGCGATGGATATATTCGTCATGCTGTGCCTTATAGGGCTGTGGCATCAACACAGATATGTTTTTACCAATTACATCTTCGGGCTTACATAAAAACAGCTTGCATGCCGCGGGATTTATCGTTTCTACAATCCCCCGGCCATTGATGGTGATGATACCATCAATAGCATTTTCAATAATAGCTTTTAGTAAGGCCGCGTTTTCCATAAACAGGTGTTATCAATAAACTGATAAACATCACAAATATTAATATAAACAGCCAATTAAAATATAATAGTTTTCATGTATAAATGTGACAATGGTCATTTTTTTATTCGCGTGGACTATAGATTGCCGTCAACCGGTTACGTAACCTGGCTGCCGCTAAACTGATGACAAGCACGTGGTATAATGCCCATTGTCATGTTTTGAACAACAAATAACTTAAACCTTTACAGTGTATTTAATTGATGCCAACCTAATAAAATAAACATGAATAATGCCGAGATTCAATTTCTTGACGGCCCGCAATCAAGGCTGAGCGAGCTGAGGTTTACTTTTAAAACCATGGCCGATTTGATCCACGGCTTTAGGGCCCTGCATTTTATTGGCCCCTGTATAACTGTTTTCGGATCGGCCAGGTACCACGAAGACCACCCCTATTACCAGCTTACCAGGAAAGCGGCAGCCGAATTTGCCAAACTTGGGTTTACCATACTCACCGGTGGCGGCCCCGGATTAATGGAAGCAGCCAACCGCGGCGCCAAAGATGTTGGCGGGCGATCTGTAGGCTGTAATATCCAGCTTCCTGTTGAGCAAAAGCCCAACCCTTACCTGGATAAATGGGTGTACATGAAGCACTTCTTTTTGCGTAAGGTGTTACTGGTAAAATACTCGTTCGCGTTTATTGTGATGCCCGGCGGTTACGGCACTTTAGATGAATATTTTGAAGCGCTCACCCTTATCCAAACGCATAAAATAAACAATTTCCCGGTGATCATTTTCGGAACCGAGTACCATAAAGAACTGATTGACCACATACAGGTTATGAAACAGAACGCCACCATAGGTGAATTTGACGCCAACCTTTACCTGGTTACCGATGATATTGACGAAGCCGTTAACCTTATTAAAGAAAAAAGCATAAAACAATATGGTCTGAAAGCAAAAACAAAACCTAAACCCCTCAAATGGCTGTTTGAACGTACTTAATTAAATAAGGTGACGACAATCATTTTTTTAAGGCGAAGGCCCTTATAAATTTACCACACAAGCAATATTGCCATCTTAAATAATTATTAAAGTAAATATGCACCCTACCACATCAATGTCTGCACGATCATTACAGTATTACGTAATAGCACGGCGCTGGCTATCCGACCTTGAGTTTTTTAAGATAGAAACATCTTTTTTGCAAAAATTATTGGATAAGCATATAGCCGACCTACAGGACAGCGGCCATATTCATAAATTAATAGCCACCGGCAAAGCACTAAAACACCTGCAGGATGCTGAGGTAGAAGAATTGCTCACCAGGCAGGTAAGACAATTGGAGTTGATGTCTGAAGATATTATTCCCGAAGATACCGATGCCCTTACCGCTACCCAGGTCAAGCTGGCCTACTTTATGACCAACCTGACCCGCGAATTCCGACAAGTTAAACAGGACCTGTTTAGTTTGGTATTGGATGCCAGGCAATCAAATATTCCACCACAAGTAAATTGACCTCTTGTTATTGATAATAGCAAGCAAGCGCCTGTTTACATGGGCGCTTTTTTATTGCCTGGGTAGCAACGTGATAGCGAAAATTATTATGTAGACTGATTGATAATTGGTCATTCATATTTTATACCGCCATCTCTCAGCAGGTAACCTGAATTTTATTAACTTTCAAGCATGAACAAACCCGGCCTGTTTAGATTTTTGATCTTCCTTATTATCTCACTGGGGATATTATTATCTTTTTATCAGTTTCTTTACAACAGAAGTTTATGGAATGATGAAGCCACATTATCTTTAAATATCATCCATAAAAGCCCTGCTGATTTGCTTAAACCATTAGATCTTGCTCAGGTTGCCCCTTTATTGTTTTTGGAAATTGAGCATTTCATCTTTTACTTTATTTCAGGGACTGAATACGGATTAAGATTGTTCCCGTTATTAAGTTTTATCGCTTCTATATTCTTTTTATATCAAATTCTAATAATTGCATTTAAGAACCGCTCAACGCAGATTTTTGCTCTGTCGCTATTTGTATTTAATTCTGTTTTAATTTACTATTCAAGCGAGGTTAAGCAATATATAAGCGATGTACTGGTTGCTATTGTATTATATTATTGTTTGATAAAAACTTACAAACACGATTTCAACAGGTACCTCACCTTGGCTATTGTTGGTGCAATTGCCGTCTTTTTATCCAATATCGCCGTTATCATATTATTTACTTTTGGGCTATACCTCATTTTTGACAGTTACAGAAAAAAGATCTGGCACCCGGGCATCATTTATGTGTTTTTAACATGGTCAATAACATTTGGCATCTATTATGTATGCTTTATACAAAATCATCCAACCAGGAATTATATGGTGGGGTATTGGTCCAGAGAGCAGGCGTTCCTTCCGCTAAACCCCTTCAAATTGGATTTTTATCGTTTCCTGTTCACAAAAAGCCAGATGGTTTTTTACTTTTTGTTCGGGTACGGCAGTCTTGGTAAGATATTTTTCCCTTTACTGTTTTTAACCGGCCTTTTTAATTTATACAAGAAAAAAACGTTTGGCCCCATAATACTCATTACATTGCCAATAATAGTTCACTTAGCATTGTCAGGGCTCAAAATGTACCCTTTCGACAAGCGCCTGATATTGTATCTATATCCAATTTTTATTATCTCAATAGCTTTTGGATTCGATTTTTGCAGGGCGAAGCTGGCAGGCATAGTTAAACCTAAAGTACTTGCAAAGCTGGCGCCCGTTGTGGTTGTTATACCCATCTATTTTTGCTCCTTCGTTTACTTTAATTCATTCCCGATGCTGCATACAGAAATAAAGCAGAGCATTAATTTTATCAAACCCAAGCTGAAAGATAACCAGCGGGTTTATGTTTACTATGATTTAGTTCCGGCCTTTACGTATTATAACCAAACCGGGTTTGTGAATTTAAAACAACAGGTTACTTATGGATTTTACGACACAGATAGAAACAAATATATAGACCAACTAAAATTATTGAAAGGCAAAAACTGGCTATTACTAAGTTACGAAGGTACGGATGCAGAAAAACTGATTATCAATACATTAGATAAAATAAATTTGAAAAAAATTGAATCATTTACTTTTGGCGGTGCAAGCGCGTATTTATACGATTTCGGCAACTAGCAAACCGGTTACAACTAATTTTAGTTCGTCAGCAAATCCGGGTAATCAGATATTATGCCATCTACCTTCAAATCTTTAAGCTTTTGAATCTCTTCGCTGGTGTTAACTGTCCATGGTAAAACTTTGATGTGTTTGTCGTGGCATTGTTTTACCAATGTGGCATCAACCAGCTTATAGGCCGGGCTGTATATAAACGGCGAGTAACCAAGATCGCTGATGTTTTCTTCCAGTGTCTTTTTATTCTCTACGAGGTATGAAGTGCGTACATCGGGATATTTTTGGTGGATGAACTGGATAGTTCTTTTATCAAAAGACTGGATCACTACAAAAGGCATGATCTTTTTTTGCTTTATCACGGTCATTAAACGCTCCGCAAACTCTTCGGGGCCAGGGTTGTACACGTTGTCGCCAGCCGGGCTGCATTTGGTTTCGATATTGTAAAACACCTGCTTTTTGTGCTGCGATTTAAGATAAAGCTGCACAGAATCAATCAGATCGGCCAATAAGGGCATATAGGTTTTGATCTTTTTTTGCCGCGGAAACTTGTCGTAATATCGTGAACCTACATCATATTGCCTCAAATCGGCATAAGTCATTTTATAAAGCACCAGTTTTTTTGCTTCATCACTGCTAATCTCTTTCCCATCCGGGGTTAAGGTAAACAGCGGGTTGATGTGTTCATCATGCGATAAAACAACCTGGCCATCGGCGGTGATATGGGTATCCATCTCAAGACCGATTACACCAAGATCAATAGCGTTTTTCATAGCCACAATGGTATTTTCGGGCATCAAACCGCGCCCGCCGCGATGTGCCTCGGCATCAAAAGCAGGGTATCCTTTATCCTTCAAAACAGTAGTTGGAAGGCCGGTAAAGCCTGATAAAATAACCAGGCCTATACCGGCAATAATGTTTAATATTCTATTTTGCATCAACTTCGCTTTCATATTTATTACCATAACGGTCTGTGGCTACTACTTTTACCTTGTTTATTGCGGGTTCAAAATGCGCAACAAAAAGATGATCTGTTTCATGAGGTTCCACAAAATGACGCCCTGCGGGCAGGTCATCGCCTTTATACAAAGTTACCGATAAAGGATCATAACCGGTTTCTTTAGATAGCTCCCCCATTGGTTTATTGTCCAAAAAATATTCTACCTTCCATTGCGGGTCATAATTCCAAACATTGGCAATCAGGCGCATCTGATTGGTTAACTTCTCTACATAAACACTCAACTGGTTTTCTTTTGGCAGGCCGGTTGATTTATAATACCATTTCAGGGCGGTACCATTCACTTCGTAAACGCCGTAGCCACGGGGGGTACCGTCGGTACAGATGGGGCCCGTCCACCAGGCGCCGCAAACTGTGCCGTGGTTATGCTCATATACGTCGTTACTAAAATCATTGGCGTGAAAGTGGGTATGGCCCGACATGATATGGACGTTTTTAAAACCCTGCAAAATGGCATAAAAATCCTTGTTGTTTTTTACCGAGTTATATACCGGGATATGCAGGCTGATGATGAGCAATTGATCTTTACCAATATGCTGCAGATCTTTGGCCAGCCAGGCCAGTTGGTCTTCAGTTATATACCCATCATACTCGCGTTCAACACCCAGATAACGTACATCGTCCAGCACTACGTAATGGGCTTTACCACGGTTAAAGGAGTAATAGGTAGGCCCGTAAAACTGCTTAAAGGTAACATCCGATGTTTCGTCGCCGCCCATGCGGTAATCCATATCATGGTTACCTATCACCTGGAAAAAGGGGATGCCCGTTTTTGCGATAGCATCATTATAATCAGGGAAAAGCGCGTGGTTATCCCAAACCAAATCGCCTACGCAAATGCCATGCACTAACGCATTTTTACCCAACGACCGGATAGTTTCTATTGTATCGGGCACCGATGTTTCCATCAATTGCTTAACATCCTTTTTGTTTTTCACCTGTGGATCGGCCCAAATAATAAAATGATGGTTATCGTCATCTGCCTTTAAGCGTTCCAGCTTGAAATCGTAATGGCCGTCACTACTCAGGGTTTCATACTGTTTGGCAATATTGTAATCGTTTTTAAACTCGTAACCGGCCGGTGTGCTCATAAATATGCTTTTGGCCTTTTCATTCGGGGTTATCTGATAATTACCTTCTTCGTCTGTCAGTACAACCGAAAATCCGTCGGAAAGGACGACATCTTTGACCCCTTTTTTGCCATCGGTAACTCTTCCTTTGATAAGGCCTGTTCCGGTTGTAGCCAGGGCATCTGCGTGTAGCGCGATGAAGGCACTCCCGGTAATTATTCCAATATTTTTTATAAATGATCTTCTGTTCATTTTCATTTTTCGTTAAATCCCCGCACCCGTATTTTTAACCGGTGCGGGGATTTTGATTTTAGTTTTGCAGGATTGTAAAACCTGTCCCTGCTTCAATAGTGCTTAAAGG
>Ga0075366_10000379_pt1 | contig 20641 bp, 18 predicted proteins | sample EndMethybrTD3031_FD_72351 | JGI IMG/M metagenome (GOLD analysis project Ga0075366, IMG submission 72351) | Populus endosphere microbial communities from Tennessee, USA - Endosphere MetaG P. TD hybrid TD303-1 | ecosystem: Host-associated > Plants > Roots > Endosphere | place: USA: Tennessee...
AATGATGAAGATAGCCGTAGCCGTTTAGCGCAATCAGTAGAGCAGGCGCTCGAAATCGCTGATGGTAAGATCCGTGTTGTAGATGCCGACAAAAACGAAGAGTTCCAGTACAGCTTATTGTATGCATGTATCGATCATCCTGAAGTAGCTATTCCAGAACTTGAACCTCGTACATTTAGCTTTAACAGCCCACATGGTGCTTGCCCAGTTTGTACTGGTCTGGGCTCTCGTTTAGAAGTTGACCCAGAATTAGTTATCCCGAACGGCCGTCTGACAATTGCCGAGGGCGCAATCCGTCCATTTAACCGCGTCAATGCCGACGCTTGGTACATGAAGAAAATGCAGGCTGTTGCGGAGCGTTATAACTTTAGCCTGCACGTACCAACTGGCGAACTTAAAAAAGATGATCTTGATCGCATCATGTACGGTACTGGTGACGAAAAATACAAAGTATCACTTGGCGGTGGTCGTAACTTCGATACTACCTACGAAGGTGTTGTACCCAATTTGGAGCGTCGTCACAAAGAAACCGACAGTGAATTCATTCGTCATGACATTGAGCGCTTTATGCAAGAAAAGCCTTGCTATGCCTGTAAGGGTCGCCGCCTAAAGCCTGAAGTACTGGCTATTACTGTTGGTGACATGTCGATCATGGACATCTGTGAATTGTCCATTGACGAAGCATTGGAGTACTTTGCTACTGTAAACTTTAGTGACAAAGAAATGCACATCGCCGTGCAGATCCTTAAGGAAATTGGTGCTCGTTTGGGCTTCCTGCGAGATGTTGGTTTGAACTACCTAACTTTGCTCCGCAGTGCTACAACTCTTTCTGGTGGTGAAGCGCAGCGTATCCGTTTGGCAACACAGATTGGTTCTGGTTTGCAAGGTGTATTGTATGTATTAGACGAGCCGAGCATTGGCTTGCACCAGCGCGACAACGATCGTTTAATCGCTACACTTAAGCATCTTCGCGACCTAGGCAACACAGTGATTGTTGTAGAGCACGATGAAGATACTATCCGTACTGCAGATTACTTGTTGGACATTGGCCCAGGTGCTGGTATCCACGGTGGTCACGTTGTAGCTAGCGGTACTCCAGACGAAGTTGCTAAGAATCCAAAGAGTCTTACTGGTCAGTACTTGCAGGGCACTAAAGAAATTGCCGTGCCAAAGAAGCGCCGCAAGGGCAACGGCAAGTCATTGTTTATTCGCGGAGCCCGCGAGAACAACTTGCGTAATGTTGATGTCGAAATTCCACTTGGCCAGATGGTAGTAGTTAGTGGTGTATCTGGCTCTGGTAAGTCCAGTCTTATTAACGACATCCTAGCCAAAGAGCTTCAGGCTCGTTTGATGCGCGCCAACACCGTTCCGGGTAAGCACGACGACATTGAAGGTATTAAGCAACTCGACAAAGCAATTATTATTGACCAGTCGCCAATTGGCCGTACGCCACGCTCTAATCCAGCAACCTACACAGGTTTGTTTACGCCAATTCGCGAACTGTTTGCCAGCACGCCAGAGGCTAAGCTTCGTGGCTACAGTGCAGGACGCTTTAGCTTCAACGTAAAGGGTGGTCGCTGTGAAAACTGTGCCGGTGATGGCATTATCAAGATCGAAATGCACTTCTTACCAGACGTGTATGTACCTTGCGAAGTCTGTCACGGTAAGCGTTACAACCGCGAAGCACTCGAAATCCACTACAAGGGCAAGACAATTAGCGACGTACTAAGTATGAATTGCGAAGAAGCTTTGGCATTCTTTGAGAACATACCAGCTATTGCTCGTAAGCTTCAGACTATGGTTGACGTGGGCTTGGGTTACATTTCGCTCGGCCAGTCTGCTACAACTCTTTCTGGTGGTGAAGCGCAGCGTATCAAGCTAGCTACTGAGCTTTCTCGTCGTCCTACTGGCCGTACGCTGTACATCTTAGACGAGCCTACAACTGGTTTGCACATGGCTGACGTAGATAAGCTCTTGAACGTCTTACACGCGCTCGTAGATACTGGTAACAGTATGGTAGTTATCGAACACAACCTAGACGTTGTTAAATCAGCCGACCACATCATTGATATGGGTCCAGAGGGTGGTTCTGGCGGTGGTCAAGTTGTGGCTACTGGTACGCCAGAACAGATCGCCAAGGTTGCAGCCAGTCATACCGGCCAATTCCTCAAGCGCATGCTGAAATAATCCACCTGGTTGCCATTCGCACACGTTACTCCTGGGACACACTCACGCGCGGATGGCGGACTATTTGAGCCTTTAGGTCTCAAAAGATCCTTGTCCGGCTCCGTTCGGGAGACGTTCCCAGTAGCAACATGTGCGAGCGCTCGGTACAGTGACTATTCTTCAGTAGGTGGAGTCTTTTTACCTTTGAGCTTGGCGAATAGTCGGGCGCGGGCGGTTTTGTCGCCAAAGAGGTGCCAGAGCATAGGACCAAAGCTGGCAACCATTGCGATGCCTACTACTGGCAGAATGTAATGGTCGAGGTTAGGAATACGACTGCCAAACCAGTAGCCAAGTAGCGTGATGCTAGTTGCCCAGAAGATGTCACCTACGGCGCCGTACAGGAAGAACTTGAGGCGTGGCATGTGACCAACGCCAGCAACTAATGGCGCAAAGCTACGGACAATCGGCACGAAGTGGGCAATAAGCATTGTCTTGGCGCCGTGCTTTTCGTAAAACTTTTCAGATCGTTCAATGTATTCTTGCCGGAATAATATCCCATCTTTTTTGCGGAAGATCCGCTTACCCATGACCTTTCCGAGCGTGTAGCCAGTGTTGTCGCCTAAAATGGCAGCAACTGCGATGACTGCAATTGTAGTCTCGATAGAGAATTGGCCCTGGGCGGCAAATACACCTGCGCTAAGCAATAGTGTGTCTCCTGGGAAGAAGAAGCCTACCATCATGCCTGATTCTAGGAAGATGATAATAGCGATGGCGAGCAAGCCGCCACTTTGAATTAAGTGTGTAACATCCATATGCATATCCACTTAAGACTACCTTGAAACGGACTCCCCGTCTAGCGCGACTAAGACATCGGTTACGCAAATCCTCAGGATTATTGTGTATAATGCTTAAGGATGGGCAATACTACACCTTTAGGAGGGTACATATATGGAACAAATTTCAGTTTCACTAGAAAAACGTGACATTACCGGTAAGTCTGTTAAGCAGCTCCGACAAAAAGGTATGGTACCTGCGGTTATTCATGACCACGGCAAGCCTTCCATTGTTGTTATGGGTGAATATCTTCCACTTGCAAAGGCGTACCGCCAAGCAGGGAAGCATCATCCCGTAAGTATTACTGCCGATGGCAAGCAATACATGGCTATCATTAAAAAAGCTGAATTTGATCCAAAGAAGCACCTTCTTAGCCACGTTGTATTCAACGCTATTAAGGCTAACGAGAAGGTTACTACCGACATTCCAGTGCACATTAAGTTCGCAGAAGGCAACGATGCCACTCCTGCTGAACGTGCTGGGCTTATTGTTCTTCACCAGTTAGAGACTGTTGAAGTAGAGGCGCTGCCGAAGGATTTGCCAGACGTACTAACCTTTGACGGTGAAAAGCTTGTTGAAGTAGGTGATCAGGCAACTGTTGCTGACTTGGTTGTACCAAAGGGCGTGGTTATTAAGACAGAGGCAAGCCACACGTTATCAACAGTATTTGAGCCAAGTGCATTACAGGCGGCCAACGATGCTGCTGGCGGCGATGCCGAAGAAGTGACTGAGACTGAGCACCCAGAAGGTGAAACTGTCTCTGACGTTGCGTCTGAGGAATCATCTGAAGAAAAAAAAGAAGAGAAGAAATAGCACCTCTCCGATAATCTATTCCAAAAGGGAGAAAGTATTGACTTTCTCCCTTTTATGTTGTATAGTATTTGGTTGAATTTGGTATAGATATGGCTAGATACACTTACGAAGAATTACGCCCAGCAATTGAGGATATGATGTTCGGAGAAAATCCGAATATTACTGCGCATACCGTTGAAACAGCCGATGGGCCTGCCGATGTCGCTATCAAGCTGCTCCCGCCAGGTGCACTGGATGTGCATGCTGATTTTGGCCAATACGATATAGCCGTGGGCATAGCTCACTACCGTGAAAGCGATTCACTAGTTATAGAAGGCCACTATCACGACTTTGACGAGTGGACGCAGACGGGTCCAGAAATTGTGCACAGCCACCAAGCACCATGTGTGTTGCTCTGCGACGACAAAGAAGGCATGGCTGCTGCACACTACTCAGGCCAGTCAATGGGCAGACCGATGAAAAAAGACATGTTCGCTAGCATTACTGGCCGGGTAATGGGCTACTTGGCAGATACTGATGCCAGATATGACATTCTGAATAAACAGGACGGCCCTGATGCTGAAGAGATGAGACGAGTAGCACTAATAATCAATGGTTGCGACACACAGCGTAGCCTGCAGCAGTCTAGGCGCGGCTTATTTTTGAGCCAAGCGCTTGCCCGAGCTATGGATCAATTTGTTGAGTTATAGCGTACTTTGCTAAGTATAAAAAAGAGGCGAACGGACGCCTCTTTTTTAGTACGATACATATGTAGGGCTAATACAGGAGGACCGCTATGGCCGAACTATCACCTTATAAACGCCTAGAGTTCACAGTAACCAGACTTATGATGGATGACATTCCAGGTGTCACGCACAAGACATTGGAGTTAGCCGGCAAGGGCTTAGTTGATGTCATCGCCAAAATTAGCATAGGCCAAGACGGCGGCTGGCACAGGGCTTTCGGTGCAGCTCATTACCAGAAGTCGGGCAGGACATTTTTTGAAGAGCATAGTCAACGTCCGCTATTCAACTCGGCAGAAGTTGACCCTCACATATGCAGCCCGATAGGTTGCAGCTGCTACAGCCTGCATGATGGCAACATATTGTATGGAATGCGAGGAGAGGTTTACCAGACTCAGGCTCCTGAACCGGACGCTTTGGCTCAAGCGATTGGCCGTACGGTGGCGCATGGACTATCAAGCAGGCAAGGACTCGATATATTCGGTACTACTGCCGACGAAGGGCGAGAGTGGGCGGTCATTAGGATGATGAGAGGTCCGCTAGAGAGTGCGAACCAATTATTTATGGATACAGCGCTAGCACTGGCAGTTGATACCGCACTTGGGCTTAATCCTCAAGAAAGCCGCCCGACTGATGCGCCCATAGCTTAGCGTAGGTGCCTTTGTGCTTGAGCAGTTCGGCATGCGTGCCCTGTTCAACGATTTGGCCACCTTCTAGGACGAGTATGCGATCCATCTTTTGAATAGTACTCAGACGGTGTGCGATAACAATAGCAGTTCGTTGCTCCATGAGCTTCCATAATGCTTCTTGGATGAGCACTTCGCTTTCGGAGTCGAGCGCTGATGTCGCTTCATCCAAAATGAGGATTGGAGCGTCTTTTAGGATGGCGCGGGCAATAGCAATACGTTGCCTCTGACCACCAGATAGCTTCACGCCGCGTTCACCAACAATTGTCTCGTAACCTTCACTCAATTCTTTGATGAATTCGTGGGCATGGGCTTTCTGGGCCGCCTGCTCAACCTGCTGTAGGCTAGCGTTCGGGTGTCCGTAGGCGATATTTTCGTGGATTGTCCGGTGGAAGAGTAATGGTTCTTGTGGGACATATGATACAGCTTCACGTAAGCTTGCTTGCGTAACTTTGGCGATGTTTTGATCGTCAATGCTAATAGTGCCACCATTGATATCTTCAAAGCGAAGCAAAAGTCGGGTAAGCGTGGATTTGCCGCCGCCGCTGGGACCTACGAGTCCGATCTTCTCGCCTGGCTTGATGACAAGATCCAGGTCCTTAAATACTGATTTATCTGCAGCCGCATCATCGTACTGAAAATGAACATTTTGTAGTTTGAGTTCTCCTTTTGATACCTCGAGAGGTTTGGCATCAGGTGCGTCTTTGATCTCTGGCTCGTCCTGGAGTATTTCTACCATTGGTGAAGCATTCAATAGTCCATCCTCGATACTGCGGATCATGCTATTGATCTCAAACATTTTGTTGCTAAGAGTTATGGTGAACGAGAACGCAAAAATACCGATGCCCAAAAGAGCAGGATTGTTATCGATAAGGTGAATGGTTAGCAGAATGAAGCCAAGCTGCATGAACAATAACATAGCTATTCGGTTATTGCCTTGCACCGCGGCTAGTTGCCAGTCATGAAGACGCATCTTGAGCAGTTTTTGGCCGAGTTTGTGGTGACGACCTAGTTCTTCCTTTTCGTGAGCAAACGTTTTAATAGTCTGCACATTGAGGATTGCGTCGGCCAGGTGACCGGTAACAGCTTTGGTCGCCTTGAGCCTGTGCGCGCGTAAGCCTGCGCGATAGTTGCTTTCGATGACCGCCCACGCGATGTTGCCGATAGCCATAATAGCTACAGCCAAGCCAAGCTGCCAAGACTCTGCAAATATAAGCCCACACCCGACTACAACGATGATAACGAATGGCACAATATTGATCAGTATGGCGTTTGCTAGCTGTGAATATCCACCCGCAAAATCAATTGCATCAGAAACCAACTTTCCGCCAACGTTGTTGTTGTGAAACCCTACACTGCGATTCAATAAGGCCTGTAGCCCGCGATACTGTAGACTGGCCATGGTTTTCGCCTGGTGCGCAAGCAGAGCAGAGAAGCCAACTCGATTACATAGAATGCCAATTACGGCAGCGCCAATAAAGTAGGGGACGTAATGCGATGCATCGCCATTAGGCTGAGCGAGTGCTGCTAGAATCTTACCTACAAATAATGGCGTAATGGTGCTGACGAAAATTGCACCCAATGGGTACAATAACGCCAGCCCGAGCAAGCCTTTATTCTCAAGCCCAGTTTGCCAAAACAAACGTAAAGTAGCACGGTCTACCGATTTATTCTTTTCCATAATTCAGTACCTATTGTACACGCGTTTGCTTATTCTTCGATGAAGCCACCGGATTGGTGTGCCCATAATTTAGCGTAGATTCCGCCGTTCTTCAGGAGTTCGCTATGCGTGCCTTGTTCGCTGATCGTGCCATTCTCGAGCACTACAATCCGATCCATCCTCTGAATAGTACTCAGGCGATGGGCGACTACGATAGTGGTTCGGCCCTTCATAAGCTTCCAGAGCGCCTCTTGGATTAATTTCTCACTCTCAGAGTCCAAGGCAGAAGTAGCCTCGTCTAAGACCAAGATTGGTGCGTCTTTGATGATTGCGCGGGCAATAGCAATACGCTGGCGCTGTCCGCCACTAAGTTTCACGCCTCGCTCACCAACAAGCGTGTCATAACCATCAGGTAGTGTGCTAATAAAGTCATGTGCGTTAGCTTTCTTGGCCGCAGCAATAACTTCCTCATCCGTAGACTCTAGCTTGCCGTAGCGAATGTTTTCGCGGATAGTGCGATGGAACATTGTTGGCTCCTGAGGCACATAGGCAATAGACTTGCGCACTGCAGCCAACTTAGCCTTAGTTACATCTTGCCCATCAATTAGCAGCTGGCCACTGGTTACATCAATAAAACGCAGTAACAGTTTGGTAATGGTGGTTTTGCCACCACCTGAATGACCTACTAGTGCTAATTTTTCCCCAGACTTGATGTGTAAGTTGAAGTCTTTAAACAGTGGGTCTTGCTTATCGACATCATACGTAAAGTTTACATCTTTGAATTCGATTTCACCCTTGTTGGCGGTCATCTTTTGGGGCTTTGAAACTTCTTTGATTGCAGATTCAGTAAGTAATAGATCGGTAAACTGTGCTGCTTCTGAGATGGCATTCTCTAGGTTACGATACGTGCGGTTAAATTGCCACAAGATGAGTGTCGCAGATCCAAAGTAGCTGAAGGTTACAAAGACCTTCGCAATAGTCGAGGTGTCATCACTTAGGGTTATGGCTAGAGCGAGTCCGATAACGTTAATAAGCACATAAAGTGGTGATATCACAAAGTCGATACGCATATTGTGATAGTCCCAGGACTTCAGCGCTTTGCCCATATAGTCTTCAACATTCTTGTTATGGTGGTTGCGTTCAAAGTCTTCGTGGGCAAATGCTTGCACAGCATCTATGTTGCCGATAACGTCCGCCACATGACCAGCCATAGTGTTACTTGCAGTCTCACGTGCATCTACCAACTTTTTACGTCGATTGGTTAGAGGCACGATAATGGATGTTACCAAAGCCAAGAGCCCAATAAGTGTAACTATCAACCATGGCGAAAAGCCCCAAAGAATGTAACCAGCGAAAAATAGAGGCAGGATGTTGCCAAATACGTTAAATGACAATGTATCCATAAATGGCTCGTAGCTACGCCCGTAGCCGATAGTCTTTTTGGTTAGCGAACCAGCAAAATTATTATGGAAAAATCCTAAATCTTTTTTGGTTAGTTCACTAAGTCCGGCAATGTAGAGGTCTCGCATACCCTTGGAATCGGCACGGTTAAGATACATAAAGGCAAGACGCCATATCAATTCACCCGTATACCATGCTCCGCCAAACCAAAGTAGGTAGGGTAGCGCATCATGTAGGCTGGGAGTGGTATTGCCGAAATGCGTAATAGCAGCTGCCACAACAAGTGGCGTGACGTATGTCGTGAATATGTTGCCTATGCCGGGAAGCATCAGGGCGGGAATAGAATATTTACGTGTTCGCCAGATTTGCGCTAGGTAATGTCTTAAGGCTAGTCTAGTGGCCGTAGGTGATTTACTTTCTGACATTTAAATCCTTTTTAGTTACATAATTTATTCTTCGATAAAGCCGCCAGACTGGTGTTTCCAGAGCTGTGCGTACGTGCCTTTTCTCTTTTTGACGAGCTGTTCGTGGGAGCCTTGCTCACTGATTTTGCCTTCCTCTAATACGACAATTCGATCCATCTTTTGAATAGTACTCAGACGATGGGCAATGACAATGGCTGTCCGCTTTTTCATGAGTTCCCATAGTGCGGCTTGGATCAGCTTCTCGCTTTCCGAATCCAATGCGGAAGTAGCTTCGTCTAATACCAGGATAGGCGCATCCTTTAAGATCGCACGGGCAATAGCAATACGCTGGCGCTGTCCACCAGATAGCTTCACGCCACGCTCACCAACAAGCGTCTCTAGGCCATCAGGCAACTTTTCGATGAATTCGAGGGCATGTGCTTTACGAGCAGCTTCCAGGATTTCTTTTTTGGTGGCATTTGGCTTACCGTAAGCAATGTTTTCCCGGATAGAACGGTGAAAGAGTAGTGGCTCCTGAGGTACGTATGCAATATTGCGGCGTAAGTCCTCTTGCGTGATATTTGATATATTCTGACCATCGATTAGGATCTCTCCACCATCGATTTCACTAAAGCGAAGCAACAAGCGAGTAAAGGTGGTTTTGCCAGAGCCAGAGTGCCCGACTAGGCCAATCTTCTCGCTGGCTTTGATCTTAAGATTTAATTTATCAAACAGGGCGTCTTTGCGTTTGTTTCCTGCATGGGTAAACTCAACATCTTTGAATTCGATAGCGCCAGCTTTGATAGCGACCTTTTCAGGATGTTCGGCATCTTTGATGGCTGGTTCAATGGCCAGCGTCTCAATCATAGATTCAGCATCACCCAAGGCGCGGTTATAGTTGCGCAACGCCTGGGTGCTGAATTCCCAGAGGCGAGACAAGATGTCGAATGTGTAGTTAAGGATCAGGAATACGGTTGCGATATTAGCATCAAACATTACGATGCTGGCAACGGCGGCTACCAATGCCACGGCGTTAATTGAGGTGCCAATACTCCCGAATACGGCTTCATTCTTGAGTGAAGCCCACATCAAATTCATAGTGGCCTTGCGCGTCTTCTCGCTGGTTTCAGCAAAACGATCTTCTTCTTGTTTGCCTGCGGAAAAGCTCTTGACGGCCATTACGTTGGTGATGCTATCGGCGAGTTGGCCGGTCTGGAGGTTGCTGGCATCTGCTTCGGCAGTGTTTAACTTGCGCACTTTGCCAGTGATAACAGCGGCGACCGTCAGATAAAGCAGAGTAAAGAATATCAGCATCGCTACGTATAGCGGGGCACGGCCAATAAGTAAGATGGATGTGAACAGCAACGCCCAGACTAATCCGAGTAGCTGGAATACGGTAGTGTCAGTAAAGCGGATGTACGCGCCGGTTAGCTTCGAAGTCTGTGATACCAGTGATCCACCGAAATTGTTGGCATGAAAATTAGCACTTAGTTTTTGTAAGTGACTAAAGACTTGATTATTGATGTCACGAACCACTAGACCTTCAAGTTTCCAGTTGAAGTAGATAGTAATGCGCCAAAGAACAATGCCTCCAAACATTTCCAGGCCAATTGCCCACAGCATCTCTGGTCCAAAACTGTGCCACAAGTCACCCTTAATAAAGTCGTGGCTACTTAACTTGTTGAGTATGTCGGCGATAATTAAGGCTGGTAGGAAGCGCAGGAAAAGAATAGAGAACGGATGCGTAAAAAGCATACCCACAACTATTCGTGGGTATTTCCATTGCATTTTTAGGAAATACTTAATGATGTTTTTGATTGATTGCAAATCTGACATAGGTGTCCCTTGATAATTGGAAGTACGTTTGTGTGAAGAGGGGTGCGTTAAAAGGTGCGCGAGGCTGGTTAGCCACGCGGAGCGGCAACAATGGCACGCCTGCCAACTTGGATGGTTGTCTTCATGTTTCCCGCTCTTTCCTTTAAATATACTTGCATAAAACTATAACAGACGGCCAATACAATTTGCAAACAGATCATAAACTGTAGATAATTTTGCAACATAGATAATTGTGTGATGTTCACCTCCCCAAACGGCACATGTAGTGGGAGTGGTGAAATTTTGGAACGAATGTGCTATAATCACCCCTGATGCAAAAAATTGTCCTGTATTACAAATTTGCGCCTATTTCTGACCCTGAAGCCGTTAAGCTTTGGCAGAAGACGCTTTGTGAACGCCTAAATCTTAAAGGCCGTATTCTGATTTCGAAACACGGTATAAATGGAACGGTTGGCGGTCATATTGATGATGTTAAGGCGTACGTAAAGGCCACTAAAGAATACCCATATTTTAAGGGCACAATGTTTAAGTGGTCCGACGGTACGGGCAATGATTTTCCTCGTTTGAGTGTTAAGGTACGCGACGAATTGGTGGCGTTAGGTGTTGCTGACGAGCTAGAGGTTGATGAAAAGGGCGTTGTGGGCGGCGGCAAGCACCTCAAGCCTGAAGAAGTTCACAAATTGGTAGAAGAACGCGGTGAAGACGTAATCTTCTTTGATGGCCGTAACGCTTACGAAGCTCAGGTTGGCAAGTTCAAGGGCGCGATTGTGCCTGACGTTGATACAAGCCACGATTTCAAGAAAGAACTCGAAGACCCCAAGTACAACGACATTAAAGATAAGCCAGTCGTTACCTATTGTACCGGCGGTATCCGCTGTGAAGTTATTAGTTCGATGATGAAGAAGCGCGGCTTCAAAGAGGTTTACCAGATTGACGGCGGTATTGTGAAGTACGGCGAAAAATATGGTGATGAGGGCCTTTGGGAAGGTTCGTTATACGTGTTTGACGACCGCATGAATGTAAAATTCTCCGATAAAGCTAAAGACATCGGTGAATGTGTCCACTGTCAGGGCAAAACCAGTAATTTCGAGAACTGCGCGCTCAAGTCCTGTAACAAGCTCGTACTTATTTGCGAGAACTGTAAGACTGATAAAGAAACCTGTACGCCTGCGTGCGCCGAAGCCCTTTTGGCTATCTCTTAGTTGCTATACTGGTAGGTGATGACCGACGCTCTTCAGACTAAGTTAAAGAATTTGCCCTCACAACCTGGCGTTTATTTCCATAAAGACGCTAGCGGGGAGATTATTTATGTCGGCAAAGCGGCTTCACTCAAGAATCGAGTGCGACAGTATTTTCATGCCTCTAGGCGTCGCGATCCTAAAACAGATGCCTTAGTCGCTGAAATTGTTGATACAGACTGGATTACGGTTGAAACCGAGTTGGATGCTCTATTCGTAGAGGCCGAAATGGTGCGTCGTTACATGCCGCGCTACAACATTTTGCTGCGCGATGACAAGAGTAGCCTGTACGTGCGCATAAATTATGACGATGCTCATCCGGCAGTGAGCTTCACTCATCGTCCGCTAGATGACAAAGCAAAATACTTTGGCCCTTATTTTAACGGAGGCGAAGTGAAGCGCGCTGTTAAGTATTTGCGCAAAGTATTTCCTTACTCAACACATACTGGAGTGCTGCCAAAACGTGCCTGTCTGCAGTATCACCTGGGTTTATGTCCTGGTATTGAGGAAGACAAGACTAGCCTCCAGGACTACCGCGCCAACTTGCGCAAGCTAATGCAGTATTTGCGTGGTGAGCGAGCGAAAGTGCTTGAGCGTATGGAAAAAGACATGGAAAAAGCTGCCAAAGAGCAGCGATTTGAAGATGCTGTCCAGCTACGCAACCAATATTTTTCGCTCAAGGCGCTTAGTAAGCAGATCGTTTTCTCGGACAAAGAATTTTTGGACATCAGTAAGGACCGAGGGCTCCAAGGTCTTACTGACCTATTGGGGCTAGAAAAGGTGCCTCAGCGAATCGAGGGCTATGACATTAGCCACATGCAAGGCACTGACAATGTAGCCAGTATGGTGGTGTTTACGAACGGTATTCCAGACAAAGCGGCATATCGTAAGTTCAAGATGCGTTTGCCGGGCAACAACGACTTTGGCCACATGGAAGAGGTTATTACCCGTCGTTGTTCAGAAAAGAACATTAAGGAGTGGGGTCTGCCTGATTTATTCTTGATAGATGGCGGCAAGGGGCAGGTAGCGTCAGCTATCAAGGCTCGTGATGCTCTGGGCATCGTCCGGCCAATGGTCGGCTTGGCTAAGCGCGAAGAAGAGATTGTTGTCCACCTAGAGAAATCGCAGGTGAATGTTTCTAAGCTCGAGCTACATAAGCATAATGCCATTCTGCACGAGAGCGATGATTTTATTCTTATATTGTTGCCCAAGAGCTCTGACATTGTGAAACTTTTGCAGCGCGTCCGCGATGAAAGTCATCGTTTTGCTGTTAGTTACCACTCTGTATTGAAGGGTAAGCGCCAGACCGCCAGCTTGCTAGATGAGATACCTGGTGTTGGTCCGGCGACTCGTAAGAAACTTATCAAAACTTTTGGTAGCTTACGCGGAGTTCAGGAGGCTACCCAGTTGGATATTGCAGCCGCAATTGGTGACACTAAGGCAGCGGTAGTGGCGAAGTATCTGAGCAAACAGCGTTAGATTTTACCTCTGTAAAAAGTGTTTACAAAATGCTCTGTTTGACGTATAATGTCTGGGTTATGCAAGAGACTTTATACACACCACTCCAGCCTGCTAACTTTGAACTGCATGATGATGCTTTTGAGCGTCGCGCTGCATTGTCTGCCTTCGAGGCCGGCCGTACTGTTATGACTGTTAGTGTAGAATCTCTTGAATCTTTTGTTCGCCCACCAGAAGCTCAGGTTCGCCTAGCTGCTGAAGAGCAATGGGCTAGCACTTCGCCATTTAATACTGAGAATGCCTCATACTTTGGTGGTGAGATTGAGCGTATGGAAGCAGCTGAAATCATTACTGATATCGCTGACCAAGCTCGTTTGACTGGTAAGTTCCTTGATGGTCGCCACAAGATCTTGGCTCGTAAGTTCGATGCTGGTGAAATTACCAAGCTAGAGCATGACGACGCTGTTGGTGGTATCTTGAGCGGTTTTGCGCTCACCAACCCAGCTCACTTGCGTAATGTAGGTGAAGCTCAGGCTAAGGTCATCGCACGTCGAGTTAATGCTGGCGTACTCCCTGAGGATACTAAGTTCGTTCCACTTACATCTCGTATTACCGAGAACGGTGTAGAGCTTGCCGGTATCGACAAGATTACAGCAAGCATCAATGGCATTAAGAGCCAGGCCGAACTGGCTTCGCTCGGTCTTGAAATGAAGGCCAAACACTACCGCCCAGAAAACATGCTCAAGGCAACCGCACGTCACCAGGCTCACCAAGAAAAGATGTTCCGTGCCGCGCTTGCTGCTGCTGAAGCAGAGCACCGTTTTGTTATCGACCTCCTTGACCGCGAAGAAGCCAAGAAGAGCGACAAAGAAGACAGCTAAGCGCTCACGGCTTACATTTGCAACCAATATGTATCAAAAGACCCGCCTGAATCGCGGGTCTTTCTTTATGTACCTAAGGTTAGTTTAGTCGATGCGGTGGAAACGACTGGTGCTTAGTCGGTCGAGTGGATCCCAAATATGTCTAGCTTTCTTGTGTGTCAGTGTACTGAGCTTCAGTAGGCTGATCATAAGCATACTAAGCCCGGTGCAGAGCAGAGCTTTCACGACGTGCATAATCCAGACTTCCTTTACAGCGATCATGAGTACGAAGCCCGTAGTGATAGAGTAGAGCACCAGCGTGATCCACCATTCGTTGCTGTAAACCTTGTTGCTGAGCTGCATAGAAAGCTGAGAGCGGTTTTTCTGGTTGTCTACTAGGTTAGCCAAGATCTTGTCCATCTGATCTTTGTTCTCGCCCTCGTAATCAAGACAGTATGAGATTAATTTTTCGTACTCATCCTCGCCTTCCGCTGGCTTGCGCTCTTTGAAGCTAGCTTGGATATAATCGTCGATCATTGCCTGTATGGCGTTGCGGGTTCGACGCGGTAATTTCTTAGTCTTAATTAGTATATCGAACAGCGAATTAGCTTCGGCTCGTACGGTCTTGTGCAGCTCATCTATACGCTGTTTTTGGCCGGTAAGGATTGGTGATACGTAAAATCCATATAAGAATGAGTTAATTGTCAGCAAGGTGAGGTTTGCTGGCTGCAGAACCACGCCATTTAATATGAACGTGATGGCCAAAAAGCCGAAAAAGAAGATAAAAAAGTATGTGCTAAGTCGAATTTTATGTAGGAGTTTCATTGATAATAAATGTACCACATATTGTGCGTTTGCTGATATGTGCTACGCTAGTTACCGTGAGTGACATACTGTTTGATTCTTCATTTTTTGCCGGCAACCGCGAACGTTTGAGGCAACTTTTTACAGGCACGGCGCCAATCGTCATTACTAGCAATGGTTTGCTGCAGCAGGCTAGCGATGAACCTTATCCCTTTCATCAAGATCGTAATTTCTGGTACCTAACAGGAATAGATGACCCTAGCATTATCCTTGTTATGGACAAGGGTAAAGAATACTTGATTGTGCCACCACGCGAAGTAGTGCGTGAACAGTTTGATGGCACTATCGATTTTGAAACCCTGAGCAGAATTTCAGGCATTCAAACAATCTACTACGAAAAAGATGGCTGGAGGCAACTAGAGGCCCGGCTAAAAAAAGTTCAACATGTGGCGACACTTGGGGCTAGCCCCGCCTACATCGATTTTTTGGGCATGTATACTAATCCGGCACGCGCCGAGCTAATTAACCGAATGAAGGGCATCAACTCATCACTAGAGTTGTTGGACCTTCGCACGCACCTTTCGCGTATGCGCATGGTTAAACAAGATGTAGAGCTTGAGGCCATCCAAAAGGCAGTCGACATTACAATTGATACGCTCAAAGAGATCATGCGCCCTAAACAGCTGGCTAAATATGCGTACGAATACGAGATTGAAGCCGATTTGACACGTGGTTTTCGTAGGCGCGGTGCAACGGGCCTTATGGGTCATGCGTTTGCTCCAATTGTTGCTAGCGGTAAGCGGGCTTGTACGCTGCATCACATGCACAACAGTGCGGCATTGGCGTCTGGTGACTTGATGGTCATGGATGTTGGTGCCGGCGCAGATTTTTATGCCTCCGACATCACCCGTACTGTGGTCTTGGGCGACAAAGTGACGAAGCGCCAGCAGGCAGTCTATGACGCCGTACTCGAGGCACAGGCATATGCTTTCTCCCTCCTGAAGCCTGGAGTAGTCTTGCGTGACTATGAAAAGCAGATGGAGGAATTTATTGGCGAAAAACTACGTGAACTAGGTCTTATCAAGACTATTGAGCGTGAGAGTGTGCGTTTTTATTTTCCTCACGCTACGTCGCATTTCCTTGGGCTTGATACCCATGATGCCGGTGACTATGACCATCCATTAGAGCCGGGCGTTGTGCTGGCCGTGGAGCCTGGTATCTATATCCCCGAAGAAGCAATCGGCGTGCGTATCGAAGATAATGTGGTTATTACTGAAGACGGGTGTCGAGTATTGAGCGACCGTTTACCTCGAAGTCTGATGTAAAACGCTAAAGTTGGTTTCTTAAGAGGGAAAATTTGCTATAATACGCTAAAGCTATGAATCACGGTCTTCTTTACCGCTTTTTAGTTCGATGGTTAGTATGCAGTCTAGGACTCTGGATTGCTGCTAGTTTGCTTGGCGGCGCCATCGACTATAATAGCGACGCAAAAGTAATAATTGTTGCTGGCTTGTTGCTAGCAGTCGTAAACTCAATCATCCGTCCTTTGGTGGTTATTCTGTCATTGCCAGCGATTCTATTCTCGCTCGGCTTGTTTATGATCATCATCAACGGTTTCATGGTCTTTTTGGTCGGTTGGCTGTACCATCCTCTAGAAATCTCTAATTTCTGGTGGGCTGTACTTGCTGGTATGATCATTGGACTGGTAAACTATCTAGTGACTGCTATTTTAGAGAATCGAGAGAAATGAACATTTTTAACTGGATAACAATCTTTTCAATGCTACTTATGAGCCTGCTTATTTTGGTGCAGACACGCGGCGCATCATTGGGTGCAGGTCTTGGTGGCGGTGGTGAAGTAAACACGGTTCGTCGTGGTACCGACAAAAGCGTGCACCAAGTGACTATTATTGTTGCATTCATCTTTGCTGGCTCACTGATCTTAGGGATTGTCGCCAACTAATCAATATTATGATTTCACGCGCATTTAAGCTTCGCTTTAGACGACGCCTGCGAATGCGTAAGCTGCAGGTAGAGGAGTTCGGCCAACAAGCCGAGCGTCAGCTTGAGCGTAACTTTTTTAGGCGCTTAGAGCGTCTTTCGGGTGTGCGACGTTTTGTGGCCACGTGGATTATGTTGGTAGTGCTGATCGGCGGCTGTGTTGCGGCTCAAATTGGTGGATTGCGTGGCTATTATCAAGCTGCAGCGCCGGTCCCTGGTGGTACGTACAGTGAAGGCATTCTGGGGTCGTTTACTAACGCAAATCCTATATACGCTACTAGTCCCGTAGACGTGGCAGTTTCTAAACTGCTTTTTTCTGGCTTGCTGACATATGACAAGAACAACAACTTGACCGGTGATCTAGCCAAAAGCTGGTCTGTAGATGCTCGTGGCACGCTATACACGGTGCATTTGCGTCCAAATCTTACTTGGCACGACGGCAAACCGTTGACTGCCGAAGATGTAGTGTTTACCTATTCGTTAATCCAAAACCCTGATGCCCGCTCGCCACTAAACCCAAGCTGGCAAGGCATTGAGGTTAAGCAGGTTGACCCTCTGACAGTAACGTTTAAACTGCCTAACTTGCTAAGCGCCTTCCCGTACTCGCTGACAAACGGCATTGTGCCGAAACATATACTCGACGGCAAAACTATGAGCTCGCTCCGTACATTGCCGTTCAATACTACCGAGCCAGTGGGTGCTGGACCGTTCAAATTTAGTAAGCTAGAAGTAACTGGCGGCACGGCTGAGTCAAGAGAAGAACGAATCGCACTAGATGCTTTTGATAAGTATTATTCTGGCCGGCCTAAGATTGATCGATTTGTTATTCACTCTTTCCGCTCACAGGATAGGATTGTTAAGAGTTTCCAGAACCACGAGATAAATGGCATGGTCGGCCTTACTAGTGTTCCTGGTCAATTGAAAGGCGGTACGTACCGAACGTATAACCTGCCACTGACCGCCGCTGTGATGACTTTCTTCAAGACAAGTGAAGGCGTACTGAGTGACGTTAAGGTTCGCCAGGCGCTCGTGAAAGCTACAGATACGATGAGTATCATTAAGGCTCTGGACTACCCAGCATTGCCGGTTCGTGAGCCATTGTTGCAGAACCAACTCGGCTATAACGCTGCCTACTGGCAGTCTGGCTTTGATACGGCTGGCGCTAAACTACTCTTAGACGAGAACGGTTGGAAGATGGGTAGCGACGGCTACCGCCACAAAGCAGGCCAAGAATTGACTTTTACACTTAGTGCACAAGACAATACTGAATATGCGCGTGTAGCTCGTTTACTGCAAAAAGAATGGAAGGCAGTTGGTGCGGACGTCAAGGTATCACTCGAAGATGATACCGACTTCCAGTCAACGCTATCAAACCATAGCTACGATGCGCTGCTGTACGGCATTTCTATCGGCAAGGATCCCGATGTATTTGTTTACTGGGACAGTAAGTATGCTGATGTACGCGCCGAGAACCGCCTGAACTTCTCGGAATGGAAATCGACTACCGCTGACGCTGCATTGCAGGCGGGTCGCACTCGTTCTGATCCAGCTCTTAGATCCATCAAGTACCAGCCATTCTTGCAGGCTTGGCGAGATGATGCGCCTGCTGTTGGCCTGTACCAACCTCGCTTCCTGTACGTTACGCATGGGCCTGTGTATGGCTTGAGCGAACACTCCATAAACGCTGAAGTAGAGCGCTTCACCAACGTCCAGAACTGGATGGTACGCGAGAAGAGCGTCTCACAAACGCGACAGCAGTAGACCGGAGAAAATATGAACGAAGCATTCTCAGACATTCCCGAATCGTGGCGAATGATCGGCATACCGATAACTCGTCCTGAAGATGACCATCAAGTTGCTGTATATGAAGATCCAGACGCCCCGGAGAACACGGCCGGTATTCACGTCATTAATGGATATCGTGGCTCGGCTTGGACCAAAAAAGAGATAGAGCTATTCGCTGAAGGAGACTTTGAGCAAGGGCTTGGGGTAGTTTTGGGATTGCTTGCTACGGCTAGTATCGCACATCTTGAGGGTGCGGGTCGTTATCCGCCACTTCCAGAAATAACCGATATATAAATTTCCACCACTTAACCGGTGTAGTCGGTGGTGTTACCGTTCTCGTTCGTAGGCCACCAATACGTGCCATGAAAGGCCGGGTTGTAGTCGGGGTCGCCACTACGTACTTGCCAACGATTGCGCCGCCAAGTATTTCCTGATGCGGTACCGGGAAGCAAATGGTCGTAGTTTGGCGAGCATGCACCACTGCCACCAAGTCCAATGCCGCTGTATGCCGCATTATTGACGTTGATGATCTCACCAGAGGTGATGTTGTCAGTGACCGTAATGTTGGTGCTACCAGCTGAATTGCCCGACGCGCCAATAGAAATTTGTAGCCCCCAGCCACTTATATAGTTATTGGTGATAGTGACGTCATGGTAAGGGTTTCCTTGGAGAGCGATAGCGTTTGTATTGCCCATAGACGCGATCGTGTTGTGGTCGATAAGGATATACCCATGGTTGCCTGCGCTATCTGGGCCAATGCCGTCATGGTGGTACGTATTTATTACGCCTGACAGTCCCCATGGATCTGCGTAGTCATGGATATAATTATTTGTGAAGGTATGCGGATGCGCAGCATCAACATTGCCACCACTAAACTGACAGCCACCACCACAGCCCCACCATTCGCAATGGTCCATAATAATTTGCCCTTGTCCGAGCTGTGAGCCATTGGATGCGGTAGTTAGGGGGCCTTCATAAGAGTTTGTATGGCTGGCACCGTAGCTAACGGCAGCAGCATCTATGGTGCTAGCAGAAGAGCCGCTCACGTAGCCAGGAGGGGTGCTGTATGCAGACGGCTTGAAGGTGCAGTATTGAAAGGTGACTTTGGTGTTGCTATACATATAGCAATTCCAGTCGCCAGTACCATCGCCAAAAGAACTCTCGAATAGACAGCCAACGAAGGTTAAATTGTCGCCACTAGTGTAGCCAATGCCGATTTTGCCTTTAAAATGTGCGTAGTAAACTGTTGTTCCGTCTGTGGGGCTGTAGTCATACCAACCATTGAAGGCAGTTCCAAATGTTCCCCCAGTAAGAGAGCCCGGCCAGTTTGGCTCATTTAAATGGCCAGTGTTACTGGAATCGGGCCATACGCCAGAGCCGTCGTTAGGCCGGTGATTTATAGGGTCAACTGGAACGCTAGTGCGGTGAGGCGTTACGCCTCCTCGCCGACCGGCTAATATTCCACTCAAGCCAAATCTCCCGACAGAACCCAAATATTTAAAGCACGCTGACGCAGACTAACGGTTGCGTATTGTCCAGCAGTAGCGACTAGGCCGCCATTGGACAGCAGCGTTACACCAGCGCCAGCAGCGATAGTTACACCGCCTGACCCGAACTGAAATACTTCAATAATGGTGCCGACTGGAAAGGCGACTGACGTGTGAGGAGGAATGGTGAAGATTTGCGCTGAACTACTAGTGCCTTCTATAACAGTACCCGCATCTGAGAGCGCAAAGGTATAGTCTGCGGCTTGCGTCGTTGCTGCAATGCCGGTAAAGCGTGTGTCATCGCCGGCTGCTACAGTCCCAGGCGTAGTACCGACAGGAAGGGCAGGATTCTTCAGGCTGCCATCTGCATTATGTGCTGCTGACAGGAAGTCATTCAGGGTTTGACCCCATGTCCCGCTGTCTTGACCGGGTACCGGAAGTCGCGGCATAGCTACATGTACTCCTTATGTTTAATCTTAATTTATAA
>Ga0075366_10000380_pt1 | contig 20594 bp, 21 predicted proteins | sample EndMethybrTD3031_FD_72351 | JGI IMG/M metagenome (GOLD analysis project Ga0075366, IMG submission 72351) | Populus endosphere microbial communities from Tennessee, USA - Endosphere MetaG P. TD hybrid TD303-1 | ecosystem: Host-associated > Plants > Roots > Endosphere | place: USA: Tennessee...
GTTCACGAATATCTCGGCACACTGTCGCACCCGACCCGCGACAGCCAAAAGATCATCCAGTTCTGGCACATGCGGGCCAATGCAAAACCGGCACGCAAGCTGATGCGCGACGTGAAAGCCGTGCAGTGGCTGCCGCTCGAGCAGGCGGTGGAGACGCTTTCGCGACCGCACGAGCGGGCGTTTCTGGAGCAGGTCGGCCCGACGGCGCTGACAAGCGAACATCGCGGCAAGCCCACGCGCAGCGTGTTCGTCGAGTCCGGGCAAGGCCCCGCGCCGATCACCTTCGTCGGCCGTGTCCGCGCCTGGCTGCGCCGCATGACGCCGGCCCGCGCCTGACGCTGTCACATTCCCGTCATCCCTCTCCCCGCTTCGCCTTCGCTGCGCTAGCCTTCGCCATCAACGCGGGCCCAACACCGCGCAGAGGCAAGCGCCGCAACAGGGAGGCATTCACATGAGAGCTTTGATGACCGGACTTGCGTTCGCGCTCGCCACGCTGCCGCTGGCCGAGGCGGCGGAGTATCCCGCCCCGAAACAGGGCGAGTGGATCGCGCGCGATTTCAAGTTCCACACCGGCGAGGTGCTGCCCGAGCTTCGGCTGGCCTACACAACGGTTGGCGAGCCGACCGGCGAGCCCGTCGTCGTGCTGCACGGCACCACCGGCTCCGCCGCCAGCATGCTGACGCCGGCCTTCGCGGGCGAACTGTTCGGCGCCGGCCAGCCGCTCGACGCCAAGAAGTACTTCGTCATCATCCCGGACTCGGTCGGACACGGGAAATCCTCCAAGCCCTCTGACGGCCTGCGCACCAAGTTCCCGCAGTACAATTACGACGACATGGTCGAAGCACAGTATCGGCTCCTGAAGGAAGGGCTGAAGATCAATCGCGTGCGCCTGGTGATCGGAAATTCCATGGGCGGCATGCACGCCTGGCTCTGGGGCGCGAAATATCCCGACTATATGGATGCGCTCGTCCCGATGGCCTCGCAGCCGACCGAAATGTCGAGCCGCAACTGGATGATGCGGCGGTTGCTGATCGAGACCGTCAAGAGCGATCCGGAGTACAACAACGGCAACTACGCCGCGCAGCCGCGCATCATGAAGATCGCCAATGTGTTCTATGCGGTCGGGACCAACGGCGGAAACCTCGCCTTTCAGAAGGCCGCGCCAACCCGCGAGTCGGCCGACAAGCTGGTCGACGCCCGCCTCGCCGCGCCAGCGCCGGCCGATGCGAACGACTACATCTACGCCTGGAATTCCTCGCGCGACTACAATGCTACGCCGGGCCTCGACCGCATCACGGCGGCGACGCTGGTCATCAACGCGGCGGATGACGAGCGCAATCCGCCCGAGACCGGCATCCTCGAACGCGAGATGAAGCGGCTCAAGAACGGCAGGCTGCTGCTGATCCCGGCAAGCGAAGCGACCGCCGGCCACGGGACCACGGGTTCGGCCAAGCACTATGCAAAGGAACTGCGCGAACTGCTGGACACGGCACCGAAGCGCGCGATGTAGCGGCGGAAGAAAACGGGCGGACTAACTGGTCCGCCCGCTGTTCTGCTGGTCCTTCAGCCAGTCCGCCAGCTTGCCGGGGGCAGCTTTCCCGGCCTTGGCGGTCTTGGCCTTGCCCGACGCGGCCTTCTTGGCGGGCGCTGGACGCTCCGCAGCCGCCTTCGCCTCGGCGGCCTCGCGCTCCAGCCGCAGCGCGCGCAGCCGCAGCATGTTCGCGTCGACAGCGGCAGAAGCAGCGTTATAGTCGGCAGTGGCGCGCTTAGCCTCCTCGGCGCGCGCGAGCTTTCTCAAGCCATCGTCTGGTTTCTTGTCAGCCATGATGTCTCCTGCCGTAAAGATTACGGGCCACTTGCATGCTATATAGGCATTTGGTCGGTAGATTGCGACCCCTATTGACGGGCCTTCCGGTCGTACTCGCGCTGGCCGCGCCCGGCCCCGCCTTCGCGGCGGGCAAGCCCAGCGCCAAATGGATGGCGCACTGCACCGCCAACCTGAAATCCGAAGGTCTCAAGCCCACGGCGGTGCGCAAATACTGCGCCTGCATGGACGGTCTCGGCGGGGACGATGAGATGCTCAAGCTGACGCAAACCGAGCTGGAGCGCAGCTACCCGCCCGCACACTTGGACTGCCACCGGAAGGCGCGACGTTAGGGCGCCGGCTTCACCCGCCGGTAGAGGTTCGACGCGCTGCCGCGCCCGCCCGCGACGTTCGGATTGGTGTTCACGAACTCGTCGACCGTGAGCTTGTCGATCGTGCGGGTCTGCGCCTCGCCTTCCCAGTTCGGGTACGATGAGGCGACGATCTTGTAGGTCACGGTCTTCTTCTCCTCGTCGACCGTGTAGGTGCCGAACACCGAGAGGCTGCGCCGCATGATCGCGGCGTATTCCTCCGCGGTGCCGGTGAGACGGTTGTTCGAGGCGATCTTCGGCACGTCGCCTGCAACGTGGATCTGCGAAAAGCGTCCGTCGGCCGTGAGGATCAGCAGTCCCTTGGGCGTCTCACCGAACGGGAACGACTTCTTGCCGTCCGGCGCCATCACTTCGGCGACAACGAACTCCCACGTCCCGACGATCTGCTCCTTGAGGCCCTTCTGCGCGGCCGCCGGCCCGCCGAGGGCCAGAGCCAGTGCCGCAGCGATCAGGATGCGCATGCCGTCAGCCCGTCTTGATGTTCACTTCGCGCACGATGCGCGCGTACTTCTCCGCGTCATCACGCGCGAGCTTGCCGAGCAGTTCCGGCGTGCCGCCGCCGCCGTCGGTCGCGGTCTTGAACGAGGCCTCCTGCACCGACTTCTCGGCGGCCGCCTTGGCGACCTCCGCGTTGATGCGCTGGATGATCGGCGCCGGCGTGCCGAGCGGCGCGAACAGCGCGTACCAGGACTCGAGCGCGATGCCCGGGAAGCCGGCCTCCTGAATCGTCGGAATGTCCGGCATCACGCCGACGCGCTTCTCGCCGGACTGTGCCAGCAGCTTGATCTTGCCTGCGGCGGCGTGCGGCAGCGTCGCGGTCGGGCCAAGGCACGCGAGTTTCACATGCCCGGCGAGCAGGTCGTTGATCGCTTGGCCCGCGCCGCGATACGGCACGTGCTCCAATTTGATATCGGCTGTTTTGGCGAACCACTCCATCAGCACGTGTTGGTTCGAGCCGACGCCTGACGTTGCGCAGCCAAGGCTCGACATCTTCTTCACCGCTTCGACCATCTCCTTCATCGAACTCACCTCGAACGAAGGATGCACCGCCCACACCTGCGGCTGGCGACCCATGAGCGCGACGGGCATCAGGTCCTTGAGGAAGTCGACGCTGAGTTTGAGCACATGTGGCGCACTCGCGACATTGTCGTTGGTGGCGAGCAGCGAATAGCCGTCCGGCGGAGACTTGATCGCCGTGTCGATGCCGATCGTACCGCCCGCGCCGGTGCGGTTCTCGATGTAGATTTGCTGGTTCAGTCCGCGCGAAAGCTGATCGCCGTAGAGCCGCGCGATGAAATCGAGCCCGCCGCCGGCCGCGAGCGGCACGACGAAGCGGATCGGCCGGTTCGGCCACCCATCGGCCTGCGCATGTGCGGCGCAGGCCCCGCCGAGTGAGGCTGCGCCAAGCGCGCCGATGCCTTTGACGAATTCGCGCCGACCGATGGTCATGCGTTTCTCCCCGTTCACATTTTCGTTTCCGCGCGTGTCTCCGCGCTCAGCCTATTCTACGCCACTCGCGCGGGGGCAGCACAAGCCGTTCGTCGCGGGAACATGCCGCAGGATGAAATTTTGTGCGCATCCAGCGGCCCGTTCGGGGGGCTGAACATCGCCGCCGCGCGCCTATATCGTGGAGCACGTCTCGCCACGGAGCCCTCATGTCCGACAAGCGCCAGATCAAGCTCGCGGCCTTCATGCGGCCCGCGAGCATCCACACCGGCGCCTGGCGTTATCCGGGCGCCTGGCCGGACATGAATTTCAACATCGCGCACATGCGCCGCTGCATCCAGACGCTGGAGGCCGCGAAGTTCGACGCCTTCTTCATGGCCGACCACATGGCGGTGCTGAACATGCCCGTGGAGGCCTTAAAGCGCAGCCACACCGTGACGTCGTTCGAACCGTTCACGCTGTTGTCAGCGCTGTCGCAGGTGACTGAGCGGATCGGCCTGATCGCGACCGGTTCGACCACGTTCGACGCGCCCTATCACATCGCGCGGCGCTTTGCCTCGCTCGATCACCTGAGCGCGGGCCGTGCCGGCTGGAATATCGTCACCACCTCGAACCCGGACGCTGCGCTCAACTTCGGCATGGACGCGCTGATGGAGCACGGCGAGCGCTACGAGCGGGCGCGCGAATTCTATGACGTCGTGACCGGCCTGTGGGACAGCTGGGCGGACGATGCCTTCATTCGCGACGTCGAGAGCGGCGTCTTCCTCGATCCGGATAAGATGCACGTGCTCGGCCACGAAGGGGAATTCCTCTCCGTGCGCGGCCCGCTCAACATCGCGCGCCCGGTTCAGGGCTGGCCGGTGGTCGTGCAGGCCGGCGCATCGGACGCCGGCAAGCGGCTCGCATCCGAAACCGCCGAAGCGGTGTTCACCGCGCAGGGGAGCATCGCGTCCGGACGCGCATTCTACGCCGACGTGAAAGGCCGCATGGACAAGCTCGGCCGCAACCGGGATCATATGAAAATCCTGCCCGCATGCTTCGTGGTGGTCGGCGACACGGTCGAGAACGCACGCGAGAAGCGTGCCCGGCTCGACGGCCTCGTCGACTATGCCAACGCGATCGCGTCGCTGTCGATTGCCATCGGCCACGACGCCTCGGGCTTCGATCCGGACGGTCCCCTGCCCGACATCCCGGAGAGCAACCAGAGCAAGTCGAGCCGCGAGCGCGTGATCGAGCTCGCCCGCCGCGACAATCTCACGGTGCGGCAGCTCGCGCAGCGGCTCGGAGGATTTTCCGGCCTCGCGATGGTCGGAACCGCGCAAACCATCGCCGACGAGATGGAGGCCTGGATCGCGGCCGAAGCCGCCGACGGCTTCACCATCATGTTCCCGTATCTGCCGGGCGGGCTCGACGACTTCTGCACGCGCGTCGTGCCGGAGTTGCAGCGGCGCGGCATCTTCCGCCGCGAATACGAAGGCAAGACGCTGCGCGAGAACCTGGGGCTGCCGCGGCCGACGAACAAGTTTTTTGTGTAGCGGAAAGCACGACGCAGGTCGCGCTATGTGGTCACATTGTACGCGCTCACTTCCCTCTTTTTGAGGTCGCACTCGAAGACGATCATCGTATCGTCGCCATCGCCGATGCCCCAGAGCGACACGCCGACAGTCGCGGGCGGTGGCACGACGACGACCAGTTCCGCCGGCTGCTCTTCGGGCATGTTTGGATTGGGCAGCGCTCCAATGAAGTCGCTATAGCTGGCGCTCCGCGGCACATCACTCAACCGGAGCGGCACGTAAGGCAAGAGCGGCGGATAATTCTCATAAGGCCAATCATCCGAGGATTGGCGCGGAGTCAATTTCAGCAATTCAATCTTGTGGCTGGACTCGATGCGGTACCGCATCATGCAGCCATCGTAGAACATGCCGTAGATCAGCGGGATCTCAGAGATAAAGCTCTGGCTCAGCGTCGGAACGTGCAACAACCCCAGTCGGGCAATCATGTGCAGCGGCCTCGGGCCGTGCGACACGCCGGTAACATCCACCATGGGGCCGCCAAATGCCGAGGCGGTGTGGACCGGCGCCCGCTCGAAGCAGAACTTCGTGGTGTTGTGAAACGCAAAAACCAGTTGCTCGTTGGACATCTAGACGCCGCTCCTATATGCCACTTGACTTATTGGAACAAAACAGGAACATTAAGTCAATCTGAAGTTGTAGGGGGCGGCGTATGAGTGACGCGTTCTCGATCGAGCCATCCAAGAGTTACGACAGTGAGCCCTGTGTTTGTTGCGGCGACGTGAGCCGATGTGTCGTCGGGTATACCTGGCGCAACGGCGTGCCGCTGGCGGCGTACTACGTCCACTGGACCCTCGATCACGTGCGCGAGCACGGCGCACATTTCGATCTGATCCTCGGCGAATGGGGCGACAGTACGACTGCGCAGGATCGCTTTGCCGTCAGCCTCGACTATCGCCTGCTCGAAGGCGAGCGGGGCTTTATGGTCATCGACGCTCAGCCGCGCGCTATTGCAGAAAACGTCCTCGTGGGCCGTGCGCTCGATCGCTCAGACATCGTTGGTCGGCCCATCGCACAGGACATCTTCGCACTTTGCGATGCGATCCTCGAGCAGGACCCTCGCCTCGCGGAATTGGTCGGCGGTCCGACCTCACAGCACTAGACTCCGGCGCAAGCCATCACTTCCGCAAGACCGGTCCAAATCAAGGGATCACGCTGTGACGAGCGACGACAAACTCTCACACTTGAGCGAACCGGAACTGGTTGCTGCTTACGTTCAGGCCGTCCAGCGTCGCCAGAAGATCGAGCACGTGGGCGCGACGAACCGGCTGTTCGATTGGATCATGCGGATCAGGAACGTGTTGAACGACCGAAGTGGCGGCACGTTGGCACCGCTATACATCTTGCTTGATCACAACGATCCGCAGGTTAGGTACTGCGTCGCACATGCACTCAGCACCGTATCCCCCGACGCCTTCGAGCGAACACTGCGTGCGCTTGCAGAACGCGACGATGATGTCGGCCGCGAAGCGCAATCGTCGCTCAGACACCAAGCCTACCTAAAGACGATGGCCCCCAATACAGTCGGTGCCATCCCGCAGCGACACGTCTGGGAACGCCACTGGCAAAGCGAAAATCCTCCCCCGCCGTCGATGCCGCTCGCCGATATTGAGCGAGCCATTGCCGCAGCACTTCCGGGCAATCGCGCGACCGCGCTGTTGCGCCTGGCTCGACCTGCGATCGGGCTTTGGCCTCAGCGCCCGGCGGATGATCTACCAATCTCGGCATCGCGGTTCGGCGGCATGCCCCATGCGCCACCGGATTGGATCTGGCCTGTCCGAGCGACCGAGCCACTGTTGTTCCTCGGCCATATCAATTGCGCCCAACTTGAAGGCATTCCGGGTGCAGAGCAGTTGCCCTCTTCTGGACTGCTCGCATTCTTCGGCGACCACGATCTCGTCATGGGGTGCCTCGGAACCAGCCAAGGTGGTGCGGTCTACTATTGGCCAGATGTCGATCGTCTTGCGCCCGCAACTGCGCCGATTGCTCCGCTCATGGTCTTTCCGCTGGCGTTACTTACATTTCGGCCACTGATCGACTTGCCCGATCCAAACAGTGAGGTCGCGCGTCGCATCCTGCCCAACCGGGAAGATGTCGAGCGATATTCCAAGGTACATCAATCGATCCGACTGCACGGACTTCCCGAGGAAGTGGCCTGGTATTGCGGCTTCAGCAAGCTGCTCGGCTGGCCCACACTCGTGCAGGATGACCTTGATTTGCGCACGACGGGACCGAACGCCTACCGCCTGCTCCTGCAAATCGACCAATACACCAACGGCACGGAGAGCGAAGGTTGGGGGCCGGGAGGTTCGATCTATTGTGGCATCCGCGACAAAGATCTGCGCGAGCGCAAATTCGAACGCTGCGATTTCGATATGCAATGCACGTGACCACGACGTTCAGTACGCCGCGCGGTCCATTCGTTGCGCCAGCGTCCCTTACGCCGGCTTCAACCCTGCGATCTTCGCGGCCTCAGCGGCGAGTTCATATTCCTTTTTGATGTAGTCGCCGAAGCCCTTGGAGGTCATCAGCGCGTCGGGCACGAGCTCCGCGCCCGTGGCGAGGAACTTGTCCTGCGTCTCCTTCGTGTTCAGCGTCTTGATCAGCGCGCTTTCCAGCGTCTTCACGATGTCGGGCGGCGTCGCGGCCGGCGCGAGAATGCCGACGTATGACGCGGCCGTGAAGTCCTTCACGCCTTGCTCGATCATGGTGCCGACGTCAGGCACCTTCGGCGAGCGCGCGGTCCACGCAACGCCGAGGATGCGCACCTTGTCGCCGTGTTGCTGCAGCACCGTCGAAACCTCGGTCATCGCGCCCGTGATGCTGCCAGAAAGCAGGTCCGGCACCAGCGCGCCACCGCCGCGATACGGCACATGCTCGAGCTTCGCGCCGGTCGCGGCGTTGAAGCGCGCCAGCGTCAGATGCGTCGCGCTGCCTATTCCCGCCGTGCCGATGTTGACCGGCTTCTCCTTCGACATCGCGATCAGCTCTTGCAGAGTCTTCGCCGGCACCGACTGATGCACCGCGATGCAATGCGGCGCGAGGTTCGCAAGCCCGATCGCGACGAAATCCTTCAGCGGATCGTAGCTGAGCTTTGCCTGCACGAAAGGGTTCACAGTCAGCGGGCCGTTCGAGCCCGTAAACAGCGTGTAGCCATCCGGCACCGCGCGCGCGACCATGTCGGCGCCGATGCTGCCGCCCGCACCCGTGCGGGTCTCGATGACGAATGGCTGGCCGAGCGCCTGGCTCATACCCTCACCGCACAGGCGCGCCACGAGGTCCGCGTTGCCGCCGGCCGCGAACGGGACGATCAGCCGCACCGGCTTTTCCGGGTAGGCGGCGAATGCGGCGCGCGGCAGGGCGGCGGCAAACGGACCCGCCGCAAGGGCAGTCAGCAGCGTACGGCGCGAAAGCATGAAATCCTCCCGGAAGGCCGGCAACGCGGACCTTTTATCGCAGCCGCCGCACGGCGCAAGGCGACGAAACGCGCAAAATCGCGGAAAACGTCACCGGAACCAGCGCAGCACATCGAGTAGCGTCGCAAGCGCCGCCGCCACATAGGTGTAAGCCGCCGCGCGGAGCACACTGCGGGCCGCCGGCATGTCTGCGTCTGAGAGGTAGCGACCCCGCTCCAGCACGGGCAGCGCCTTGCCGAAGCTCGCGTCGAACTCGACCGGCAAAGTGGTTACATGCACGGCGATGCGGATCGCCAGCAGCGCGAAACCGGCCAGAAGATTCACGATCAACAGCGCGGGCGAGCGGATCAGCAGGAAGATAAGCGGCGCTGTGATCAGCACGCCGAATGCCACCTTCTCGACCCAGCCGAACCTTTTCACCAAGTTGTAACGGCGGGTGAAGCCCGGCTCCTCGCGCGCATGCTGCACGGCGTGCGAAACCTCGTGCGCCGCAATCGCCACCGCCGTCACCGAGCGGCCGCCGTGATGTTCCGGCAAAAGGCGCACCGCGCGCGCCTCGGGGTCATAATGGTCGCCGAGGTCGGTGGTCTCGACCTTCACGTCCGGCAAATGGGCTTCGTCGAGCAGATGCCGCGCCAGTTCGCCGCCGGTGCCCGGCAGGTCCGGGCGCTCGCCGCCGTGCCGCTTCAGCACATGGCGTATCCAGACCTGCGGTCCGAAGATCGCCGCAAGGAACAGCACGCCTGCGATGGCCAGGATGATCGGCATGCGAGCAGTCTAAACGATCAATTCTGAAGTTTGATGTTCGCAAGCTGCACGATCTTGCCGAATTTCTCCGCCTCGGAATTAACGAACGCGCGATATTCCGCCGCGGTCATGAGGCGCGGCACGATCCCCTGCACCTCGAGCTTCTCGGCGATGGACTTGTCGCGCAGGCCAGCGTTCACCACCTCGTTCAGCCTGTAGACGATCGGCTCGGGCGTGCCGGCCGGCGCGAACATGCCGAACCAGTTGAGCAGTTCGTAGTCCTTCAGCTCCGGGCCGGCCTCCGCGAGCGTCGGCACATCGGGAAGCTGCGGCATCCGCTCGCGCGACGTCACCGCGACGGCACGGATGCGCCCGTCCTGGATCAGCGGCAGCGCCGCCGCAAGACTAGAGAAGCTCATGGTCACGGCGCCCGTCGCAACGTCCGTGACGGCGGGCGCCGAGCCGCGATACGGCACATGCAGCACTTCCGTTCCGGCCATGTGATTCATCAGTTCGCCCGCCAGCTGCTGGGGATTGCCGATGCCGGAGGACGAGAACGACAGCTTGCCCTTGTTGGCGCGCGCATACGCCACCAGTTCGGCGGAGTTCTTCACCGGCGTCGTGGACGCGACGACCACCACGCAAGGCACAATACCGATCAGCGCGACCGCGGCGAGTTCGCGCAGCGGATCGTAGGTCATCTTGTCCTTGTGCAGATGCTGGTTGATCGCAACCTCGCCGGAGGCCGCCATCAGCAGCGTGAGGCCATCCGGGGGCGCCTTTGCCACGCCGTTGGCGGCGACCATCGCGCTCGCACCGGCCCGGTTCTCGACGATGGTGCTTTGCCCGAACGCAGCCTTCATCGGGTCGCCAAGCATGCGCGCAACAAGATCGACGCCACCGCCCGCCGGATAGCCCACGAGGATGCGGATCGGACGGTCCGGGTACGTTTGCGCGCGTGCGCTCCCTGCACCGACCGTGACGGCCAGACCTGTCGCAAACTGCCGCCGATTGAGCACGTCATCCTCCACAAACATTTTGCGAACACCACGCGGGACCGCCGCGCTGTTGCATGCCGCCCGTGGACTGATACGCCCGCGCGGCCCGCATAAGCAAGAACCCGTATGTAGCCCACGACCACCTGCGTCATCGTAAAAACAAGGCACGAATGGGCCGAAATCCCGCATCGCAACGCACCATAATTTAACGCTTGGTCGCCACAGTGACAGCCTTACCGGGACCCGGCAGGACGCGGCGATGCAAGACGTCACCTCGAAGGACCGCGAGCCGGCTGCAGCAGGCGACGACGACTGCGCCGGCCCGGCCGCGCGGCTGCTGATGGTGGACGACGACACCGTGCATCGCATGATCGTCGTGAACGTCGCCGCGAAAACCGGTTATGCGGTCGACCAGGCCGCGGACGTGCAAGCGGCATCCGCCTGCATCCGCGACAACAGCTATGACTGCATCCTGCTCGATCTCAAGCTCGGCACGCAAAGCGGCGTCGAGCTGTTGACCCAATTGCATGAGCAGGGTTGCGAGGCGCCGATCATCATCATTTCGTCCGCGGTTGCTGCCGCGCGCGCGGAAGTGATGCGGTTGGCGCGGCTCTATGCGCTCAACGTCTCCGACATGCCGAAGCCGATCAATCTGCCGATGCTGCGCGCCCGGCTCACGGAGATCAGGACCGGAGCGACCGCCGACGCGTGAGCACCGGCATCAGGCCGCCGCGGCCCGCGCATCCAGTGCCGCGCACGACTTTTCGAATGCTGTACCGATCCGCTCGACCAGCGCCGCGCCGTCGGACCACGTCATCGCCGCGGCCTGCATTTCAAGCAGATGCGCAAGAGCCGACACGCGCGCAAAGCCAACGATGCCTGCCGCGCCCTTGAGGGTATGCGCCTCGGTTTCGATCGCGGCGCGATCTTGTGCATCGAACAATCGTGAAAGATCGCGGACACGCACTTCGCTCTCGCGCCGGAACACCGCAAGCGTTGCATCGAGCACCGGCTGTCCGATCTCCTCGACGAGCAACGCAATGACCGCGTGATCAATCAAGGCAACGGCGTCGAGATCGCCGCTGGCCGGTGGCGCCGGAACCAGATCGGGGCTCTCGATCAGCGGAGTCATCTGCATCGCGTTTGTCGCCACTCGCGTCAGCTTGTCGACAAGGATCTTCTTGCGGACCGGCTTGGCGATGAAATCATTCATGCCGGCGTCGCGGCAGGCCTTTACGTCGTCCGCGAAGGCGTTGGCCGTCAGGGCAATGATCGGGAGACCTTTGAGCGCGCCGCCACGCGCGCGGATCGCACGGGTCGCTTCCAGCCCGTCCAGATCGGGCATCTGGATATCCATGAACACGGCATCAAATGCGCGCTGGGACACCGCCGCGACCGCCTCGATGCCGTTGCGCGCAACGTGCAGGTCGATCTCGAATTCCCGCAGCATGCGTGCCACCACGAACTGGTTGGTCGCATTGTCCTCAGCGAGGAGCACGCGCAACGGACGCCCGAGACGGGCAATCTGCTCGCGCAATCCGAGTGCGTCGTTCGGCGTGCTGCGTGGCTCCAGTGTCGCGGTGTCGGCGATCGGCAGTGAAACCGCGAATGAGAACGTTGATCCGGCGCCAGGCGTGGATGCAACCGCGATCTCGCCGTGCATCTGTTCGACCAGCCGTTTGCAGATCGCAAGTCCAAGGCCGGTGCCGCCAAAGCGGCGGTGGATCGAGGCGTCCGCCTGCACGAAGTCGGTGAACAGGCCCGACAGGCGCTCGGGCGCAATGCCGACCCCGGTGTCGCGCACGCTGACGCGGATGCGCGCACTTTCCGCATCGCGGCCAACGCAAAGCGCCGAAATGACCACCTCGCCCACAGGCGTGAATTTGATTGCATTGCTCACGAGGTTGAGCACGATCTGCCGCAAGCGGTTGGGATCACCGCATAGCGCACGCGGGATGTTCGGATCGCACTCGACGCGCAGCACCACGCCCTTGTCGGCGGCGCGCAGCGCCATCATGCTCTTGGCGTTGTCGAAAATCGTCTCTGGCGAGAACGGAACCTCCTCGAATTGCATTCGCCCGGCGTCGAGCTTGGACAGGTCGAGCACGTCGTTGAGGATGTTGAGCAATCCATCGCTCGCCTGCTGGATGGCCTCAGCGACGTGGCGCTGATCCGCGTCGAGCCTGGTCTCGAGCAAGCTGCCGGTCAGTCCCAGCACGGCGTTCATCGGCGTGCGGATTTCATGACTCATCATCGCCAGAAAATCGGAGCGCACACGCGAGGCGGCTTCGGCGGCATCGCGAGCCTTCGCGACCGCCAATTCGTTGTTCTTGCGTTCGGTGATGTCGTTGTAGGTGCGAACCATGCCGCCGCCGGGCAGCACCGTCGTGCGGACCTCCAGCACCATGCCGTTCGGCCGCCGCCGCTCGTAGACGTGGGGGAAATCGTGGTCGTCGAGCTTGCGGACGCTTTCGCGCACAGCCTCGGGCACCGCCGAGTTGTCGAATTCCCCGCTCTCGGCCTGAAATTTGAGAATGTCGTGGCCGTGCAGTTCCTCGCGCAGAAATTGCTCCGGCAGGCCGAGCAACTCGATCGCGCGCTTGTTAATCACCGGGATATTGCCGTTGGCCTCTTTCAGCACGATGCCCTGGGTCATGTTGGCAAGCGCATCGTCGCGCCGTGCGCTCGCTATCGCAAGTTCCCGGACTTGTATGCCGTCGCGCAACGCGACAAGGAAGCTGCGCTGCTGCATGCGCTCGATCCGCCGCCGCACTTCGAGCGCGACGAGCAGCGCGGCCGGATAGAAAAGGATCAACGCAATATCGTCAGACAGCACGCTCTGAGCGGACGCAGTCGCGCGGCTGAGCAGCAACGCCACGAAGGTCGCCGCCGCCAACGGCGCCAACACGAGGGCGTGGCTCAATCGCAAGGTCGGCACCACAATGGTCCCAAAGGCAACGAACACCGCGGCTGTGAAATAGCGTTCGGCGTGCAGTCCGCCTGCGAGATTGCCGAGATAGCCGATGACCAGCATCAAGGCGAGTGTTGGGGCGACGACCGCCGCGCATTCGATCCACGGCGCGCGGCGCCGACGCAGCAGCGCGGCCGCCGCAAGGTAGATCGCGGTGAGCACGAGGCCGCGCCCGACGACGGCTTCGGTCAGGTACGCCGGCATCACGACGGCATCGATGCCGATGCACAGCGCGTCGAGCAGCGCCACCCAGACGAGCCACCGGCGGATCGCGCGGTAGCGCCCGCTCCAGTGCTCGGCCTCGTAGCGCTCCTCCAGATCGTCCGTCATGCATCCGCGCGGGGCCAGTGCGGTATCGAGGGCCGCACGCAACCGGGCACGCTCCCCGGGAGCGGGCGTCTCCGTTGTCAGATCGAGGGCATCGAGGCGGGCCGAAAACATGGCCGCATTGTCCGGGCCCGGCGTGTAGAAAGCCCCTACGCGGCAGGCATTTGCGCAAGCAATCGAACGCTATGATTTCCAAGTGGTTAGGCCGCATCCGCAGCGTGCCGGACGGCCGTAACGGCAGCCCTGTCACCGAGGGATGGACATGTGACGCCGGTGGCGTCCATTCGGATTTCCACCGAAGACACCGTCGCTTATGCCGGAACCGGAGCTAAATCTGTAGAGTTGTTCATCTTTTTGCGCTGCGGCTCCCAATTTTGGCCAAATTGGACGCGCCTAGTTGTCGCACGGGCACCTGATCGACTAACTCAGATTCGCCTTCACCGCGGCCGGCACACGACCGGCCGCCCCAAAGAGGTCCTGAACTCAATGATGAAGACCCTCACCACGCTGACTGCTGCTGCGGCGCTTGCCGTCGCGCTCACCGCCGCGCCGACCGATGCATTCGCGCAGCGCCGCGGCGCCGCGATTGGCCTCGGCATCCTCGGTGGCGTCGCCGCCGGTGCGATCATCGGTGGCGCGATCGCGAACTCCTATGGGCCGGCTTACGTCGTACAGCCGGGCTATGCGGCCTATCCGGGCTACTACGCCGGCGCGCCGGTCGGCTGCCCGGGCGGCTACTGGGCGCGCGTGCCGGTGTATGACGGCTACGGCAACGTCGTGGGCTGGCGCGGCCGTCCGCGCTACTTCTGCCCGTAATCCAATCAGCGCATTTGCGCTGACCTGAGCCCGGCCCGCGAGAGCGCGGCCGGGCTTTTGATTTTCAGCGGCCACTCATGTGGTCGAGCACGGGCTGCGTCGGCCAGCAGTCGAGCGTGAGGCCATTCTTCTTCTGATACTCGCCGAGCGCCGCGCGCGTCAGCATCCCGGCCTTGCCATCGATCTTGTCGCTGTAGAGCCCGGCCTTGGTCAGCGCCTGCTGCATTCGCTCCAGCGCCGACGTCGGCAACTGGGTAACGTTGCCCCACGGCTGCTCGAACGGCTGCGCGGCCGCGATACGATCGCTCAGATGTCCGACGAACAGCACATAGAGATCGGAGAAATTGTAGTCCTTGAGCGCGAAGTAGTTTTGAGGCGTGAGGAACGCCGGGCCGTACAGCCCCGCCGGCATCAGGAACGACGCCTCCTGTGCGCGCTCCGCGGCGGACAGCGCGCGGCCATGCGTCAGCACAAAGCCGCGCTTGACCCACTCGCCAAGCGGCGCCTTCACGTCGGGCCGGCCGAGCGTGCAGTCGACGCCGCGCGGCGCACGCACCTCGTAGGCCCAACGTTGCCCGCGCTGCCATCCGAGTTCGACCAGATGGTTCGCGATCGTCGCGAGCGCGTCCGGCACCGACGTCCAGATGTCGCGGCGGCCATCGCCGTCGAAATCGACGGCATACTTATAGAAACCCGAAGGCAGCAGTTGCGGGTGACCCATCGCGCCAGCCCAGGATGAGCGCATGCTCGCGAGCGTGACATGGCCTTCCTGCAGCATCTTCAGTGCGAGCAGGAACTCCTCGCGGAACTGCTCCTTGCGCCGCCCCAGATAGGCTTGGGTCGCGAGCGCGCGGATCGCGCTATGTGGCATCTTCGCGGTGCCATAGGCGGTCTCGCGGCCCCAGATCGCCAGCACGACCGCGCCGGGCACACCGTAGCGCTGCTCGATGCGCGCGAGGATGGCGCGATGCTGCTCGGCGAGCTTGCGGCCTTGCGCGGCGAGGGAATCGAACGAGGATTCCTTCAGGTACTGCGCCGGCGTCTGCACGAATTCCGCCTGCGCAGGCTGGCGATCGGGGCGGCCGGGAATGACCAGGTCGGGCAAGCCACGATCCGGCTCAAGGCCGCGCGTTGCGGCGTCGAAGGTCGCGCGCGACACGCCCTGCGCCTGTGCAGCCGGCCACAGCGTCTCGAGCCAGCGATCAAACGCCGCATCGGCCGCGCGCGCCGGCGATGCGACACAGGCGAGCACCGTCGCGGTGAAGCACACGAACGCGCGCCGCCAGCCTCGTGACATCGCCATCATCTCGCGTGCCTCAACATGCTCGCCGCAAATCGGTCGAACAAGCGCGGATCGCAGTCCCGTGCGACGCGGCGCAACGCGCGCGCCCGTAACCTCTCCCACAACGCACGATCCTCGTGCAGACGAACACACTGCTCGCCAAACTCCTCCGGCGTCGCGGCGACCAGAATCTCCTGCTCATGATGCCAGCCAAGCTGTTCGGCCAGCAACGGCGTCAGAACACACGGAACTCCGCGCGCGGCAGCCTCGTAGACCTTGAGCGGGATGCCGGCTGAAAAACGGGTCGGCGCGACGAACACGCGGGCCGCCGAATAGGCCTCCGTGAGATCCGGGATCGCGCCGAGCGAGGTCAGGTGCGTGCCGGCACGCGCCGCAACCTCCTGCGCACCCTGTACGCCCGCGAGCACGAACGGAACGTGCCGCGCCAATCTGGCGCGGATTTGCGGCAGTACGCGGTCGGCGAACCAGATCACCGCGTCCGTGTTCGGTGTGCCATCCGCGTAGGTTGGCCCCACAAAGAGAAACCCGTCGCGTTTCAAGAATGGCGTTCGCGTCGCGTCCGTCACGGCCGCGTGGCCGAGCACGCGGACATCCTGGTGGCCGGCGGCCCTGAAGAGCGCCGCTGTGGCGGCATTGACCGCTACGATCATCCGCGTTCCAGCCGCGAGTGCGGTTTCTTCGGCGATCTCCCGCGCCGTTTGCTCGGCAGAATTTGGCGCGCCCAAGACATCGCGCCGCAGGGATTCGCGGACGGCGAAGATCGCCTCGGCGTCGTACACGACGCGCGAAAAATCAGGTGCGGGCGTCATGCCGGCCACGGCCTGTCGGAAGGCCGCCATGTTGTGCGGCCGCGAGACCATGATCAGGTCGAACGCGCCACCATGCCCGGCGAGGAACGGGCCGATCGCCGCGAACGTGCCGCCCGGCGCCACCACCATCAGGCCCGGCACCAGGCGTACGACAGCCTCCGCGTCGTCCGGCTCCTTCATGGTGGGAAGCAGCGTGACCGATACTCCCGCCTTGATCAGAGCCCGCAGCATCGCGAGCGCACGCGGCGCCCCGGCACCGATGCGCGGGTCGGGCAGCCAGTCATCGATCACCAGCACCTTCGGGGGCGTGGATGACGCGAACAGTCCGCGCAATGCCGCTCTGACGGTGCTCAGCAAGCCGCCACCTCGCGCATGAGAGGTCGTGCTGGCGACGAGCGCTTCACGTCAGTCTGGCAGATCAACGCGCGCCGGCACCATCACGCGTGCTCGTGGGCATGGGCGCGCGCGGGCTGGTGGCCATGCGCCGGCGGCTGCCCCATGCGATCCACCGCCGCAATACCGATCGCCGAGAGGATGAACACGCAGTGGATGATGGTCTGCCACATCACGCCGGCCTCGGTGAGCTTCGCGGCTGGCGTGCCGATCGCGCCGGCCTCGATGAACGTGCGCAACAGGTGGATGGACGAAATGCCGATGATCGCCATTGCAAGCTTGATCTTGAGCACGCTGGCGTTCACGTGGCTGAGCCACTCGGGCTGGTCCGGATGCCCCTCGAGCCGCAGCCGCGACACGAAAGTCTCGTAGCCGCCGACGATGACCATGACGAGCAGGTTCGAGATCATCACCACATCGATCAGACCGAGGACGACCAGCATGATCTGCTGTTCGTTGTATTCGGTGGCGTGCTGGAGGAGGTGCCACAGTTCCTTCAGGAACAGGAACACGTAGACGCCCTGCGCGACGATCAGGCCGACATAGAGCGGCATCTGCAGCCAGCGCGACGAGAAGATCAGTTGTGGCATGGGCTTCAAGCCCTTGAAACGGGGCTCGAAGGTTTCAGGCGCCATGGTCATGAGGGTTCACCGGTCTGCCAATATCTCTGCGGGACCGGTATATTTGATTCGGCGACGGCCGTTTGAAGGCATGAACAGTGATTCGCGCCCAAATGACGCACGCTAGCCGGACTGGGGAAACGCCCCACCCAGCCGCTTCACCACATCCGCCCGAGCCGCCTTGACCTTCGCGGCGTAGTCGGCGGCCATCGGCTCGGTCAGCACCTCCTCGAGCGAGGCCAGTGTCGCCCAGAGCGCGGGGAGCTCGGCCTTGTGCTGAAGCGCGTCGTTCAGCGGCAGGCCCTCTTCCTCGTCCGCGGTGCGCGAGAGGAAATCGAACAGCACGAGCGCGACGGAACGATCCAGTTCAAGAGTGATCTGATCGGAAGCGGCCACGGTTTCCCCCTGCGCGGCCGACGTCCCGTCAGCGCGTAAACTTCTTGTACTTGATCCGGTGCGGGATGGTGGAGTCGGTACCGAGCCGCCGCATCTTGTCGGCCTCGTAGTCCTGGTAGTTGCCCTCGAACCATTCGACGTGGCTGTCGCCCTCGAAGGCGAGCATGTGGGTCGCGATGCGGTCGAGGAACCAGCGATCGTGGCTGATGATGACGGCGCAGCCGGCAAAGTCCTCGAGCGCCTCTTCGAGCGCACGCAGCGTATCGACGTCGAGGTCGTTGGTCGGTTCGTCGAGGAGCAGCACGTTCGCGCCGGACTTGAGCATCTTGGCGAGGTGTACGCGGTTGCGTTCGCCGCCCGAAAGGCTGCCGACCTTCTTCTGCTGGTCCGCGCCCTTGAAGTTGAACGCCGAGCAGTAGCCGCGCGAGTTCACCTCGCGCTTGCCGAGCATGAGCTGGTCGAGCCCGCCGGAAATTTCCTCCCACACACTCTTCGAGCCATCGAGCGCATCGCGCGACTGGTCGACGTAACCCAGATGCACGGACTCGCCGACCGTGATCGTACCTTCGTCCGGCTTGTCCTGGCCGGTGATCATGCGAAACAGCGTGGTCTTGCCCGCGCCGTTCGGGCCGATCACGCCGACGATGCCGCCCGGCGGCAGCTTGAAGGTGAGATTGTCGATCAGTAGGTTGTCGCCGAAGCCCTTCTTCAGGCCTTCGAAGTCGACGACGTTCTGGCCGAGCCGTTCGGCGACTGGAATGACGATCTGCGCCGTCGTGGTCTGCTTGTCGGCGGCCTGCTTGAGCAGGTCCTCATAGCGCTGATAACGCGCCTTGGACTTCGCCTGCCGCGCCTTGGGGGATGCTGCGATCCACTCGGATTCGCGCGAGAGCGTGCGCTGCCGCGCCTCCTCCTCACGCCCCTCCTGCGCCAGCCGCTTCTGCTTCTGCACCAGCCAGCTCGAGTAATTCCCCTCGTAGGGAATGCCCTTGCCGCGATCGAGCTCGAGGATCCAGCCGGTCACGTTGTCGAGGAAGTAACGGTCGTGGGTGACGATCAGGATCGCACCCGGATAGTTGCGCAAGTGGCCTTCCAGCCACGCCACACTCTCCGCATCGAGATGGTTGGTCGGCTCGTCGAGCAGCAGCAGGTCCGGCGCATCGAGCAGCAGTTTGCACAGCGCGACGCGGCGGCGCTCGCCGCCCGAGAGCTTGGAGACGTCGGCGTCGTCCGGCGGGCAGCGCAGCGCGTCCATCGCGAGGTCAACTTGTGAGTCGAGATCCCACAGGTTCTTGGAGTCGATCTCGTCCTGCAGCTTCGACATCTCGTCGGCAGTTTCGTCGGAGTAGTTGGCGGCGATCTCGTTGTAGCGATCGATCAGCGCTTTCTTCGACGCCACGCCTTCCATGACGTTTTCGCGAACGGTCTTCTCAGGATCGAGCTGCGGCTCCTGCTGCAGATAGCCGACGCGCGCGCCCTCGGCGACCCAGCCGTCGCCGATGAAATCCGTGTCAATGCCGGCCATGATGCGCAGCAGGGTCGACTTGCCCGAACCGTTGACGCCGAGCACGCCAATCTTGGCGTCCGGGTAGAACGACAGGTGGATGTTCTCGAGCACCTTGCGGTTGCCCGGGTAGGTCTTGGTCAGACCCTTCATGTGATAGATGAACTGACGGGCCATTCTGCCCTCGCGTTGGGTGCGCCGCACCGATGTGGGGGAATTTGGCCGTGATGTAGCGGTGCGCGGGTTCGGGGGCAAGCGGCCAGTCGCAGCCCCAAGAGCCAGTCCAGCGATACGCGCGATACAAAATTCTCACATCGCCATCACGTCCACGCGAACAGCCGCAATCCGCCAGAACGTGACGCCTGTCACGGCGTAGCTCTCGGGCATGCGCGAAAGTGCCTGTGTGGTCGGTAATACTTCGGAAAGGCTGAATGCGGATCAGGATCAATACGCAGGCGAAGTTGTAACAATTTTTAACGAGTTCGCCCGCATCATGTCCTGAACCAGGCGGCCATCCGTGGCGACCAAAAAGCGGACCCACAACGGGACCCGCCTGGAGAACGGGAATGTGTCATGGCCGCGAAGCACCAAACACCGAGCATTGGCAAAGCCGTCGCTGACCTGTGGCGGACCGTGACCATCGACCTCTTCGGCACCTATCACCCCGAGCGTCATTATATGCGCGGCCCTGGCCCGAAGTGGCGCGCCAAGCATGCTCGCGCCGCCATCACGGCCGAGCCCGATCTCGGCGGCATGGCCAACGTTTCGATCTGATCGGTTCCGCGGCCTCCAAAACGACCTTTGTTCTTGTCTTGTTCACAGCGCTCGCCTGATCCCGGTAGGCATCGCGCCGCCGCGACCTATATTCTCCCCGTATGGGAACCCAAGGCAGCGCGGCGGCCGTTGAAGCGCCGTCCGACGACTACATCATCCGTCCGAACCCGGCCGACCCGCGGCTGACCGAGAGCGTCACCGGCGTGGACCACACCGGAGCACCGGTCACCACCGCCGTGACGGTCGAACGCGCGCTCACGATCTACCTGAACCGGCAGGAGATCGTCACCGCAATGACGATCGGCGA
>Ga0075366_10000381_pt1 | contig 20569 bp, 21 predicted proteins | sample EndMethybrTD3031_FD_72351 | JGI IMG/M metagenome (GOLD analysis project Ga0075366, IMG submission 72351) | Populus endosphere microbial communities from Tennessee, USA - Endosphere MetaG P. TD hybrid TD303-1 | ecosystem: Host-associated > Plants > Roots > Endosphere | place: USA: Tennessee...
ATGATAAGCTGACGGCCGTTAATCCGCTGGATATGGACAAGGTAATTAACAAGCTTACCAAAATTGCCGATAACGCGGCTGTAATAACCGAAGGCCTGGGCGGTATTGTAAATAAAGTGAACAGCGGGAAGGGAAGTTTAGGCCGATTGTTAAATAGCGATAAGATGGCAAAAAGCCTGGAAAGTACTGTAAGCCAAGCGCGTACAACGATGGCTAATGTGCATAAAACCACCACAACACTTAACGAGGATTTGACTGCAGCCCAGCACAATTTCTTATTGAAAGGCTTCTTTAACAAAAAGAAAAAGGTGGCTAAAGCCAAACAAGACTCTATTAAAAAGGCACAGGAGAACCAGCAGAAACAACAGGATAAGGCAAATAAACCATAATCTCATCTTTTTTAAGCCGACTAATTAGTCGGTTTTGCGCTTAGAGTTAATTTATTGGACAAAACTTATCTAAAAGTTTTAATGTAGCGGCACATCTTATCCATTGTATAAATTGAAATAACTATAGATAAAATGACTGATGCGCTTTTTGTGAAAAATCTAAAAAATAAATTAGCGTATAATCAGGCGATTTCTTGGCTGGACCCCGGGTTAACTGAAGGGATAAAAGGCAATAAGGAGGTGTTTTTTTTGATGGCTTTCGCGAATGTGGTGGAGTAAACACTCTATTGGGGTTTAAACCTATTTTTAAAAATCTTTGTGCCTGTATGGTTAATTTTTAACTTCGGGAATGAAATTAGTGGAACTTACCAACTACCTGGAAAGCCTGGCGCCGCTGGCCTACCAGGAAGATTATGATAACTCGGGCCTTATTGTCGGCCATCCGGATAGGGAGATACAACAAGCGCTGATATCGTTGGATTGTACCGAAGCGGTTGTTGACGAGGCCATTGCCAAACATTGCCAGGTCATCATATCGCACCACCCCATTGTATTTAAAGGACTTAAAAAACTAAATGGGAAAACCTATGTGGAGCGCGTAGTAGAGAAAGCTATTAAAAATAACATTGCCATATATGCCATCCATACCAACCTTGATCATATTAAGGACGGTGTGAACGCCCGCATTTGCGAAACGCTTGGGCTAACAAATTGCCACATTCTTTCACCCAAACACGGGCTGCTGAAAAAACTGGTCACCTTTGTGCCGCATGCCCAGGCCGAACAGGTGCGCAATGCGCTATTTAAAGCCGGAGCGGGCCATATTGGCAACTATGCTGAATGCAGCTTTAATGCCCCCGGGGAAGGCACCTTTAAAGGAAACGAACATACCGACCCTTATGTGGGTACACCCGGCCAACGCCATACTGAACCGGAAACCCGCATTGAAACGGTTTACCCCGCCGGCCTGGAAAGTAAAATACTAATGGCGCTAATACTGGCCCACCCTTATGAAGAAGTAGCCTACGACTTGTACCCCATTACCAACCAGCACCAGGAAGTAGGTGCCGGCATGATTGGAGAAGTGGAACACCCCATAGATGAGAAAGCATTTTTACAGCATGTAAAATGGAAGATGGGCGCCAGTGTTATCAGGCATACGGCGTTTACCGGCAGGCAGGTGAAAAAGGTAGCGGTTTGCGGTGGTGCGGGCGGCTTTTTATTGAAGCATGCCATAGCCGCTGGGGCCGATGTTTTTATTACCGCTGATTACAAATATCACGAGTTTTTTGACGCCGAAGGAAAGCTGGTAATAGCCGATGTGGGACACTTTGAAAGTGAACAATTTACGCAACATTTATTGTGTGAAATAATTCAAAAAAAATTCACTAACTTTGCCGTCCGTTTAACAGAAATAAATACAAACCCCGTCAAATACTATATTTAATGGAACAAACCGTAGAACAGAAGCTTAAAGCTTTATACGAACTACAAACCATCCACTCACAAATCGACAAAATTCGCCAGATCCGTGGCGAACTTCCTATGGAAGTTGCCGACCTGGAAGATGATGTAGCAGGATTGGAAACACGTATTCAGAAAATTAAATTTGAGCTGGATGACCTGGAAGATGAGATCGTAACACGTAAAAACGTGATCAAAGAAGCTCAAGTCAATATTAAAAAATACGAAGCCCAGCTTAACGAGGTTAAAAACAACCGCGAGTACGAAGCCATCTCTAAAGAAATAGAGATACAAGGCTTAGATATACAGGTGAGCGAGAAAAAGATCCGTGAGTTTGGTTTTGAGATCACCACTAAAAACCAGGTTTACGAAAAAGCATTGGCCGATTTGGAAGACCGCAAAAAAGACCTTGAGGTTAAAAAAGACGAATTAGGCACTATTACTTCAGAAACCCAAAAAGAAGAGGAAGACTTAGTAACCCAGGCCGAAAAAGCTAAAGCAAACATTGAAGACCGTTTATTATTTGCTTACGACCGTTTGCGTACCAACGCTAAAAATGGTTTAGCAGTAGTAACCATTCGTCGCGATTCATGCTCTGGCTGTTTTAACCAAATCCCGCCACAGCGCCAGTCTGATATCCGTCAGCGCAAAAAAATTATTGTTTGCGAACATTGCGGCCGTATCCTGGTTGATGAGCAAATGGCCATGGAGGTTGAAGAAGCGTAAGCTTTGTTAATTAACGATCAGGTTCTCTGATTCGATATAAAAAAGAAAAGGCGCTCACCAGCGCCTTTTCTTTTTTAGGTTATTCCGCTATTATGCCGCCCGGCCAATATAACCATACGGGTTCTCTCACAAAAAAACGGCTAAAAACACCAAAGTTTGCGCAAAAAACCAATAGTGTTTTTAATCTCTTACAAAAAGTATTAAAATTAGCTAACTGTTTGAAATGCCTGTTCAAACGTGTTCACGCTTGTTCATCATGTTCATAATACCTAAAAAATGAACACGCAATTAACCGTTAAAACAGGCTGGTTTGCTTACCATTCTTCGGCACAAACAGGGTATGGTCTAAATGGGGCATCTCACGGCCCTGCATAAAGCGGTTACACGCCATGCGGAATAGTTGATGGATAGATTGTGCCACTTCTCCGTCACCGCTCATACGGCGGCCAAAATTGCTGTCATTCAGGCTTCCATCGTGACAGGCCCTTATCATGTTCAGCACCTTTTCGGCCCTGTCGGGGAACGCTTTATGAATCCAGTCGCTGAAGATCTCGGCAATACTGCCATTCAGGCGCACAATGGTAAAGCCGGCCCCTCTTGCGCCCCTATCTGCGGCGGCTTTAATAATTGCCGGTATCTCGTTGCTGTTTAGGCCCGGGATAATTGGCGCAACCATCACCCGCACAGGGATATTGTTTTCTGATAGTTTTTGAATCACATTCAGCCTGCCGGTAGCTGTAACCGTGCGTGGTTCCAGCTTTTGTCGCAATTGCTCGTTAAGCGAGTTAAGCGATACATTAACACTCACCAGGTTTAGTGCCGCTAATTGGGTAATAATATCCAGGTCGCGCAGTATCAGGTTGTTTTTGGTGATAAAGGCCACAGGGTTCCGGTATTGTAAAAAAACCTGCAACATGCGCCGGGTTATTTCCAGTTTGCGTTCAATAGGCTGGTAGCAATCGGTATTGCCGGACAGGAGGATAGTGACCGGCTGATAGTTCTTCTTGTTGAAGTATTCCTCTAACAGTTCGGGCGCGTTACGTTTAACAATGATCTTCCGCTCAAAATCCAGCCCGGCGCTAAAGCCATAATATTCGTGACTGTTGCGGGCATAACAATAAATACAGCCATGCTCGCAACCCTGGTACGGATTGATGGAGTGCATATTGCCCAGGTCGGGGCTTTTGCTTTCGCTGACGATCTTTTTTGGTGTTTCCTCAAAAATTTGAGTACAACTATTTTCCATGAAAGGTTCATCAATGCCTTCTATGTGGTCCTGTACATACTTGCTTTTTAAAAACTTATTATGGGTATTAACCTGTGCCCCCCTGCCCTTAAAAAACTCGGGATTATCCTCGTGTGCCATAAGCACAAATTTGCTAAATATTTTAGCAAACTACAAGCTAATCAGTTTATTTTTTATTGCGTAAAGCACCAGGCCTACACGGCTTTTTATTTGCAGTTTCTCAAAAAGCTGGTCGCGATAACCATCAACTGTGCGCGCACTGATACACATGGCATCGGCAATTTCTTTATAGGTTAATTCGGTAGCGGCTAATTTCAAAAATTCCAGTTCCCGGCTGTTTAATTTAATAAGTTCGGGTTGCTGGTTAAAGCTGTTAATAATATGGCGGGTAACAAACTCGGGGTAGTACACCTCATCCTGCGATACTTTTTGAAGCGCCTGTTCAAACTCGTGCGGTTCGGCGTCTTTAAGTAAATAGCCTTTTACGCCCATCTTCACCATCTCCAGCACCTTTTCGGCATCGCCGAACATAGAAAGGATAATGATATGGATCTCCGGGTAGTTTTTACGCAACCAGCGGGCGGTTTCCATGCCATCCATTACCGGCATATTAATATCCAGCAGTATGATGCGCGGCTTTACTTTTGGGGTAAGTTTGGCTGTCAGTTCCTTGCCGTCTCCTGCTTCAAATAAAATTTCATAGCCTTTAAATTCGCCTATCAGCGATGCTATACCGCTGCGAAAAAGGCGGTGATCATCACACAGTGCTATTTGAATTGGTTCCATCGATATTTAATTGTTTAAAGGGATCAAGTGTTATGTTTATGGTGCAGCCCTGCCCGGGTTCGCTGATAAGTGTAGCCACAGCGCCAATAATATTGGCCCGGCTTTCCATGTTTTTTAACCCAGAGCCGTTTCCTTCGCCGGCTAATTCGGGTGAAAACCCAATACCGTCATCGGTAATGTTCAGCGTAAATAGTTCGGGGGTAAATGATAAATTAATAATAAAATTTAACGCGTGCGCATATTTTAAAGCGTTGTTCAGCGCTTCCTGAAATATACGGAAAAGCACCAGTTCCCGCTGCTCGCCAAGACTACAGGGGTCGCCGTTTACTTCCAGTGCAATTTTTATCAGGCCGCTTTTATTTATGCGCTCCATTTCAATGATCATGGCCCGCACTAAACCAAATTGCTTGATCTGTTGAAAGCTGAGACTTTTTGAAAGATCACGTAAATCGGAGATCACCTGCGCCAGTAAGTCGCGGCTTTCATCTATTTTGCGTTGTTTTTTTTCTTCGGCTAATAAGGATGTGGTCCCTAAATTTAACTTTATAAAAGAAAGCACCTGACCAATATTATCGTGCAGTTCCTGGCTAATGTAACTTAGGGTTTGTTCCTGTACTTCAATTTGGGTGGTCAGTATTTCCTGGCTGAATGCCGACTTTAATTGTTCCTGTTCGGTTAAATGTATGGTACGTTTCCTTTGATAAAAGAACAAAAAACCAATAATAAATATCCCCAGCAACAGGAGCATAATTGTCCCTGCTACGATGATGAGGATATAGTCCTGGTCGGCTTGTAACATACAAAAGAAATAACTAAGCAAGAATATAAAATTATATTGGCTACTCCATTAATTATATCAAAAATGACTCTAAAAAAATGCGGCCTCGCGTAGGCTAAATTAAATGAGGCGAAAGACATAAACCCAACTAAGAAAAAAAACAGGCAGCCGGTATTTACCCAAAAATCAGGTTGTTTTAAAAGCGAACTATCTTTTTCAAAGTGCTGCATAAGTTTATAGAAAAAACGACACACCATGATAGTTAACAGGGCATATTGCAAAACTATAGCTATAGAACATAACCGCATTACGCCTTGTATGAAAAAAATATCTACAAGTGTTACTAAAAGGATGAATAACGCGATTGCGCCAAATATTTTTTTTTCTTTTCGATCGCGATAGGCCGAAATAATGAAGAAACTAAAGAATAAAAACTCGAATAACACCTCAAAATTAACTATCCACAGGTTTGATTTGTTAATAGCAAACAGTTTGTTTAGGTTACCAATTTCATATAATATGATTGTGGTAAGATAAGGCAAAAAAAGCTTGTAACGTAAAAGACTAAATTTACGGTAACAAAACATGCAAACAATTAGGGCGATAGTTTCAACAAACAAAAAAAGATATCTGTACATATACTTATGCAAAAACGCCGGTTATTTGTTCATAACCGGCTTGTGATGAAATAAGATATTAGTAAAGCTTAAACCGCGCAGCCACAGCCGGTATCTGGCGGACAAATTAGACCGTGATTTACACCCTGGCCATCACCATCGGTAGTGCCGTCGCCTTTACCGTCAGCGCCTTGTGTAAGGTGCTCGTCTTCTTTCAGCAGGTCTTTATCTTTTTGGCCATTAATGTTTTTTGTGGGTACCAGTATAACGGTTTGCTGGTTATGGTAGTGGCCGGGTATTTCATGGTCGGGGTGCAGTACACCGGTTTTGTGCACGGCAAAGTATACCCTTAAACCAAATTCATCGTTGTTTTCGGCGGTGCAGCCATGGTCGGCAAACATTTTATCAATAGAAGCTTTAGTAAACCAAACGCTTTTTGAATCGGAATTACGGTCAAGGTCAACTATGTTGCCGTTTTCGTCCTTCTTTTTAATAACATCGTAATAGTTATCAACTAATTTTTTTAACTGGCTTTTTTTAACGCCGCCATTGCCGCGTGATGTTGGGTTTAGATTAGACATTTCTTATATAATTAAGGGTTAATAATGCTATAAAAATAACATTATGTTTCAAATTTTTATACCCCGTTTTTTCACGGTATAAAAAGGGGTAAAACACCCGGTGCCGCAACAATACCATTGCCGATTTTTGTTTTTGGGAAACTATCAGTTATATAACACAAAAAAGCCTAACTCTCTGTTAACCAACTATGCGCCGCCTGTTACAACGACTATTAAAAGAGCCGATCATCAGGCTAACCGATAAGTATTCGTCGCGCCCCGACCCGAAAAAGATCAATAAGGCGCTGGACGACCTATACATCAATATTTCAGAAAACCCAGGTAAGCGGGGATTGGTAATACCATTTGACGCAGATCATCAAAAGTTTATTATCCTATCCGATCAGCATAAAGGTGCGCGCGATGGGGCGGATGACTTTGCATTGGCCGAGAAAAACTACCTGGCCGCGCTTGACCATTACAACAAACAGAACTTCCATTACATAAACCTTGGCGATAGTGAAGAGCTTTGGGAAAACATGTTTTTAACCGTCAAAAAACATAATAAGGCCACCTTTGAATGCGAAAAACTGTTTTTAGCCCGCAACGCTTTCACCAAGGTATTTGGCAACCACGATCTGTATTGGGATAACGACCCCCTGGCGCCTATTGGCTTAATGCAAGTTTACGGGCAAAAAATAAAGATATACGAAGGGGTGATCCTGAAAACAGAGATCAATAACATTCCTTTTTCTATTTATTTAACCCACGGGCACCAGGGCGATATGCAAAGCGATGGCAATTGGTTTAGCAAATGGTTTGTATCAACCATATGGGGGCCGTTACAGGCTTACCTGCGCATTAACCCCAATACGCCTGCCAATAACGACCAACTGAAAACATTGCACAACCGATTAATGTATGAGTGGAGTGAAAAACGGAAAGACTTGTTGCTGATAACCGGGCATACACACCAGCCGGTGTTCAGATCATTAACCCACCTGGAAACACTGTATGCCGCATTAGACAAAGCTAAAGCCAGTAATGATGTTGCCCGGATAAATGATTTGCAACACCAGATAACCGAGCGCCATTTAAAAGGCGACCAGGTACTGGAGTTTAAAGACCACGGCTACAAGCCCTGCTATTTTAACAGCGGCTGTTGTTGTTTTGATGACGGTGATATTACCGGCATTGAGATAGAGGATGGCAAAGTAAGGCTTATAAAATGGAAATATGACGTACATAAAAAAGCCGGTCGTATTGTTTTAGACGAATGCGGGTTAGATGAACTAGTGTAGGATCATTTACGTAAAAGCATGTCATTTCGAACCGAAGGGAGAACTATCTCTTAACCGAAGGAAAAAAATCTTCTACGCGCGATATATCTTGAGGTAGAAGATTTCTCCTCACTCATACGCGCAACCCAGCCCCGGTTCGTTCGAAAGGACATTGGTTATATATAGTTATGCATACACCATTTGTTCCAAATATAAAAACCCGTATTTTTGTGCAATGAAATTACCTATCATAGCATACGGAGACCCGGTATTACGCAAAAAAGCGACTAATATTTCCCCCGAGGAAAACCCGCATATTAAGCAATTTGCCGAGGATATGTTCGAAACAATGTATGCCGCCAAGGGTGTTGGATTAGCCGCACCGCAGGTTGGCCACTCTACCCGTTTATTTGTGATAGATTGTTCGCCTTTTGCTGATGAAGAACCGGAACTGAAGGATATGAAAAAGGTATTTATTAATGCCTGTATTGAAGAAGAGACCGGCGAAGAGTGGGCTTTTAATGAAGGCTGCCTGAGCATTCCCGATATCCGCGAAGACGTATACCGTAAGCCGGTTATACGTATATCTTATTACGACGAGAACTGGAAACACCACGATGAAACCTTTAAAGGCTTAGCCGCCCGTGTTATCCAGCACGAATACGACCACATTGAAGGTAAATTATTTACCGATAAACTTAGTCCGTTGCGTAAGCGGCTGATAGAGAAAAAGCTGAACGAAATATCGCGCGGTATTGTAGATGTGGATTATAAAATGAAATTTCCGGCGGCTAAGAAAGGGCGGTAAGAAAGTCTGAAGGCTTAAGATATAAATCTTAAGTCGAAAATGATTTTGATGCTCTTAAATCTGATCTAAGGGTTCGATTGTGGCCCCGTCCATTCCGCAAAGACAATCTTCAAAATTGTAGGAAGCCCTTAATTTTCATAATTAAGGGCTTTTGGTTTTTAGGAATATTTCAAAATCACCCAAATTATCACTATTTATGACCCTGTTCAGTCAGTCACCTGTTTAAGCAGAAATGACTCACTGATGATCTCATACTAACTGGCAGCGGTATGCTCATCCAATGAACATCTTGATTTCCGAAGTCTGCATTCGAAATTTGCTAAACCCTTTAACTATTTCGTTATGATCGAAAAAAGTTTCAGATTGCTGTTTTATCTAAAAACAATCAAAAAACCAGAGGCACCCGAACCTTCGGACCGCCTATTTAAAGATTACCGTAGACAGTAATTTTTTGAACTCTCGACAAAGAGGATCAAGGGATATCCGTTAATCTGGCACGCAATTATCCAGCGTTGAAAATATTGTGCCGTCCTTGTATCTTAACAAGCAAGAGTAACACTCAAAAAAACAAAGGCCCGTGGCTGCTTCCAAATGGGAATTTATTAACCCTGCCATGTGAATGGTCGTGGTGTGTATGGTCGCGGTACATTTTTTGGTTAACTGGCTGCTGAGGGGGCAGTAATGTTGACTTAACAGTTTCAGTCTTATCAGGCTGATCAACTATAATAATTTTTTTCTTCATAACGACTTATTATTTTAGTTCCTGAAATTGATATACTAAGTTAAATACAAACCAATTCATTTCCAAGTGCTTTCAAAGAAAACAAATGTCTTGATGCCAATTTAAAACACCTATCTATATGGTGTCCACCCTTAACAGTAATGGTACTGCTTTTGCTAAACCAAGTAACTGCTGTCAGGGTGAGCCCACCCGGCATAGCCCGGGGCTTTTTGTTTATCATATGCTAACTATAATGTATTTACCTTGTTAACGTTTATATTTATGTATATGAAACGTTTAATTCCGGTTATTGTAATGCTGTTTAGCAGCATCGTCGCTTTTGCTCAGCCCGCTTTTAAAGGTGGCGAACCTGCACTTGACGCGTTTTTAAAAAACCATATTGTTTACCCTGAATTTTCGGTAAAGAACTGCATTGGCGGCACCATACAAGTAAGTTTCAGGGTTGATAAAAACGGGAATGTAGACCAGGTAAAAGCTGTGCGGGGTTTAGGTATTGATTTGGATGATGAAGCCGTCCGCGTTGTGAAAATGACCCGCGGTAAATGGATATTGCGACCGGGGGTTGAAGCCGCTAATTTAACCATTCCCATCCGTTTTGCACCTGATATGTCGCGCTGCGCGGGTGTTACCCAAATGAACCGCGGACAAGCCATTGTTGCCTACCGCAACCGGCAGGAACTGGAAAACGCGGTGACCAACTATTACGAGAACAAATATGCGGGGAAAGCTGACACCAGTAAAGAAAGCTATATCATCGCCCTTAAAAAACAACTGGGTTTTGATGATGAACTGATTGACGATGTTTTACAGCAAGCCGCTGATAAACTTAAGCAAGGTGATCATGATGGCGCTTGCACCGACTGGAAATTTGTCCGCAACATTGGCAGCAATCGTGCAGATAAGTTTATTGCGCAGTATTGTAAGTAACATACTCCCAAACATGTCATTTCGAACGGAGAGAGAAATCTTCTACATGAAGACTATCTTTACGTAAAAGATTTCTCCTCGTACCTCGTTCAAAATGACATTTGCGAACCCTATCTTTACCCGCACAATGAACCCGCAAACCCACCCTGTTTATTTTAAGTGGCTTTATATATTAATTGGCATAGCCGTGCTGGTTAATTTTAGTGGGTTGTTTATCACCATTATTGGCCCCGATGGGACCTTTTACGCAGGTATTGCCAAAACCATGGTGCTGCGGCACGATTATGTTAACCTTTACGCACAGGGCAAAGAATTTTTAGATAAGCCCCATTTCCCGTTTTGGATTACCGCCTTATTCTTCGAGGTGTTTGGCTTTCAAACCTGGGCCTATAAACTACCCGGCATTCTATTTTTAATGATGGGGACGGTGTATACTTATCGCTTTGCTAAAAGCTTGTACAACCAGGAAATGGCCTTGTGGTCGGTACTGATATTGCTGACCGCTGAACATATCATTATCTCTAATAACGATGTGCGTGCAGAGCCGTATTTAACCGGGTTGATTATCGCATCCATTTATCATTTATACCGCGCTTATACCCGCAATAATTACTGGCAATTGTTGTGGGGCTGCGTTTTTGCGGCGCTCTCTATCATGACTAAGGGCATGTTTGCCATAATTCCCATTGGTGGCGCTATTGCCGGGCATTTAATCATCACCAAACAGTGGCAGCAACTATTTCACTGGCGCTGGCTGCTGGCTATTGTGCTTACGGTATTATTTATACTGCCCGAGATCTATTGCCTGTACCAACAGTTTGACCTGCATCCCGAGAAGCTGGTGTTCGACAAGCATAATGTATCCGGCGTAAAGTTCTTTTTTTGGGATAGCCAGTTTGGGCGCTTTTTTAATACCGGCCCCATAAAAGGCAGCGGCGACCCCTTCTTTTTTGTGCATACGCTGGCCTGGGCTTTTTTGCCGTGGTCGCTGTTGTTGTTCGCGGCTATTTATCAATCTTTCAGGAAACAAAGCAAAGCGGTTAACAATAGCCAATGGTATTGCCTTTGCGGGTCATTGCTGACATTCCTGGTATTCTCGGCATCCAAATTCCAGTTGCCCTATTATTTGAATATTGTTTTCCCACTTTTTGCTATACAATTGGCTGCTTATTTATTAGGGATACAATCCGGCAAGAGCAAATACTGGGTACAAAGGGTTCAATCGGTAATTATAGTTTTGCTTCTGGCCGTAATTGTGGCCCTGCAATACTTTTTTAAACCTCAGTCGCTGGCATTGCCGGTAGTGGTTATTATTCTGGCATTGCTTATCCTGCTAATGTCTATACCCAAGCACATTGGCGCTACAAATATCCGCAAAACCTTTATCCGCACGGTTATTACGGCATTTGTGGTTAACCTGTACCTTAACCTGGCGTTTTATCCATCGTTATTAAAATACCAGGCAGGGAGCGAAGCCGCTTTCGATATAAACCGCCTTAATATCCAAAACTACCCCGTAGCCCAAACCGGCGATGCCTACAACTTCCCGCTCGATTTTTATATCCGCGGCAAAATACAAACGATCGATCCATATGGTCGTGGCCCACTCCCTCTAAAGCCCTTTTACCTGTTCGGGAATAAGCAGTTTGTTGATGGCCTGACTAAAAAGGGCTGGCATACCGAACCTGTAGAGCAGTATGATAACTATTGGATATCTATGCTAAAACCACAGTTTTTGCATAGTGAAACCCGCTGGCAGGTGTTGGATACTGCGGTTGTGGTGTTGGTGAAGTAACCCATTTGTCATTGCGAGCGTAGGGTGGCAACCGCATACCCAAAGAGCAGTCTGCATAGTCCGCGATTGCCACGTCGCTCCGCTCCTCGCAATGACAAATTTTTAAATGAGGCTTATTTCTAATGTACCCTCATTCCCTTCTATTTCCAAAGGCACAGCCTCTAACCCCGGCACAAAATTGAATATGCGGCCATTTGTTGTGGGTAATCGTATTAAGGGTTTATCACATCTGATATTCACTAAGGCCCCTTCGCGTTTAAGGGTAAGTGTTTTGTTATTGATAAAGTTCAATTTCTCGGTGCTTTTCGCGATGACCGGGATAATGATCTTTACCTGTTCGCCGCCATTGTGTTTAAAGTGGATAGACACTTTATTGGTGGTAAACACATAATTCATTTCGCAACTTATTTTACCGGTTTTTGGATCTTTTTGGTCTTTATTAACCAATTTTGATAGTGTTTTAATTATAATTTGATCTCCCTGGTTATCGGTAGAAATAATCACTTCATGATCACTGATATTCATGTACAGATCCGGCCCGTCCCTTAGTTCAATACGTGGTGTCAAAGGCATGGCATGCGGGTCAGTTTCAACCTGCTGGTTCCCGGCTTCCACCATCTGGTACTCGTTCATGCTGGCACATAGTATTGGGCCTGTTCTTTTGTGCCATAACATAGTCAATGCCCCGCCGCTGGCATGGCCGTTGGGCGTGTGCTTGTAATCCCGGTCATAGCCGGTTATGGTTGCCCTGAAATCGCCTTTTGCTATTAGCCAGGTTTGAATATCGCTAAAGGCGCGTACGCCGTAAGCCTTTTCGCGTGGCAGGCTAACATTAGTTAGGTTTATTTTTTGCCGCGGATGTTCCAGCACGGTTACCAGTGCTTTAATATGCGTAAAAGTATGGTGCACACAAACCGGTACTCCATGTGCGGCAAAATGCAGGCCACCCTGCAACAGGCCATTTACCGTACTGCGCTGCATGAGTTGAGTATTTAGCAAAGCGGCTTTATAAAAACGCGGGTCGCGGTTGGCCAGCAAGGCGTAGGCGGGTTGGCAGCCATCGCTGGTGCGGCTGCCCCAGTAGGTCCACTTGTAGTTGCGCGTACCCCAGCTGTTATCCCAGGCGCCATCGGGCAGCATCAGTTCCATGTGGGTTTGCAGCGCGCGGGTAACGGGCTGCAATATTTCTTCATCGTTATTGAGCAAGCCGTATAGCGCCAATGCAGGGAGCGATTCCTCTACATTATAACCCAGATCAACCGAGAAGCAGCCTTTTTTACTGGCTTCGTAATAGGGGTCGCCTTCGCCTTTTAAAAAGGCATCCTTAGGCGTAATGAAAGCCAGGGCCTGGTGCGCCAGTTCGCGGCCTTTGGCTTTGTATTTTGGTTCATCCAAAACATCGCCCAATAGCGATAAAGCATATGCGCCCGATATAGGATAATTAATATTCCCGTAATTGATATTGAACGTGTCGTAAATATAACCGCCTGCTTTTTTTAACCTTGCTGATAACTCAGTTTTAAAGGCAGGGTCCATTATATCACTGTGATGCTTCAATGTTTCCGCTAATGCTATCGCCATAAACACGGTGGTCCCCTTCCAAGATCCTTTTACCGGCTCGTTCAACCACGAGCCATCTGGCTGACTAACCCGGCGTTCTATCCAGCGGTAAAGGAGCATAGCGGCGTCCAGGTAGCGGTTATCTTTAGTTTTGGCAGCCATGTAAAAGAACGGATATATCGTATCGCCTACACGCCCATGTACCGCTTTATCGGCGGGACACCAAATGCCACCATACTCATCAGCCCGTTGCTTATCGATAATTTGCATAGCCAGTAAGGTAGTTGCCCATTGGTGTGCCAGTTGTTCACATAATGTATACAGGTTTGGCGTTGTGTCAAGTGCAAACGCATCGGCCAAATGGAAAGTACCGGCCAACCCGGCACCGGCAATAGCGGATGTTTTTATAAACTGGCGGCGGGTAATATCAAAGCTCATGCAAAACAGGTAATTGGTAATAGTAAAGTTAATGGCACATACTATTAAACAATAGGTATGGCTTAGCTATTTACTCTGTTTATTATTCCGGTTTATGGTTGATAGTTAATTTGATAAAAAATTTTCATCAAATTTTCATTTCGATTAAACCATTGTTAAGACAATCAGTCTATTCATAAAATTGCGCATACTCCCAAAAATCAACAAGAATTTTGCAGGATTGGTATTTTATAGTTTTAGTTTATTTTCCTGCAAAAAATGAAGCCCCCAATGTATTTGGGGGCTTTTGCACTTAAAATCATCGATCGCCATGCGGTGGCCGTGTACTGCCTGAGTTTTGAATCAGTATCTTACTAAGGTTATACATCATCCCATGATGCAATTGTGTGCCTTTGATCAGCCCTTTGTTAAACAGCGTTGTTAAAATTCCGGTGGCTTGTGCTGTTGCTTCTGTTTTATCTAATCCGCTATCTAATTCCAGCAATTTATCCGCTACATCGCCGGCAGTACCGGCACCAATTTCGGCCAGGGCGAATACGGTTTTGTCCTTCCAGCTATCGGTAGTATGGTAAGCCGATGGGATGTGTAGCGGTTTAAACTCTTCATTAAAAGCGTCGTCGGTAATCATAGGTTGTGTTTAATGTTGGTTTGGCATCACCCATATAACCCCGACAAATAAGTTTTGTTTATTACAGGGTTGTTAGGGTCTAATAACTTAAAACTTCAATTGGTTTATCCAGCTAACTACTTTTTCCAGCGCTGCCGGGTTAACCGTTTCCATGATCTGTTCGTACTCAAGGACGCCACCCGTGGCCGCTTTTTGGAATAGGTGGTTCAGTCCGTCTAAGGGCACAATTTCATAATGTTTATTCCCGGCTTTGATTAGGTTTGCTTTTACCGCCGCTAAATTTGTTTCACTGTCTACTTGTTTATCCATAGTACCATTAAGCGCCAGTACCGGGCATTTAACTTTGGTTAAATAAGAAGCCGGATCGATACCCATGAAATAACGGAACCAAGGCGAAACTAACGTCGCGGATGATTCAATCAGGTTCTTTTTCTCGGCATCGCTTAACCGCTTATCCTGGCTTATCAGGTTATCTATCGTTTGTTTTAATTGCGCAGTAGGTAAGCCTGGATTTTTATTTAAAGCCGTGTATAAATTTCTGCTGACTTCACTTATACGGGTTACGGTGGTATCGGGTACCCCGCTCAATCGCATTTGGTCGGTCGATTGTTTGGTCATCAATTGTACAATAGGTATGCCCGGCCCTGCAAGCATCACCACAAATTTAACTGAAGGGTTACGGCTGGCTACCAATGGCGCTATCATTCCGCCTTCGCTATGGCCCATTAAGCCAATGGCAAGACCTTTCAGATCGGCCCTTGACTTGATAAAATTCACTGCCCCTTCCGCATCGTCGGCGAAATCGGCAGTCGTGGCTGTCGAGAAAACACCGGTCGATTTTGCAACGCCGCGGTCGTCATACCGCAATACGGCAATACCTTGCCGGGTAAGTTGGTCGCTCCATACTAAAAAAGGCCGGTGGTTAAATAGTTCCTCGTTCCTGTTCTGCGGCCCGGAACCGCTGATGAGCACTACAATTTTAGAAGCTTTCCCGTTTGATGGCATGGTTAACGTGCCTGCCAAGCGGTTTCCCGCTTTGGTGTTTTCAAACACCACATCTTCCTGTTTGTAAGGAAAATCCTTAGGGTCTTGCGGGCGTGGTGCAGGGGCTTCGGCGATTGTCGCTACATTGTCCCTTGTTAGGTTAAGTGGTATAGCCCCGCCCTGGGTAAAAGTACCGTTAATACTTTTTTTATCTACCTGATAAATACCGCTGTATTTGATGCCAAATTTTGCCGCTTCAATTTCAACAACATCGCCGGTAACGGTAGTTTTATCGGTCGGCAAACCTTTAGCCCCCTGGTCGGGACTATCCAGGGTAGTGGTATAGGTATCCCCGCTTTTGCTGATATGGAAAACAAGGTGCAGGCTGCTTCCTCCGGCTTTGATCAGGCCATACCAATCGCCGGTAATATTTTGCGCAAAAGCGCCAGCGAAAACTAATATAAAACTTAAGGTTGCGGTTGTTTTTTTCATCGTGTTAGATTGATAGTCAAGGTACGTTTTTTCGGCAAGGTATTACCAAACTTTATACCGCTTTCGATAATAGCCCATGGTTAAAATGATCATGCGGTTGTAGGTGCGCAAGCCGTGCGGCTGGTTGTTAGCCTTTAAAAACTTATCAAAAAATATCCCGCTGACCACTTCGGCTCCGCCTTGATACTTGGTCCAGTAGGCGCTGTCCGTTTTAAAATCCCGGAAAACCAGCGGCGAGATTCTTGCCCGTAACGCATGGTGCGCTGTAGTATCGCGCCGGCGCAGGTATCGCATAAACTCGGCTATACCGGCGTAGTAGGATGAGTAGCGCAACAGGCGGTCATTAGCGTTGGTTCCGGCCACATACCCGGCAAAGTTAGCCTCGTCCTCACGCGCCCAACCTGTTTGGTGCCCCATTTCATGGCAGGCCACAAAGGGTTTATCCATCACCGGCATCAGGTAGTTTAGCTGCGCCTCGCCGGTAAAAGGGTTGTAATAGCCCGACGTACCCATATAATTCAGTAAATGACTAAACATGGATGGTTTAACCCCATCGCCGATAGGTTTAAACTTGGCAGATGTGCCGCCGAGCGTATTAACAGCATCGAGCGCGTGGTTATAGATCTGGCTGTTGGTTTGGTGCAGGTCGGCGGTATCCAAACAGGCCCGCAAGGAATTAGCGCTGTCAATAATCAGTTGGGTTACTTTTGCTACCTCTTTAATGGTATAGGTGGTATCGTTATAACCCAATAACTGCGCGGCGGGCGGGCGGTAGTAGTTCAATCCCCAAAAGCAATAAAACCATAGCCAGGCAACTTCCAAACAAATTAAAAAGCGCACCGCCAGCTTGCCTGCTTGTTTTGGTTGCTTGATGAAAATAAAACGCACCAATCTTACCAGGCCAAATAGAAAAAGCAGGATTACAAAAATATAAACTACATCGCCAACACTAAACGGAAGCAGGTTGAACACTGGCCGAATAATATGGCAAACCGCCTGGTAAAAACCACCATAATAATACCGCTCAACCAGTGCCGGGCTTTGCCTGAAACACACCAGAATAATGATGAGCAGTAACAGGCTAAGTGCCGTAATTACCTGTTTTCTTAAGGTTGAGGGCTGGGAGTTCATGCTGAAGTAAAGATAATAGGTTTTTAGATGCGGCCCTATGATAGTTTATTGCTATTATAAAGTGATAATAACAAAAGACGGGCAGCAGCCTAAGCCACTACCCGTCCATCAACAATCACCTTAAAAAAACGCTTATCAAAACTCTTTAGTTCCCGGGCTGGTCGTCCGGGGTACCGGCAACACGGTATATTTTGTGGTTGCCGTCATGATCTTCTATATAATAAACACCATCAGGAGATACGTGATATTTCTGACCGTCAATTTTAACTGTTGTACAGTTTGGCGGCAGGGTATCAAAGGTATCACCCATGCGTATTGGTCCGCCATCATCAGCTACCGGCTGGTTTGGCTGATTTTGTGGCTGCGGCTGGTTGTAATAACCATTATCCTGTTGTGGTTGCGGCGCGGCACCTGCAGTTGTGGTCAACTCGCCGTCTTTACCGGCTATCTGGTAGCCGGTGCTGCCGTCATCTTTAGTTACGGCCTGGTAGTATACACCATTTAGCTCGTAATATTGTTCGCCATCAATCATTAATGATTTTGCGCCGGCGGGCAATTGATTAAGTATAGCGCCAACAGGTGGCTCAACTACAGTGTAGTTATCATTATCGTATTGGTAGTAATAGCCGCCACTGTAAAAGTATTGGTAATCGCCCCAATAAAATGGATAATATCCGTATGGCAATACACTTAAACGGAAACCTAAACGTGGCGCGTAATAGCGGCTATAAAATGCATACCGACCATAAAACGGATTATATGAATAATACCTGCCGTGATTATAGCTGCCACGGAAACTACCGCCGCGATAATTATAACCTAAGCGTGAACTGCCCCCATAACTGTAACCACGTGGAGAATAAGCTGTACGGCCGCCACCACTATATGAATATGAACGTGGTGCAACGCTATACCTGCTGCTGCCACCAATGCTTGGTGTTCTGTTACCCACATCAGCCCTGATGTTGCCACGGAACGATTGCGCCCTTGGCACTGTACTTATCCGTGGTGAAGAATAGCTGGTTTGCGGCCTTGAATAATTACCACCACGACTGTATGAACTGCCGCCATTGGAACCGCCGCGGCTATATGAACCGCCGCCACTGAAACCGCCACCGCGACTGTATGAACCACTGCCCGGACTATTGTGGAAACTGCCACCTCCCGAGAAGTTACCACCACCACGGCTAAATGAGCCACCACCGTGGGAACCGCCGCCCGAAAAGCTACCGCCACCACCGTGAGATCCACCACCTCCGCCACCTCTGTGCTGTGCACTTGCGGAAAACGCTACCAGCAAACCAAACAGTCCGCTAAGGGCAGCACTTACAAAATATTTATATTTACTTTTCATGATTTTGTTATAATCGCTTTAGTTTTTAGTAATAGACCTGCATTTATATAAACGGTTTAACATGTAGTTAATTATTGCTACGAAACAGACAATTGACTGACAGATATCTATAATTAACTAATTCAAAGTTAAATTCCAAGATGAATTTAAAATGATAAAACAGGCAGGATGCATTTTTTTACCACACAGCATTTAAATAGCACCGTTCATCTCTTTTTATAACGATATTCAACCTTGCATATACACATTTGTAGCATGAAAGAAGGTGTGTTTAAAAACAATAAACAATCATATCTAAAAACCAACATTAGATATATTTTAATAGGCATTACCGTTGGATTGGTAATTGTGGCTTTTAAATCGGCAGCAGATGGCGTAATATTGCCAATGTCAAGCGCGCTGGTAAATATCATGTTCAGCGTGGTAATTACTTTAAGCATAGCCAATAGCTTTTTTTGGTTCGAATATTTATTGATCAGGGAAAAATGCCAGGGTTGGCTACTTGTACTTGTTTATTATAGCTGCAATGCCTTGGGGATGCTTATCGGCATTGAAATATCTTACGCGCTTGTTTCGGTGATCTTTAATGTTCCTTTTCAATTTTTGCACCACTACCAGGAATATCGGTTCTGCGCCGTTATTGTGTTGGTGGTAGGCACTATTATTTACTTTTATCATGCGCAGAAAGGCAGGATGGAAACCAAACTGAAAGAAAAGGAGCTGGCCATGGCTAAGCTGACACATCTGAAAACCCAGGCCGAGCTGCAAACCCTGCAATCAAAAATAAACCCACATTTTTTGTACAACTCGCTAAACTCTATTGCCAGCCTGATACACGAAGACGCGGACAAAGCCGAGGATATGACGCTGAAACTATCTAAACTATTCCGGTACAGTATTAATTCGCAACAGGAAAATATGGCCAGCGTAAAGGAAGAAATAGATATCGTAAACACTTACCTGGACATTGAGAAAGTGCGTTTTGGCGACCGGATAAAATTTGTGATACAGGTTAGTCCAAACGTAGCGGAACTGCAAATACCCCGCTTTTTAATACAGCCATTGGTTGAAAATGCGCTGAAACACGGCTTGAATAACAAAGCCGATAACGGTTTACTACAGGTTACGATTGATAAAGCCGGCGAAAACATGGTAATAGGTATTGCCGATAACGGTGTACCCTTTCCCGATGATATAAACATGGGTTATGGCCTGCAAAGTACTTATGATAAACTGGGCCTGTTATATGGCGATGATTACAGTATCCAGCTAGCAAACGTTCCGCATAAACATATTAAGATAACAATACCGGCATAGCTATGAGCAAAGTTTGGAAAACCCTGATCATTGATGACGAACAACTGGCCCGCCAGCGCCTTAAACGCTTGCTGAAGCCATACAACGAACTGGAGATTATTGGCGAAGCCGTGAATGGAGCCGATGGCCTTGAACAGATCAAAGCCCTGCGCCCCGACCTGATTTTTCTGGATATTGAAATGCCGGTGTTAAATGGCTTTGAAATGCTGGCAAAACTCGACCGTCAACCTAAAGTGGTGTTCACTACCGCATACGACCAATACGCCATTAAGGCTTTTGAAGAGGATTCGATAGATTACCTGCTTAAGCCCGTGGAAGCCGAACGTCTGGAGAAAACCATTAAGCGGTTAAACCAAACACAATCGCAAATTTCAGAGCCTTTACCATTGGAAGCTTTAATGAAACAATTGCTGGTAAAGAAAGACATTAAAACCCTTACCGTAAAAATTGGCGACCGGATATTGCTCATCAAACTGATTGATATTTTATTTATAGATGCCGAAGATAAATATGTTTTTCTGCATACCGCCGACGGCAAAAAGCACCT
>Ga0075366_10000382_pt1 | contig 20515 bp, 19 predicted proteins | sample EndMethybrTD3031_FD_72351 | JGI IMG/M metagenome (GOLD analysis project Ga0075366, IMG submission 72351) | Populus endosphere microbial communities from Tennessee, USA - Endosphere MetaG P. TD hybrid TD303-1 | ecosystem: Host-associated > Plants > Roots > Endosphere | place: USA: Tennessee...
GGGGTGTGTCGCTGCTTGGCATTGCTGCTTGGTTGCAGCACGGACGGTTCGTCATCGCTATTTTTATTATGGGTGAGCGGAGAGTGAATTTTGTACTCAACCGACTGAGATTCAATACCGTTCTTGTGTAGCGTTGTAGCAATGAGTTCATGATATTTGCGCTCAAGCTGCTGCTTGATGAACACATTTGGCACACCAATAACAATAGTGCTGTCATCGATTCGCAAGAGGGCAGTGTTTTTAAACCACGTCACAAAATTACCGCGGGATACCGATAACTCAATTTCTCCCAATACTGCTTGCCACAAGGTGTCTTGTTGCATACCCTCTTACCGCTCCTCACAAATGCTTGCTGATGAGCCATACTATAGCCCAGGCTTAACGACTTTTCCACACGTTTGTGGAAACAACGACAATCGCGATCAGAGGTCATCAGAGGGCAATAAGTTATGCACATTTTATGTCTCCATCTGTAAAACTGTGGAAAAGGCTTGGCTAAAAGTGGAAAACTTGTTAATATAAGGGGGTAAATATTGTTATTTTCACTAAATAGCAATCAATATTTGTCATTAATCGCAAAAAGGGGTAATAGGCGAGGTATCTTGTCTGTTGCGCCCTAATGCTGTAAAGTGAAAGCACTATGCCAAAACGAACTTATCAACCAAAGAAGCGCCACCGTTCACGCGTTCATGGCTTTATGAAGCGAATGGCCTCTAAGGCTGGTCGCGCTGTATTACAGCGCCGCCGCAACAAGGGCCGCGTACGTCTGTCGCACTGAGATTCGTTACTTGCTATATAGTAATGTAACTTTAACGGGGGCTGCCAAAAGCAATGATTAATCGAAAACACCGATTTCATGGCCGGGGCAGCCTCCGTTTTGTATATCAGCGCGGCAAGGTAATCCGAAGTGCCTTCGGCTCACTTAAATATATCGAAAACCCACGTCGCAAAGATTATCGTGTGGCCATTGTGGTGAGCCGCAAGGTGAGCCGTTCGGCAGTTGTGCGTAATAGGATTCGCCGCCGTCTCTATGAATGTGTACGTCTTTACGAGGCACATATTACACACCAACTCGATATGGTATATGTAGCATACAGTGATCAGCTGGCTACTATGCCTGCCGAAGAGATGCGTGAACGTGTTTGGGATAAGTTACAGGAGGCGGGTGCTATAGAAAAAACTGCCAAGCGACCACTTATCCATGCTATAGTAGACCCTAAGGAGTCATAAATTTCAGATGTTTGATACATTTATTGTCCAGCCGATTTTTAACCTGCTAGTGTTTATTTATGCACTTTTGCCAGGTCATAACTTTGGTTTAGCACTTATTATCTTTACGGTTATCGTTCGTTTGCTGCTGTGGCCAATGGTCAAAAAGCAGCTGCACCAAGCTAAAGTAATGCGCCGCATTCAGCCAGAGTTAAAGCGTATTAAAAAAGCAGCCAATGGCGACAAGCAAAAAGAATCAATGATGATGATGGCCATGTACAAAGAGCAGGGCGTTAATCCTTTTGGTTCTATCGGATTGTTGTTGCTGCAATTACCAATTCTGATTGGTCTATATAGCGGTTTGCACCGTCTCATTGAAGAGCCTAAAGAAATTGTCAACTTCTCATATCCGTTTATCCAGGACATGAGCTGGATTAATCATCTTTCCCATAACATCCATGCTTTTGATGCAACTTTATTTGGTGTCGTTGACCTTACGCGCGCTGCAGTCGGTCCGGCTGGTTTATACTGGCCTGCATTGCTAATTGTTATTGGTAGTGCAGTTATCCAGTACTTTACAAGCAAGCAGCTAATGCCAAGCGATAAGGATGCCCGTAAGTTGCGCGACATCCTAAAATCAGCCGGCGAAGGTAAGCAGGCCGATCAATCAGAGGTTAACGCAGCGGTTAGCCGTAGTACTCGCTTCTTATTGCCAGCAATGATCTTTATCTTTACGATCAATATTGCTTCGGGTCTGGGCCTTTATTGGCTGGTTGGTGGCTTGGTGGCGTATATCCAGCAGACCATTGTATTCCGCAAAGACGAAACTGAGATTGAACAAAGTACACAAGCCAAAAGCTCCAAGAAGATCAATGGCAAAGAAGTAATCGAAGGCGAAATTATCGCCGAAACTTCAAATACTAAAAAGAGTTCCGCTAAGAAAGGTAGTGTGCGTAAGAACAAACGGAGGAAGAAATAAGTGGAAGAATCTATCCAGTTCGCTAAAAAGTATCTAGAAGATTTATTGTCATTTTTTGGGCTCAATACCTCAGTTTATGCAACGAGCGAAGATGGGGTTATCGAGCTTGAAGTGCCTACAACTCACCTTAATGGATTTTTGATTGGTCAACATGGCGAGACCATGCGCGCCTTGCAGTTTCTGGTTAGCAGTGCTCTAAAGAACCAGGGATACGAGTATGTACGAGTTAATGTAGATGTAGCTGAATATAAAAAGCATCGCGCCGAACGCTTGATTGCACGGGCTAGTGCATGGGTGGAGTCGGTTAGAAGTAGTGGTGAGGCTATGGAGCTTAAGCCAATGAGTGCTGTTGATCGACGTGTAATCCATAAGCTCGCTCAAGATTCGGGACTTATTAGTGAGTCGGTTGGTGAGGGCCGTGATCGCCGTATTGTACTTAAACCAGCCACAGCTGCTGAATAGCCAGCGCTACGCCTGTAAAGCAAGAATCTCATTTATCACGCGCACTTGTTTGAGCATGATAAATGAGATTCTTGCTATTTGACGATACCCGTTTCTTGCGGCTAGGCTACTCACTATTTGCGGGAGAAGGCTATTGCTGGACAACATGAATGTATGCCACGCGCAGTTCCATAGCAAAGCTACGGCTGTTTGAGCATGGCATACATTCATGTTGCCACTGAGTACTGCTTTATTGTCTGGCGGTTAGTCTTTGGTGGTGTCGCCAAGGACATCTTTGTAGACAATGAGTGTTTGGTCGGCCATATGACGCCAAGAGAATTTCTTAAGGCGCTCGTGGCCTCTTTTTATAAGATCTTTGCGCAGATTCTCATCGTTGATAACTTCAGAAACAGCACGTGCAATATCTTTAGGATTATTGCCCTTGCAGTAGTGCGCAGCATTGCCATAAACTTCGGGCATAACACTGGAGTCGCTGGATACAACAGGGGCGCCATGTGACATTGCCTCCAAGGGGGGCAGGCCAAAACCCTCACTAAGCGAAGCAAATACATAGGCTCGACAATGTAGGTATAGCCACTTTAAGCCTTCATCGGCGATAAAACCAGTGAAGATAATATTTTCATACGATGGCTGTGTCTTAGCCCATTCAATAAGTTCGAAATAATGCTTTTCATGCTTTCCAACGATAACCAATCGTAGTTCAGGATCTTGTTTATGCAAGATATTAAATGCCTTAATAAGTGTGGGGAGATTTTTATGAGGAAAAGCGGTTCCAACATACATAATAAAGCGGTCATTTGGATGTACGCTGTCAGGGCGCTGCGCAGGAACACTCAAAGGGGGTTCGCTCGATTCGAGGGTGACCACCAGCTTATTGGCAACAAAGGGCTGCATTTGGGCAAATTCTTTAGCAACCGTATTAGTGGGAATAATAACTTTGTTAGATTTACGGTGGCTCCACCAAACCAAAAAGGAATATAAGCCAATTTTGAGTTTATAAAGAAGCATGGGTGTTGAGCCACGACGCACAAAACGGTACATAGTGGTGTCGTGCGAAGTGGTGACGATTTTACCAAAATATAACAGGGGCTGTTGTGTCATTGTAAAGTGTACGAGATCTGGCTTTAGGCCATAAATTTGTGCGGTAAATTTGAGCTCGGTAAGAGGATTGACCGAAAATTGTGGGTAAGGGCAAGAAACCGTACTAAAATTTTTGGCAGTGGGTTTCCAGGGATCGTCAGGTTGTAGTAGGATGGTGTAGCGGTGATAAGAGTCGAGTGCTTGAAGGTGCTCGATAAGTCGGTCGACATAACGACCGGTACTTGTGCGGCGAATGCGCCCATCTATTACGATATGGTGGCGTCGTCTATTCATAGGTTGCTATAATTGTACTCATAAAATGCAAATAACAAAACGATTTCCTTACTATATCTGCTTGGCGCTCTTAGCGTATATGCCATTCCATATCTTTTTATCACAGTCACTGAGCGTACTGACGGGTGGCTTGGACGTCTGGAAGCTTGCCAAAGACGCAATTGTGGCACTGATGACAGTGTTCGTTATTTGTATGGTTATTGTACAGGGCAAAGCTAACCGAGTATTTGCTGTCCTCACCAGTGCTACCGCCATATATGCTGTACTTCATTTGTTAATTTGGTGGTTGCATCCACATATTTACGATAAAAGCGCTATGCTGGGTTTTATTTTGAATGTTCGGATTCTGTGCTTCGCGGTTATTGGATATGGTGCTGTTCTGCTTCGGCCTGAGCCAGTGCGTACTGATGCACTACTGAAATTTGTAGTGTGGGTTGGATCGGCTGTGGCAACACTCGGTATTATCCAGTACTTTTTGCCAGCAGACTTTTTAACGCATTTTGGCTATAGCCTGGAACGTGGTGTGCGCCCAATATTTTATATTGATGGTGCGCAAGGCTTTCCACGTATTATGTCAACACTCCGCGAACCAAACTCTTTGGGCGCATTTTTAATCATCCCAGCCACTGTGGCTGCGCTATGGTTAGCGCGTGCTAAACAGATCAAAGAGCGTTGGCTGTGGTTTGGAGTAGGCTTCGTCCAGGCCTTGGCCATTTTGCTAACCTTCTCGCGTAGCGCTTGGATTGGTTTATGTGTATCACTCGGCATGGTTTTAATTTGGAATTTCCGCCAATTAGCGATGCAATTAGTAAAGAGTTTTGGTTTGCTGGCATGTGCAGTTGTGCTGTTGGGGGCTGTTGGACTCTATACTCAACGACATACGGATTTTGTTAAGAGCTACGTTATTCACAGTAGTGCTAACTCACAAGATATCGATTCTAATGAGTACCATGTCATTTTCTTAAAACGTGGCCTACAGGGAATTATTGACCAGCCTTTTGGTCATGGGCCGGGAACGGCTGGATTGGCTTCAATTCAAAATCCTCAGGGCAGTTTTTTGACGGAGAATTATTATGTGCAGATTGGCTATGAACTTGGAGTCGTAGGTTTGGCTTTGTTTGTAGCTGTACAAATATGGTTAGTATTGCGACTGTGGGTACTCCGTAATACGATACTCGGAAGCGTACTTTTAGCGAGTTTTGTATCGTATGTAATTATTAATATGTTGCTGCATATTTGGAGTAACGAGGCGGTTGCATGTCAGTGGTGGATGCTAGCAGGCATAGCATTAGCTGCGGCCGGGGCCAAACCCGAAAGAGTTCAAAAAGCTCAGTAAGGTATTGCTGGTATTCCAGGGTTTATTGGTATACCTAGGTAATAATCCTTCGTATACATGTACGTCTGAACAAATATAAACTATTGCTTTTGTTCGCCTAATGTTCGCTTAATCATCTGATAGAAAGCTTCTGCAACGGTTGTCCATGTGAAGCTGTCGGCGCGTGCTTTTCCTCGCCTGCTAAAGCTCTCGCGTGCGTCGATATTGGTGAGTAATGTTTGTAAGTGATGCGCGATGTCCGAAGGATTGCTCTGATCAAAATAGTCAGCATTGTCGACGGCTACTTCACGAAATACTGGGATAGAACTTATAGCGCACGGCACGCCGTAATGCATGGCTTCTAGAATTGGCATACCGAAGCCCTCGTAATGACTAGCCGTAGAAAAGACGGTTGCTTTTTGGTACAGCACTTCGCGAAGTGTGTCACTTACGTAACCAAGGTGTTTAATATCGTAACCTTCTTTGGGTGCTTGAGCTAAAAGTGCTTCTTCGGATTCGCAATTCCAGCCAATGCGGCCAGCAATAACTAGGCTGTATTGGTCGCGCAAGGTTTGAGGAAGTTGTTTATATGCTTCAATAAGATTGGGAATATTTTTACGTGGCTCAATAGTGCCAATAAATAAGATGTATGGCTTAGTAATGCCGACATTAATGAGCTGTTTTTGGCATTCTTGATCGCTATGATGCGCCAAGTCCACAGGAGGGATGGGGGTTACCAGGATCTCTTTGTCATTGCCAAACTCTTCGATCATACGTTTTTTACTGTATTCGGAGACGGTCACCGCAAAAGATCCACGTTTAATCTGCTTAGGCACAAAACGAATAAGGTCTTTGCGCAATTTGGCGGATACATACTGCGGTAAATCAATATAGGTTAGATCGTGAATAACAGGGGCGGATGGTGTTTTGCGCCAGCTTGGGTAGCCCAAAAAATTACCATAAATAATAAAATCAGCTTTCGTCAGAGCGATAAGTTCAATAGGAAATTCAATACCCCAGCGGCGTAGCTGATAGACAATCTTACTGGGCATGATAGAAGTGTTAACATATTTGAGATTTGAGGATCGCGGCAGACTGCTGGTGTCGCGCCTCCCCAAGAAATTATAGTAGAAGCCCACGAACTCTGTCTCGGGGTGGGCTTTGGCCATTTCAACCATCATCTGCTCAATGTAATAAGCGATGCCAGTGCGATTGGCTAACAGTGGTGTGGCGTCGAAGATAACTTTCATTCTACTTGCGCTATGATATTATTAGTATAATGACACACTACTGGGGACTTCTCAAATGCAGCTGACGTTTGCGCAGAAGCTAAGCGAACGCTATAGGTACTCGCTTATCTTGCTTAAAGAATTAGTAATTACAGACTTTAAACTTCGGTACCAGGGCTCAATTCTCGGTTACTTATGGTCACTTCTTAAGCCGCTTATGATCTTTTCGATCATGTACGTGGTATTTCTTAAGTTTTTGCGTTTTGATTTTGGCGTACCACATGCAACAGTGTATTTGTTTGCAGGAATTATTTTGTGGAATTTCTTTAGTGAAACAACAGGCAACGCACTAAGCTCAATTGTCGGCAAGGGTGATTTGCTGCGCAAAATCAACTTTCCAAAATATGTGGTAGTACTGGCTAGTTCTCTTAACGCACTCATTAATCTTTTGTTAAACTTTGTGGTGCTTGCGGTGTTCATGTTCTTAGATAATGTGGATATTTCGCGCAATATATTATGGATTATTCCTATTGTTATTGAATTGTATGTATTTTCATTAGCCCTAGGTTTTATCTTAGGCACCATGTTTGTACGCCTACGCGACCTTGCCCAGATTTGGGAGGTTGTGATGCAGGGTATGTTTTATGCAGTTCCTATGTTCTATCCACTACAACTTGTGCCCGAAAAATTCAGCAAAATCTTGGTGCTTAACCCTATCGCACAGATGATGCAAGATATGCGCTGGGCATTGGTAGGACCTAAAACTATTACTTTAGGCTCGCTATGGTCTAATCCCTATATTCGGCTTATTCCTATAACAGTTATTTTGATTTTGGCAGTCGTGAGTGTGCAGTATTTCCGCAAACGCGCTAAATTCTTTGCGGAGGAGATTTAAGACATGGCAAAAACTGTCGAAAACGCGATTACCGTTAATCATGTTTCTAAAAACTTTATTCTGCCGCATGAGCGCGCAGGCAATGTAAAAAGCATCTTTACCAATCTTTTTAATAGCACGGCCCTCAAGTCGAAAGAGGTGCAACATGCCCTTAAAGATGTTTCTTTTGAAGTTAAAAAAGGTGAATTCTTTGGTATTGTGGGCCGCAATGGTAGCGGTAAGAGTACTATGCTTAAGATGCTAGCCGGTATCTATCAGCCAACCAAAGGCTCGGTGGATATTGACGGTAAATTAGTGCCGTTTATCGAGCTTGGCGTGGGCTTTAACCCAGAGTTAACCGGACGCGAGAATGTATATCTTAATGGTGCATTATTAGGTTTCTCGACTAAAGAAATTGATGCGCAGTACGATGAGATTGTATCGTTTGCTGAGTTAGAGCGCTTTATGGACCAAAAACTCAAGAACTATTCGTCGGGTATGCAGGTGCGCCTGGCATTTTCTTTGGCTACCCGCGCCAAAGCTGATATCTTGTTGGTCGATGAAGTGCTTGCTGTGGGCGATGCGGCATTTCAGCGTAAATGTTTTGAATATTTTAAAGAGCTCAAAGCAAACGAAAAAACCGTTGTCTTTGTAACTCACGACATGAATGCGGTGCGTGAGTACTGCGATCGAGCAATGCTCATCGACAACAGTGAGATGCAAATGATTGGCGATCCTAAGGATATCGCCCGCGAATATGCGCTGCTATTTATGGATAAGGCAAGTGACCACGCCAAAAAAGGTAACGGTAAGCGCTGGGGCACCGGCGACGTAGAAATTACCGACGTAAAGGCTAAAATCGAAAAAGACGAAGTAGTTGTTAAGGTTAAGGCCAAGGTCAATAAGACTGTCGACCGGCTGATTTATGGCATCCATGTAATGGGCCAAGATGCTGCAGAAATTACTGCCATGAATAACCGTATGATCAAAGTTCCTGATATCGAGCATTTAGCGGCCGGCGAATCTATAGAGTTCGAGTGGCGTATGCTCAATATTTTTAACGATGGCAACTATTCTATTATGTTGACGCTTGTCGATGACGTAGCCAATACTTTGGATTGGTATACACATGCTGCAAGCTTCGAAGTAAAGCGCTTTGAACGATCAACCACACCAGTTTTACCGCCAGTTACTGTTGAGACAAAGATTCGTAAGTAAGGGGAATGATATGGCTAATGTAGTAAAGAAAGCGTTTGTAAAATCTCGTCGAAAAGTTTTTAACGATGTAACGATTTCTGTGAGTGAACTGAGTGAGCGAATGGACAAGCATATCGATGCTGTTCACGAGGAAATTCACAATACACAGCTACAGATCAACCATAATCAAATGATGATTTTTGACGAACTTAACAAGCGCGTCAAAAATTCAGGCACAGTATACCTGAATGAAACTGAAATTATTGCTAAGATTTTTAGCGGTCTCAAGATGTACCTAGACCCTCGTGACATCGCAGTCGTGCCCCATATTGCGCTGGACGCTATCTGGGAGCATCGTATTACATCGGCATGGTTGGCAACAGTTAAAGAAACCGATACTGTGATTGATATTGGTGCTAACTTTGGCTATTTTGGTGCCTTGGCGGCCCAAAAAACCGATAAAAAGAAGTCCAAGGTAATCTTTTTTGAGGCTAATCCACACCTTATCCCCTACATGAAAAAGACTTTGTCAGTAAACTGGCTTAACGAGCAATCAGTTATAGAGAACTTGGCCGTATCAGACAAAGCGGGTGAGGTAGTACTCAATCTGCTTAAGGACTATATCGGGAGTTCTTCGATTCAAACAGCTGAGCAGCTCGATAAATACATGCACAATAAAATGTACCTCGAGACTCAAGAGAAAATTCCAGTTAAGGCGGTGGCTCTTGACGATTATTGCAAAGAGCATGACATTAAAACTGTCGATCTTATTAAGATGGACATTGAGGGATACGAAGCTCAGGCTTACCAGGGAATGCGCAAGATTATTAAGGCTAGCCCGGCAGTAACTCTATTCGTAGAGTTCACCAAGGACGGTTACGATAATCCGCGCGAATTTTACGAGCAAATGCAGGCCGATTTTGACTACGTGTATGTTATTGACGATGAAGGCTATATTACAAAGCCAAAAGACAGTAGTTATGAGGCGGTGGTGGGTGATGCCGATGATTGGGTGATGCCAATCTTTTCTAAAAAAGATAATTTGGCTAATCGCTAGACTGCAAGGGGAAGAAATGTCGAAAAAAACACGAATAATTGTTGATGTAACCCAGCTTGCGCACTGGAGCGGGCAAATAACCGGAATTCCTCGCGTAATTGCCGAGATGGCCAAAGGTTTTTATGGTCTTACATCGAGTGATTACGATGTGATTTTCGCCGTTTGGGTAAAAGATGTACAGGAGCTGTGCGAGATTGATTACGTGCAGACTATTGTGGAGCACAAAGGCTTGGTATATAAAACAGGCGACAAGGATGTTCAAGATCAAGCTATACATAAAACTGCGAGTGATGATCGGCTATCTACTACAAGTTCGAGCCGTGTATATGGAAAGACGCTGGTTAAGCGAGCTGTAAAAAAGGGATTGCGCGTAAGTGGTCGTTTTAGCCCACGTATTGCCAATAAGCTTGAAGCTCAGGCTAAGCAAATGCACATGCGTAGCTATCGCAAAGTAGTGTTCCGCAAAGACGATCGATTGTTTATTCCTTGGGGCGAATGGTGGGACCAGACATTTACCGATCGTGTTGTGCGTGCTCACAAAGAAGATGGAGTGCGTATTGTGCAAATTATCCATGATGTGGGTCCCACGGTGTGGCCGCAGTTCTTTGAAAAAGTTGCTGTAAGTCCGTCGGTATACAATAGTCAAGTAGTACCTGTAGCTGATTTGGTTATGGCAGTTTCAGAAAACACCAAAAGAGAACTCACCGGTTGGCTAAAGCAACAGAAACTTCATATCCCTCGTATTGAAGTATTTCGCTTAGGGGATAGTGTGGCCATTAGGAAGCCCGAGAAGCCAACCGATGAGGCGTTTGTTAAGAGTGGCTTAAAGGGCAAAGACTTTATATTGTGCGTAGGTACAATTGAGGCTAAGAAGAACCACTATTTGCTGTACTACGTATACAAGCTGGCGAAGCAGCGAGGGATAAAACTGCCCAAGTTGGTAATTATTGGCCGTCGTGGATTCCATACCGATGACATGTACGATATTATGACCCGCGACCCAGCAGTTAAGGATGATTTTGTATTCCTACATGATGCGAGTGATGAGAACGTCAGCTGGGCTTATGACCACTGCTTATTTACGGTATTAGCAAGTTTTCATGAGGGCTGGGGTATTCCTATTGCCGAAAGTATTGCCCGTGGTGTGCCTTGCCTTTGTAGTAACACAAGTAGTATGGTAGAAATTGCAGAAGGTAAGGGCGTAGAGCACTTTTCGCCAACTTCTAGCGAAGAATGTTTCGATGGTATTGTGCGTTGGCTCGATCCTAAGAAGCTCGAAGCTGCCCGCAAAAAGGCTCAAACTTATAAACCAAGCACCTGGAGCGAGGCTTTTGATCAAGTAATGACGCAGATGGAGAAGATTAATGACAAGCGATAGCTCAATTCGCATTCTACATTTTAGTTCACGCTACGAAGAATGTGGCGTGGCAAAGTACCTAGACCACTACGTGCAGGGGATGGTAGATGCATCTCACATCAAAAACGATTATTTTGAAGTTTCGCCCTATCAAACGCCGCACATGTCCCCCGAGGATTTACAACGTATGGCTAATAAGCTCCGTGAGACTCTAAAGGATTATGACATTCTTCATGTGCAGCATGAATTTGCACTGTACGGTCATGACTCCTTCCGCCGTATCGTAGAGGCTGGCAAGCTGGCAGGCAAAAAAGTCGTTATTACCATGCATATCTCACCGAGCATGCATGGTGGCAGTAAAGAAGTAAAACTTCGTGGGCTCGGTCCACACAGCCTGGTACATTATTTACGTGAAAAGCGTAATCAAAAAAACTTTTACTATACCAATGTCGAGCCGTTCCGTATGGCAGACCTATTATTGGTCCACAATAATGTAACGGCTGATAGTTTGCGCAATTTTGGTATACCTGATGATCGAATACAAAAGATCATTCACCCGGTGCAGGCATTTGACACACCAAAACCATCAACACGCATTGCAACTGCGCTCAATAAGCAGCCTGGCGATGTTATTTACTGTACCATTGGCTTCATTCACCGCTACAAGGGGTTGTTCGAGGCCGTAAAGGCGCTAAAATTCTTGCCCGAAAACTACAAATTGGCTATTTTGGGTGGTATGAAAGAAGATAGCGATGATGTCGCCATGTATGATAAGCTCTGCGATCTTATAAACGACTGGGGGCTACGCGACCGTGTATATATTACCGGTTTTGTTAAAACTGATGATGAACTCAACGCGTTAATTCGGGAATGTGATGTATGCACCTACCCGTATGACCGTGTGTATTATGCAGGTGTGTCTTCGGGATCACTCAATTTGGCCTTCGCTAATGAACGACCAGTTATTGCTTTTCCAACAGCTACCTTTAAGGAGATGGCTGAAGTCTCTGACGGTGCAACTATCACAACCGAAACGTTTGCGTATTATGAGCTGGCTCGCGAACTTAATAATATTGACATCCCTAAGCAGCGTGAACTCTCTAAGGCCTACGCCGCTAAAGCTGCTTGGCCAGAACGCTCCAAGGAGTTGGTGAAGGTTTACGAAAGCCTGATGTCAGTTTAGTATCATGCAACAGCGCATTGCACAGCTCATTCATACTTTGAAGCAGCCGCACATTATTCGTCAGCTTATTAAATATGGCGTGAGCGGCGGTGCAACGGTGGGTACTGATTATGGTACTTTCACACTGCTATATGCGTTAAAAGCGCCTTTAATTGTAGCGACTACTGCTTCATTATTAGCAGGATTTGTGGTGAGCTTTACGCTTAATCGATTATGGGTGTTCGGAGCCAAAAAAGAAAAGGCCCACAAGAGTGCGCCAATGCAAATTGCGCTGTATTTATCGCTGTTGGCAATTAATACGGGCTTTACCTATGTATTTATTTTGTATGTCACTCGGTGGACAGGAGTTACAGCCTACGTTGCTAAACTTATGGCTATTGCTTTGATTATGGTGTGGAACTATTTTGCTTACAAAAAGGTTATTTTCCGCTTGGTAGAAACTGAAAAGTAACGGAATTGTCGCCTTTGGCATAATCTGTTACAGTTATCTTACTAAGTAGTTTCCTGAGCAAGTAGTGGGTACGGCAGGGAACGCTATAACGTGGAGGATATACAAAGATGGTGCGCAGCATACCTGCCCGCATACAAAAAACAGCCATAGCAGCAATAGTGGCATTGCTCCTTTATGTCTTGGGCCTTAAGTTTTTGCTGATTCCGGTACTTTTGGCGGCAAATATACTGTTATTGCCGATGCCTAAAATATTTAGCAGCTGGTTCAGCCGTTTAGTGGTAGGCTTGGCAGTACTGTTTAGCGTGCTGCAGATTGCAGCCACCTTACAATTCTTACTCTTCCCATCTTCTGGTTTTGCTGTCATGGCTGCCTTTACGGTCGTCCTACAGTTAGCAATTTTGTTGTGGGCACCTGCAGGCAAAGAGCAGCAACGGCAATGGTTCACCAAGGCTGACGCCTGCGCACTGCTGGTCGTGGCGTTCTTTTTGCTGCCATTTGCACAGATTATGGTCGGTCGCAGTAGTGTAGACCGTATTGCGCACATTGGTGGTATCCAGGCCATTGATGCCACCAATCATTATGCAGGAATTGCTGAAATGACCGAGGCGGAACACCTTAACTACAAGCCTGGCTATTATTATCCCAAGGGCTTCCATATAGCAGTGGGCTTTATGGAAAACACTCTTATTAAGCAACACACCTCACTTAACTGGACAGGTAACACAGTACTCTTTTTTAGCCACTATATGATTTTGGGCTCAATGCTGGCCTATGCGGTGTACTTTTTAGGTCTTCGCTGGCTGGCTATGCTGCAAGACAAAGCCGTTAGCGCTATCAGGGGTGGCACTAAGCTTTTGCTAGCACTGTGCCTGGGGCCAACACTCGCACTGCTGTATCTGGTGCCATTCGTGCCCGAGGGCTTTCTAAACTACTACTACGTTATTACAACTATCGTGATCGGTTTGATATTTTTGTCTGAGCTTCCCTTGGCAAATAAGGGTTCGCATGTAGACATCATTAAAGACGCCCAGGCCCGCTGGGGAATATTTGCTTATCTGTTATTCATTTTTGGTGCTTCTATTAGCTGGCCTTTGCTTATCCCGCCATTGGTAATTATCCCGCTGCTGTTACTGATTCCAGACGATTTACGAGTGCATATTTTGGCTAAGCGACTATGGAATCTGAAGTTTATCGTAGTAGCTGCAGCTTTTGTACTGCAAATAGTGCCTATTTATTTCCAGCTAAAGTATTCTGGTTCGGATGACACTCAGGGTATCAACTTGCTAGGTGGCTTGCGTGAATTCCACCCATTTATACTGCTTGCAGGCCTTTTGATAGTAATGGCGGTCTGGATCTCTAAGCGCACGGCCGAGTCAACGCGCCAATTTATTGCACAGGTATTTATGCCAATGTTTGCCTTTATTGGTCTGCTGACGTTGGTGCAGTATTTTACCGTCGGCGAAATACGCTACTACGTTATTAAAAGCTCACTGATGCTAGAAGTACTCATTTTGGCCTTGGCGGTTGCTGCTTTAGTTTCGATATACCTGAATACAGCCACTTTTAAGCCAAAGCACGCTTTATTGCTGCCGATAGTGCCCCTATTTGTGGCATTATTTTTGATTACTACTACGCCTAATCCACTCAAAGATTTACGTGATCTGTTCCGAAACCATTCTGGTACCGCTGAACCAGCTTATTTTGACGCTGATATAACCACCTACCAAAAACTTGGCCAGCAAGGCAAGATCGCCCACTTTAATTCCACGGTACTACACTATAATACCGAGCAGGATAAGCTATTTGCGCATATGCAGGTAGCATTTTGGGCTAATATGATGCAATATGACTCCAGTCGGGGCGACTTCGAGGCCTTGCACTGTGTTGGTGCATTGTATAGCAACTTAGCCTTTGGTTCATATACTAACGCCGAACAACAGCAAATGAAGGCTAAACTTAAAGAGTGTGCCGCAAAGGCCAACCAGCGCGGTGAGACCTTTTATGTGATTACAGATAAAGATTCAGCACCAGTTATTCGCAGTACGTTTGGTGATGTAGTTAAAGTCGTTTATTGATGGTAGAATAACAGAGACGGATTTTTTTGGAGAGGTAATGAAAAAACAGGAAGCCATCATAGTCATACCAGCCTATAATGAGGCTGGCCGTATTGGTGCAGTAATATCATCGATTCCACGTACACTTAAAGTGCAGGGGCAATCATTTAGTGTACGAACTGTTGTTATTGATGATTGTTCGCGCGATACAACATACGAAGAGGCAAAGGCGGCAGGCGCCACAGTACTTAGACATGTTATCAACTCTGGTGCGGGTGCTGCCACCCGAACTGGCTTGCGCTACTGTGAACGTAATGCTGAGAACCTCGCATATGTCATCACTATTGATGCAGATGGCCAGCACTCGAGTGATGATATTGAACGCTTGATTGATTTTGCAATTACACACAAGGCGAATATGATTGTTGGTAACCGTTTACATGCGGCCAATAAAAAGGATATGCCGCTGCACCGCACCTTTGGCAACTGGGGCTTAAGTCTAATTAGCCGTATACTCTTTGGCATCAAAACTAAAGACACGCAGAGTGGCTTGCGCCTGTTTTCGGCCTCTGCTTTGCCTAAAATCGCTAATTACACCATCGATCGCTACGGCTTTTGTACCGAAATGCTTTGGTTGGCGGTACGTCATGGCGTAGATATTCATGAAATGCCCATCTCAGTAAAATACTCCGCTGAAAGCCTATCTAAGGGGCAGAGTAACTGGGGTGTGGTGGATCTGGTACTTGATTTGGTTTGGATAAGGATTACCCGATAATGTTTACAAATAAATATGCGCTACTGATTTTGGTTAACTTACCGCTGATTCTTATTGGCATTGTGAGTGCCATCACCAGCTTTAAAACTGGCCGGATCAGCAAAAAGAAGTGCGTAGCTCAAGTGGGTTTTTGGTTGAGTATTGGCATTGCGCTTTGTTTTGTTGAACCACTGTACAATACGTTGATTACCCATAATCTTACTAATTCCCAGCCGATGAGCATTTTTGATATGGTACTATTGACGCTCATTTTATTCAGCTTATTACTGATTAAGCAAACGAATGAAAAGTTGGATATGCTAAGTACCAAGTTTTCACGCATGCACGAAAACTTAGTTATTGCCGAAGAGCAGCGGCATTGGGATAAAGAAAAGTAGTTTCAGCTTTTGTGTTAGTGCGTAATTGGTTTGCGCGAGCCTAAACGATTACGCACTAAAAAACACCCAATATGCACGGGTGTTTTTTAGTTAGAAGAGAGTAGCGGAGGGAATCTTAGTGAGTAACCTTGAAGTACATGTGGTTAAGGTCATCAGCTGTCCACCCCTTATATTCAAGTACGGGCTTAAAGTATTCACGGTATTCACCGGTGTCATTCGGAGCTTTCATAGTGAATGAGAATGTAGCTTCTCCGCCAGGCTTGACGGTTGTTTGATCCATAACGGCAGGGCGGTTGCAAGATAGCCATGTACCAGTACAGAAGGCTGAATTACGATCGTAATTGTTGTAGGTGCCAAGTTTTGTGGGGTTAGGACCACTATTTTGCCAAACGGTAGCACTCTTGTTTTTAACGTGAACTTCAGCATAAAACTGTTGGCCCTTGGCAAGATCATTAATATTTACGGGAGTGGTTTTGCTACTGTCTGTCCAAGCATCGTAGTATAGCCATTGCCATTGGTATCGCTGGCTATCGCGAACAAAAATATTGAATCCAGTATCGTTTTGAATCCAGCTTTGATACTCCAGGACAGGGCGGAAGTATTCACGAAAGTCGCCCGCATTATTTGGTACTGCCATATAGAATTCGAAGTGTCCTGTTTGACCCGGGGCCACCGAAGCTTCTACAAGGCTTGGAGTACGATTACACTGTGGCCAACTGGAATCACAATAGGGCGTCATGTGATCACGCTCAAGCCATGTACCCAAGCGAGTAGGGTTGGTGCCGTCGCGGTACCAGGTTACTCCACCGGTATTAAGAGCAGAAACTTGTACCCATAATCGTTCGCCGGGATGCATTGAATCAGTCGGGATCTCGGCATTTTTGCCCTCATCCATAATCTTAAGCCCTATATTTTGCCAAGCAAAACTTGAAGTGCGAGTTGTGCCTTCGCCAAACCAACCTTCCCAAATCGATGTAAAGAGTTGGTTGCCGTGGAAGTGGGGAGTGTACCAGTACAGCGCGGCTGTAGCCCCGGTATCCATGTGTGTTGAAGTACCGTCAATAGTGCGATAGCCGTCGTAGTAGGCTTCGGACCCGCTTGGACAAATGCGTCGATAGCCTTGGGTCATCGGGCCGCTATAGCAGCTGGTTTTGTCGTCTGAATTATCCCAGTCACCGCGCACAATTGCCCAGTTATAATTGCCCAATGATCGTTGTTGTCCAAATTTGAGTAGCCAAGCGGCACGAATAACTTGCTGCGAAAAACCTGCTTTGGCTGAACTGTTTACACAAGTACCAGATACGGATGTTACGGTATTGCCATTAATAGTGTATAGATTAAGGCCGGAGTAATTGTAGGTTGTGCCGCCATCAGGACAGCCATAACCAGTAGCACCAGTATAGCGAAGGGTGCTACAGCCAGCCTGTCCACCTACTAAGCTTTGCTCTTTTTGAAGTGTTACCAGTACAACGCGAGGGTTAAGGTCGTAAGCCTTAGCGGCATTATAGATAACATTCCCAGCGCTGACATTGCCGCCAAATTTGTAGCCTGTAGACGGGGAATAGCCAATGGGGTCTGGGGCGCTAAATCCACGAGCAGGACTAATACAGCTATTGGGATAGGTGTTCAGGAAAGTATCAATTTGCTGTGGTGTTGTTGCGCTGACATCGTTAAAGACATTGTCATCAATTATTCGATTACTGTTAAACGCTGCATTGGCATGCTGCATTGGCATTATTAACAGACTGCTGGTTAGCACAACCAATGCAAGCACGCTACTAACTATTTTTCTCATTCATTCACCTCTAATATTGCTGCATCATCTGCTGTTTTTGTTTGCGATCCAAGAGTAGCCTTGGCTTGAACTTTCCAAGAGCCTTTTGTAAGACCAATATCTTGAAGTTTCCAGGTCCAATATGCGGCACCGCCTCGATCGGTAAGCTGCTTGGGAAGCGACTTAGTTACACCATCTTTTGTAAAGATTATTTCACAGTAAGCACCAGAAGTAGTGACGCATACCGATTGAATTTCGTTGGGTGCGGGCTTGCCGCTAAGGTTAGGATGGTGATTACTTACAAAAGTGCCAGTGGGGTCTTTGAGCTCTGCGCCTGCAGGAGCGGTGCTGCTATCGCTATCTTTATCTTTGTTCTGTTCTGGGGTTTCTTGATTACTGGCACTACCGGTTGAGGTACTACCTGTGCTTGTAGAAGAGCCAGTCTCGCCTTTAGTTTCACTGCCTGTCGTACGGTTCGGACTATCCTTTTGTGTAACGTAGCCTCGATTGCCACTATGAAACAGGTGTGTGGTGTCGGTTGTCTCGAGAATTACCATCGAACCTATGAGTACACAGGCAACCACCAAGATAACTATCTTTTTCTTGGTAAACCACGAACGTTTAGTTTTTGTTTGTAATCTGTTATAGCGCATTTTTTATTTTTTAGTTGTATGTATTTAGATGTTAGCATAAGCATCTATTGACCACAACACAAACATGTGGTGTATATGCCAGTCTAAACAGAGGTAGGACAGAGGTTACAAAGATTGTATATAAAGCTACAATATATCAGGTGTAACGGGGGTAACTCAAAACAACAACATACGAAATGAGCGAAATTTGCTAATATATAGGAATGATTGTTGTAATTATCGCCGGAGGGTCGGGATCACGATTGTGGCCTTTGTCTACTCCTACATTTCCAAAACAGTTACTAAAAGTTAATGGTGACAGCCGTTCATTATTACAGAACACTTACGAACGCGCGCTCAAGCTAACTAGTGCTGACAAGATTTACGTAGTGCCTGAAGTTACGCTCATGCCGCATGTGAAGCAGCAGCTTCCAGACTTTAACGAAGACAACTTTGTGATTGAGCCTGCTCGTCGCGGTACTGCGCACTGTATCTTGGCAGCGCTTGACCACATTAGTAAGCGTCATGATGCTAACGAGCCAATTGCTGTATTGTCCTCTGATCACTACATTCGTGACGTGGATGGCTTTGTCCACAGCTTTAAAGTTGCTGCCGAGAGTTCTGAACAGGCTGGCCGCATCGTATTGGTTGGCGTAGAACCAGACCATCCTGCAACCGGATTTGGATATATCCAAAAGGACGGGTTATTGGACGAAGAGAAGTTTGTATTCAACGTACACTCCTTTAAGGAGAAGCCAGATCATGCAACTGCACAAGAATACCTTAAGAGCGGTAGCTACCTCTGGAACTGTGGATATTTTGTGGGTTCAATCGACACTTTCCGCAGTACCATGCAGGCTGATGCCCCTGAGCTTTTGGCAAATTATGAGAAGCTGCAACAAGCTACACCTCAGAACTACGAAGAGACCTATTTGCAATTTGAAAGTATCTCTATCGACTATGCTTTGATTGAAAAGGTTCATAACCTATTAGTAGTACCTGCGAGCTTTGACTGGATGGACTTGGGATCATTTGGCGATCTAGCTAAAGCAGTCGACACCGATGACCAAAATAACCACATTTTAGGCAATATCCAAGTTGAGGAAGTAGAAAATTCATTTATCGAGAACCAAGAAGACAAGCCTGTGGCGGTTATCGGCCTTGATAATGTGGTTGTCGTAAACACGCCAAATGGTATAGTAGTTGCACGCAAAGATTTGTCGCAAAAAGTTGGCGATGTAAGTAAGCGTTTTCAGAAATAAGGAGTTTATAGATGTCTAAAAAACTTATCGCCTTTGACCTTGATGATACACTGGCAATTAGTAAGGCGGCGATTAGCGACCGCATGGGGGACTTACTCGTGCGTTTGTTAGAAAAGTACGAAGTATGTATTATTTCTGGCGGAAACTTTGACCAGTTTAAGACGCAGGTTGTTGACCGCCTAGAGGCTACCCCGCAGCAATTACGCAACCTACACCTAATGCCAACTTGTGGTACACGCTACTTCCGCTATGATGAAGTAACTGGTGAATGGAAGAAGGTTTATGCCGAAAACTTGAGCGATGAACAGAAAGAGCGCACAGTTAAGGCGCTTAAAGAGAACGCTCAAAAGCTTAACTTATGGCCAGAAAAGCCTTGGGGCGATGTTATCGAAGACCGTGAAAGTCAGATTACATTTTCTGCGCTTGGTCAAAAAGCGCCCGCAGAAGCAAAATACGCCTGGGATCCAGATGGTGTTAAGAAGCACAAACTTCGTGATGCTGTAGCTCCATTCTTGCCAGATCTAGAGGTTCGGGTAGGCGGCACCACATCTGTTGATGTGACTATTATTGGCGTAGACAAGGCTTATGGCATGAATCGTCTCATTCAGGAGTTGTCTATAAGCAAAGATGAAATCTTGTTTATAGGTGACAAACTGGAAGAGGGTGGTAACGACTATCCCGTGCGCGCCATGGGTATTGAGTGGTTGGCTGTAGAGCGCTGGGAAGACACTGCCCGCGTTATCGAAGGCATTATGTTCGTATCGTAGCAAAAACTTGCTACATATCACATTGAATCCTAATACAAAACCACCCGCATGCGATTGGGTGGTTTTGTATGTGACGCTCTACCGTTCGTAGCCGCTTGGATTTTGCGATTGCCAGTTCCAGGCGTCTCGGCAAACATCTTCAATAGTTTTCTCAACTTGCCATCCAAGCTCTGTCTTGGCACGGTCA
>Ga0075366_10000383_pt1 | contig 20508 bp, 20 predicted proteins | sample EndMethybrTD3031_FD_72351 | JGI IMG/M metagenome (GOLD analysis project Ga0075366, IMG submission 72351) | Populus endosphere microbial communities from Tennessee, USA - Endosphere MetaG P. TD hybrid TD303-1 | ecosystem: Host-associated > Plants > Roots > Endosphere | place: USA: Tennessee...
CGAACAGGACAGTGAAACGACTCAGCGCCGATGATAGTGCGGGTTCCCGTGTGAAAGTAGGTCATCGTCAGGCTCTTACAGCCAGAAAGCCCAACCCTTCGGTTGGGCTTTCTTTTTTGGACGAAGCATTGTTGATCGCTGCAATTCAGCGATCGACAATGCTGGTTCCCGAAATGGCCGCCGCGCCGGAATGCACGAGTTCATCGAGCAATTCTTGGGTGGTCGCGCTCAAACTCTCATCGATAAAAAAACGCACTCGCACGAGCTCGAAGTAAGCGGTGCTCTGCACCCATTCGTGGAGGCTCTCGATGGAGATTGACCGGGCCTCGAGCAGCTTGAATTTGATCAGAACCTTCAGTGCATGCCGTGCATGTTTCGAGGGATCCGCCGCCAAGCGGTCGAGGCGATTCCGCGCGATTCTCAACGCTGAGCGGACATCGTGAAACACGGCTCCATGGCCAGGGATTACCGTCTGTGGCGCGAGCCTTTCAATCAGATCGAATGTGGCCGCAACGTCGTCGAAAGAAGGTTCGCCGATCAGCTCCGGGAACACCACGCCGAAGCCCTTTTCCCACAGTGCATCCGCGGAGATCAATGTGCGTGCGTCCGGATGGAACAGGATCACCGAATGCGGATCATGGCCCGGCGCAGCGAACACCTGCCAAAGCAAGCTGCCCCAGTATTTCTCGCTGCTAGGCTGCAGCACATTCTGAAATTTGAAGCGCGGACACTGCTGCCCGGTGGCGCGATAGCTGAGCGCGTCTTCATCCCATCGTCTTACCGCGGCCGCCTCTCCGGGCGGGATGTGCGTTTGCAGTTCTGGAAATCGCCGTTGTAGCGCGGCGTTACCTCCGCAGTGGTCGCTGTGCAGGTGCGTGTTCAACAGGCTGTCGAGCGGACGCGTGCCGAGTGCCGCACTCACCAACGAGAGGGTTTGCTCCGAATGCGTGCAGTAGCCGCTGTCGATCAGCGCGGTGTCGTCGGGCCCGATCAGGAGGACGTTGTTCGCGGACAACCACCCGCGTTCCAGGACATGGATGTTCGGGGGCAGTTGTCCCAAGCTCTTCAATGTGTGGCGGTTCGCAGTTCGCGACGCAAGATCTTTCCAACGTTCGTCTTCGGCAGCGATTCGCGGAACTCGATGAATTTGGGCCGCTTGTAGCCAGTCAACTGATCCTCGCAGAAGCGCATCACCGTCGCTTCACTCAGCGAGGGATCCTTGCGCACCACAAACACCTTGATTGCCTCGCCCTGTTTGCTGTCCGCGACGCCGATGGCGGCGCATTCCAGCACACCAGGGCAAAGTGAGATCACATTTTCCAGTTCGTTCGGAAAAACGTTGAACCCACTCACGAGAATCATGTCCTTCTTGCGGTCGACGATTTTGCTTGTGCCATCCGCCAGTTTGATGGCGATGTCGCCGGTGCGCATGAATCCGTCTGCAGTAAAGGCTTCGGCCGTTTCGGCGGGTTGGTTGTAGTAGCCCACCATCACGTTGGGGCCCTTGATGCAAAGCTCGCCAGATTCGCCATCGGGCATGGAGTTGCCCTCATCGTCTTTGATCGCGATCTCAATGCTCGGTAACGGCAAGCCGATCGTGCCCGTGAACGCCGTGTTCATCACCGGATTGTTGGTGCCGATCGCGCACGTTTCGCTCATGCCCCAACCTTCGATCATGGGACACCCCGTCACCTCGAACCATTGCTTCGCTGTGCCTTCCGAAGCCGCCATGCCGCCCGCCTGCGACACAAAGAGCGTCGAGAAGTCGATGGTCTTGAACTGCGGGTGCACCAGCAGCGCGTTGAACAGTGTGTTGACCGCCGGCAGCATGTGGAACGGGCGTTTCTTGAGGGTGGCGATGAAGCCATCGAAATCGCGCGGATTGGGAATCAGCGTCAGATGTGAGCCTTGGCGGATGGCGAGCAGGCACAGTGTGAGCGCGAAGATGTGATAGAGCGGCAGTGCCGCAATGCTGTTGACCTTGGCGAGGTCGCCGGCGCGCGCCAGTGCAGGCGTGAACCAGGCCTCGGCCTGAAGCGTGGCTGCGATGATGTTGCGGTGGCTCAGCACGGCACCCTTCGACAGGCCCGTCGTGCCGCCGGTGTATTGAAGGAACGCGGCCGAGTCCAGCGTGGAGGTGTCCGGCCCCAGCTGCCGGCCGCGGCCTTCGCTCAACACGCGCGGGAACGGCGTCACGGTGCGGCCGTTGTCGAGCGGCAGCTTGTAAGGCGGCACCAGCTTCTTGAGGTGCCGCACGGCCAGCGTGGTCAATGTGCCTTTGAGGCCGCCCAGCATGTCGCCGATTGCGGTGACGACCACATGCTTGATGGGCGTGCGGTCGATCACCTTCTCGAGTGTGGCCGCAAAGTTTTCGAGAATGATGATCGCGGTCGCGCCCGAATCCCTCAGTTGATGCTCAAGCTCGCGGGCGGTGTAGAGCGGATTGACGTTAACGCAGGTGTAGCCCGCGCGCAGGATCCCGCTCATCGTCACCGCGAACTGCGGCACGTTGGGCAGCATGATCGCCACCCGCGCACCGGGCTCGAGTCCGAGCGACTGCAGCCAGGCGCCGAGTGCCTTCGACTGCTGGTCGAGTTCGCCATAGGACATCCAGCTCTCCATGCAGACCGAAAACGGCCGTGCGGCGTAGCGCTGAAAGGATTCGTCGAACATCTGTCCGAGCGAGCGGTATTGCCCGGGGTCGATGTCGCGTGGCACGTTGGCCGGATAGTTCTGGATGGGCGCCGATGTCTGCATGCAATCTCCTGTGGCGCGGATTGTCGGAGTGCATCGGTACCCGCCGCCAGCGGGCTTGTCCTAGTAAGGCCTGTCGCCCGGGTGATAGCGCGGCAGTTTCAGCAAGGGACGGCGTGACCCGGCCGCAGCGGGCCCAGCCCCGGCAACTGGGCAGTCGCCATGCGGCGAGCCGGCGGAGTCGCCCTGTCCGGCAACTCTTTCCATGGCAACTCGGTTGCGGCTACTTGAGCCAGCGATCCATCACGCGCTGGAACTCGCCGCCGGCCTGCGACAGGTGCAGCCACTGGTCAACGTACGCCTTGAAAGCCACGTCGTCGCGCGGCAGCATCCAGCCCATCTCGCCGTATTGCAGCGGCTTGTCGGGGTTGATGGCGCACAGGCCGGGCTTGAGCTTTTGCTGCGTGATCGCCTCGGCCGATTCGGTGACGAAGACATCGGCGCGGTTGGCCAGGAGCTCGTCGAAGATGGTCACGTTCTCGCCGTGCATCGTGAGCTTGGCCTGCTTGAAGTTGGTGCGCGCAAACCGCTCGTTGCTGCCGCCCGGATTGAAGATCACGCGCACAGCGGGCTGGTCGATGGCCGCCACGCTCTGGTACTTGGCCACATCGGCGCAGCGCGCGATCGGCGTCTTGCCGTTCACCATGTACGGGGCGCTGAAAAAGGCGCGCTTCTGCCGCTCCGTCGTGACCGAGACACCCCCCACCGCAATGTCGCACTTGCCGGCCGTGAGATCGGGCAACAGATTGGCCCAGGTTGTCTTCACCCACTCGGGCTTGGCGCCGAGACTGGTGCTGAAGCTCACCATGAGGTCGACGTCGATGCCCTCGAAGTTGGCATCGGGCTTCTGGAAGCTGAAGGGTTTGTAGTCGCCCGGTGTGCAAATGCGCAGGGTGGCCGCCTTCTGCACCGCGTCAAGATGCGATACAGGGGCCTTCGCCGGCGCCACGGCGCAGCCGCCGAGCACGGCCGCCGACGCAAGAATGGAAAAAATCGAAAGCGCGTTCCGCATGCAAGGCTCCAGACAGTAGTGAGGAAAGTGGCAACGCGCTCATTGTGCGACGCTCCAGGCGCCATGCGCATCAGCTGATCTCGGGGCGCTCTCTGAAAGCTTGTCGATCCCTGCTGCGCGGCACCCCCGTGCTGCAATGTAGCGGCGGAGCGCCTCAGTTTTTGGACGGGCCGTGGGAAAGTGAATGCTCGTGCGCAACAAAACTGCGAAAATAGGCAAATGGATGCACTTGACAAGCTCGATCGTTTGATCCTGCGCACGCTGCAAGCCGACGGGCGCGCTACCTATGACCAGCTTGCCGAACAGGTCAGCCTGTCGCCCAGCGCGGTGCTGCGCCGGGTCAAGCGGCTTGAGGAGAATCGCGTAATAGACCGCTACGTCGCCCTGGTGAAACCTGAAGCCGTGGGCCTCGGACTGACCGCCTATCTCAACGTCCGGCTTGAAAAGCATACGGAAAGCCACAAGCGCAACCCGATGGATCTGTTTCGCGCCAGCGTGCAAACCTGGCCCGAAGTGGTTGAATGCGCTGCATTGACCGGCGAAATGGACTATTTGCTGCGTGTTGTCGTGGCAGACATGGCCCATTACAGCCGTTTCATCATGGACACCCTGCTCAAGCACCCGAGCGTCGAAGATTGCAAGACCAGCTTCGTGCTGGACCGGGTCAAGACCACCACCGCGGTGCCCGTTTAAATCACCGCCCAGGTTTTTATGCACGCCGCTGTTACCGGTAATCCGTCACGCCGGGCCGGGTTATCGGCCGTGGCTGACTTGCATGTTAAGGGAAAACCCTTACATTGGGCGCATGCTCCATGCAAGTTCCATCCTCAAGGCCTCGCTCAGTGCCGGCTCCTTCCTGAAGGCACCGATGCCTGAATCGCGTCCGCCCGGCGAACCTGGCCCGCAACCCGTGCTGGTGCCGATCCGCTCGATCGGGCCTGGTGAGCGCGAACGGATCGCCCGCCATCTGCTCGACCTCGACGTGCACGACCGCTATCTGCGCTTTGGCTACTCGGCTTCGGACGAGCAGGTGCAACGCTATGTCGATGCGCTCGACTTCGACCGCGACGAGATGTTCGGCATCTACAACCGCCGGTTGGAACTCATCGCGATGGCGCATGTCGCCTTCGCCCCGGCCGGCCAGCCGAACGACTGCGCCGAGTTCGGCGTGTCGGTGGCCAAGCATGCGCGCGGCCGCGGCTATGGCGCCCGCCTGTTCGAGCGCGCGGTCGTCACCGCGCGCAACGAAGGCGTCGGCATGCTGTTCATTCACGCGCTGAGCGAAAACGCCGCCATGCTCAAGATCGCCCGCAAGGCCGGTGCCACGGTGGTACGCAGCGGTTCCGAATCCGAAGCGCATCTGCAACTGCCGCAGGCCACCTTCGACAGCCGCATGAGCGAGATCGCGCTGGATCACTTCGCCGAGGTCGACTTCCGGCTGAAGACCCGCGCCAAGCAGTTCTGGTCGTTCCTGGCCAGCGTGCAGGAAGTGCGAAGCGGCGTGCGCGCCGCGCGCGACAAGTCGGCGCAATAGGCCGCCGCGTTCCCGGAGGGCGGCGCCCTTTCCGGTATCCTTGCGCTTCCCCAACTCCGCCCTCCCGCAGTGGCCGAACCTCACTCCGAGCGCATCCCCGTAGAACGGGAAGACAAGCGCAGCTTTCTCCAGAAGCTGGCCGAATTCATCCACCCTGGTCCCGACTCGCGCGACGAACTGATCGAGACGCTGGCCGATGCCGAAGACAACCACGTGATCGGCGCCGAGTCGCGCGTGATGCTCGAGGGGGTGCTGCGCATGGCCGACATGACGGCGGGTGACGTGATGGTCGCCGCCCCGCGCATGGATCTGCTCGACATCGACGCGCCGCTCGACGCGTTGATCAACCTGGTGATCGACACGGCGCACTCGCGCTTTCCGGTCTTCGAGGGCGAGAAGGAAAACATCATCGGCATCCTGCTGGCGAAGGATCTTCTCAAGCTGCAGCGTGCGCCGGGTCTGAACATCCGCGCGCTGCTGCGTCCTGCCACCTTCGTGCCGGAGAGCAAGGGCCTGAACGACCTGCTGCGCGAGTTTCGCGGCAACCGCAACCACCTGGCCATCACCATCGACGAGTTCGGCCGCGTCGCCGGACTCATCACCATCGAAGACGTGCTCGAGCAGATCGTCGGCGAGATCGAAGACGAGTTCGACATCCCCGAAGACGAGGGCGACATCTTCGGCCTGGCCGATCACACCTACCGCGTCTCGGGCGACACCCCGATCGAACGCGTGGCCGAAGCCTTCGGCATCACCTTCGACGACGAAGCGCTGATGGAAGACTTCGACACCATCGGCGGACTCGTCGCACACGAGATGGGCCACGTGCCCAAGCGCGGCGAGCACCATGCGCTGGGCGGCTTCGACTTTGTCGTGCTGCACACCAAGGGCGGTGCCGTGCGCTGGTTCAAGGTCTCGCCGGCGCGCGGCGACGACGCATCCGATTGAAGACGGCGCTGGTTCGCGCGCTGGGCTTCGGGCTTGCGGGGCTGGCCCAGGCCGCGTCGATCGCCTGGCCGTTCGCGGGCCACTTCGGTGGGCAACCGCTCTGGTGGCTGCAACTGTTGTCGCTGGCGGCGCTGGTCTGGCAACTCGACGCCCTGCGCCTTCGTGGCCAACTCCGGGCATGGCGCAGCGGTTTCCTGTGCGGCTGGATCTTTTCCACCGCCTGGCTTTGCGGCACTTTCTGGTGGCTGTTCATTTCGATGCACACCTATGGCGGACTGGCAGCGCCATTGGCCGCGGTTGCCGTGTTGGCGCTGGCCGCAGCGCTGGGTCTCTACTACGCGGCCGCCTGTGCATTGTTCGTGGCGTTTGCGCCCGCCCGCTGGGCGTGGCGCGCCCTGTTCTTTGCGGCACTCTGGACGACGGCCGAACTGGTTCGCGGCAGCTGGTTCACCGGCTTTCCCTGGGGCGCCGGCGGCTACGCGCACGTCGACGGGCCGCTGGCGCTGTTTGCACCGCTGATCGGTGTCTATGGCATCGGCGCGGTGGCTGCGCTGGTCGCGGTGGCGCTGGCCCAGTGCCTGCGGCTCGACTACCGTCGCAGGGGGGCCTGGCTGGCGCCGGCTGCGGTCGTGGCTGGCCTCGGTGGCCTCGGACTGGCTTCGGTCGATCCCGTGGGCCCCGCTCCCTCCAAAGCGGCCGCACCGCCGCCGCGGCTGCAGATGGCGCTGCTCCAGGGCAACATCCCGCAGGACGAAAAATTCATTCCCGGCGGCGGCATCGCCACCGCGCTCGACTGGTACGGCACGCAACTGCGCGACGTCACAGCATCGCTCGTCGTCACGCCCGAAACCGCCTTGCCGTTGCTGCCGGTACAGCTGCCGCCCGGTTATCTCGAGGCGGTCGCTGCGCGCTACGGCCAGGGCCATCAGGCGGCCATCGTCGGTTTGCCGATGGGTGACCGGCGCGGCTACACCAACACCGTGCTCGGCTTCAAGCCTGGCGCGCCGGAGGCCTACCGCTACGACAAGCACCACCTGGTGCCGTTCGGCGAATTCGTGCCGGGGCTGTTTCGCTGGTTCACCGCCATGATGAACATCCCCTTGGCGGATTTCCGCAGCGGCGGCCTGGCGCAACCGGCGTTCGACTGGCAGGGCCAGCGGATTGCCCCGAACATCTGCTACGAGGATTTGTTCGGCGAGGAGATCGGCGCCAACTTCCGCGATGCGGCAACGGCCCCGACCATCCTGCTCAACGTCAGCAACATCGCCTGGTTCGGCGACTCCGTGGCGATCGACCAGCACCTGGCCATCTCGCGCATGCGCGCGCTCGAGTTCCGACGGCCCATGGTGCGAGCCACCAACACCGGCGCCACGGTGGTGATCGATCACCGCGGGCATGTGACCCAATCGCTGCCGCGCCTTACGCGCGGTGTGCTGGTGGCAGAGGTCGAGGGCCGACACGGCCTCACGCCCTATGCGCGCTGGGTTTCCCACCTGGGGCTCTGGCCGTTGTGGATCGCGGCGCTGGCGGTGGTCGTGGCCACCGTGCTGCTGAGCCGGCGTCAGCGCGGCAGGTAGACGGTCGCCTCGACCTCGATCAGCGCGCCGTCGCCCGGCAGGAAACGCGATACCTCGACCACCGTGCTGACCGGCGGCTCACCCGGATAGAAAAGCCCGCGCACGCGGTTGTAAGCCGGGTAGTGGCGCAGATCGCGAAAGTACTGCACCAGCTTCACCACATCCCCCATCGCGCCGCCGTGCTCCGCCGCCAATTGACGGATGCGTTCGAGCACGAACCAGCTCTGCGCCACGATCGGTGCCTCGAACACGTCGACGCTGAGCTGCCCCGTGACATAGCCCAGCCCGCCCAACGCCGCGCGCGCGCTGTCGGGCAGATCTTCGTAGCGGTCGAGCACCGCGCGCCGTGCCGGGTCGACTGCGACCACGCCGCTCAGGAACAGGAAATCGCCTACGCGCTTGGAGGCCGCGTAGTTCGCCATCGGCTGGCCCGGCGAGGCGCTCATGTCGCCACCACCGGCCAGTCGCGCAGCTTGCCCGGATTGAGCAGCCCGTGCGGGTCGAAGCGCTGCTTCATCGCAACGATCTCGGGCGGCAGCGCGCCGCCGGCCTTGCCGTCTTCGACGATGAAGGTGTGCGGGTTGTTGATGCGCACACCGCGCTCGCGGTGAATGCGCATGATCTCGTCGAGCCGCGCTTCGGTGCTGAAGCGCACCAGCTGCAGCGCGCTGCAGGTGATGAGGCCTTCGAGGTTGCGCAAGAACTCGACATGCATCAGCACCTCGCCACCCAGCAGCAGTTCCATTTCGGTGATCTGTTGCACGTGCTGCCCCGGCACGAAGCTGCTCTGCAGGTAGGTCAGCGTCTTGTCGACCTTCAGCGCATGCAGCGTGGTGTGGTTCCAGGTGAATTCCATCAGCGTGCGGTTGCTCTTGTGCACCTCGGCCGCCGTCTTGCGGTAGCTCACCGAGCCTCCATGCAGGGCGGCCAGTTCCAGCATCGGCTCTTCGCAGGATTCGGCGACCAGCGACAGCACCGCATGGCAGCCCGCCGGCAGGTGGTTGGCGAGTTGCGCCAGATGATCGGGCACCGGGCTCGCGAAGAATGCGACCTCGCGTTTCACGATGCCGGGCGCGTGGGCCAGCGCGTCGCCGAACGCGAGTGCCTGGTCGAAATTGCCGAAGGTCACCAGCGTTTCAAGCCAGGGGTGCACCGGGGCGAGACCGACTTCGAGTTCCAGCACCAGCCCGTTGGTGCCCCAGAGGTGGTGCATGCGCATCGCCTCGGCGCCGCGCAGCTCGACCACCTGCGGTTCGGCCTCGATCGTCATCGCGCGAACGCCGAGCACGTTGCCGGGCGCGCCGAGCGGCCCGAAGTTGATCGAGCCGACACCGCCGAAGCCACCGCCGAACAGGCCGCCCAGCGTGGCGCTGCGGTAGGTCGAGGGGACGCAGCGCAGTTCCTGCCCGGTCGGCTTCGTCTGCTTCTCGAGTTCGCCGAGCCGGATGCCGGCCTGCGCGCGCGCCACGCCGGGGCGCATCCATTGCAGTGCGTTGTAGCCGGTCATGTCGAGCACCACGCCACCTGCGAGCGGCGTGGTCTGGCCGTAGTTTCCGGTGCCACTGCCACGGATCGTGATCGGCACCTTGCGCTTCACGCAGGCGCTCACCACCGCGCGGATCTCGTCTTCGGTGCGCGGTCGCACCACGGCGTCGGCGCGCTTGTCCTTGAGCTGGCGGTTCAGCACCGGGCTGAACCAGGCGAAGTCCTGCGACAGACGCGCGACGCGGCTCTCGTCGGTGATCCAGTCGAGGTCGGGCAGCTCGAACAGAAGTCGTTCGATGGCGGAGACGGGAGCGTTCATGGTGGTCAAGTCAATCGTGGGAAAGTTCGCTCGCATGCCACGAGCCCAGCGCCAGCTTGCTGAGCCAGGCCATCAGCACGAACAGCGCGACGCCGGTGAGCGAAATAAGCAACAGGGCCGCGAACATGCGCGGGATGTTGAGCTGGAAACCGGCCTGCAGGATCTGATAGGCCAGGCCCGCGCCCGAGCCGCCGGTGCCGGCCACGAACTCGGCCACCACCGCACCGATCAGCGCCAGCCCGCTCGAGATGCGCAACCCGCCGAAGAAATACGGCAGCGCGCTCGGAATGCGCAGCCGCACCAGCTGCTGCCAGCGCGTGGCACGGTTCAGCTTGAAGTAGCTCTGCAGATCCGGGTCGATGCTGCGCAGGCCGAGCGTGGTGTTGCTGATGATCGGGAACAGCGCCACCAGCGCCGCGCATACCGTCATCGCCGCCGTCGGGTTCTTCACCCAGATGATGATCAGCGGCGCCACCGCGACGATGGGCGTCACCTGCAACAGCACGGCATACGGAAAGAGTGCGGTCTCGATGCGCTTGCTCTGCACGAACAGGAAGGAAATCAGCACGCCCGCCACGGTTGCAAGCGCAAACGACAGCACAGTGATCTTGAGCGTGACCAGCAGCGCATTGCCCAGCGGCGCCCAGTCGGCCACCAGCGTCTGCATCATCAGATACGGCGACGGGACGAGGTAGGGCGGCAGTTCCATCGCCACCACCATCCATTGCCACAGCGCCACCAGCACCACGCCGATCAGCACCGGATACAACACGCGCTGTACGCGCGGCTGGTTCAGCAAGGGACCGGCCTTCATCGCGCGTATACCCCGTCGGCACTGCTGGCGCGCAGCAGGCTGTCCTGCAGCCGCTTTGCATGGCGGGCGAACTCCGGCGACACCATGAAATCGGGGCTGCGCGGGTAAGGCTCGTCGATCACGAACTGCTCGACCACGCGGCCCGGCCGCGCCGCCATCATGATCACGCGGTTCGACAGGAACACCGCTTCGTGGATCGAGTGGGTCACGAAGATCACGGTGAGTTTTTTCTTTCGCCACAGGTCGAGCAGGTCGGCGTCGAGCCGGTGCCGCGTGATCTCGTCGAGCGCGCCGAAGGGCTCGTCCATCAGCAGCAGGTCGGGCTGCGTGACCAGCCCGCGCGCGATCGACACGCGCATCTGCATGCCGCCCGAGAGCGCGCGCGGCAGCGCATCTGCGAACTTCTCGAGCCCCACCAGCGCGAGCGATTCCGTCACCCGCGCATCAGCCTCCTTGCGTGGCACGCCTGCAAGGTCGAGCGGTAGCCGTACATTGGTTTGCACGCTGGCCCATGGCATCAGCGTGGGCGACTGGAACACGAAGGACAGCTTGTGCGGGCAGCTGTGAATCTGCGCCACGGGCCTGCGCCACACCAGCAGGCGGCCGTCGCTCGGCTCGAGCATGCCCGCCACCATCTTCAGCAGCGTGCTCTTGCCGCAGCCCGAGGGGCCGAGCAGCGTGACGAACTCGCCCTCGGCGATCGACAGGTCCACCGGCAGCAGTGCCTGCGTACCGTTCGGATAAGTCTTCTCGGCCGAGAGCACTTCAACCGCGGGCACGGCAGGCGCCGCCGCCGGCGCAAGGGTGTGGGGTTCGATTCGGTTCATGGCAAAGAAGAGCTCAGGGCAGAACCTTGGCGTCTTTCACGAAGTCGGTGGTGTACGTCTTGGCCAGGGCCACCTTGGCCGGATCGAGCAGCTTGGCACTGACGAGGAAGTCGTAGCTCGCCTTGGCGCGCGCGTCGGTCATCACGCCGATGCCCATCGTGGCCGCATCACCCCCGGTGACCATGCCCATCTCCTTGAGCTTGGCCACGCTGTAGGCGAGCTGGTCGTCGGTCATGTTGGGGTTGTCCTTCTTGATGAGCGCATTGGCGGGCGCCGGATCGGCCAGGTAGCTCTTCCAGCCTTCGGCCGAGGCCTTGACGAATGCGGCCACGGCTTTGCTGCGGTCTTTCACTGTCTTCTCCATGCACGACACGGTGGCCGCATAGGCCGGGAAGCCGCGGTCGCTGAACATCAGCACCGTGCTCTTCATGCCGGCCTTCTGGATCGCGTAGGGCTCGGAGGTCAGGTAGCCCTGCTGGGCCGCGTTCTTGTCGGCAACGAAAGGCTGGATGTTGAATGTGTAGGGCCGGGTCTGCTCGTCGGTGAATCCGAACTTGGCTTTGAGCCACGGCCAGTAGCCGCGGTTGGCCTGCGCGCCGATCAGAATGGTCTTGCCCTTGAGGTCTTCGAACTTCTTGACGTCGTCGTGCGCGATCAGCACCTGCGGGTCTTTCTGGAAGAAAGCGGCCACGTTGACCACCGGCACGCCGCCTTCGCGAACCTGCATCATCTGGATGTCGCTCGAACCCATGATGCAGTCGGCCTGGCCGGCCGCCATCATCTGCGTGATGTTGACTTGCGGGCCACCCATCTTGATGGTCACGTCGAGCCCGTACTTCTTGTAGATGCCCTGCGCCACCGCCTGGTAGAAGCCGCCGTGCTCGGCCTGCGCGTACCAGTTGGTCATGTAGGTGAAGGGTTCTGTTGCCTGCGCATGCGCAGGCATGGTGAGAGCAGAGACGGCCAGCGCGGCGGCGCCGGCGAGCGATGCGGGACGGAAGGCGAGGTGCTTGCGCATGGTGTGAACCTTTCGGGCAGGAGGAAGGGGGAAAAACAAGAAGGAACGAATTGGCGGGTCAATGCAAGCAGCGCGCCTCAGAGCGCCGCCACCGCGGCCGCCGCCGGCGAGGACTGTATGAAGCCGCTCTGGTGCCCGAGGCCCCAGGTCGCTTCCTCGCGCACCACCCAGCGCAGCGCATACAGCTCGGTCAGCGCTTGCACCCAGCTGTCGGACAGCGTCTCGAGAATCTCGACGCCCTGTTCGCGCGTGGCGCTGGTCGGGTCGCCGATCACGCCGCTCGGGCCGAAGTCGCGCGCCGACCAGGCGCAGGCAGGCCGGCCGTCGGGCGACAGCAACTTGATCGGAAACGGCGGCGGGTAGTTGGCCGCGGCGTGCTCCATGTGCACGGTGTCGGGCGCCAGCGCGAGCATCAGCGCGGTCTCGGAATGGCCGGCATGCATTGACAGGCGCTTTTCCTGGTCGCTCACCTGCTTGCTCGATGCATTGGGCAGGCGCGAGACGCCATGCGGCACCACCACGAAGTCGCCATGGCGCAGGCGCAGTTCGCGCGCTGCCATCTCCAGCACCTGCGGCTGGCCGCCGTGGCCATTGGCGAACAGCAGCTTGCGAAAGCCCGAGCGGTAGACCGATTCGCCGATCTCGATCACGGTGGCCAGCAGTGTCGGGCCGGTCAGCGTCATCGTGCCGGGAAAGTGCAGGTGCTCTTCCGACTTGCCGTAGGTGATGGTCGGCAGTGCGAAGGCGCGCACCTCGGCCGGCAGCTTGTCGAGCGCGCGGCCCATCACGCCCGACGAAATGACGCTGTCGACCGAGCAGGGCAGGTGCGGGCCGTGCTGTTCGATGGCGCCGCAGGGCAGCACGATCACCGTGTTCTCGCGGTCGGGCAGCGCGTTGATTTCGGTCCAGCTCAGGTAGGGCAAAAAGCGATGGGGCGGTATGTAGCCATGCAGCATGGGTGTTCCTTCGGGTCAGTGGAAAGCAGGCTGGCCGCGCACGCAGACGCCGTTGCGCAACACCACGCGCGCGGCGGCGCGCGAGGGCCAGCCGTGGATGTCGGCCTCGGTGAACAGCACCAGGTCGGCGGGCGCGCCGACCAGCGTGGGCAGGCTTGCGGTGCCGCGCTGCAGCCAGTCGCCGCGGCACAGCGTCTCTGACCAGGTGTCGAACGGGTCGTCGAGTTGCGCCGCGAGCGTCGCGGTGGCGAGCGCCTCTATGGGGTCGAAGCTGCCGAGCCGGCAGAACGGATCCTGCACGTTGTCGCTCGCGAACAGCAGCGGAATGCCGCGCGCGCGTGCCTCCTTCACCAGCGTGATGCCGCGCTGGCGCGGCGTGCGGCCGGTGACAGCGTCCTGCAGCAGCAGGTTGGTGGCGGGCAGCGACACCATCGTGATCGGAACCTGCGCCACCGCGTCGAGCGTGGCCAGCGCCTGCGCCTCGGGCTGCGCCGCGAGTGCGCAGGTGTGGCCGCAGACCACGCGCCCTTCGAAGCTGATTTCTTGCAGGATGCGCGCCGTGGTTTCGAGGCCGACCGCCCCGGCGTTCAGTTCTTCATCGACATGCAGGTCGACATCGAGCTCGCAGATTTGCGCGGCGAGCAGCAAGTTGCGCAGCGCCCGCTCGCTCCAGTTGGTCGAGTGCACGAAGCCACCGAGCAGCGCACAGGGCCCGGTCGCCGCGACGAGGCGGGCCAGCCGCAGGGCCTGGTCGGCGTCCTCGAACAGGGTGAGCTTGATGAGGGCGGCCTGTTCCAGCCGCACGCGGCCGGCCCACTCCTGTGCGAGTTCGGCCATCACCGGCCAGGCCAGCGGTACTGCGTCGGGCTCCCACCAGTCGACGTGGGTGCGCAACCAGCGGCTGCCGCTTTCCCAGGCCCACTGCAGGCCACGCCCGGCGCGCTCGCGCACGTCGCTGGTGCTCCAGCCGGCGCGGTCGTGCAGCATCGCGTCGATCGCGCCGAGCAGGCCGGGCTGCACGTTCTTCATTCGCGGCAGCGTGAAGGCCTTGTCGAGGTGTGTGTGCGCATCGACGAAGCACGGCAGCACCAGTGCGCCGCCGAGGTTCCAGCCACCCGGCACTGGCGCGCCGGCCGGCGCCACCGATTGCACCCGCCCGCCCTGCAGGACGATCCGCGCCAGCACGGGTGCGCCGCTGGAGGTCGGCCAGTCGGACGGCAACAGCCAGCGCGGCAGCCGTGCGTCGTTCAGCAGGTGTGGGGGCTGCTGCATCTCAGTTGCTCCACGGGGCGTTGCGCTGCCGGGTGCTTGCATTGCTGCGTGCGGGGTGCGAGGGTTCGGGGCGTTTTTGTTCGGGGCGCGTGCACAGGCCACCGGGTACTCCCCGCCGCGAATGTCCCTCGCCGTCGGCGTGATCCCGCCCCCAGCCATAGCGCCCCGAGCTACAGCGCCCCGAACGCCCCAAGCCAAACAGCCCGCATCGAATCAAAGCGTTCGCTTTCATCCTAGGCAAACCGCGCCATGGCTTGAACACGATGCCCTCGGCCCACTGCACGGTCGATGTAGCCCTGAACCGGCGTGCGGTTGGCCGGCACGTCGTGGTAGCCGAGCCGCTCTTCGCGCGACATCACCGGGTCGAAGCCTTTGGCGTACAGGTCGCAGTCGTCCACCTCGTGCCCGCCCGCGCGCAGGTTCTTCAGCACCTCCTGGTGCAGGGCCGCATGGAAGCTGGTTTCGACCGGGTGGCAGTAGACGACGAGCACGCGCATGATGAATTTGACCGATTAATCAGAGCAAGTGGTCAGGTTTACGCAAAGTGCGTGCCAGCGCCAGTGCACCGGATTGGGGAGATGCTGCGGCGCCATGACGGCGGATGTCAGGGCGCTGCGTGTTCAGCGCGAAACGGTCACGCCCTGATCCCGCCCACAGATCCTCAGCGCTCAGATCAAACGTCGAACGCTGGGAGTGCGAGACCGTCAGCCCTGCGGAATGCCGGCGCCGGCGAGCACGAACGCCACCAGTTCGCGCGCGATCGGCTCGCGGTCCAGCGGCGCGTCAGCCGGCAGGCCCAGCATCACGCGCGTCTGCAGCGCGTAGTCGGCATAGCTCTGGGTCATGGCCCAGATGTGCATCAGCAGCAGCCGGGCATCGAGCGGGCGCATCTGGCCGCGCGCGATCCAGCCGTTGATGATGTCGACCTTCTTCTGCGTCCAGGCCCGCGCGTTGGGCCAGTAGCGGTCGAGGTTGCGGCCGCCATCGAGCACCTCGCGCGTGAAGATGCGCGAGATCTCGGGGTTGTCGAACGCGTGGTCCAGCTTCTTGCGGATGTAGTCGCCGAGCACCAGGCCGGGATCCTTGGCATGGTCTTCGAACGCGAACACCACCTTCCAGTCGTGCAGCACCTGCATCAGCAACTCTTCGTAGAGCTCTTCCTTGCCGGTGATGTAGTAGTGCAACTGGGGCTTGGTCAGCCCGGCCCGCGCCGCGATCGCCTGGGTCGACGTGCCCTTGAGCCCGTGCAGGCTGAACTCGGTCACCGCCGCCTCGCGGATCGCCGCGAGGATGCGCTCGCGCCCCGGCCGCGCACGTGACAGCGGGCCGTCGGGTGCAGGCATCTGCTGCGCAGTGATGGCGGGGGTGGAGGCGGTGTCGACGTTCATGGGGACGGTCCAGGCGAGGCGCAGACGATGGTAATCCCTCCCGATTCCGCGGCGGCATGGCCGCATGTGCGCTTGGCATCGAAGGCAGGCGCATCGCGGCACGGTTCCTGTATCTTCCCGGGCGCTCGACACATTTAGAACACATTCACAGGAGCTTCCATGTACCTTTCTCCCCGTTTTCGTGCCTTCGCAGCAGGGGCCGCACTGTTGGCTGCAAGCGCGCTGGCGCAGGCCCAGTCGCTGCCCAACGTGGTGATTCTTGCCACCGGTGGCACCATCGCGGGCGCTGGCGCTTCGGCGGTCAACAGCGCCACCTACGCGGCCGCCAAGGTTGGTGTCGAAAAGCTGATCGCCGGTCTGCCCGAACTCTCGAAGGTCGCCAACGTGCGCGGCGAGCAGGTGTTCCAGGTCGCCTCGGAAAGCCTCACCAACGACAACCTCCTCACGCTGGCCAAGCGCGTGTCGGCCCTGGCGAAGCAACCCGATGTGGACGGCATCGTCATCACCCACGGCACCGACACCGTGGAAGAAACCGCCTACTTCCTGACGCTCACGGTGCACACCAACAAGCCGATCGTGATGGTCGCCTCGATGCGTCCAGGCACTGCGTTGTCGGCCGACGGCGCACTGAACCTGTACGACGCGGTCAGCGTGGCCGGCAGCAAGGACGCGATGGGCAAGGGCGTGCTGCTGACCATGAACGACAGCATCGAGAGCGGCCGCGACGTCAGCAAGAACTTCAACATCAAGCCCAGCGCATTCGTCAGCCAATGGGGCTCGCTCGGAATGGTGGTGGAAGGCAAGAACTACTGGTTCCGTGCACCGGTCAAGCGCCACACCATGAACTCCGAGTTCGACATCGACAAGATCACGGCGTTGCCGCCGGTCGAAATCGCGATGGGCTACGAAGGCGTGGCCTCCACCGCGATCGATGCGCTCGGCAAGAGCGGCATCAAGGCGCTGATCCACGGCGGCCCGGGCAACGGCTCGGTCGCCGACCGCATCGTGCCCAGCCTGCAGAAGGTGCGTACCGATGGCATCGTGGTGATCCGCGCCTCGCGCGTGCCGGACGGCTTCGTGATCCGCAATGCCGAGCAGCCCGACGACAAGTATGACTGGGTGGTGGCGCACGACCTGCGCCCGCAGAAGGCGCGCATCCTGGCGATGGTGGCGCTCACCAAGACCAACGACACCAAAGAGCTGCAGCGGATCTTCTGGGAGTATTGAGTTCCGTCAGCGCCGGCGTTTTTGCCGGTGCCGTGCGAACTCGAGGCCGGCCACGCACACGCCGGCCCATGCCAGGCCCGAGAGCAGCCCGGCCGCCACGTCGCTCGCAAAGTGCACCCGCAGGAACACGCGGCTGCAGGCGACGCCCAGCACCAGCGCCACCATGGCCATCGCCGCTGGCGCGTGCCAGCGGGCCGGCAGCGTGCGCAGCGCCACGTAGAGCAGCATGCCGCCGGCCACCATGGCGCCCGAGCTGTGGCCGCTCGGGAAACTGAAGCCGGTGGCCTGTGCCAACCCGTGGTCGTGCAGCGGTCGGACGCGCTCGAACACGCCCTTGAGCACCGGGTTGAGCACCGCGTTGCCGCCCAGCGCCAGCAGCCAGCCGATGGCCAGCAGGTGCGCGCGCTTGCGCCACAGCCACCCCGCCACGACCACGCCCAGGACGGCCAGCACCGGTGGGTCGCCGACGTGCGTGAGCAGCGCGAATGCGCGCAAGGCGGCGGCAGGCGTGTGCTGCGCAATCGCGTCGGCCAGCGTCTGATCGGCCAGCCCCATCGTGTTGCCGGGCCCGAGCCGGCGGGCGATGGCAGCGAACAGGCTGGCGGCGCAGACGATCAGCGCAAAGCCCGCGGCAAATGCCGCGACCAGCCGCACGAGCGTGGGCGGCGGGGCATCCTCGGCCGCGCTGCGGCGCGCGCGGCGCCAGTGCAGCAGCCAACCGGTCAGGCCGGCCAGGGCCACCGCGCCGGCCAGCGTTGCAAGGAACGCGGGCAGCGCATGCTCGCCCAGCTGCTGTGCGAACCCGACCAGCGGTGCTGCGTCAGCCAGCATGCGGAATCGTGGCCATGTCGGCCGTGTCGGCCAAGTGCAGCGTGTGCGTGGCCCTCTGCTCGAAACGCTCGGCGCCGGGCGCGCAGTCCCAGCGTTCGACCGTGCACTCGCGCGCCGCCGCAGCGCTCGCATAGCGAATGAGGTTCACCGAATTCGGCACGCCGGCGCGCACCCGCGTCGAAACCGCCGTGCCGGCCTGCACCGCCCACAGCGCGCGCGCGCAGTCGGGAAAGGTCTCGTGCAGCGGCCGCACGAACGGCAGATGGATGTGGCCGCCCAGCACGAGGTCGGCCCCGGCCGCGGCCCAGCGCGCCACCGCGGCCGCGCCGCCGCGCAGGCGATTCGATGCGTCCTCGGGCAGCGTCACCACTACGGGCTGGTGCACCACCACCACGCGCAGTTGCTGCGGCGTGGCACGCAGGAGCCGGGCCGCGACGCGCTCGACCTGGGCGGATGACACCTCGCCGTTTTCGTGGCGGTACCAGCGCGTGGTGTTGACCGCGATGGCCAGGCACCGGGCCGATTCGAACACCGGCTCCAGTTCGGCGCCGAAGGCTTCGCGGTAGCGTCCGTAGGGGTCGAGCAACCGCGTGCCGAGTGCGAACAGCGGAATGTCGTGGTTGCCCGGCAAGGCCAATATGGCCGGCGCGCCCAGCGAATCGACAAAGGCGCGCGCGGCGCTGAACTGTGCGCGCGTGGCACGCTGCGTGATGTCGCCCGAGAGCACCACCAGTTCGGGCGCCTCTGCGTGCGCCAGCCGCGCGAGCGCCTGCACCACCCGTGGCTGTTCGGTGCCGAAATGCGAGTCGGAAATCTGCAGCAAGACCGGGTTCATTGGCGTGCAGCCTCCAGTTCGGGAGCGACCACCGGGCGCACCAGCCAGAGCGGTTCGGGCGAAACCCGAAAGTGCAGCGGCATCTGCATCCAGGCGATTTCGCCGTCGGTCGCGACCTTCACGCGGCGGCGATTGCGCATCGGCTGCACCGTCAACGCCTCGAAAGAGAAGCTCTCGACGCTGTCGGCCGCGCCGAGCCGGCCCAGCGCGCCGCGCGCCACGAGCCCGAGCAGGGTGAACGCGCTGCGGGGCTTCAACGCAATGGCCGCCAGTTGCCCTTGCTCCGGCGCATCGGCTTCGGCCAGGCCGACCTGGTGCATCTGCAAGGCGTTGTTGGCCACGAACAAGGTCTGCGTGCGGATGTCGCGCTGCTGCCCGTGCCAGGCCATGTGCAGATGCCAGGGGCGCTCGCCGCGCAGCACGGTGACCAGGGCCGACCACAAGGCCACCCAGCGGTGCCGGCCGTACTGGGCCTTGAAAGCTTCGCGGTCTTCGAGCAGATTGGCATAGAGGCCCATGCTCGCATTGACCAGGAACACGCGGTCGTTCACCAGGCCGGCCTGCACCGCGCAGGGTGCTTCGTTCAGCAACACCTGCAGCGCTTCGGCCGTGTCCGACGGAATGCCATGTGTGCGGCTGAAATAGTTGAAGGTGCCCTGCGGCAGCACGCCGAACGCACAGCCGCTGCCGAGCGTGGCCTGGGCCACGGCGTTGATGGTGCCATCGCCCCCGGCGGCCACGACCACGCCCTGCAACTCGCGGGCGCGGTCGACCGCCTCACGCGCCAATGTGTGCAGCCGGCCGGGCGCGTCCACCTGGTAGAGGCGGTAGTCGCGGCCCGCGGCTGCACACCCCGTTTCGATGGCGAGCCGAGCGTCGGAAGCCGCGCCGCTGCCTGAGCCGGCGTTCAGCACGATCAGCAACGGAGGGTGGGGGGCAATGGTGAGCGGGGTCATGGGCGGATGCGCCAAAGGCCAAGGGCGCTGCCAAAGCCGCTGTTTATCGCAGCGTCGCCGGCCCCGCCGGGGCGGGCAATGGCGCAAGCGCGTGTCGGAGAGTTGCCCCGTTGCGAGCCGCGCGCCGTTGCAGGCGCGTCCCGCGCGTGCCGGCGTGTCTGCCTCGCGGGGCAGCCTGGCCGCCGGGTCCGTGTGGCCACCCCCGTAAAATCATCCCCTTCGCGGGCGACGCCCGTGCTCCCGTTCCATGCCCGGCCACGCCGGGCCAGCCTCATGTTGACCTTTCAGCAAATCATTCTCAAATTGCAGTCGTACTGGGCCGACCAGGGCTGCGCCTTGCTTCAGCCCTACGACATGGAGGTGGGCGCAGGCACTTCGCACACGGCCACGTTCCTGCGCGCGCTGGGCCCGGAACCGTGGAAGGCCGCCTACGTGCAGCCGAGCCGCAGGCCCAAGGACGGCCGCTATGGCGAGAACCCGAACCGCCTGCAGCACTACTACCAGTACCAGGTGGTGCTGAAGCCGGCGCCCTCGAACATCCTCGAGCTGTACCTCGGCAGCCTCGAAGCGCTGGGCTTCGACCTCAAGAAGAACGACATCCGCTTCGTGGAAGACGACTGGGAGAACCCCACGCTCGGCGCGTGGGGCCTGGGCTGGGAGGTCTGGCTCAACGGCATGGAAGTGACGCAGTTCACCTATTTCCAGCAGGTCGGCGGCATCGACTGCAAGCCGATCACCGGCGAGATCACCTACGG
>Ga0075366_10000384_pt1 | contig 20497 bp, 14 predicted proteins | sample EndMethybrTD3031_FD_72351 | JGI IMG/M metagenome (GOLD analysis project Ga0075366, IMG submission 72351) | Populus endosphere microbial communities from Tennessee, USA - Endosphere MetaG P. TD hybrid TD303-1 | ecosystem: Host-associated > Plants > Roots > Endosphere | place: USA: Tennessee...
TGGATAAATCAAAAGACCCTGTAGTGATACTGGAAGGTAAAAGAACTTTTATCGCTGAGCAATTCCGCAGGATACGCACTTCACTGGCTTATCTCGGTGTAAGCCATGCAGGTAAAAAAAGAGTGCTGGTTACTTCTTCACTTTCCGGTGAAGGCAAAAGCTTCGTAGCTCTTAATTTATCGCTTAGTCTTGCTATGACAGGAAAGAAAGTAGTATTGATCGAGCTTGATCTGGCTAATCCTTCTTTAAGTTCAAAACTGAATGTGAGTTATGAGCAGGGCGCAGCCAGCTACCTGAAAGGCGAATGTGAGCCGGAAGAGATTATTAAAAGAACAACGGCCAATAGCAATTTGTTTTTCATGCCGGCGGGTCCTGTACCTGACAATCCCTCAGAATTATTGATGAGTGACAGATTGAAGGATCTGCTCACTTACCTGGAAGATATTTTTGATTATGTGATCATTGATTCAGCACCGGCTACCCTGCTTTCAGATGCATATGTGCTGTCTCCGATGTGTCATGCCACATTATATGTAGTTAAGCATAAGTTCACCCCGAAAATGTACATCGAAAGGTTAGACCAGGAAAATTCGGTGAACCAGTTGCATAACCTTGGAATTATTTTTAACGGTATCCGTTCACGTGGTTTTAGCAAGAACGGATACGGATACGGATATGGATACGGATATATACACGATACGACAGGAAAGAAGACAAAAAAGAAAGCATACACCAAGAAGTAAAAGAAGAGCGAAGTTATTCCATCCGTGTTGTTTTGTTGGTAGTACGTACCCTTTGTACTCATTACTGATCTGTAAGTGTAAGTGAGATGGGCGGAGCCTTTTTCCGGAAAAACCTAGATGGAAAAGTAGATTTTTTCTGGACATTAAAACATGAACATGATCCCGATCGCAAAAAAACAATGGTACGCACTTTACACCCGTCCAAGATGGGAAAAGAAAGTTGCCGATCTGCTTGAGAAGAAAAAAGTAGAGGTCTATTGTCCCCTGAACAAAGTGCAGCGGCAATGGGCTGACAGGAAAAAAGTAGTGCTGGAACCACTTTTCAGTTCTTACGTTTTCGTGTACATCACCGAACGTGAGCACCTGAGCATCAAACAAACTGACGGTGTGATCAGTTTTGTTTACTGGCTCAATAAGCCGGCTGTCATCCGCAATGAAGAGATCGATACAATCAAAAAATTCCTGCACGAATACGACTATGTAAGTGTTGAAAAAACGCAGGTGAACCTGAATGACAGGGTAAGGATCATCAACGGACCTTTGATGATGTGGGAAGGCCATGTAGTGGAAATAAGAACAAATACAGTTAAGATCACGTTGCCATCACTGGGACAAACCCTGGTGGCTGAAATAAGAAAAGAAAACCTGGAAACGATAAGACCATTGCAGGAACCACAATTGAAAGTGGGATAGGTTTATAATCCGTAAACTATGCTCCTTCACTGCAATTAATTGTACCGGGTATCATCCGGCCGGTACAGATGTCTTTCATTTATAAAATTCAATTGACTGTTCTGAAAAGATCAGCACGCCTTTGTTTTATCAAAAACCGTTTGGCAGTATTTTATAATAAGAAAAGAACAACCCTATTAAAATGTTACTCAAGCTGAAAAAAATATTTACCACTGACCTGGTCAAGGTATCTGCCCTCAACGGGATTGCCACGCTGATCAGGAATATCGCGGGTCTGGTCAGCGTAAAAGTTGTAGCAAGTACAATCGGGCCTTCCGGTGTCGCTTTGCTTGGTCAGCTAACCAATTTCGGTAATATCATCATGAGCCTTTCTGCCGGCGGTATTAACACCGGTATGACCAAGCATATCGCGCAATATTCTGATTCAGAGAAAAAAAGGCGCGTGTTTTTATCAACCGGATTTCGTATTACAGCTGTTCTTTCTTCGATCTGCGGACTGACTATGATCTTTGGTGCAAACTTTTTTGCAGTCAGGTATCTCAAAAGCAGTGAATATGCATATGTGTTTTATGTTTTCGGCGCTACCATTAACTTATATGCACTCAATGCTTTCCTTGTTGCTGTACTGAATGGCTTCAGGGAGTTTCGCAAATATGTTTCTGTCAATATTATCAGCAGCCTTACCGGTCTTTTATTCTCTATCATACTTGCAAAGACATTTGGTATACCAGGCGCCTTGATAGCCAACGTTACTTATCAGTCCGTTGTATTCGTTGTCACCTTATTCATGGTATTGAACTCAAAATGGTTCAGGTGGGAAATGTTTACAGCGGGTTTCAGCAAAGTAGCGATGATGAGATTAGCACGATTCTCATTGATGACATTAGTAAGTGTTTTAGCGATTAACCAAAGCCAGTTGATTGTAAGAGATTGTATCAGCAGGTATGTCAGTTTGGACGAAGCTGGTTTATGGGAGGGCATAAATAAGATATCAACTAATTACCTGCAGGTAGTTACTATTTCTCTCAGCGTATACTATCTTCCAAAACTGTCAAGTTTAAAGACAAATAATGAAGTAAGAAATGAGATATTTTCCGTTTACAAGCTACTCGTACCTTTTTTACTGTTTACATCATTAATACTTTATTCTTTCAGGCATATTATCATCAATATCCTTTTCTCAGATAGCTTCCAGGGCATGGACACCCTTTTCCCCTTTCAATTACTGGGTGATTTCTTTAAAATGATTACCTGGGTGTTAGGCTATGTACTTCTTGCTAAAGCCATGACAAAGACCTTTATTATTGTCGAAATAGTTAGCTGCAGCCTGTTTGCCTTACTGTCAGCCTTTTTTATACAGCAATATGGAACTATCGGAGCTACAATAGGCTATGCCTGCAGCTTCTTTATTCAGTTTATAATCATGTTATTCGTACTCAGAAAAATTTTATTCAGTCATGGAAACAAGTAACCCTATCGTGAGTGTCGCACTCATGTCTTACAACCAGGAAGCCTATATCCGGCAGGCAATGGATTGTATTTTAGCACAGAAAACTAAATATTCATTCGAAGTAGTAGTAGGCGATGATGGTTCTTCCGACGGCACAAGAGCCATTGCCCTCGACTACCAGGCAAAACATCCCGGCATCGTAAGAGTGACACCACAGGAGCCAAATAAAAAAGTGCTGAGAAACTTTCGTGATACGGTAAAAGCCTGCAAAGGAAAATATATAGCTGTTTGTCACAGTGATGACTTCTGGCACAGCCCCGAGAAACTGGAAAAAGAGATCAGCTTCCTGGAAAATAACCCGGACTATGGTGCTGTACATACCGATGCACACTTTTTGCTGACAAGCAACAATGCCCTCATAGAAAATTTCAATGCAAAGAACCAGCCCAATGTTTTTGACGGCGACATATTTGAAGCGCTCATCACCGGTAAGTTTTTTATCAATACGCTGACTGTTGTTTTCAGGAAATCACTTTTTGATCAACTGGTTGACATCAACGAATACCTGGAAGCCGGTTTCATTTATGAAGACCTGCCTACCTGGCTTGAATTGGCAGCACATACCAAATTCAAATATTTACCTGACAGCACAGCTACCTACAGGATCATGCAGGAGTCCATCTCCCGGTCAAAAGACCTGACCAAAAGATTTGGCTTCCTCAAGAACCATTACGTGGTCAAAAAATATTTCATTAAGAAATATAATGTGAGCAAGGAAGCAGAAGCCGCGTTTGAACTCATGTATCATAAAAAGAAGTTTGATATGGCTTTCAAATGGGGTAGTTATGCAGAAGCTGCCGACTCTTTTTCTTTCCTGAAACAAAAGAATCAAGCGGGGCTCAAACTATCAGTGAAAAAGTTGTTTATCAAATACCCGTTTCTTCATACCACATTGAAGAAAGTTAAAAAATTATACGTTCCCAAAACAGCCGCTTCACAGATCTAGCAGCGGACAAGACATTAAATGTTTAATGCCTTAAAAAAACAACCTTGAAGTATATTATATTGATAGCTGCAGCTGCATGGTTTGTCTATGCACTGATGAAGAAGCCTGAATGGGTAGCCGTTCTGCTGTTCACAGCTGTCATTGCAGATATCAATTTCGATTTGCCCATACCGCTTAATTTCAGGGCATTTATCAGCGCTGCATTGCTGGCAAGGGTGATGTATGATTCAGCTCCAATGCCGGGACCGTCTTTCTTTGCTACCACTTACAGCAAATACATTATCGGGTTTGTTATTTATGTATTGTTTGTAACGTACCAGGGTGGATTGCTGACTGCAGATATTATTAAAGAATATTTCTGGTCATTGATCTGTGCTTATCTCGGTTACTACTTCTACATGAAAGAAGGCAGCTACAAGATATTCAGGCTAAGCCTGATCATTGCCGGCTTTTCCTGCGTTGGTGACCTGGCCTGGACGTATGTACAAGGCGGAGGATTATGGATTCAGCGTATCTATTTTTCCTTTACCCCGGACTTCAGGATATTTAACCATAATTTCTTCGGGTATATCTGTGCAGTAGCATTTGTGTTTCTGCTCGGCGATTATCTCACGGATAATGGCAAGAAGATAAACCTGCTGCTGATGCCCGTGATGTTCCTGGGAGTATTGCTGTCTACCTCGCGCAGTTCATTATTGATCCTGATCATTGTTTCAGTAGTACTGATAACTAAAGGACTTTTTTCAAGCAAGAACAGTAAGAAGGCTTATAAGCTGGTGATGGTTACCATTTCCTGTTTGGTACTCTCGCTGTTTATGTTCCAGATCATCACTACGGTTTTCAGTATCCAGAGTGAGTTTATGGAGCAGATCACGGCCAGGCTGATTGATGAGCCTGTAGCCATATTCAACAGGGCCATGGGTAATGCATACAAAGCAGAATCGCTTGACTCTATGGATTGGCGCGCTGAAGCTTCTGAGATCGCTTACAATACTTTTATGAACAAGCTTGAGTCGAGCGAGCAGATAATGGGTATCGGGCATGAAGGTTTTATGGCACGCCATTACGGATATGACGGGATTTATGATGCGCATAACGGAGTGTTGCTGATGCTGATAGAATTCGGCGTTATCGGAACGTTTATCTACTGCGCTATGCTTGGTTCTTTCATCGTTCGTTTCTGGAGCCTGAAGCTGTTCTCTCCCCTGCTGGTAATCCTGATCTGGCTCATTCTTTATATTACCAGTCATAACAGGGAACTGACATCCATTTTCGCTTTCCTGCTGACAGGTACCATGGCGGCGGAACTGCAATACTATTATGTAAAGCAGGAACAACCAGAAGAAGAGGAATTGCCTGAAATGTCCAATGAGTATTTAGAAACCTGATACTTTTTTTATATTATTACAACCGAATTTAACCGGCCCCTTATATGAGAATTTTGATGGTCATAAATGCGCTGAAGAAAGGCGGGAAAGAACGCAGGATGCTTGAATTGATCAAAGGATTGAAAAAGCATAATGATCATTTCGAGATATGCCTCGTATCATTGTCTCACCTGGTAGAATATCCTTACGTGTATGACCTCCCGATTACATTTGAAAAAATAACCAAGAAAAGCAGTAAGGATTTCAGCATGATCTTTAAATTGAGAAAGGTCATCAAAACATTCAAACCGGATATTATTCATTCATGGGATATCACCGCCAGCGCTTACCTGCAACTGGCCAAAGCGTTTACCAATAAAACAGTATTGCATGGAGTGATCTATGATGCTTCTGCCAAACTGAATTCGTTCAATAAGTCATTGTATTACCGGATAAAACTGCTTACCCCGTTTTCAAAAGTCTTTATATCCAATTCGATGGCGGGTATTAAATCCTATGGCACGCCTTTACGTAAGTCGGTTTGTATCTATAATGGAATAGATCTTAACAGGTTTAATAACCTCAAAGCGATAGCCGAAGTAGAGAGGGAAATACTGGGAGACAACAAAGGCAACCGTTTCATTATAGCGATGGTAGCTGCCTTTGAAATAAGAAAGGACTATGATACGCTGATCAAAGCCGCTGTTAATATCTGCCAGCAGGACAAAAAATTCACTTTCCTGTTAATCGGTGATGGCATTGGTATCGAAGAAGAGAAAAAGAAAGTGCCGGCCGGGTTGCTGAACAGGCAGGTATTCTTTTTAGGAAGCCGCCACGATGTGGAATCTATATTACAAATTGCCGATGCCGGGGCATTGATCACTAATGCGGATAATCACGGTGAAGGCATTTCTAATTCAATAGTAGAATATATGGCTTCCGGCAAACCCGTCATCGCTACCCGTGGTGGCGGCACGGATGAGATCGTAAACGATGGTGTCAACGGATTTTTAATAGATCCTAAAAACGCTGACCAGATCGTTGAGAAAATTGAAGCGCTTGAGAAAGACCGGGCTCTTTCCAAAACCTTGGGAAAAAATGCCTACGAGTTGGTCTATAACAAATTTAACCTGGAAAAAATGACGGGATCCTATGTTGACCTGTATCGCAAATATTTGAATTAAGCTATCAACCAAAACGAACTAATTTCTTAATCAACCCTTACCATTATGTGCGGAATTTTAGGCTGTATCAATTTTAAATTTGTACCCGGTTCATTAGATTCGATCAGTCATCGCGGACCTGACGGAAGCGGTGTTAAAAACTTCAACATAAACAACCATGATGTAACACTTGCTCACAGGCGTTTATCCATTGTCGATATAAGTGAGAACGGGGCCCAGCCCATGGCTTCAGGAGACGGCAATTCCTTTATTACATTTAACGGGGAGATATATAACCACGATACGCTGAAGCCTAATATGAAGTTCACGCAGTTCAAAGGGCACTCAGATACGGAGACCTTGGTTAACTATTTCAATGAGCATAATATCAGTGATCTGAAAAACCTGAACGGTATTTTCGGCTTTGCTATATTGGACCAGGCAAAAAAACGTCTTTATATAGCAAGAGACCGTTTTGGAGTAAAACCGATCTATTATTATTTCAAAAATAACCAACTGGTATTTTCTTCCGAGGTACGTCCCTTCAAGTACTATATAGATATGATATATGACAGGGAAAATGTAGCAGAAGGGTTAAAGATGCGATATGTAGGAGCACCCGATACCATATTTACTGATATTAAGAAAATAGAAGCCGGGCAGGTGCTTACGTTTGATCTTTCGCAGGAAGAAATTGTTTTAACGAAAAACTATTACATACAAACCCCTAAGATGGGTTCAAGGAAACAGGAATCCGCATCACTTGTAAAGGAATATGGCCAGTTGTTTGAGCAGGCGGTTGAGCGCCAGTTGATGGCTGATGTGGAGATCGGTGTATTATTAAGCGGGGGTATTGACTCGGCATTGGTGGCTGCAGTGGCAAAAAACAAATCGGCCAAGCCACTAAAAACCTTTACCGTTGGTTTCAAAGAGGGCCTGTTTGAGTCGGATGAGATCGAGATGGCCAAAGTAACAGCAGAGACATTGAAACTGGAGAATATCGCTGTCCGTACTGATTTTGTTGATTTCATCGAAGACCTGAAAAAGATCATCAGGATCGTGGAAGAACCGATCGCTACCAACTCGATCATACCTATGTACTCCCTGTCAAAACTGACTTCGGAACATGTAAAAGTGGTATTGAGCGGCCAGGGCGCAGATGAACCTCTTTATGGTTACAGGAAATATAAAGGACTTATTTTTCTGAAGCACCTGGAAAAATATAATTTCTTAAGAAAGGGGCTCAGGCTGACCGGGATGAAGAATATGAAAAAAGAAGATGTCAGGAGATTCTATGATGCAGCTGTTGAAACCGATATGCTGACAGCCTACAGGGAATACAACAGTATTTCTTCCGGCAATGAACTGGGGAAATTACTTAATAAAACCGGCCTCGCAGATACGGACACGATCCTGAAAAGAAAACAGGGGCTTTTCAAAGAAAAATGGAATGCGAGGATACCATCTGATACAGCGATCATCTCGTTCCCCTTCCTTGACCTGCGCAATTCACTGGCAGATGACCTGCTGATGTATACCGATAAACTGATGATGCATTTCAGTGTAGAATGCCGGGTGCCGATACTGGACAACGACCTGATTGAATTCATCGAATCACTGCATCATTCTTATAAGCTGAGCTTTTCAAAAGGAAAGATCATCCATAAGCAATTTGCAGAAGAGTATTTGCCGTCTTCTATTGTTCACCGCAAAAAGATCGGTTTTGCCACACCGGCTTCCAAATGGTATAAAACACATAAGCAATTAATTGAAGATATCATCTGCTCAAACAAAGAGATAGGAAAGATCTTTAATATAAGTGCTATTAAGGAAGTGCTGAATACGCATGAGCAAAACCAGAATGGAGAAAAGCAGATATTATTATTACTCTCCCTGGCATTATTAATGGAATGATAAATTTCATTGAGGACATGCCAATAAAAAAATTACGTAGTTGAATAACTACGATGACTAATTGGTCTTACCATTGATGATTAATAAAAACACTTATACATTTTCTTACGCATACATTTTATTGATTTGAGTTAATCGATTAGAAGGGTTTCTTGATTTGTGTTAATTGTTTACGGCATGTTGTTGGCACATGTGGCGAAAACAATATTCTATATGAAACCCACGAAAACACAATTTCGCAACAGAGGCATGCTTGCCTTATTCATTGGTAGCGTAATCTTCATCGCTAGTTGCCAAAAAGATACTTCGATTGACACACCAACAACAGATCCTAATTCAGATGTAGCCATTGAGGAAGCAGCCCGTATAAGCGGTACTCCCGTTGCCAAGGCCGGAGCAGATCAGTCAATTACATTGCCTGTAAACTCTGTAACGCTTGACGGAACTTCGAGTTATGATCCCAATGGTTCTGTCAAATCATATTTATGGGCCAAAGAAGTTGGCCCGACAGCTACTATCACGTCTCCGACAGCTGCAAAGACAACCATAACAGCTATGGTAGCCGGCGAGTACAGGTTCAAATTAAAAGTAACTGATAATTCAGGTTATACCGGAACGGATACAGTTCACGTTAGCGTAAAGGGCAACGGAACAACAACTCCGCCCCCCACTAACCAGGCTCCTGTTGTTAGTGCAGGTGTTGCTCAAACAATCACGTTGCCGATAGCTACAGTTACATTGAGTGGTTCTGCCACAGATGCTGATGGTACGATCGCTTCTTATTTGTGGACAAAAGTATCAGGAACAGGTGGTGTTATTACCAGCCCGAACACAGCATCAACTACTGTGACTGGTTTAACAGCAGGTTCGTATGTATTTAACCTGAAAGCAACGGATAATGGCGGCGCCAGTGGTAACAAGTCAGTAACTATTACTGTTAACTCAGGTACTACTACTCCTCCTCCGACTGGCGGCAACTATGGTACTTTGCTTTATAGCACAGGATACAATACCCAGGCCGATCTTGATCCTTTTGGTAATGGTCAGATTGGTAGTGGTTCTTTATCAACCAGCACTTACGTGACAGGCCCCGGATCATTCAAATCTGTACCAGCAAACGTAAGCGCAGGTATCCGTTCTGAAGTTCAGTATCCCGATAACCTTACTCCTACTGAAGGCGCCATCGAGTATGATGTAATGTATGAAACAGTTTTCCAGAACAGCGGGCATAGCCTTCAGTTCCATCCCAACACTTCAGGCGGATCAGCTTCTCCTGGTTTGTGGCATGAAAACGGGAAATTTACATGGGTAAACTGGAAAGGCGGAACAAACACCAAGTACCCGACAAACTTCACTATTCCCCAGAACAGGTGGATGCATTGTGTATTTGAATACAAGATCGGTTCAGCCGGTTACATGAAGTTCACTATTGATGGTGTAGTAGTATTGAATGTTAGTAATATCCAGGTGGGTGACGGTTCAGGCCAATATCTGAAAGTGGGAGTAAATATGTGGGTAAACCAAAGCAGCACTGTTTACTATGACAATCTGAAAATCTGGAAGAAGTAATTGCTTAAGATAGAAGATCGTAGATCGCGGGATTCGTAGATTTACGATAAGTGTTGATTATCTACAAAAGGCAGACCCTGGGTGTTGTACACCCGGGGCTTTGCTTTTTTCCTAATAAAGAATTCGGAAACTACTTGCATCAACCAGTTATTATATGTATTTTTCGGCCGTATAATTACGTACCCGAATAAAACCTTGATATGTCCGAACCCAGAGTTGCCTTTCTGATTCACGGCTTAGTCGTGGGAGGAGCTGAAAAGTTCTTCATCAGCCTGGTCAACCATTTCTACAGGTCTGACCGCAACCCTCTGGTTATTCTATTGAGTGACGACAATGCATTATTCCCGGAAATGGACCCCGGTGTCAACAGCGTTATTATTAAGCGGAAATACAAATATGACCTTACCATCGGCGGCAAGATCAAAACCGTGCTGAATGAAAATAAGGTCGATAAGGTTTTCTGCGTCGGTATATTCTCTTTTTTCCTGATGAAGCTGTATTTCAGGGCTGAAAAGAAGAAAAAATTCTTCCTGTCACTGCATTCGACCATCCCGGCTACCCGGAAAGAGCATTTGCTGAACTTTATCTATTTCCGTTCTATCAGCGCCAGGGATAAAGTCATTTTTATCTGTCATGCGCAGAAAGAATACCTGGGAAAAAAATATTTCTTTCATCCGAAGGAGTCGGCTGTTATCTACAATGGCATAAATACCGACTACTTTAAAGTATTTGATGAGGGCGATGAAGGAAAAAGAAAGCTGAGACAGCAATTGAACCTGCCTGTCACAGAAAAGATCATTGTCAAGGTAGCACGTATGTTCCCCGAAAAAGGACATAAATATGGCATTGACGCTCTGAAACTATTGCACGAAAAATATAATTGTAAGGCCCACCTGCTTTTTGTTGGCTCCGGCGATGATGAGTACCTGAAAGAAATGCAGGAACATGCGTTGAAAAGCGGCGTCTCCGGTTATATTCATTTTATCGATCACCAGAAAGACGTGCGACCCTATCATTACATGTCAGACGTTTTCACTTTAACTTCCTATACTATTGAAACCTTCTCTTTAGCTGCTCTCGAAGCCATGTCATCAGGCATACCCTGTTCCCTTACCAATATTGGGGGTGCTGCCGAAATGATCTATGAACAGAATGGCATGCTGAGCACATCGAAAGATCCTTCCTCCATTGCAAAAACCTGGTTTGAATTATTGCAAAAAAGATTTGATCCGCAGTTGTTACATGATCATGTTGAAAAAAACTACTCGCTGGACCAGATGCTTTGCAATTATAACCAAGCCATACTGCCTGAAGCAGCCAGTTTAAACTAAAAAAGATGTTGGATCAAACCCGGCTATAACCGGGGTCCTTCGATTTTTATCATAGACCGAACACTGTACCTTATGAGTTTTGTAAAAAAATACTCGGATAAACTTTTCCTTAAACAATGGGGCCTTGGCTTTATGCGGGGCAACATAGCTGACATTATAAGGAATAAAAAGACAGGACTCAGCTTCGACTGGCTGTCGCTCGAGGATAAAGGCATTTCACAGGCTGACCCGTTTATTTTCAAAACGGACGATGGCCGTATCAATATTTTATTTGAAAGTGTAAGCACATTAAGCCTCGATGGGACAATTTCCCTGATGGTATGTAATGAGCAGCTCATTCCCATTTTTCAGAAAGTAATATTGGAAACGAAGGATCATCTTTCCTACCCCTTTGTATATAAAGAAAATGGCAGGATCTATGTTTTCCCGGAAAACGCATTCAGTGGTTCCCTGAACTGCTATGAGTTTGACCCCGCGCAACGCTCTTTTATTCATAAAAAAGAAATCATCAAAGCGCCGTTGCTCGATTCTACTATTCTTAAATACGATAACAAGTATTGGCTTTTTGCTACCATGCTCGGCGCCGGCAACAGCGACCTGCATATTTTTTATAGCGATAGCTTATTGGGCACCTATACACCTCATGCCGGTAACCCGGTAAAACAAATGCTGGATGGTGCAAGACCTGCGGGCAATTTTATCGAAGTAGATGGCGAAGTGTACAGGCCTGCACAAAACTGCAGCAATTATTACGGCGAATCAATGACCATCAATAAGATCAAAAAATTGACGACTACGGAATTCAGCGAAGAAGAATACATGGTGATTGAGCCGAATAAAAATGATGAGTTCAACTATGGTATACATACTATAAACGTAGTGGATGATATTATCATCGTAGACGGGCAGAAAAGTTATTTCCAGCCTGTTCAGCAACTAAGCAGAAAACTTAAAAACATATTTAATTAACCGTACCATGTCTTTATCACTGGTTATGCCGTCACCCTATAATAATGTCCTGTACATTGGCCCCGATCATAAGAATCACAGGGGAGGTATTGGTGCTGTATTGAGTATTTATTCAAGAAATATTGAGCCATTTCACTTTATCCCTACCCTTTCTTACAGGAACCAGTTCTATGAACTCTTCTTTTACGCCGGGTCGTTACTCAAACTGATCTTCGTTTTACTGAAAAACAGGAACATCAGCCTGGTACATATCCATGGGGCTAAGGACGGCAGTATCTGGAGAAAATTTTTCATTTGCTTTATTGTTAAAAAGATCTTCTTCAAAAAAACCATCTTTCATATACATGCAGGAGCTTTTGATGAATGTTATGAAAGAGGCGGAAAGATATACAAATACATGTGCCGCTTCCTGGTCAATAACTCGGAAGCACTGGTTGTGTTGTCGGAAAGATGGAATGATTTCTTTAAAAATAATTTCAAGGTCAAAAAAATACTGGTGATAAAAAACCCGGTAGAGCACAAACCATCCATGGTGGTAAAAAAGATCGATGCCCCGGGTCTTACTACGTTTCTTTTCCTGGGTCGCATTGCCGATCATAAAGGCATATTTGACCTGGTGAACCTGGTTATTGCCGAGCAAAAATCATGGAGAGGTAAATGCAGGTTTCTCATTGGCGGCAACCATGAAGTAGACCGCTTGATTAAAACCATTGAAGAAGGCGGCATCGGTGATATGGCTGAGTATATTGGTTGGGTACAAAATGCCGAGAAGGATCATTTCTTTTCGGTATGTGATTATTTCATTCTTCCTACATACGAAGAAGCCATGCCAATGACCATACTGGAAGCATTCAGCTATGGCAAACCGGTTATCACGACTCCTGTTGGTAGTATTCCTGAAGTGGTAGAACATAATAAAAACGGGATACTGTTCACACCGGGAGATATGACACAATTGAAAAAAATCATCACTGACGTTGTCAATGATCATTCAACATATGAGTGCATGAAAAAAAATGCTATGAATACCGCTACTTATTACTACCCGGAAAGCATCAAAACAGAATTAGAAAAACTTTACGAAGAAATTATTTAATTATGACAGGAAGATTAAAATGGTATTACAGCCGGCTAAGCACGATGAACCTGCCGGAGCTGGTATTCAGGGCGGGGCAAATTCAGCAACGTGCCTTTGAGAAATTATTTCCGCAGCGACCTTTGTACAATCATGTCTCTGTAAGGAAACTGGATATTTACTTCTCCTTTCCTGATAAAAGGATCGCTGAACCATTCACGGTATTTGGAAATGAATTGGCCATTGATGACCAGTTGAATTTTCACAAGGACTTCCTTTCAGGCAAAAGCTTCCCTTTAACTTTCTCCAAATCGATTGACATCAGGTCTGACAGGTTTGGAAGTGCCAAAGTAGTATGGGAAGTCAACCGCCTGGAATTCCTACTGCCTTTGCTGATTGAATATAAAACAACAAAGAACAAGGAGAAACTGGATCTGTTTGTGTCTATCATGACATCATGGGCGCAACAGAATCCTTACCTCAAAGGAATAAACTGGTATAGCAATATCGAAGTCAACCTGCGCCTCATCAACTGGTACTGGTGCTGGATATTACTCGAGAATGACGACCTGTGGCAAAATGCTGCTGAGTATAAACAATTCAGGGAACATGTATGGATGCCGCTGGTGTATACCCATTGTGTGTACAGTTCACGGAATCCGTCTTATCATTCATCTGCCAATAATCACCTGATTGCTGAATATGCCGGTTTGTTTATCGCATCTACCCTTTGGAAATTTGATGAATCTGCTGAATGGCTGAAAAAAAGCCGTAAAGGTTTAGAAAGAGAGATACAAAAACAACACAGTGAAAAAGGAGTAAATAAGGAAGAAGCTTCGGGATATATCCAGTTTATTACCGATTTTTTCTTACTGGCCTATATCGCTGCCGAACATGCAGGCATTGCTTTTTCAGCCAAATACACCAACACGCTGAAATCAATATGCGACTATATCAACAACCTGCTTGATATGAACGGCAATCATCCTAAATACGGGGATGAAGATGATGGCAGGATCATTCTGCCCGATGGAGATGCTACAAGTAATAATTTCATTTCAATTCTCAATACAGCAGCGGTACTGTTCAGTAAACCTGAATTGAAACGTTTCGGTTCAACCTGGGATGTGAAATCGCATTTACTGACTACCCGCTTTAATGGCAAGCGTATATGGGAGCAGTTTAACTATCATCGTCCGCCGGCAGGTTCTGCGTTTTATGAAAAGGAAGGCCATTTTATTATGCGCAAACAGGCAGGTACTGACAGGGAAATATACTGTCATTTTGATGCGGCACCGCTGGGATATCTTTCTATAGCTGCACACGGTCATGCAGATGCCCTGTCAGTGATCTTTCATATTGATGGCTATCCGTTCCTGGTTGATCCGGGCACTTACGCTTATCATACCCATGCTGAATGGAGAAAATATTTTGTAAGTACCCTGGCGCATAATACCGTTACAATTAACAATACAGACCAGGCGCAGTTATCAGGACCTACATTATGGCTTAATCATTACAAAAGTTCACCTATCACTGTAAAGAAATCAAAAGAAAGTGACCTGGTATCTGCTACCCATAACGGCTACCGAAATTACGATGTCATGCATACCCGGAGTGTTGAGTTCAATAAAGAAAAGGATGCATTCACTATTACCGATGCCATTAAAGGAAGCAAGACAGGATATTCGGTCAACCTGCCTTTTCATCTTCATCCCGAAGTATATGTATTGCAGGCAACCGGCAATACTTATATACTGGGGCGTCAGGAAACAGCATCAGTACTTGAACTGACTTTTGATCAACCAATCAGGACGAAAGCTATACAGGCAACCGATACAGAAACGATAGCCTGGTATTCTCCTTCCTTCATGAAGAAAGAAAAAGCTACCGTTATTATGGGAGAACATTTCTCCAAAGAAGAGTCATTAACCTTAACCACATACATTAAAATAATCAACCGACCATGAATATCAGCATTTTTGGATTAGGCTATGTAGGCTGTGTCAGCCTTGGCTGTCTCGCCCGCAACGGACATAACGTGATTGGCGTAGATGTCAGTGAAACAAAAGTTAACCAGATCAATTCCGGCCTGGCTACTATCATTGAAAAAGACATTGACCATATCATCCGCGAAGAGCACAATAAGTGCCGCATATCCGCGACTACTGATTACAGTAAAGCGATCCTGCAAACAGAGTTGTCTATTATTGCCGTAGGTACTCCTTCGAGCAGTACCGGACACCTTAACCTGGAATATATATTTAAGGTAGCCGAAAACTTTGGCAGGATATTAAGAGCGAAAAATGAGTTTCATATCATTGCTATCCGCTCTACTGTGTTACCCGGCACCTCTGCAAAATTTGCCGATATCATAGAAGAGTTTTCCGGTAAAAAACGGAATGTTGATTTCGCGATGGTATCTAATCCCGAGTTTCTCCGGGAAGGAACAGCGGTGTATGACTACTTCCACCCCCCGGTAACATTGCTTGGGTCAGAGCATGCCGCATCGGCAGAGAAGGTAGCTTCTATTTACAGGCAGTTACCTGCTGAAGTGATCATTACCGATGTGAAAGTGGCAGAGCTGATGAAATATGTAAATAACACATTCCATGCGCTCAAGGTTTCTTTTGCCAATGAAATAGGTAATATCTGTTCTGCCCTGCAGGTAGACTCGCATAAAGTGATGGAAATATTCTGTGCTGACAAAGTGCTGAACATATCCCCGTATTATTTCAAACCTGGTTTTGCTTACGGTGGCTCATGTCTTCCCAAAGACCTGAAAGGCCTGCAGACACTGGCGCATGATAATTATGTAAAAACGCCGTTGATCGAAAGCATTGACAAAACCAATGAATTACAGATCAGCCGTGCAGTAGAAATCATCCAGAAAAGCAAGAAAAGAAGACTCGGCTTCCTTGGCCTTAGCTTCAAAGCAGGTACTGATGATCTCCGTAATTCACCAGCTGTAACGCTTATCGAAACATTGCTGGGCAAAGGTTATGAAATAGCGATTTATGACAAGAACGTGCATTTATCAAACCTGACTGGTACCAATAAAGAATATATCGACACACATATTCCCCACCTGTCAAAACTGATGAAGGCGCAGATCAGCGAAGTGATGAATGAATCAGACCTGATCATTGTGAATAACAAAGAGAAAGAATATGTGGATGTATTAATGAACGTAGAAACAGAACATCCCATTATTGATATGGTAAGAATGCCCGACGAGATCCGTAAAAAGAAGAATTACAAAGGTATTAACTGGTAAAATTGAAAACTATGTTTACAGGCAAGCACATCCTGATCGTTGTTGAGAACCTTCCTTTACCTTTCGACAGAAGGGTTTGGCAGGAAGCCAACACATTGAAAGAAAACGGAGCTGAAGTATCCGTGATCTGCCCTAAGATGAAAGGGTACACGAAATCGTATGAGTGTATCAATGGGATTCATATCTACCGCCACCCTTTACCACTCGAAGCCAGGGGGGCATGGGGATATATGAGGGAATATTTTGCAGCGCTGTTCTGGGAATTTTTCCTGAGCTGGAAGATATACTTCAAAAAACGTTTTCATGTGATACAGGGATGCAATCCTCCTGATCTTATATTTATCGTGGCTTTCTTCTTCAGGATATTTGGCGTAAAGTATGTATTTGATCATCACGATATCAATCCCGAGTTATACATCGCCAAGTATAACAAGAAGGGTATGTTTTACAAATTTCTTCTGTGGGCAGAGCGCCTGACTTTTATGTCGGCTCATTATAGTATCGCTACCAATGAAAGTTACCGCGGGATCGCTATCACCCGCGGCAAAATGCCCCCTGAAAAAGTAACAGTAGTAAGAAGCGGACCAAAACTGGACAGGCTGAGACTGACAGCCGGCAATGAGAAGTATAAGAAAGGAAGAAAATACCTCATAGGATATGTAGGAGTGATCGGTGAACAGGAAGGCATTGATCTTTTGCTTGAATCTGCAAAACATATTACACAAAAAAGACAGGATGTACAGTTTGCCATTGTGGGTGGTGGTACAGATGTAGAAAAGCTGAAGAAATTATCTGTAGAAATGGGACTGGCCGACTATGTTGATTTTTACGGCCGCGTAGATGATGAAACGCTGGTGGATGTGTTGAACACCGCTGACATCTGTGTAAACCCGGACAAGCCTACTGTAATGAACAACCTGTCTACCATGAATAAGATCATGGAATATATGGCGCTTAAAAAACCGATTGTTCAGTACGACCTGAAAGAAGGCAGAGTATCGGCACAGGGCGCTTCTCTCTATGCAATAAATGATGACACGAAAGATTTTGCCGGCAAGATCGACTGGTTGCTCAACAATGAAGCTATACGGAAAGATATGGGTGAATATGGCTACCAGCGCATCATCAATGAACTGTCATGGGATTATGAAAAAACTAAACTGGTAGATTTTTACAAAAAAGTACTTAAAACAAAAACCGTTGTTGAATCCGGAACCGCCCGAACACTTAAACCGGCGCCGGAATATATATCCTGAGTTCTTTCTTTTTCGATCCAATACTAAATGAGCAGACTACGATCCGATAGACGAATTAAGTTTTAAGAAAAATTAAAGAAGAACATTTATGAATCAACGTCTAGCCATACTGCTTCGTATCAGTTTTGTTATTCTCGACCTGATGGTATTGAATGTAGCATTCATTATATGCCAGCTGATGTTTGAGAATCATATTTCGACAGAAGACAGGTTGCAATACACCTACTTCTGGTTTTTTTGCAATGTAGCCTGGGTGGCTGTAAGCTGGGGTCTCAATATATACAATGACAAGTTCATGTATTCCTTTGAGAAATTCTCCAAGCATACTATGCATGCTTTTGCCTACTTCCTCGGACTGGTGCTGCTATTCCTGGTTTTTTACAAGGAAGCTGATCTTTCCAGGTTGTTTATCATCAGTGTGCTGACCTCCTTTGCCACCAGTTTACTGATCAACCGGTTTTTGCACCTCGCACTGCATCATTTATTCCAGAATAAGGATCATATCGTGAGAAAGATCATGATCATCGGGTATAATGACAGGGCGAAAAAACTGGCGGCTTATCTTGAGCAGGAACCTGTTAAAACAGAGATCGTAGGGTTTTGCGAAGAACCCAGGAATGTGCATGAGCTGTCACATTACCCGATCATCAGTGGTTTGGACAATGTAATTGAAACCTCCAAACAGTATAAGGTCACAGAGATATTTTCTACCATATCGCCTGAACAGCAATCGGGCATCTACAACATGATCAATGAAGCAGACCAGGCCTGTATACGTTTTCGTATCATTCCTGACCTGAACCAGTTTATCCGCAAACCTGTGCATATCGACTACCTGAATGATATGCCGGTATTGTCGTTGCGCAAGGAACCATTGGATGATGTAGCCAACCGGATCAAGAAACGTTTGTATGATATAGTGGTAAGTTCCCTGATCATAGTGCTGATCCTTTCATGGCTTATTCCTATCATCTCCCTGCTGATATGGCTGGAGTCACGCGGTCCTGTCTTCTTTATTCAGCAACGCAGTGGTAAGAATGGTGAGACATTCAATTGTATCAAGTTCCGGAGCATGAGAGTGAACAAGGATGCCCATGAAAAGCAGGCCACGAAGAACGATAACCGTATTACCCGGATGGGCCGGTTTATGAGAAAAACAAATATTGATGAACTGCCACAGTTCTTTAATGTGCTGATGAGTGATATGAGCATTGTTGGTCCCAGACCGCATATGCTGAAACATACAGATGATTATTCAAAACTGATCAAGCAATATATGATCCGCCACTTTTTAAAACCCGGTATTACCGGATGGGCACAGATCAATGGCTACCGTGGCGAAACAAAAACGGTAAAGGATATGAATGACCGTGTACAATATGATCTTTGGTACCTGGAGAACTGGAGCCTGTGGCTGGATACAAGGATTGTGCTGATGACCGGGTTTAATATGGCCAAGGGAGAGAAGAACGCCTATTAGTCAAGTCCGCTGCGTAAATAGTGGAAGGTGGTTTATAGTGAAAGTCCGCTGCGTGGATAACCGGAGCGGTTTGATTGGGGAAAGTCCGCTGCATAAATAACGGGAAGTTATTTTAGATACAAGTCCGGAAGACGGGTTCGAAAACTGTAATGTCTTTACAGCTTTCGAACCCATCTTCCGGACTTTCTTATTTAGGATATTTCAGCTATCCACGCAGCGGACTTTCAATAACCAGACTCCCTTAACTACCCACGCAGCCGACTTTCACAGCCAGATTATCTCATTTATCCACGCAATGGACTCGTTCATTACGCACTTTTTACCATATCTGACATGGTAGTTTTTCTCAATTTATTCACACTCAAAAGGTAAATCGTAAAATACCATCCAGACCTGATGTATTTTCACGATATGGTGTATATCTTGGAGCATATTTTGTTGAGGCCCATGACAAAAAAATTCAGTTTCCTATTTTTCCTGATATGTAGCATGCTATCTTCTATAGCCCAGACAAGTGTCCGGAAGATGGTCATCAATCCCCTCACTCCCGACATTACCACTATTTCGCATAAGTTAGGCGACAGAACTATCCAGGTAAAAACCTACCAGTACGGTAATTCCAGGGACATTGTTTATATCAATCTGCATGATGATGAGATCACTTCGGTAAATGCGGCCAAAAGATTGCTGCAGATAGAATCCGGCGTACTGATCAAGATCGATAATTTCAAAACCCGTAATATTAAGTTCAGGCTCGAAGGCAAGTATTATACGTTTGATCCCAACAGGATGTTTTCCCGTGTTGGTATTATCCAGACACTGACCATGTTTGGCCGCGTAAGTATGAAAGCGGTGGATGAAGTAGACAAATTTGCCAAACGAATACTGGATCTCATTCCGCCAAATCCCACCTGTATTATTGCTCTTCATAATAATTCAAATGGTAAATTCTCTATTAATAGCTTTTTACCAGGCCAGATAAGAGAGCATGATGCTAAGGATCTTTCTATAAATAAAGATGAAGATCCCGATGATATCTTCCTGACCACTGACAGTATTCTTTTCCGCAAGCTGGCTCTCGACCAATACAACTCTATTTACCAGGATAATGAAAATGCAAAGAAAGATGGTTCATTAAGTATTTATTGTGGTGAAAAATCCATCCGGTATGTGAACTGCGAAACGGAGCATGGACATGATATAC
>Ga0075366_10000385_pt1 | contig 20480 bp, 16 predicted proteins | sample EndMethybrTD3031_FD_72351 | JGI IMG/M metagenome (GOLD analysis project Ga0075366, IMG submission 72351) | Populus endosphere microbial communities from Tennessee, USA - Endosphere MetaG P. TD hybrid TD303-1 | ecosystem: Host-associated > Plants > Roots > Endosphere | place: USA: Tennessee...
TGCAGCATCAGCCACTGCATCTCGATGTAGTCGCGTGCATGGCCCCAGTCGCGCAGCGCCGACATGTTGCCGAGGTAGAGGCAGTCCTGCAGGCCGAGCGCGATGCGCGCGATCGCGCGCGTGATCTTGCGCGTCACGAAGGTCTCGCCGCGCAGCGGGCTTTCGTGGTTGAACAGGATGCCGTTGCAGGCGTACATGCCGTAGGCCTCGCGGTAGTTGACCGCGATCCAGTAGGCGTAGAGCTTGGCGACCGCGTACGGGCTGCGCGGGTAGAACGGCGTGGTCTCCTTCTGCGGGATCTCTTGCACGAGGCCGTAGAGCTCGGAGGTCGAGGCCTGGTAGAAGCGCGTCTTGTCCTTCAGGCCGAGGATGCGGATCGCCTCCAGGATGCGCAGCGCGCCCAGGCCGTCGGCGTTCGCGGTGTACTCGGGCTCCTCGAAGCTGACCGCCACGTGGCTTTGCGCCGCGAGGTTGTAGATCTCGTCGGGCTGCACCTGCTGGATGATGCGGATCAGGTTGGTCGAGTCGGTCAGGTCGCCGTAGTGCAGGATGAAGTTGCGGTTGTCGACGTGCGGATCCTGGTACAGATGATCGATCCGGTCGGTGTTGAACGACGACGCACGGCGCTTGATGCCGTGCACTTCGTAACCCTTTTCTTTCAGCAGGAACTCGGCCAGGTAGGCGCCGTCCTGGCCGGTGACGCCGGTGATGAGTGCAGTCTTCTTTGCCATCGAGTTGGGAAGATAGAAAGGTTCAGGGGTTCGGCGCAGGCGCGCCGAGCACGCGGTTCTTGCCGGCCTCCGGAATGGAGGCGGTCAGCTCTTCGAGGAAGCGCGCATGCAATGCATATGCCGCGCTTTCCTGGCGTTCGATCGACGACACGCGCACCAGCATGCCGTCGGGGATGCTGCCGCGCAGTCCGTAGGTGAGCTGCGCGAGCTTCGGGCCGAAGCCGGCCAGGCCCGGCACGTGGTCGCCGACGGTCACCCAGTAGGTGATCGGCTCGACCCGGCCGCCCAGACGCGTCAGCAGGCGCCGCACCGGCACGGTGCGGTCGCCGAGCCGCAGGGCGGTGTCGAGCGACTTGAGCACCTCGAAACCCTGAGCCGGATAACAGACCTCGGGCCGGTGCACCGCCATGTTGTCGGACTGGTCGCCGCCATAGGCGACCGACAGCATCACGCGTTCACCGCGGCCGTTGACGTAGGTGCGCGCGAGTGTCTGGTTGTAGAACTTGTCGAGCAGCGCCTGCGTGTCGGGTGACGGCAGGATCACCGGCTGCGACTGATCGATGCGCCAGTCGCCGAACGACACCGGGAACAGGGTCTCGAGCACGACCCGCGGGCCGCGGTCGGCGATCTTCGCGGTCGGCTTGGCGACCACCGCGAGCCCCGCGGCGAGGCACATCACGAGGCCGGCCACGAGCGCCTTGGTGCGCACACCGGTCATGCCGGATCCTTCGCCGGAGGTTCCTTGATGAAGAAACCGAGCAGCTTGTCCACCGTCAGCATCAGCACCAGCGCGACCATGAACAGCACCATGCCGGCGAAGCCGTGCACGAAGCCCTGGCCCGCTTCGTCGCCGAAGTAGAAGGTCACGAGCACGAGGATCATCACACGCACGACGTTGGCGCAGAACGAGATCGGGATGATCAGGATCGCGAGCAGCACGTTGCGCGGCATCGACTTGTACTGCATCAGATTCATGTACATCAGCCCGAGCGCCTCGAGGGAGAACATCGAGTTCAGCCCGGCGCAGGCATCGGCCACGAGCAGCTGGTACGGCCCGATGCTGAGCACGACGCCCGAGCGCCCGATCGGAAAGCCCGCCAGGTAGAGCACGTTCTCCGCGACCGCCGAGACGGCCGCCTTCAGCGGCCCGGTGACGGCCGCAACGAGCGGGCCGGGCAGCGGGATCATGAAGATCAGGAAGAACAGCGCGAACCAGCACAGCCGCAGCGCCGCCCAGCCGCGGAACAGCAGCAGCAGTGCGGCGAGCATCATGATCTGCGAGCCGACCTCGAAGATGATGATCGCCTGCGAGCGCCCGAACGTGTAGATCAGCGCCGCCAGCACCAGCGTGAGCCACGCCGCAAACGATGCGCCGCGGCCCGGCAGGGCCGCGAGCTGCTCGCGCCGGCGCCAGATCAGCCAGAAGCTCAGACCCAGGATGATCGGCCCGTGGCCCTGCTCGTCGGTCGCCCAGATCGTGTGGGCCAGATCCCAGTAGGTCGGCGCGTACATCGCCGCGAAGCCGACCAGCAGCGCGGCCAGCGCGACCGGATCGACGAACGGCGGCAACCACCTGCGCGCCGACGCGGCATGCGGTGTGCCGTACGTCGGCGGAGGGAGAGCGGCCATCGTCAGCGCTGTCAGTACTCGTTGAGCACGGCCCCGGCGAGCTTGGCGTGACCGTTCGACAAGGTGGCCACGAGGTCGTACAGGCCGCCCACCGCGCTGCGGTGGCGGCGTGCGATCGCGAGCGCGGCGCCGCAGCGCGAGGCGATCACCGGCGCGTCGGCGCCGTAGATCGCGGCCGGCGTGTCGACGATCACGTAGTCGAACTTCGCGGCCAGCTCCTTGACGAGCAGGCCGAACGCCGGGCGCTCGACGAGCTCGAGCGGGTTCGGCGGCGTCGTGCCGACCGGCAGCACGAACAGGTTCTGCAATTCCTCGACCGGCCGGATCACGCTCGCCTGCATGCGGCCCGACAGGATGCCCGACAGGCCTGCGCTGTTGTCGATGCGGAAGACCTCGTGCATGCGCGGGTGGCGCATGTCGGCGTCGACGACCAGCGTGCGCCCGCCGAGCTGCGCGAGCGCGACTGCGATGTTGGCCGCGAAGAAGGTCTTGCCGTCCAGCGTGTCGGGGCTGACGACGGCGAGCACGCGTTGTGAGCCGTCGCCGTTGAACACACCCATCATCAGCTGGCTGCGGATCGCGCGGAACGACTCCGCTTGGCCCGAGAACGGCTTGCCGGCGAGCACGAGCTCGGGGCTGAGCGCCTCGGGCCGCATCGTCGACGCGTACGGGTAGTGGAACTGCTGCGAGAGCGCCCACAACACGTCTTCGCTGCGCGCGAGGCCGAGCGCCACCGCGGCCTCGCCGAACTTGACGCCGTGCTGGACTTGGTAGGCGAGGATCTGCTCGACCTGCTCGGCGCTGAGGTTCTTGGCCTCGCCGAGGATGTCGCCGATCGCGCGGTCGTGGACGGCCCCGTTGGGCGCTTCCTCGGCATCGAGGGCCGACGTCAACGGGCCGGCGGAGGTGCTGCGGAACTTGGCCATGGCGGTCGTGGGTGGTGGTCGGGTCAGGTCGGACGCTGCGCGGGCCGCGGTAAGCGGTTCACGGCGCGTTGCTGCATCAATGCCGGCGGCTTCTGCCGGCCGAACAGGCGGCGCGCGTCGGGTCGCGGCAAGATGCCGAGCACCGGCATCTCGAAGCGGGTCACGATGTCGTCGACGGTGCGCACGCGCCGATCGAACAGCTCGACGGCGAGCGCGACCGCAACCGCGAGCAACAGGCCGGCGCAGATCGCGATCGCAATGTTGCGCACGACCTTCGGCGACGACGGCTTGCTCGGCTCGGTCGCGCGCGAGAGCACATACAGGTTGCTGAGCGTCGCCTGGCTCTCGATGCTGGTCGCGGTGAGGCGGGTCTGGACCGTGTCGTACGCGAGCTGGGCGCTCTGCACGTCGCGCTCGAGCACGGCGGCCTCGTCGCGCAGCGCGCGCATCTTGAGCAGCTTGTCGCGCTGCGCGTCGAGCGCGGTGCGCACCTCGGCGACGCGGGTGTCGTTGGTGTTGCTGTTCAGGTTGACGCTGTTCGTGACGCGGCGCGACTCGGAGTCGATCTTCGACTTCGTCGACGCGATGCGCGCGCTCAGCTCCAGCACCTGCGGGTTGGCCGAGCCCAGCCGCTGGTTCAACTCCTGCAGCTGGGTTTCGTAGCGCGCCAGGTCGGCGCGCAGGCCCGCGACGGTCGGGTTGTTGATCACGTCGCCGGCGCTGTCGGGCGACTGGTTGGCCTGGCTGCGGCGGCTGCGCGACTCGACCGCGACGGCTTGCAGCGTGACCAGCTGACTCGACAGCTCGTTCAGGCGCGCCGCCTCGTTGTCGAGGCGCTCGTTGGTGACCACAAGCCCCTTTTCCCGCTGGAACGCGGACAGCTTGGTCTGCGCCGCCTCGAGGCGATCGCGCGCCTGCTTGCTGCGCGCGTCGAAGAAGCTCGAGTACTGCTTGGCCGGATCGGTGCGCATGTCGACGTTGATGTCGATGTAGGCCTGCACAAACGCATTCGCGAGCGCCACCGCGAACTGCGGCTCGGCGGACTCGTAGCTGACGGTCAGCACGTTCGAGTCCTTGGCCGGCGTCACGTCCAGCCCGAGCTGCAGCAGGCCGCCGATCCAGGCGGTGATGTCGCCCTTGCCGTCGGTCGCCTCGACCCAGCGCTGGCGCATCGTCGGGTTCTCGGTCAGCTTCAGCGACTGGACCACACGCGCCGCGACGCGGTCGCTCGTCAGCACGTTGATCTGCGTCGCCAGGTAGGCCGGCGACGCCCCGCCGCCGTAGAGCATGCTCGAGACCGGATCGGGCTTGGCGTCGATCACGACCGAGGCCACCGCGGTGTAGCGCGGTGGCAGCAGCAGGTTGACGAGCGCGGTGCCGCCGGCGATCAGCAGCAGCGTCGCGAGCGCGATCTTCCAGCGTGCGCGCAGCGTCGCGAAAAACTGTTCAAGGGTCATGATCGCTCCTGGTGCCTGTTAGAACAGGCTCTCGCGCACGTAGACGACGTCGCCGTTGCGCAGTTTGTCGTCCATCGCGGGCTGGATGACGGCCACCTTGCCGTCGGGACCGCGCCGGTGGACACGCATGCCCTTCTCGGTGCCGCGCAGCGTCAGCCCGCCGCCGACCGCGAGCGCCTGCATCACCGACATGTCGCGCTCGAGCCGCACGGCGCCGGGACGCTGCACCTCGCCGTAGATGTAGATCGTCGGCACGCGGTCGACGTAGATCACGTCGCCGTCCAGGATCACCGGGTTCTCGGCGGTCGACTGGGTCGAGAACAGCGTCGGCAGGTCGAGCTCTTGGCGGTAGGCCTTGCCGCCGCGCGTGCCGGTCAGCGTGACGACGTCGCTCCCGGTGGGCGCGATGCCGCCGGCGATCGCGATCAGGTCGCTCAGCTTGAGGCCGGCGGCCTCAAGCGGGTAGCGGCCCGGGCGATTGACCTGGCCGAGCACCGAGGCCTGGTTGCCGCGCACCTGCAGCACGATCACCGTGACCTGCGGGTTCTTGATGAAGTTGCCCTTGAGCAGGCCGTCGGCGATCGTCTTCTCGGCCTGATCGACACGCTGCCCCGCGAGCTGGACACGGCCGAGCAGCGGATAGGAGACGAAGCCGGACTCGGAGATGCGCGTCTCCAGCGTCAGGTCGGGGTTCTGGTAGACCGAGATGCGGATCGCATCGCCCGGGCCCAGGTTGTAGTCGCGCCGTTCCGCCTGCTGCGCGCCGGCGGCGATGCACAGGCCGGCCAGCAGCACGAAGAAGACTTGTCGAATCAGTGATCGCATCGGGAACTCCAAAACTCCCCCTCCTCTCGCCATGTCGTCATTTGAGCTTGAGCCCCGAAAGGCCCTTGTTCATCGCATCCGCGTCGATGCCGGAAGCCCCGCCCTGCGGCGCAGGCGACACCGCCACCGGCCCCGCCGGCTGCGACGCGGACGCCTCGAGTGCCGGCCCGGACGCCGCACCCTCGGCGAACTTGCCCACGTACTCGATCTTCGCCGCTGTGCGCATCGCCTTCATGTCAGTCTCGATCAGCTTGCGCTTGGCATCGTTGAGCAGGAACTGCTCGATCGCCGGCCGTGCGCGCGCCTCGTCGATCGGCTCGTTGCGAGAACCGGCCAGCACGACCACCTGGGCGCCCGCCTGAGTGGGCACCAGCATCGCCTGGCCGTCCTTGAGCTGGGCGAAGGTGTCGAGCATGTTCAGCGGCAGTTGCTCCGCCGGCCGCACCGCCTGGTTCGCGGCAAAGCGATAGCCGTTCGCCTTCAGGTAGTCCATGAACTGATTGATGTTCTTCGCGCCTTGCAGCTGGGTCCGCAGTGCCACCACCTGCTCGGGTCGAGCCTCGATGGCGACTTCCTGAATGCTGTAGATCCGGCGTTCGCGAAACAGTGCCGGCTTTTCGTCGTAGTACTTCTTGATTTCCTCGGGCGACGGTTTCGCGACACCCTCGCCGACCTTCTCGACGTAGGCACGCGCGACGATCTCGCGGCGCGCCGCCTCGATCTGCTGCACGACGCGCGGGTCGCGATCGACCTTGAGCTCCTGCGCCTTCTGCAGCGCGAGCTCCTGGTCGATCAGGCGCTCGAGGATCTGCTTGCCCGCCGCGTCGGCCTTTTCCGGCCGCAGGCCGCGCTGCTGCTGCAGCACGAAGTTGATTTGATGAACCGAGATCTCTTCCTTGTTGACCTTGGCCGCCACCTGCGAGGCCGCCTTGTTCTTGCGATCCCCGCAGCCCGCCAGACCCGCGGCGAGCACCACCACCGCCGCCAGCGCGGCAGCACGGGTCATCCCGCGGGGGGCGTCGAAACTCGAGGTCATGGCGGAAGGGCTCCGAAACGCATTGATTGAACGATCGCACAGGGACCGCGGCTGTGTCGGCCGTGCGGTGAGCGCAAGAATCGCGCCCAAGGGCACCCGAGGCACCCCGCCATCATGGCTGGCCGGGAGTTTACCGGCGAACTGTCAACCTATCGAAACCCCTAACCACGGGGCACAAATGACACTTCGCCACGGGAACTTTACGAGCGCTTGCGGTCGCGGCGCCACGGTCTTTGCGACGCGTGCGCACACCTCACATCAACGCCTGGTGGCGTGCCAGCCGCCAGGCGCCGCCGTGCTCGATCGGGCGAGCCAACATCCACAGTTCGCGGAACGGCACCGCGCCGCGTTCGGCGGATTCGCACACCATGCCGCTGAACTCGATGCTGGCAAGCTCGAACGGGCCGATCTGTTCGACCGCGAGCACTCGCGCATCGAGGCTGAGCACCTCGGTGCGATTCGGGCCGGGCCCGCGCGCCGGCAACTGGGTCAGCAGTTCCTGCAGCATCTCGGCCGTGGTCAACGCGCGCAGCGCGGCCTCGTCCCCGCAGTCCCAGGCCGCTTGGAGCTGGATGAACTGCGCGCGTGCAATCGCAAGCAGATCCTCGTGGCCGTCGCGGCCGGTGTGCTCGGGCAACACCGCAGGCACGGTCTGGCGGCGGCCCCAGCGCATGAACGCCGCGACGCCCAGCACCGCCAGCGCCGCGGCGAACAGCGTCTGCACCGGCGCGAGCAACCCCGCGGCACTCTGGATCGCAAGCAGCGCGAGCAACGCGCCACCCAGACCGACCGGCGTGCCGAGCCCGCCGATCCCCGCCGCATGCGCGTCGCCCGGCGTGCCGCCCAGCGCCGCCGCAAGCATCGCCAGGCCGGCTGGAAGGATGGCGCGCCGGCTCAACATTTGATTCCCACGTGCAGCGCGACGACCCCGCCGGTCAAGGTGTGCACGTCGACGTGGCCAAAGCCGGCGCTCTTCATCATCGCCTTCAGCTCGGCCTGGCCGGGATGCATGCGGATCGATTCGGCGAGGTAGCGATAGCTGTCCGCGTCGCCCGCCACCCACTGGCCGATGCGCGGCAGCACCTTGAACGAATACCAGTCGTAGGCCTTCGCGAGCGGCGGCGCGACCTTCGAGAATTCGAGCACGAGCAGCCGGCCACCCGGGCGCAACACGCGGTTCATCTCGGCGAGCGCACGCTCCTTGTGGGTCATGTTGCGCAGCCCGAACGCGACGCTGACGAGGTCGAAGCTGCCGGTCGGGAACGGCAGCGCCTCGGCGTCGCAGATCGTCGTCGGCAGCACCAGCCCTTCGTCGAGCAGGCGGTCGCGCCCGCGCTGGAGCATCGCCTCGTTGATGTCGGTGTGCAGCACGGTGCCGCGCGGGCCGACCTGCTTCGCGAAGGCACGTGCGAGGTCGCCGGTGCCGCCGGCGATGTCGAGCACTCGATCGCCGTCGCGCACGTCGGCCACCGCGACCGCATAGGCCTTCCAGACGCGGTGCAGCCCGAGCGACATCAAGTCGTTCATCACGTCGTACTTCGACGCGACCGAATCGAACACGCCGCGCACGCGGCTCGCCTTGCGAGCCTCGTCGACGGTCTCGTAGCCGAAGTGGGTTTCGTTCACTGGAACCCCTCGCCCGCGGTGTACCGCGGCCGATCCCCCGAGGGGATGCGGGCCGGCTTGGGGCGGCCCGGCGCTCGGCCCGCCATTGGCATGGTGGACATCACAATCACCGTGTCAGTGATGATGGCCGCAGGCCGAGCCGGCGGCAGCGGTCGCCATCGGCGCATCACGATCGGCGCCGGCGGCGGCGAGCCGTTCCTCGTACTTGCGCCACAGCTCTTCCTGCCTGGAGCCGAGCCAGTAGAGGTAGTCCCACGAGAAGATGCCGCTGTCGTGGCCGTCGCTGAACGTCGGCTGGACCGCGTAGTTGCCGACCGGCGCGAGCGAGGTCAGTGCGACCTCGCGCTTGCCGGTCTGCAGCACCTCCTGCCCGGGGCCGTGGCCCTGGACCTCGGCCGACGGCGAATAGACGCGCATCAGCTCGAACGGGATGCGGAACACCTGGCCGTCCGAAAAACCGACCTCGAGCACGCGCGAGGCCTCGTGCACGGTGATCGCGCTGGGCTGGGGAGTCTGCGGGGTGAGGCCGGCCATGGAAGGTTCGTCGCCAGAAGCGGCCCGCAGTGTAACGAAGCGCACGGCCCCAGCCCGATTGGGGATATGCCCGCTACTTGAGGTCGACCCCGTAGAAGTTGTGCCGGCCGAACGGGCTCAGCTTGAAGTCGACCACTTCCTTGCGCACCGGCTTGAGCTGCACCGCATGCGCGATCGTGAACCAGGGCAGTTGCTCCTTGAAGATCGCCTGCGCCTTGGTGTACAGCTCGGTGCGCTCGGCCTGGTTGCTGACGCTCTTGGCCTTGACGACCAGATCCTCGAAGGGCTGGAAGCAGAATTTCGCGACGTTGCTGCCGTTGCTCTTGGCCGAATCGCAGCCGAGCAGCGTGTGCAGGAAGTTGTCGGGGTCGCCGTTGTCGCCGGTCCAGCCGAGCATGCCCATCTGGTGCTCGCCGTTCTGCATGCGCTTGCGGTACTCGCCCCACTCGAAGGTCTTGATCTCGGCCTTGACGCCGATCTTCGCGAGGTCGGCCTGCATCAGCTCGGCGATGCGTTTCGCGTTCGGGTTGTAGGGGCGCTGCACCGGCATCGCCCACAGGTCGGTGCTCATGCCTTCGGCGCCGGCCTGCGCGAGCAGCTTCTTCGCGCCTTCGGGGTCGTAGACGTCGTCCTTGACCGCATCGTTGTACGACCACATCGACGGCGGGATCGGGTTCTTCGCCGCGACGCCGGTGCCGAGGTAGACGCCGTCGATGATCGCCTTCTTGTTGATCGCCATCGTGATCGCCTTGCGCACGCGCACGTCGTCGAACGGCTTCTTGGTCGTGTTGAACGCGAGGTAGCCGACGTTCAGGCCGGCCTGCTCGAGCACCTGCACGTTCGGGTCTTTCTTGATCGCGTCGAGGTCGGCCGGGTTCGGATAGGGCATCACGTGGCACTCGCCCTTCTGCAGCTTGGCCCAGCGCACCGACGCATCGGGCGTGATCGAGAACACCAGGTCGTCGATCTTGGCCTTGCCGCCCCAGTATTCCGGGAAGGCCTTGTAGCGGATCACCGCGTCCTTCTGGTACTGCACGAGGAAGAACGGGCCGGTGCCGATCGGCTCCTGATCGACCTTCTCCGGCGTGCCCGCCTTCAGCATCGCGTCGGCGTACTCCTTGGACTGCACGCCGGCGTATTCCATCGCGAGGTTAGCGAGGAACGGCGCCTCCGGGCGGTTGAGCACGATCTTGACGGTGTGGTCGTCGACCTTGGTCACCGACTTCAAGAGCTTGGGCATGCCCATGTCGTTGAAGTACGAGTGGTTCGAGCTCGTGACCTTGAAGTACGGGTTGTCTTCTTTCCACTGACGCTCGATCGCGAACATCACGTCGTCGGCGTTGAAGTCGCGCGTCGGCTTGTAGCCGCGGTTCGAGTGCCACTTCACGCCCTTGCGCAGGAAGAAGGTGTACTCGGTGCCGTCGGGCGAGATCGTCCAGCGCTCGGCGAGGCCGGGCACGACCTTCGTACCGCCGCGCTCGAAATCGACGATGCGGCCGTAGATCTGGCTGTTGGCGTCGAACGAGGTGCCGGTCGTGTTGATGCCGGGGTAGAAGTTCTCCGGGCTGCCTTCGGAGCAGAACACGAGCGTCTTCGCGGACGCTCCGGCCGCGACGGCGATCAGCGCGGCGGCGATCAGGCTGTGGCGCAGGGCTTGTGGCCGGCGCCGGGCAGGGAGGTGCTGATTCATGAGAGCGACTCCTGGAGGATTCGAAAGAGGCCGCAGTATGCCTGCGACACGCAGCGCCCACGCCCCGTGCAAACGCGGGTCGTCAGGACGTTTCCGCGAGCCGCTCGGCGTGGTGGCACGCGACGAGGCGCCCGTCGAGCGGCCGCAGCATCGGCCGCTCCTCGCGGCAGCGCTCGGCCACGTGGGGGCAGCGGGTCGCGAACACGCAGCCGGGCGGCGGGTTCAGCGGCGACGGCAGCTCGCCGCGCAGCACGATGCGCTGCACACGCGCCACGCCGACGAGCCCCGGCGTCGATGCGAGCAGCGCCTTCGTGTACGGGTGCAGCGGCCGGGCAAAGAGCTTGTCCTTCGGGCCGTGCTCCATCACGAGCCCGAGGTACATCACGAGCACGTCGTGTGCGATGTGGCGCACCACGCCGAGGTCGTGCGAGATGAAGAGGTAGGCGAGCCCGAGCTCCGCCTGCAGGTCGGCGAGCAGGTTCAGCACCTGCGCCTGCACGGAAACATCGAGCGCCGAGACCGGCTCGTCGGCGACGACCAGCGCCGGATCGAGCATCAGCGCGCGGGCGATCGCGACGCGCTGGCGCTGCCCGCCGGAGAACATGTGCGGGTAGCGCCCGGCGTGCTCGGCGCGCAGACCGACCTTGGCGAGCATTGCACCCGCGCGCTCGGCACGTTCGGCCGCGCCGAGGCCGGTGTTGATCGCAAGCGGCGCCTCGAGGATCGCGCCGATCTTCTGGCGCGGGTTGAGCGAACCATAGGGGTTCTGGAACACGAGCTGCACCGCGCGGCGCAGCGTGGTGCGCTGCTCGCGCGGCGGGTCCACTGCGTCGGTGCCTCCGAGGCGCAGGCTGCCGGACGTCGGCTTCTCGATCAGCGTGACGAGGCGCGCGAGCGTCGACTTGCCGCAGCCCGATTCGCCCACCACTGCGAGCGTGCGGCCGGCCGCGATCTGGAACGAGACGCCGCCGACCGCCTGCAGCCGCGCACGCTCGCGCAGCCAGCCGTGTTTGATCTCGTAGACACGCGTGAGCTCGCGTGCTTCGACGACCGCAGCAGCACTCATCGCGCCGGCTCCCCGACTGGCCGGTCGAGGGCGATCGCGGCGTCGCGCTGCGGCTCGGACAGCGGATGGTGGCAGCGCACCCACCCGCCCTGCCATTCGCGCAGCACCGGCCGCTCGACCTGGGCGCGCTCGGTCGCATAGGCGCAGCGCGGCGCGAACAAGCAGCCCGCGGGCCGGTCGTAGAGCCCGGGCACGACGCCGGCGATGTTCGCGAGCCGGCCGTGGCCGTCGCTGCGCTCGGGCATCGCGGCGAGCAGCGCGGCGGTGTACGGATGCTGCGGCGCCGCGAACAGCGACGCGGCGTCGCGCTGCTCGACCACCTGGCCGGCGTACATCACGCAGACCCGCTGCGCCATCTCGGCGACCACGCCCATGTTGTGCGTGATCAGCACCAGCGCCATGCCGCGTTCCTTCTGCAGCGTGCGCAGCAGCTCGAGGATCTGCGCCTGGATCGTCACGTCGAGCGCAGTGGTCGGCTCGTCGGCGATCAGCAGGCGCGGGTTGCACGCGATCGCCATCGCGATCATCACGCGCTGGTTCATGCCGCCCGACATCTGGTGTGGGAAGTCGCGCAGCCGGCTCGACGCCGCCGGGATGCCGACCTGCTCGAGCAGCTCGATCGCGCGCCCCGTCGCCGCGCGCTTGTCGAGCCCGAGGTGCAGGCGCAGCGTCTCGGTGAGCTGGAAGCCGATCGAAAAACACGGGTTCAGGCTGGTGGTCGGATCCTGGAAGATCATTGCCACGTCCTTGCCGGTCAGCTCGCGCCGCTCGCGCGCGCGAAGCGTCAGCAGGTCGCGGCCGGCGAAGCGCATGCGGCGCGCACGCACCTGGCCCGGGTAGCCGATCAGCCCCATCAGCGCGAGCATCGTCACGCTCTTGCCCGAGCCCGACTCGCCGACGATGCCGAGCACCTCGCCCTCGTCCAGGCTCAGGTCGACACCTTCGACCGCGTGCATCGTCGCGCCCCCGACCGGGAATTCGACGTGCAGGTCTTCGACTTCGAGCAGCGCCATCTGTGCCGTCAACGTTTGAGCTTCGGGTCGAGCGCGTCGCGCAGCCCGTCGCCGAGCAGGTTGAACGCGAGCACCGTGATCAGGATCATCAGCCCGGGGAAGGTCACGACCCACCAGGCGCGCAGCACGAACTCGCGTGCGTCGGCGAGCATCGTGCCCCACTCGGCCGCCGGCGGCTGCGCGCCCAGGCCGAGGAAGCCGAGTGCGGCGGCGTCGAGGATCGCGGTCGAGACGCCCAGCGACGCCTGCACGATCAGCGGCGCCGCGCAGTTGGGCAGCACCTCGCGGAACATCAGCCGCAGCCGCCCGGCGCCGGCCACACGCGCGGCGGTGACGTAGTCCTTCGCGGTCTCGGAGATCACCGCGGCGCGGGTCAGCCGCACGTAGTGCGGCAGCACGACGACCGCGACCGCGAGCATCGCGTTCATCAGCCCGGGACCGAGGATCGCGACGATCACGATCGCGAGCAGCAGGCTCGGCAGCGTCAGGATGATGTCCATCAGCCGCATGATCGTGATCTCGACCGCGCCGCGGAGGAAGCCGGCGATCAGCCCGAGCGCGATGCCGACCACGATCGACAGCGCGACCACCGCGATGCCGATCAGCAGCGACAGCCGCGCGCCGTGGATCAGGCGCGAGAGGATGTCGCGCCCGATCGCGTCGGTGCCGAGCGGGTAGGCCCACGAGCCGCCGCTCTGCCAGACGGGCGGCTTCAGGAACATCGTGTTGTTGGTCAGGTCCGGCGCGTGCGGCGCGAGCAGGTTCGCAAACGCCGCCAGGCACAGCACGAACACGACGATCACGAGCCCGGCGACCGCGCCGTGGTTGGCGCTGAAGTGCCCCCAGAACTCGCGCAGCGGACTGGGCGGCTGAGCGCTCGCGGAGGGGGTCGAAGGCAGCACCGCGGACATTGCCTCAGCCCTTCGAGATGCGCGGGTTGATGATGCCGTAGGTCAGGTCGACGACCAGGTTGACCATCATCACGACGGCGCCGAGCAGCAGCAGCCCGCCCTGCAGCACCGGGTAGTCGCGGCGCGCGATCGCCTCGATCATCCACTTGCCGACGCCCGGCCACGAGAAGATCGTCTCGGTCAGGATCGCGCCGGTGAACAGCACGCTGACCTGCAGCCCGATCACCGTGACGACCGGGATCAGCGCATTGCGGAACGCGTGCAGCGCGACCACACGCAGCGACGACAGCCCCTTCGCGCGCGCAGTGCGGATGTAGTCCTCGCCGAGCACCTCGAGCATCGCCGAGCGCGTCATGCGCGCGATGATCGCGAGCGGCACCGTGCCGAGCACGATCATCGGCAGCACCAGATGCGCCGCCGCCGACTTGAACGCACCCTTCTCGCCGGACAGCAGCGCGTCGATCAGATGGAAGCCGGTCACCGGCTCGAAGTAGTAGGCCACGCCGATGCGGCCCGACACCGGCGTCCAGCCGAGCTGCACCGAGAACAGCAGGATCAGCAGCAGCCCCCACCAGAAGATCGGCATCGAGTAGCCGGTCAGCGACACCATCATCACGCCGTGGTCCCAGACCGAGTTGCGCCGCACCGCCGCGAGCATCCCGGCCGGGATGCCGATGACGAGTGCGAACAGGATCGCGCACAGCGCGAGCTCGATCGTGGCCGGAAACAGCGCGACGAACTCGCGCACGACGGCCTCCTGCGTGATCATCGACTTGCCGAGGTCGCCCTGCAGCAGCCGGCCGACGTAGAGGCCGTACTGCACGACGAGCGGCCGGTCCAGCCCGTACTCCTTCATCAGCGCGGCGTGGCGCGCCGCGTCGATGCCGCGCTCGCCGGCGAGCGTCTCGATCGGGTCGCCCGGCACGAGCCGGATCAGGAAGAACGCGAGCAGCGTCATGCCGATGAAGGTCGGCACGACCAGGCTGAGGCGGGTCAGGACGAAGCGCAGCATGCGGCGCCGGGTCGAGCTCGACGCCCTTCGTCAGGCGGCCGCGCGCTGTCCCGACCCGCCGGCGAGGATGCGCGTCAGCGCATCGTCCAGGCTGCGCACGGTGCGGTCGATGTTCGCGAGCTTGTCGAGCCCGAACAGGCCGATGCGGAAGGTCTTGAAGTCGGCCGGCTCGTCGCACTGCAGCGGCACGCCGGCAGCAGTCTGCAGGCCCTCGCCGACGAAGGCCTTGCCGGTGTGCAGGCCGTCGTGGGTGGTGTGGCTGACGACGACGCCGGGCGCCTGGAAGCCGTCGGCCGCGACGCTGCGCAACCCCTTGCTCGCGAGCAGCGCGCGCACGCGCCGGCCGAGCTCCTGCTGCTGGCCGCGCAGCACCTCGAAGCCGCGGCTGCGGGTCTCGAGCATCTGCGCCCGCGTCAGCGTCAGCGCGTCGGTCGGCATCGTCGCGTGGTAGGCGTGGCCGCCGGCCTCGTAAGTCTCCATGATCTGCAGCCACTTCTTCAGGTCGGCCGCGAAGCTCGAGCTCGTCGTCGCGTCGATCGCGGCGCGGGCGCGCTCGCCGAGCATCACGAACGCGGCGCACGGCGAGCCGCTCCAGCCCTTCTGCGGCGCACTGATCAGCACATCGACACCGCTCGCCTTCATGTCGACCCAGATCGCGCCGGAGGCGATGCAGTCGAGCACGAAGAGGCCACCCGATTCGTGCACCGCGTCGGCGACCGCCTTCAGGTAGGCGTCGGGCAGTAGCATCCCGGAGGCGGTCTCGACGTGCGGCGCGAACACCACGTCGGGCCGCTCGCGGCGGATCGTCGCGAGCACCTCGTCGAGCGGCGCCGGCGCGAAAGCGGCCTCGCGCGCCGCCGAGACCGGGCGCGCCTTCAGCACCGTCTGCGCGGCCGCGATGCGGCCCATCTCGAGGATCTGCGTCCAGCGGTAGCTGAACCAGCCATTGCGCAGCACCAGCGCCTTCTTGCCGCTCGCGAACTGGCGCGCGACCGACTCCATCCCGTAGGTGCCGCCACCGGGCACCACGATTGCCGAGCGGGCCGTGTAGGCCTCCTTCAGCACCGCCGAGACGTCGCGCATCACGTCCTGGAAGCGTTGCGACATGTGATTCAGCGCGCGGTCGGTGAAGACGACCGAGTATTCAAGCAGACCGTCGGGATCGACGTCGGGCAGCAGTCCGGGCATGGCAGTCCCTTCGGGAGCGAACGAGAGGCCGGCGAGCTTAGCACCCGCGTCCCGGCGGCGCGCCCGGGGACAGCCCGCGGACCGCTCCGGGACGCCCCGGTTCCCAGGCGCCAAAGGCCGCACTAGCATTGCAGCCATGTCGATCCAGTCGATCTCGTGGCTCAGCGCCAACGGCGTCGAATCGATCGTGATCGCGATGCTGGCGCTGCTGTTCGCGTCGGTCTGGCAGCTCAGCCGCGAGCCGGGGACGGCGACGCTGGCGGCGGGCTTCGCGCTCGCCGCCCTCTGGTACTTCTTCAGCGAGACCTTCCCGCGCAGCGGGCCGCTGATGGCGTTGCCGCTCGAGCGGTTCGCCTCGATGCCGATCGCCGTCGCCGTGGTGCTGGTGACGCTCGGCGTCGTGCAGTACCTGGGCATGCCATCGGGACCGATGCGATGGTTCGTCTTCGCCGGCTGGGCACCCACGGCGGTCCTGCTGATCGCGCTGGTGACGACCGCCTCCGTGCCCTACCGCGCCTTCCATGTCGGCGTGCTCGCCTCCTATCTCGGGCCGACCGCGCTGGCCTTCCAGCGCGCGCGCCAGCAACCCGGCGACGGCCATCTGCTGCTCGCGCTGGCGCTGCTGACGCTGCCGGCAACGCCGATCCTGATGATCGCGTTCGGCGTCGCGCCGCCGGTGCTGAAGTACGTCGCCGCGCTGTCCGTCGCGCTGTTCGGCATGGCGCTGCTGACGATCGGCCTGCTGCGGCGGCACCGCGCGCTGGCCGCCGAGGCACTGCGCAGGCGTCAGGCCGAGGAGTCGCTGCGGCTGGCGAACGCGCAGCTCGAGTCGCGTGTCGAGGCCCGCACCGCCCACCTGAACGATCTCATCAGCGGCCTCGAAGCCTTCACGCGCAACGTCTCGCATGACCTGCGCGGCCCGCTCGGTGGCATGTCGTCGCTGGCACGGCTTGCGGTCGACGCCCTCGATCGCGGTGACCCCGCGCCGGCCCGGCGGGCGTTGCCGAGCATCGCGGACCAGTGCGACGCGTCGTTGGAGATGGTCGGCTCGATGCTGGAACTGGCCCGGATCGGCGCGGTGGCGCCCGAGCAGGCACCTGTCGACCTGAGCACTACCGCACAGGCGGCGTACGAGCAGGTCATGCTGGCCGCGCCGAGCGAACGTCGCCCTGCGCTGGTCTGCGGCCCGCTGCCCATCGTGATGGCCGACCGGGCGCTGCTGCGCACCGTGTTCGTCAACCTGATCGGCAACGCCGCGAAGTTCTCGCGCCAGGCCCACAAGCCGCAGATCGACGTGCATGCCGAGGTGGCCGGCAGCGCCGTCCGCATCTGCGTGCGCGACAACGGGATCGGGATCGACGCCGGCATGGCCGACCGGATCTTCGATCCGTTCGTCCAGGCCCACGACGGCCGCTTCGGCGGGCACGGCATCGGGCTGAGCATCGTCCGCCGCGCCGTGGAGGCGATGCAGGGGCGGGTCTGGGCGCATGCGCCGCCCGAGGGCGGCGCCGCCTTGTGCTTCGAGCTGCCCGTCGACACGGTGGTCGACCGACCGGTGGCCGCGGCGATGCCGGCGGCGGCCTGATCAGACCAGCACGCGCTCGATGCCGCCGTCGTTGGCGCGATCGACGTAGTCGGGCATCCAGTCCGGCCCGAGGATCTTGTTCGCCATCTCGACGACGATGTAGTCGGCCTCGAGCAGGCCGTTCTGCAGGTCGCCGGTGTAGCGGCTCAGACCCTGCAGGCAGCTCGGGCACGAGGTCAGGATCTTGACGTTGCCCTGCTCGGGCACGGCCCCCGCGCCGCCTGCGGCGCTTCCCATCATTTCCCGGAGCGCCGCTTCGTCACGGCGCAGTTCCTCCTCCTTGCGGAAGCGGATCTGCGTCGAGATGTCCGGCCGCGTGACGCCGAGCGTGCCGCTCTCGCCGCAGCAGCGCTCGCTCTTGCGCACCTGCTCGCCGACCAGCGCCTTGACGGTCTTCATCGGGTCCTGCAGCTTCATCGGGCTGTGGCAGGGGTCGTGGTAGAGGTAACCGCCGGCACCGTCGAGCCGGATGCCCTTTTCCATCAGGAACTCGTGGATGTCGACGATGCGGCAGCCGGGGAAGATGTCCTCGAAGCGGTAACCCTGGAGCTGGTCGTAGCAGGTGCCGCAGCTCACGACCACGGTCTTGATGTCGAGGTAGTTCAGCGTGTTCGCGACGCGGTGGAAGAGCACCCGGTTGTCGGTGATCATCTTCTCGGCCTTGTCGTACTGGCCGCTGCCGCGCTGCGGGTAGCCGCAGCACAGGTAGCCGGGCGGCAGCACCGTCTGCACGCCGGCATGCCAGAGCATCGCCTGCGTCGCGAGGCCGACCTGCGAGAACAGCCGCTCCGAGCCGCAGCCCGGGAAGTAGAACACCGCCTCGGTGTCGGCGGTCGTCGTCTTCGGGTCGCGGATGATCGGCACGTAGGCCTTGTCCTCGATGTCGAGGAGCGCCCGCGCCGTCTTCTTCGGCAGATTGCCGGGCATCTTCTTGTTGATGAAGTGGATCACCTGCTGCTTGAGCGGCGCGGTGCCCACCGTCGACGGCGGCGCGGCGGTCTGCTTGTTCGCGAGGCCGCGCAGGAGGTTGTTGGCGGCGCGCTGCGCGGTGAAGCCAACATCGACCATCGCCGCGCGCATCAGCTTGATCGTCTCGGGCCGGGTGGCGTTGAGGAACATCATCGCCATCTTGTTGCCGGGCCGGAAGCTCTTCTGCCCCATCTTGCGCAGCAGGTTGCGCATGTTCATCGAGACGTCGCCGAAGTCGATCTTGACCGGGCACGGCGACAGGCACTTGTGGCAGACCGTGCAGTGGTCGGCCACGTCCTCGAACTCCTGCCAATGCTTGATGCTGATGCCGCGGCGCGTCTGCTCTTCATAGAGAAACGCCTCGATCAGCAGCGAGGTCGCGAGGATCTTGTTGCGCGGGCTGTAGAGCAGGTTGGCGCGCGGCACGTGGGTCGCGCAGACCGGCTTGCACTTGCCGCAGCGCAGGCAGTCCTTGATCGAATCGGCGATCGCGCCGATGTCGCTCTGCTGCATGATCAGCGACTCGTGGCCCATCAGGCCGAAGCTCGGCGTGTAGGCGTTGGTCAGGTCGGCCTTGAGCGCCATGCCGTCGAACGAGACATCGCGCAGCAGCTTGCCCTTGTTGAAGCGGCCCTCGGGATCGACCTTGCGCTTGTAGGCCGTGAAGTCGGCCATCTCAGCGTCGGTCAGGAACTCGAGCTTGGTGATGCCGATGCCGTGCTCGCCCGAGATCACGCCGTCCAGGCTGCGCGCGAGCTTCATGATGCGCGCGACCGCCTCGTGCGCGGTCTGCAGCATCTCGTAGTTGTCGCTGTTGACCGGAATGTTGGTGTGCACGTTGCCGTCGCCGGCGTGCATGTGCAGCGCGACCCAGACGCGGCCCTTGAGCACCTGGCCGTGGATCTTCTGGCACTCGTCGACGATCGGCATGAGCGCCGCGCCGGCGAAGATGGATTGCAGGGGGCTGCGGATCTGCGCCTTCCACGAGGCGCGCAGCGTGTGGTCCTGCAGCTCGGCGAAAAAGCTGCGGCCCGTGTCGGCGTTCACGCCGTCGAGGTTCGCGAGCCAGTGCTGCCACTGCGCGCGCACCTCGCGCAGCAGCGCGAGGGCCTGCTGCACACGGTCCTCGAGCAGTTCGGCCGAGGCGATCTCGCCGGCGTCGTCGCTCTTGCCGAGAGGCAGCGATCCGGTCAGGAAGAAGGTCTCGAGCGCGTCGACGAGCGCGAGCTTGTTGCGCAGCGACAGCTCGATGTTGATGCGCTCGATGCCCTCGGTGTACTCGCCCATGCGCGGCAGCGGGATCACGACGTCCTCGTTGATCTTGAAGGCGTTGGTGTGGCGGCTGATCGCCGCGGTGCGCTTGCGGTCGAGCCAGAACTTCTTGCGCGCCTCGGCGCTGACCGCGACGAAGCCTTCGCCAGCACGCGAGTTGGCGATGCGAACGACCTCGCTCGCGGCGCGCGCGACCGCATCGGCGTCGCCGCCGGCGATGTCGCCGACCAGCACCATCTTCGGCAGGCCCCCGCGCTTGGACTTGGTCGCGTAGCCGACCGCTTTCAAGTAGCGGTCGTCGAGATGCTCCAAACCCGCGAGGATCGCGCCGCCGTTCTTCGCTTCGGCGAACATGAAGTCCTTGATCTCGACGATCGACGGCACCGCGTCCTTCGCGTTGCCGAAGAACTCGAGGCAGACGGTGCGCGTATGCGCCGGCATCTTGTGCACGACCCAGCGCGCCGACGTGATCAGCCCGTCGCAGCCTTCCTTCTGGATGCCCGGCAGCCCGGCGAGGAACTTGTCGGTGACGTCCTTGCCCAGGCCTTCCTTGCGGAACACACGGCCCGGGATCTCGAGCACTTCGGTGCGCTCGAGCTTCTTGCCGCTCGCATCGAGCCAGCGCAGCTCGAAGCGCGCGAGCTCGACGTCGTGGATCTTGCCGAGGTTGTGGTCGAGGCGGATCACCTCGAGCCACTTCGCCTCCGGCGTGACCATGCGCCAGGACGCGAGGTTGTCGAGCGCGGTGCCCCACAGCACGGCCTTCTTGCCGCCTGCGTTCATCGCGATGTTGCCGCCGATGCACGAGGCCTCGGCCGAGGTCGGGTCGACCGCGAACACGTGGCCGGCGCGCTCGGCCGCGTCGGCGACCCGCTGGGTCACGACGCCCGCCTCGGTCCAGACGGTCGCGACCGGCTGCTCGACGCCGGGCAGCGCGACCCTCTCGACCTCGCCCATCGCCTCGAGCTTCTCGGTGTTGATGACCGCGCTGTTCCAGGTCAGCGGCACCG
>Ga0075366_10000386_pt1 | contig 20464 bp, 15 predicted proteins | sample EndMethybrTD3031_FD_72351 | JGI IMG/M metagenome (GOLD analysis project Ga0075366, IMG submission 72351) | Populus endosphere microbial communities from Tennessee, USA - Endosphere MetaG P. TD hybrid TD303-1 | ecosystem: Host-associated > Plants > Roots > Endosphere | place: USA: Tennessee...
GACCGTAACCCTCCTTATATTCTTCAAAAGCCGAATCGTCTAACAATCGTAAAACTATCTCGCGCATGTCGTACGCTTTTTCACGGTTATCAGGCAAAATCCCGTAAATATCTTTGGGATCTAACTTGGGGGCAACCGGCTTTATCCTGTCGAACCCGGCCTTGTTATAGTCGCCCACCATGCTCATGATATTGCGGATAGAATCGAGGCAAGCCTGGTCATTTGGCTGTTTATAATCTGTCACGCCCGAAATTTCGCAATGCGTGGTTGCGCCTCCAAGGGTTTCGTTATCCACATCCTCGCCGATGGCCGATTTTACAAGGTATGATCCCGCCAGGAAAACCGAACCTGTGCCCTCTACTATCATGGCCTCATCGCTCATAATAGGCAAATAAGCCCCGCCGGCAACGCATGAACCCATGATGGCCGAAATCTGGACGATACCCATACTGCTCATCATGGCATTGTTCCTGAAAATACGACCGAAGTGTTCTTTATCCGGAAATATCTCATCCTGTAAAGGCAAATAAACCCCCGCAGAATCTACCAGGTAAATAATAGGCAGGCGGTTTTCCATCGCTATTTCCTGTGCGCGTAAATTTTTCTTGGCCGTTATCGGGAACCAGGCGCCGGCCTTCACGGTGGCATCATTTGCCACAATTACACATTGCCTGCCCGATACGTAACCAATACCACAAATAACACCGCCCGACGGGCAGCCGCCATGTTCGGCATACATGCCATCGGCCGTAAAAGCGCCAACCTCGAGCCAGGGTTTATCTTTATCAATCAAATAAGCCACCCGCTCGCGGGCCAGCATTTTGCCTTTTTCTTTTTGCTTTGCAGCAGCCTTTTCGCCGCCACCCAGGTAAACTGTTTTTAACCGGGTTTTAAGCTCATAAACAAGCTGTTTGTTTATATCTTCATTTATATTGAAAGCAATATCCATAATTGGTTTTATAGGGATGGTAATTTAGAGAAAATTACCTTGGTAAAGATAATTTTTAGTTGGCAGTTTTTCAGCGCGCAGTTTCGGCAGTGGGCAGTGGGCAGTGGGCAGTGTTGAACCAACCCCGGCAATGTTTGTTTTAACTATTCCAATTTATTTAAACTATTTCAATTTTACATAAACCGACTCAAAACTTATTTCCGGGATGCTACTCCCCAATAGCAGCTGTTTCTGATTTTTTTGAGCAATTCGGGTGTAATGCTGCTTACCGCGTGCTCCAGCTTATTTTGGGTGTTTATGAGATACATTGTACCATCTACGTTATTATAAATATAGGCAATCAGCTTTTTATCCTCTCCGTCTTCTATCCTTTTCACATCTACCCGCACAGCATTGGTTTTGTCGCTTGTATCGGGCTGCAACGCAGGATTGGTGGCTTTTACCCAATTAACGGTATAGTTAATATCCTGCGCCGATAAACCCGCGGTATTGGCCTTAAAACTCTTGCTATCCTGTATAACCTGCAACAGGCATTTTATACATGGATCGCTAACGGTAGCAGTTCCGTATTTTTTGCCGGGGTTATTGTAAACGCTATCTTTTTTTCCGGCCACCTGCACAGTGGTTTTAGTAATATCCTTTGATACAGCTTTCGGCCTGGCTTTTTCCTGTTTGCAGGCGCTTATAGTTATCAGCGCAAGCGCTATAACAAAACCGGCATTTAATTTATTGAGGATCATAACTTAATTACAATAGTGGCTTAATAAATACAGTCCAGTATCTATTTTGTGTTAATTTATTATAAATACAATTGTGGTAATTTGTTCAAAAACGTGGCTATCTAAATTTAAACATGGTTTTTATTGCAATTAATGGACAGATAGAGACAGATTTTCTGTAAAAAATCCTTAAAATTGTCAAATTTATTTCCCGCTTGCTACAATCAGCTATCCGGGATTAAATCAGCATAACAATTTTGCAAAAACCGGGTTATACCTGGTATAATTAATTTCAAAATACCTTTTACAGGGTATCATACTAAGATGGTTAACAGCGATAAAGTTTCGGGAACAACGGTTGATGTGGTTTTAATAGGCGCGGGTATTATGAGCGCAACACTTGGGGTAATGCTTAAAGAATTGCAGCCCGATTTAACTATCGAAATTTTTGAACGGCTGGATGTTATCGCTTCAGAAAGTTCGGCGCCAATGAATAACGCGGGTACCGGCCACTCGGCTTTTTGCGAATTAAATTACACACCCGAACTGCCCGATGGCACCGTAGAAATAAAAAAAGCCATCAAAATTGCCGAACAGTTTGAGATTACCAAAGAATTCTGGACTTATCTCATCGATAAAAAATATATCGCGTCGCCGCAAAGCTTTATCCGTAAGATACCGCACATGAGCTTTGTTTGGGGTGCCGACAATGTAAACTACCTGAAAAAACGCCAGCAGGCCCTTATCAAACATCACTTTTTTAAAGGGATGGAATATTCTGAAGATAAAGCGCAGATTAAAAAATGGATTCCGCTGGTAATGGAAGGACGCGACGAAAACGAGGCTGTATCCGCCACATTTATGGATATTGGCACCGATGTTAACTTTGGCAGCCTTACCAGCAGCTTAATTGATAACCTGGAACAAAAACCAGGCGTTAACTTAAGCCTTAACCACGATGTAAGCAACCTTAAACGCAATAAAGATGGCAGCTGGCTGGTTACGGTAAAAGATAAAACCACCGGCATAAAAAGAAAACTGACCAGCAAATTTGTTTTTGTTGGCGCCGGTGGCGGCGCTTTGCCGCTGTTGCAAAAATCGGGCATCCAGGAAAGCAAGGGCTTTGGCGGCTTCCCTGTAAGCGGGCAATGGCTGGTATGTAACAACCCTGATGTTATCAAACGCCACGAAGCTAAAGTTTACGGCAAGGCATCGGTAGGTTCGCCGCCAATGTCGGTGCCGCACCTGGATACCCGGATGATTGATGGCAAACGCGAACTGCTGTTTGGCCCTTACGCGGGTTTCTCAACCCGTTTTTTAAAGAAAGGATCGTTGCTTGACCTGTTCGGCTCAATCAAACCAAACAATATACTGCCTTTATTAGCTGTAGGCCGCGATAACTGGCCGCTAACCAAATACCTGATCAGCCAGGTGCTGCAATCGCCTGCCGACAGGTTGAAGGCCTTGCAGGAATACCTGCCAACCGCCAAAGCCGAAGACTGGACACTGGACATAGCCGGCCAGCGCGTACAGGTGATTAAAAAAGACGCCAAACACACCGGCGTACTGGAATTTGGTACCGAAGTGGTAACATCTGCAGATGGCAGCATTTCGGCCCTGTTAGGTGCCTCGCCGGGCGCGTCAACATCAGTGCCGATTATGGTACATTTGATTGAGCGTTGTTTTAAAACCCATATCAAAACTACCGAATGGCAGGAAAAACTGAAGCTGATGATCCCATCTTACGGGCAATCGTTATCAAATGATGAGGCTTTGAGCGTTGCTACGCGCGCGCGGACGAGTAAAGTTTTGGGGTTGGATTAACGGCCGCCCAAACTAAAAGCTATTGGTACCGAATACCGGACGCGCACCGGGACACCGTTTTGAATACCAGGTTGCCATGGTGGAGACAATTTGACAACCCGTATAGCTTCTTCATCAATACTTTGACTTAAGCCCCGCATTACCTTTATGTCGTTTAAAGTACCGTCTCTCTCCACTGCAAAAGTGACAATCACCCTACCCTGAATACCCCTGTCGCGGGCATCACCCGGATAGCGTAAATTTCTAGCAATAAACCTTATGAAGGCTTCTACCCCTCCCTTAAACTCGGGAAGCATTTCAAAACCGGTGAACTTATACTGATTTCCCTTTTTATCATAGCTGATACCCGAGTTCATTTTACCCTTGGTGTATCGGCACACATAATATACCGAATCATTTTGATAGCCTTTCCAAGCGCCGTTTTCAATGCCATTTGTAACCTCACCTTCCTGATACAGGGTTTTACCATCGGCCCTGAACTTTAACCATTTGCCGTTACCATTTTCGGCCAGTACTTTACCGGTCGAATCATTACAGGAAACGAGATTCAATCGGCCATTTTGATAGTTGCCCGTCAAATAAACTTTGCCGTTTGGATAAGATTCAATAATAGCGCCCTCCCTGTGGCCACCTTGGTAATTGCATATCAGCTTCTTATGTCCATTAGGGTAAAATTCGATACAACTACCTTGTAAATTAACATTGGAAGTCCATACACTTGAATTACCCATCATTTTAAGTTTACCAGTCAAATAATAATCTTTCACCTGGAATAAAGTTTTATCTACCGAGGTATCCGGCGTAATTACAAGGCGAATAAAATCGGCGCTGTCTTTACCGTTAACAGGGATACCTTTCATCGTATCGTAACTTAGGTAGGTGTTTTTCATGTACGATACAATAGTGTCCTGTTGGGCTTTTACGCTACCAATGCCCAATATTATTGCCAGGATAGCTAAGTAAATTATTTTACGCATAGATTATTTAAACGGATTGATAATCCTTAGGTTATTTTCTACCAGCAAATTGTGCTGCATATCTTCTGAGTATAAAACAGAACAGCCGCTATAAATAGCGGCTGCTACTATTATCGCATCAAACGTTTGAAATATTGGTATCAACAGCAATTTTATTCATAGCTGTTGGCATCATCCCTGTCAAATTTATAGCCTGACAAATCTACACGATGTTTACCAAGAGCCTTATCAATTGCTTCTATCCTTTTTGACCTTTCAATATCCTATATTGTTTTAGATGGGGCAATCTGATCTATCTCAAATGCAATAATTTCAATCGTTTTTCCAACCAGGTCATCCGGAAGTTCAAGAATTAAACTATTCTTACTGGATTTAACTATTGTGCGCATCATCATATATCAAATTTACAAAAAATCAAATCATTATACTAAGGTTATTAAAGATGCCATGCAATCCATCTGAATACTATTGAAACTGCACCGCCGGCATATTGCTATTTACCGCCGTTTCTTTAACCTTAAAATCGGCCGGGTGACCAAGGATAACCGTTTTTATTAAAAATGGAATTTTAACTCCGCCGTTTATACCCTCGTAATTTCCCCATTCGGTAACCGAGCTTGAGGTGCCATCAATTACCTGCTTTATTTTGAGGCCGTTTTTTTGGCTGTAGTAGTTTTTAATAGTTACCCCGTCGGCAATATGTATATCAATTTCATACGCCATATCGTTGTTTACTACTTTCAATGCTGAATCAAGTCTCATCGCATTTCCAAACCTGTCATAATCCAGCTCAGGAAATGGTTTGCTTTTTTCTTTAAGTATTTTTTTGGCCACATCATCCAAAGGCATATCATGATTTACCTGTTGTACGCTGATGTTGTCATTATTAACCAAAATACGGCTTAATGCCAGGTTATTATACGATGGAACTGTAATTTGCTGAAAATACATGCCCGGTACACGGTACTTGGAAAGCATTTGCACTTCGGAGCCCTGAACGCTTGCCGCCGCCGAAACCTGCAGGTCTTTTATATTTTTCAGCTTATCAACCCCGCCGATAGCATCAAGATAAGTTTTGATTACGCTGGCAGCAGTAACCCCGGTCGGCACCGGCAACCCGCTAAACGAATTATTTTCGGGGTTAATATCCGGTAGTTTATGGTCAGGATCTATAGTAGCCAAAGTTATTTTGGAGGTCGACTTATACGGAAAAGTCCAGGTGCCCCCCCGCTGCCATATTTCGGCAGGCAGTTTTACAATGCCGGTTTTGCCGTTTTCTTCTTTAATGCTTATGGTTACCGGCAGGGCCATCTCTTCCAGGTTCTCTATAGTAATCAGCGCCCCTTTTGCCGGGTCGCCATCCTGGTAAGCTATACCGCTTATGCTTTGATCAAGTTTCCAGGTGGTAAAAAACCATTCATTCCAAAACCAGCTCAGGTCTTCGCCGGCGGCATTATCCATGGTATGGAAAAAGTCCCAGGGGGTTGGATGTTTAAACGCCCAGCGTTTTATATAGGCGCGGAAGGCGTAATCAAAACGCTGCTCGCCTAAAATTTGCTCGCGCAAAATCGTTAGTCCCAAAGCAGGTTTTTCATAGGCGGCTACGCCCAAAAATCCCTCCTGCAACACATCGGGAACACTCATAATGGGCTCTGCATCGGCACTAAATAAACCCGATGCGGCTTTTTGTTGGTCTACAGGTTCATAATACTCGCCTTTATTAAATACGCGGGTATCTACATTATTTAAAAAGGTGTTAAAACCTTCGTCCATCCAGGCATATTTACGCTCGTTTGAGCCCACAATCATCGGGAACCAATTGTGGCCAAATTCATGGTTGGTTACTTCCCAAAGGCTGCCTGCTTTACTTTCCCATCCGCAAAAAACAATTCCGGGGTATTCCATCCCCCCTACCGTACCTGCTACATTGGTTGCTACAGGGTAAGTGTACTCAAACCATTTATCTGAATAAAGTTCGATGGCCGCCTTTACATACTCTGTCGATCGGCTCCAGGCATCGTTACCCTTAACTTCGGCAGGATAAACCGATTGTGCCAGGGCTTTTTTTCCGCTGGGCAAATTAATCCGCGCCGCATCCCACACAAACGCCTTTGATGCCGACCAGGCCACATCCCGGGCATTTTTACAGGCAAAGTGCCAGGTAAGCATCGGCTTTTTGGGGTGATCGTTACCGCTTAAAACATCAGCCTCATCCTTTACCATCACGGTTTTATCGCTTGCACGGGCAGCAGCCAGTCGGCTCATAGTAGTTGGCGAATAAACATCGTTGGGGTTAAGCAATTCGCCCGAGCCGGTTACCACTAAACTTGATGGGGCTGTAATGGTATAATCAAAATTACCATACTCCAGGTAAAACTCGCCCGCGCCAAGGTAAGGCAGTACATTCCAGCCGGATACATCGTCATAAACCTCCATGCGTGGGTACCATTGGGCTACCTGGTAAATCCAGCCGTTTTTTGTTTCCAGTCGGCCCATGCGGTCGGTACCGTATTTGGGTATTTCAAAACCGTATTCAACTTTAATCTGTAGTTTTCCGCCTGCAGCCTTCAACGAATCTTTGAGCCGTATTTGCAGGCGGGTATCAGTAATCATATAGTCGGCCTTTGTAGTTTTGCCATTTTTAATGATATATATCGCCTTTATTTCGTCGCCTTTGGTGTAGCTGCGGTTGGCAAACCGCCCCCCCGTAACCGAGCTGGTAGCTTCGGCGCGTGAATCCTCGCGGTAGATGTTCTGATCGTCCTGCAGCCATAAAAATGTCAAAGCATCGGGGCTGTTGTTGGTATAGGTGATAATAGCTGTTCCGTCGATGCGATGTTTCACGGTATCCAAGGTGACATCAAGCTTATAATCTGCCCGGTTTTGCCAGTATTTGGAGCCGGGGGCACCACCGGCATTCCGGTATTCGTTACCTTTTTCGGGATAAAATAAAGGATTGAAAACTTTATGCTGATCATATTTTGCCCCCTGTTGATCGTCGGTTTGAGCGTAGCTTAATGTGGAAAAAACACACAGAAAAACAAAAAGAATTGCTTTACAAAATTTCATGAAGGCTTTATTTATAATGACAGGCAAGTTATGCAAATATTTCCAAGTGCTTTTAACGTAATAGAGGCTTTCATATTGTGAAGCCCTATCTAAATCTCCCTCGGTAGAGCCCCCCTAAATCCTCCCCGGTAGGGAGGACTTAAAAAAGTCTCCCCTTCCGGGGGAGATTTAGAGGGGGCTTGGCTGCTTAAAAATCATTATACAAACCATTCCCTATTTTTTATATTTTTGCGAATGATTGCGGGCAGACCATATTTTTAGCCCGGCATCACATTCCTTATAAATGGATATATCAGTTGTAGTACCGCTTTATGACGAAACAGAATCATTGCCCGAGCTTACCTCATGGATAAGCCGCGTAATGGCCGACAATCGTTTTACTTATGAGATCATATTAGTTGATGATGGTAGCAAAGATGGATCATGGGATACAATCAGGAAGCTAAGCTTCGATAACCCATTCATTAAAGGCATCAAATTCAGGCGCAATTATGGCAAATCGGCCGCGCTTAATACTGGTTTTGCTGCTACCAGGGGCGATGTGGTAATTACTATGGATGCCGATTTACAGGATAGCCCCGATGAGATACCTGAACTTTATCGCCGCATTACCGAAGAAAAGTACGACCTGATATCGGGCTGGAAAGCCAAACGGTACGATCCGTTGAGCAAAACCATACCAACCAAGTTATTTAACTATGCTACCCGCAAAATGAGCGGTATAAATAACCTGCACGATTTTAACTGCGGGCTTAAAGCCTACCGCGGCACCGTGGTTAAAAACATAGAGGTTTATGGCGAAATGCACCGCTACATACCTGTATTGGCCAAATGGGCCGGTTTTACCAAAATTGGCGAGCAGGTAGTTGAGCACAGGGCACGCAAATACGGCAAAACCAAGTTTGGTATGAGCCGCTTTGTAAACGGTTTCCTGGATTTGCTATCAATATTTTTTGTAGGCAAATTTGGCAAGCGCCCTATGCATTTTTTTGGCACAATGGGAACATTAAGCTTTTTTACAGGATTGGTAATAGCGATATGGATAATGGCCGATAAGCTTTACAACCTGTCGCATCATATCAAGGAAAGGCAACCAACAGATAATCCCTGGTTTTATATAGCTATTGTGGCCATTATTTTAGGCTCGCAGCTGTTTTTAACCGGCTTTGTTGCCGAACTGGTTTCCCGCAGTTCAAGCGAACGAAACCATTATTTGGTAGAGGAAGTTATATAGTAGATTTGAGATGTGAGATATGAGATTTGAGACTGAACCGGTCTTTGTCTGATATCTCCATTAACAAACCAGATATGGGATATGAAATTTTAGCTACGGACTAAGCAGTCTTCATCTCAAATCTCATATCTCATATCTCACATCTAAAAAAAATGTTTTTTTCCATCATCATTCCCTTATATAACCGCCCGCAGGAGATTAAAGAGCTGTTGGAAACACTGGTGCTGCAAACTTACCGCAATTTTGAGGTTTTGGTGATTGAGGATGGCTCGGTTAATGATGCCGAAGCTATTGTAAACAGCTTTGTTGGGCAGTTGGATGTTCGTTATTTTAAAAAAGCAAACGAAGGCCAGGGCTTTACCCGCAATTTTGGATTTGAACGCGCCACGGGCGATTACTTTATCATATTTGATTCGGATTGTTTGATTCCTGCTGATTACCTGCAGATTGTGAACAATTCGCTAACCACAAATTACCTTGATGCCTACGGCGGCCCGGATGGAGCGCATGCTTCATTTACGCCAACGCAAAAAGCCATCAGCTATAGCATGACCTCCCCCTTTACTACCGGCGGCATTCGCGGTAATAAAAAAGGGATTGGGCAATTTCATCCGCGCAGCTTTAATATGGGTGTATCCAGGCAGGTTTGGGAAAAAGCCGGCGGCTTTATTATTACCCGCCTGGGCGAGGATATTGAATACAGTATCCGCATCCATTCCATGGGTTTTAAAATAGGCCTTATCCCCGATGCTATTGTTTTTCATAAGCGCCGCACCAATTTTATTCAGTTTTTTAAACAGCTGCATTTTTTTGGCAGGGCGCGTATAAATATTTATAAGTTTTTCCCCCGGGAGTTAAAGGCGGTGCATTTTTTCCCGGCGGCATTTACGTTGTTCCTGCTGTTCACGCTCATTTTCAATCTATTGGGATGGCAGATAGCCAAATTGGGCAATTTCATAGTGTTGTTTATCATTTTGTTAATATTTTTTCATGCATGGTGGAAAAATAAATCAGCAAAAATCGCATTTTTGAGCATTATAGCTGCCTTCACTCAACTAACAGCCTACGGGATAGGATTTATGCAGGACTTTTGGAAGCGGGTAATTTTTAACAGATCATAATAACCTATGTACCATACCTTTTCTGTTGCAGAGACCATTAAAACTGCATGGAATATTTTAAAGAAAAATTTTGTACCACTGGTGGTATACTCGGTTATATCGTTGTTTTTAAACGAATTTGTAGATTTCCTTAAAACGTTTGTTTTGATTGATGACGATGACGTCATAACTAAGTTTATCGTAATATTCATCCAGTTAATTGTTCAATGTTATATAGGATTGAGTTTTTACAAGCTCATATTGACCTTAATGGATAGGGAATACTACGAATTTGAATTTAAAGATATATTACCATCCTTTAAAATGACCCTGAATTTTGTAGTTATAGGTTTAATTACGGGTGTATTGATACTATTATTATCTACCATATATATCTTTTCAATTAAAGCAGGTGTTCCTCCACGGGCAATAGAAATAATCGAACTTATACTGATACTTTATTTAAGCCTTCGTTGTATTTTTTGCATTTGTTTTATTGTAGATGACGATTCTTCTCCGATAGAATCAATAAAACAGAGCTTCGAAATAACTAAAGATAATTTTTTCAAAACATTTGGTGTTTTTGCCATTATTATTATCACCATGATATTAGCACTAATACCTGTCATATTAATTTTGAACTTAGCAGGACTTGATCAGGATAAGAACGGTTTTATATTCAGGCTTGCGTCTTATTGCTGGATTATATTAACTTTCCCTTTTATCCAGGTAATCATTATGGTAACCTACCGTAAACTGGTTTACAGCCACCTTGATGTAGACGATGACCTGTCTGAAACCAATTAACAAATGGGCTTTAAATCTGTATTGAGCAAAGTTTTTGCTGCCCTGGTAAACAGGGAGCTTAACTACCTGCGTAAAAACGCACTTGTATTGCAACAAAACACATTTAGTAACCTTATTTACCAGGCTAAGGACACCGCCTTTGGCAAAGCGCACAATTTCGCACAGATCGATAATTACGAAGATTTTAAACGCAATGTCCCCATCCATGATTATGAAGACCTTCGTCCTTATATCGACCGCGTTGTTAAAGGCGAAGAAAACGTATTGTGGCCCGGCAAACCAAAATATCTTGCCAAAACATCCGGCACTACATCGGGTGTAAAATATATCCCAATATCAAAGGAGAGTATGCCGCAGCATATTAAAGCTGCACGCAATGCCCTGCTTAGCTATATTCACGAAACGGGCAACGCCGATTTTGTAGACGGTAAAATGATCTTCCTGCAAGGCAGCCCTGTGCTGGCCGAAAAGAATGGTGTTTCAACAGGCAGGCTCTCGGGTATTGTGGCCCATCATGTACCGGGTTACCTTCAAAAAAACAGGCTACCAAGCTATCAAACCAATTGTATCGAAGATTGGGAACAAAAGGTTGATGCCATAGTTGAAGAGACTTTTAATGAAGATATGCGCCTCATCAGTGGCATACCACCTTGGTGCCAGATGTATTTCGACAGGCTTTCGGCTAAGGCAGGGGGTAAAAAGGTGAAAGATATTTTCCCTAATTTTAAATTGTACGTGCATGGCGGCGTAAATTACGAGCCGTACCGCGCCAGGATGGAAGAGAGTATTGGTTTTGATATCGATTCAATAGAAACCTACCCTGCCTCGGAAGGGTTTATCGCTTTCCAGGATTCGCAAAAGGAAAAAGGGCTGCTGTTGCTGGTAAATTCGGGGGTATTTTACGAATTTATCCCGTCCGAAGAATATTTTAACGCAAACCCTACCCGCATCAATATTAAAGATGTGGAACTGGAGAAAAACTACGCGCTTATCATGAACACCAGCGCCGGGCTGTGGGGTTATAGCTTAGGGGATACCATTAAATTCATATCTAAAAACCCCTACAAAATTATAGTAACCGGCCGCATTAAACATTATATATCGGCCTTTGGCGAACATGTTATTGGCGAGGAAGTGGAACATGCTTTAATGAGCGTGGCCAAAGCTGAGGGCGTAGATGTGGTTGAATTTACCGTTGCGCCACAAGTTAACCCGCCGGCCGGGCAACTCCCCTATCATGAGTGGTTTGTGGAGTTTGGAACGCCGCCGTCCAATCTTCAGGCTTTTGCCATAAAAGTAGATAAAGCCCTGCAAAAGAAAAATATTTACTATTTTGACCTGATTGAAGGTAACATTTTGCAACCTTTGATCATCCAAGGCCTGAAAAAAGACGCGTTTATTAATTTTATGCGATCGGAAGGAAAACTGGGAGGACAAAATAAAGTGCCAAGGCTATCGAACGACAGAAAGATAGCGGATGGGTTAAAAGCCTATATTACGCCTCACTAAATCTTCCCCTAAAATGGAAATTTGAAAGAGGCAAACAGACATAAAAGAAGCGTATTATAATTATATTCGCAAATTAAAAAAGGGTATCAGAGGTAGTCATAAATTAATGAAACCCTGAAAAGAGTGTCATGATGAGTGGTAAAGTCCACGGATTCTGAAGGGCAAATGACAGGACGGCGAAAGACTTACGAAGTTTTAAAAGCTTCGTAAGTCTGGGATTTTACAAGATGTCATGGATAGGTACGAAGAATCTATTCGCGAACTTTTCTATCGGTCGTGCATAGCTGATAGATCCTTCGTACCTCAGGATGACAGGTTAAGTGGATACATGATCGGAGCCCGTCGAAGCATTGCGTTCAAAGGCCTGTCAGCGCGCCTTTTGACAAGCTTAGGATGACCGGCATTTTTTTATATAAAGATATTATAATTGAGTAACCAGATAAAAAACATTGCCATACTTGGCTCAACAGGCAGCATAGGCACCCAAACACTTGAGGTGATAAAGGGCAACAGCAACCTGTTCAGGGCTTTTTTACTTACCGCACACTCCAACGCCGGGCTGTTAATTAGCCAGGCTATCGAGTTTATGCCGGCGTATGCCATTATATGCGATACCGGCAAATACCTGCAGGTTAAACAGGCATTAGCCCACCTGCCGATAGAAGTACTGGCAGGCCACCAGGCTATTATTGATACAGTTACACACCCCAAAATTGAGATAGTACTTACCGCTATGGTTGGCTTTGCAGGTTTGGAGCCTACCATTGCAGCTATAAAAGCAGGTAAGGATATTGCCTTGGCCAATAAAGAAACTTTAGTTGTGGCGGGCGAAATAGTAACCAACCTGGCCAAACAGCATGACATCAAAATTCTGCCTGTTGATTCCGAGCATTCGGCTATTTTTCAATGTTTGGCGGGCGAAGAAAACAACCCGATAGAAAAACTGATCATTACCGCGTCGGGCGGGCCGTTCCGCGGCCGTAGCCTTGATTTTTTGACAGGCGTAAGCCGCGAGGACGCTTTAAAACACCCAAACTGGGTAATGGGCGCCAAGATCACTATCGACTCGGCCTCGCTCATGAACAAAGGCCTGGAGGTGATAGAAGCCAGGTGGCTATTTGACGTAAGTGCAGATCAGATTGACGTGGTTGTTCATCCGCAGTCTATTATCCATTCCATGGTGCAATTCCGGGATGGATCGATTAAAGCGCAAATGGGATTGCCTGATATGAAACTCCCTATCCAACATGCACTCACCTACCCTAACCGCATCCAAAATGATTTTAAACGCTTTGATTTTACAGCTTACCCTAACCTGACGTTCGAAAAACCAGATATGGAAACTTTCCGCAATCTTGGTTTAGCTTATGCGGCGTTAAAAAAAGGCGGTAACATGCCCTGCATTATTAACGCGGCCAACGAGATTGCCGTTGCCGGCTTTTTAAACAACAGCATCGGATTTTTGGCCATGAGCGATTTGATTGAAGAGTGTATGCAGCAGATACCTTTCATCGCGCAGCCAACCATAACTGATTATTTGAATACTGACAAAGAAACACGCATCTTTGCGCAAAATTTTATACAAAAACGGCCGTTAAAGGCTATAAACTATTAATAGATAAATATAACGAATGAGTATAGTGATCATGGTAGGCCAGCTTGTACTGGGCCTTTCAATTTTAATAATCCTGCATGAGTTGGGCCACTTTTTGGCGGCGCGGGCATTTGGGATTAAAGTAGAAAAATTTTACCTGTTTTTTGATGCATGGAATATCAGCCTGTTTAAGTTTACATATAAAGGTGTTGAATATGGCATTGGCTGGCTGCCTTTAGGCGGTTATGTTAAAATTGCCGGTATGATAGATGAATCAATGGATACCGACCAGATGGCTGGTCCGCCACAGCCTTGGGAGTTCCGCTCAAAACCGGCCTGGCAACGTTTAATTGTAATGCTTGGCGGCGTTACGGTTAATATTATACTGGGTATTCTTATATACTGGGTACTCACTATCCGCTTCGGCGAAAGCTATATTCCCAACTCAAGCGCGCAATACGGTATTGTACCGGGTGTGGTAGGCAAAAAAATTGGCTTATTGCCGGGCGATAAAATTACCGCTGTTAATGGTAAAGAGATTGTACGTTTTGACGATTTAACCAGCCCAAAAGTATTGCTCGAAAACACGGTATTCACCGTAGTGCGTGGTGCCCAAACATTAAGCATTACCGTACCTCATACCATATTAAATGATTTGGCCGACCATGGTATCGAAGAATTTATCAGCCGTGTACCGCGCACCAAATTTTCGGTCGATTCAGTTTATGGCAATGCTAAAAAAGCAGGCCTGCAAAAGGGTGATAGCATAACAGCTATAAACGGGCAGCCAATAACATTTTTTGACGAGATTCAAAGCAAACTGGCGGCAAACAAAAGTAAGGTAGTTGACCTTAGCGTAAAACGCAATAACACTATTTTGCCAATAAAGGCCCAGGTAACTGCCGATGGCACCATTGGTTTTGCAAGGCCGAAAAGCGACTTCCCAGAAGTAAAAACCATCAAATACGGCTTTTTTGCCTCCCTGCCGATCGGCGCGTCAAGAGCTATAAGCACCTTCACGGACAACGCCAAAGGTTTAGGTAAAATATTTAAAGGCGACGTAAAGTTTAATAAAGCCGTAAGCGGCCCGGTAGCTATAGCCAACCTGTTTGGCAGTACAATTGACTGGGTCCACTTCTGGAGCCTGGTAGGCTTTTTATCGATGGTATTGGCATTAATGAACCTGTTGCCTATCCCGGCGCTTGATGGCGGCCATGCCGTATTCCTGATTGTGGAGATGATAAAAGGCAAACCGCTAAGCGATAAGTTCCTGGAACGCGCGCAGATAGTTGGCTTTGTAATATTGGTTACCCTGATGGTATTTGTGTTTGGAAACGACATTGTGAAACAGGTAATGAAAAAATAGGCCGAAAGCTAAAAGCATAAGGCTTAAAGCTATAAACGTATAACGGACAGCCTGGGGACTTTATCTCCGGGCTGTTTTGATTTATGACCAGGACAGGGCCTATCCACAATCGCTTTTAAAATAGGAGGCGCCTACGGAGCCTAAAACCATTGCTTTTTTTACTATAAACACGAAACTCCGCTGGCGTTATAAACCCGCAGCCGTCGACTCCAGCGGAGTCACGTGTTTATAGCATTACATCCACCCACACAATTTGGCTCCGTAGGTTCCTCCTGTTTTCTTCTTGATTTTAAAAGCGATTGCGCCTATCCAACCATAACCCAAATTTCTATATATTTATTAGTACGTTTCATAATTTCCGATATTTACCAATCATGTACACGCTTAAATACCAGGAGTTTTCTGAAGCCTTATACCAGGCATTACAGCCCGATCCGTTTTATATCAGACTATTACAATCAATCCCCGGCGATAATGAGAAACGCGAGGCGTTAATAAGCTACCTTGATTATTCGATGTACGAGGCCGAAAAATACGGCCTGCTGTTTATTCCTGGCCAACACAGGTACGGCGCGTCTGTATGGAGTAAGCCGTTAAACGAAGATGTTGAATCGGAAAAAAGCCGCGAAAAGAAGGCATTTTTAAAAACCAATTTAGGTGATGGCGTGCTTGATGCCTACATGCAGATGGTAGATTTTATGTCGGCGCAATTAGAGGGTTTAATTGCTAATGAATCATGGTACCTTTCTATCGTTGGTATTAAACCGGAATTCCAGGGTAAAGGCTTAGGTGCCCAACTGATCAACGAAGTACTGAAAGAAACCGACAAATTGGGTTTACCCACCTACCTGGAAACTTTTACACCAAGAAACATTTCCTTTTATCACCGGCTGGGATATCAAACAGCAGCCTCCTTTTTAGAGCCGCTTACCAACGCCACGTATTGGGTATTGTTGAGGGAACCCAGGCAGTAAAAGAAAAAGCCCCAACATTACAGTAGGAGCCCCCGATTATATAGAAATCGGGAAAAGTATTTTGATATAGCCAACAATGTGCGTATACACACTTATATTTGACCCACATGAAACCGACAAAAAGCTTTTTTAAACCGATTGGCATTGCACTGCTATTGACAACTATTTTTAACTGCTCAGCAATTGCCCAAACTGCCGATACAACTATAACAATCCATATCGACTTAAACAAAACGGCGCAGGTTATTGAAAACATAGGTGCATCGGGCTGTTGGTTTTCTGAAGGAATTGGAAAATACTGGCCTGCCGAAAAGCGCGAAGCCATTGCCCGTCTGTTATTCAGTAAGCAAAAGGATAAGCTGGGAAACCCATTGGGAATTGGTTTATCGGCCTGGCGTTTTAACATTGGCGCGGGTACTGCAGAACAGGGCGATAGCAGCGGAATTAAAGATTTCAGGAGGCGATCTGAGTGCTTTTTAAGCCCAAATGGCAATTATGACTGGAGCAAGCAGTCAGGTTACCAGTTTTTTTTGAAAAAGGCGCACGATTATGGCGTAGAAACCCTCATCGCCTTTTCAAACAGCCCACCGGTGCAATTTACGCGTAACGGGCTTGGGTATAAAACAGAAAAAGACTTTACCAGTAACCTAAAGGCCGACGCCTATGGCGCCTATGTCAATTTTTTGGCCAAAGTGATCAGTCATTTTGATAGTGAAGGCCTTCATTTCAGCTATATCAGCCCGGTTAATGAACCCCAGTGGGATTGGTCGCGCCCGTATATGCAGGGCGACCAGGAAGGCTCGGCCTGGAAAAATGACGAAATATACCATGTGGTTAATGAGCTTAACGGAGTGTTAAACAAAGAGAAGCTGAACACTAAAATTTTGATAAGCGAAGCGGGCATGCTCAATTACCTGTATTCGGGTAGTGGTAATTCAACAAACCAAATTCAGCATTTCTTCGGCCCAAACAGTTCATTATCTGTAAAGGGCCTAAACCACGTACCGCCAATAATTGCCGGCCACAGTTACTTTACCGAAACTACCGACAGCGCCATGGTAGCTACCCGGAGCCAGCTGGCTGATACCGTTAAAAAATATGGCGTCAACTTCTGGCAATCGGAATACAGTATGCTGGCCGATGGTTTTAAAGAAGGTTCAAAAGGCGACCGAAGCGCGATAGATTGCGCGTTGTTTTTGGCTAAAGTTATCCACTCCGATTTCACAGATGGTAACGCTACGGCCTGGCAATTCTGGAATGCCTATGAACCGGGCAACGCCGATATTAACACCCGTTATTACCTCATAGCTTTAAACCCTAAACCCGATTTTAAAGATGGCGAATTTACTGTAACTAAAAACCTGTGGGCACTGGGCCATTACAGTTTATTTGTACGCCCTGGTATGGTACGCGTACTTACCGGCACAGCGCCGGCTACACAAAGTAAAATCCTGGTTTCGGCATGGAAAGATGCAAACAATAAACTGGTTATAGTGGCTGTTAACCGTGGCACGGCCAATACAAAGGTAAAACTCGATTTAAAGAACACTGGCAAAAAATACAAAACGCTTGGCACCTATTTAACCAATGGTGATAAGGCCGTAAATATGCAGGCTTCTCAAAGTAAGTATGCTAACGGTGTTTTACTCCCGGCGCGGTCAATATCAACATTTGTGCTGGATTGATCTGCGGTTAAGCATAACAGGATTGACCTGTTTATCCGGCGCCAGCCTTATTATTAAATCAATATTGCGATATTGTTAAAACTTTTGGAGACGTTCATTGTCCCCTATTTGAACATTCTTTTCAAATCAGGACAAAACATGGCCCTCAATAGCGATAAATATACCGGTAAAACAATTCAAAAAGAGCTCACCTATATTCAAAAAGTATGGCAAACCGTTGCCGTTGTGGCCTTGTTGGTGGTAGTGATACTGATTGCCCGGGTTGCTTTTAATGTATTGCTGATGGTACTTGCGGGAGTGCTCATCTCCGTATACTTTCACGGCCTGGGCGACATGATCCAACGGAAAACCCTATGGCGCCGCCGCATCTGCATGATTATTTCTATTGGCGGCACCTTTGTGCTGCTTGGGGTGTTGTTTTGGTTCATGGGGTCTAAAATATCAAACCAGGTAGCCGTATTAAGCGATACGCTTCCGCATACAATTAGCAATGCCAAGCTAAAACTGGCCGAAACCCCTATCGGCAGAAAAATCCTGGAATACCTGGCCGATGATAACTCAGATGCTTTAATGACCACTGCTAAATCCTTCTTTAATACCAGCTTTGGCGTGTTGGGCGATATTTATATCATCCTGTTCCTGGCTATATTTTTTACCAGCAACCCTAACCTGTATAAAGATGGCATGATAAAATTAGTGCCCGAAAGTCGCAAACCGCTCGCCCACCAGGTGATAGACAGGATTAGCTTTGCCCTAAAAGGATGGCTAAAAGGAATGATGTTATCCATGGTGCTGGTATTCATTTTACTTTCTATCGGGTTAGGTATCATGAGTATCCCCGTGGCTTTGGTACTTGCCCTGCTTACCGGCCTGCTCAAACTTATTCCCAACTTCGGGTCGTTGGCAGCCATGATACCGGGCGTATTGCTGGCTTTAACCATCAGCACAAATACAGCTATAATTGTGGCATTAATGTATATGGTTACTCAAACTATAGTAAGTAACATAGTAACACCTATCATCCAAAATAAAATGATAAACCTGCCGCCGGCGTTAACCATACTGGCGCAAGTATTAATGGGTACATTATCCGGTGTTTTAGGTGTTATACTGGCAGTGCCCTTGTTAGCTATTGTAATGATTTTAGTTGATGAGCTATACGTAAAAAAAATAGCAGACCTGGATATTGTTATTGTGCCGGAAAAAGGCCAGCCATAAAAAATTTAGCGTTCCGGATCTCATCCCGGAACGCTAATTACTAATCAACTAAATCCAAATTTCTCAAGTTTGGAAGTTTTTATCAAACGGCAGTATTTAAACCCAAACATGGGATTACTGAACTGCCTGGGTGCCTTTCCAGTTGTATCTTAAAAATACGTATCAAATATATAGTATTTTGATACTCAGAAATTTGCAAAACATGCAGCTATTTTACCCCTACGCGAACGTACAGCAGGGATACATTTTTAAACCCAACATTATTAAATTGCCTGCCGCTGATATAATTTCCTGAAGTTTAATGGGTTGTTATGGTATACCGCCCTGAACTGGCGGTTAAAATTAGATAAATTGTTAAAGCCACAATCAAGGCAAATGGCTGTTACGCTTGCCGGTGTTTCAATCAACAAATTGGCAGCGTAATTTAACCTCACCTCGTTCAGGAATGCCGTAAACGATTTTCGTGTGCGCTTGCTAAAATATCTTGAAAAAGAGTTTTCGGCCATATTGGCCAGTCCGGCTACCTCTGCAATAGTAATTTCGCGTTTAAAATTATCGAGGACAAAATTTAATATATCATTCATCCTCTTTGTTTCGGCAGGGTTTTGCCCGGTAATCACATGATGGCAAATTTCCTGCAAATCATTACTGTCCGATAGGATATTCAATATATCAATCAATATCAGCCACCTTGCTAAACCTTCGGCGGTTAATAAAGTATCCAGCTTTGCTGTTACCAGTGTATTAGTTTTACCTGTAATGTTTAACCCTTTATCCGAGCGATGAAGTAATGCTGAAATTTTTTGCGTTTCGGGCAAGATCAAAAAGCCGGGGCCAAAGGAATCTTCCTTGAAATGAACAACTATCGATTTAGCTCTTAATACCGAACGCTCTTCAAGGTAATCAGCATCATTTTGGTAAGTATGCGGCAGATATGCGCCGATTAGCACCATGTCGCCCGGCTTAAATTCGCTGATGTGGTCACCTATAAAACGTTTCCCGGTACTTTCCGTAACCAGTACAAGTTCATATTCTGGATGGAAATGCCAGGGCGTCGGGAAAAAACTGTAATCAAAATATTTGGTAACAAATGATTCGCCCGCGTTGCGGGGCAAGTATTCCAGTACTGGTTTCATACCCAATAATAAGCTATTTTACTTACATATTCTTTCTGCATGTCAGAAAAGTATCGGTTTTTAACAGATGTGATGTGGCAGCCGCCCGCAAAGATTTTGACCTTTGGTGTATCAAAACCAATTGTATGACAAGTATTAATTTAACAGCAGAACAAGTTAGCCAATACCATAAAGATGGCTATGTAGTAGTAAAAGGCTTTTTTAGCAAACCGGAGGTTGAGAAGATGTACAAGCCGCAACCGCCGACGATAACATGCTGAACAATGCGCTCGATCTGAACGATCAATCGGGCAAAAAAACCAA
>Ga0075366_10000387_pt1 | contig 20440 bp, 11 predicted proteins | sample EndMethybrTD3031_FD_72351 | JGI IMG/M metagenome (GOLD analysis project Ga0075366, IMG submission 72351) | Populus endosphere microbial communities from Tennessee, USA - Endosphere MetaG P. TD hybrid TD303-1 | ecosystem: Host-associated > Plants > Roots > Endosphere | place: USA: Tennessee...
GAATACAAACGCTGGAAAAGGGTTTGGCCGCCCATTGTCCAAAATATATTGCGGCGGTAACCGCCAATTTCAGATACCGGCGCCAACGATTTACAATCTTCAACTGTTACGCGATTAGCGGTTTCCAGCACATAAACTGCCGAACCGGCAAAGTGCTGAAAGGTTACCTGGCGCACCCAGGCATCGCTCACATTTTCCATGGTGATGGCCATCCAGCGATGGGCTTCATCTTTTGGATTAGTTACATCATATGCAGAACGCAGACAAAGATTTTCTACCCCTACCTGGCTGATACGGCCCGGCCATTCATATTTAGCAATAGTGCCGCCGCCATAAGTAGTATCTAAGGCAGTAGTCAGCGGTGCATCAACAGTAATGGTATTACCATTAACAGCGGTTATTTTCCTGTCCCAATAAATATCTTCATCACCCGGGTGCCAGCCCAGGGCGCTTAATCCGCCGCCAAAGGTTTGTGTACCCAATTTATTGATCCAGGCAGCTGTGCTTGGCCTGCGGACTACGATCATATCGCCTTGCTTCAAATTACCGGCTGCTGTCACATGAAAGCTGAAGGCGTTTACCGGCACATAAGCATCGGTTATTTTAATTGCTGCCTCCTTACGGCAGTCATTTTTTCCAATGATCTTAATAAAAGTTTCCCTGTCTGTACCGGCGGCTAACAACACTGTGCCATTAGCACCCATGCCACTGCCACGCAGCACAACGCCTGATGCATTAATTTTTAAGCTTCCGTTTACTGTATAAATACCTTTATCCAATAAAACCACTCCGCGGATACCATCTTCATTCGCAGACAAGGTGGCTACATAATCTAAAGCCGCTTGAATGCGCAGGGTAGCATCGCCGGGTTTTAAAGGCACTACAACTTTTACAGGTGCGGTTGGAATAGGCTTTTCAGATGCCATGTACCCGGCATAAGAGAAATCGGGGATACGGTCGCCGTTGGGCGCAGTAGCATATACCAGTTTGCCGCCCTTTTCGGCAGCAACAGGTGATTGTGGTTTGGGCGCTTTCTTTTTGTCCTGAGCAAATAAGGGTGCATGCAACAGCATACACCCCATTATAAACCAAACTAAAGTATGAAGACCTTTCAATTTAAAACTGCTCATTTTCAAAGCAAATTATTTACCAATTTCTTTTTCGCCTTTCTCGGCCAGGGTATTAAGATACACTTCTATGTTAGTATAACCACCGCCATTTTTAGCAGGCAGGGCCGAATCTTTACCGTCTTTCGGATTTAGGCCGTGAGAAAGTTCCCAGCTATCAGGTAAACCATCGTTATCCGAATCCTTGTAAGGTGTACCTTTATAATCAGGGTAACCACCTACCTGCCATGGGGCAGTAATAATACCCAGTTTGTACGAGTCTTTAGGTAACTTACGGATCTTGAACTGGAAAGCGGTGTCTGTTCTCACTTCTTTCGCGTCTATTCTACCGGTACGCACCTGCTCTGTTATGCGTTTATCAACAGCATCGCGCACAGGCAAGGTTGCGCCAGCGTTTGCTATCACAAATTTAAGCGCCTGTGTAGCCGGCATAATAGTTACCGGCGGCATAGGGAACGGGGTGTCCGATTTCATATAATCTTTGTACTTGCCGGCATCAGGTAGTTCTTTGCCACCTTCGCCTTCTACCTGTATACCACCATTCCATGGGTCTTTAGTTACTTCGGGGAAACCTTCCATAATATTACCAACGGCGTATACGCGGCCAAAATATTTTTCCTTCAACTTACTACGGCCCGATTCCGGTTTCAGAATACGATGGCCTACCGGCTCGTTTTTAGGAGTTACCGGGCCCGGTTTAAAGTAGTTATTAATTACGTTATAGTTAGTAGTATAATCGCCGCCATCCATGCTGCGGTGGTGCCAGTTAAACACTACGTTATTTACAAAAGTGTAAACCCCGTTCCAGCCAACCGATGGGTTACGGCCGGTATTATCGGCCCACAGGTTACGCATCAACGAACTGTTTTCGCCGCCGGTTGTGCTGCCAAAGGCATGGTTCCAATAGTCTAATGATTCGCTGTAGATACAGTTTTGAATAGTGATATTCACTGTACCTTTTTTTTCTTCTTTAGACCCGTCGCCCGGATCGAACATGTGACGGTACATTGAGAAGTTCTCGTCTAACCCCCAACTGGCCGAAACGTGGTCGGCAATGATATTACCTACCGGGTTACCGCCTAAGGCGTCATCACGGCGACCAACATTAGTTTCACCACGACGGAAACGCATGTAGCGGATAACAACATCGTGCGTGTTGACCCAAAACGACTCACCTGCTACGCAAACGCCATCACCTGGGGCACTTTGGCCTTCAATAGTGATATACGGCGCCCGCACCATAATTGGCGATTTCAGGTGGATAATACCTGCTACGTTGAATACCACCATGCGTGCGCCACCTTGTTCGCAAGCCCAGCGTAAACTACCGGGACCATCATCGTTAAGGTTAGTTACTACTAATACTTTACCGCCACGGCCGCCGAAAACAAATTTACCGCCACCTTCGGCACCTGGGAATGCCGGGATCTTTGCCTGTGGCAGATCGGTAGGGCGCGAAGCCCATGGCACATATACTTTACCTTTACGCTGGTCAGCCTGTACAATTGGCAAAGCCACAGCCCAGGCCGAATCTGAATGGGCCTGGGCTCTTTTCATTAAAGCTTCGGCTTCTTCCTGTACATTTTTTGGCACTTGTGGGTATTGGGCAAACACTGCATTTGAAAATAAAGCGACAGCACATACCGATAGCAGAAAAATTCTTTTTTTCATTTTTAGATCGTTTAAACAATTCGTACCAGAATACCATATGGCAGGCAGCTCCATTAAATTATATTCAGCATAATATACACAACGGTATTTAAATGCTTTAAAATAATTGGGGGAGGCTTTAGGTATTAATTGGTTATAATTTATACTTATCCAAATATGCAAGCTACAGCCTGCTATTTAATGTAGCATATTGACAAGCTTTTATAGGATTTTACCTTATTGATTTTTTTGCCCCTATGTAAGTTAAATTGTCGCACTTATGTTACAAAATCAGCTAAAAATAAGGTAAACGCCTAACCTTCCTATTATTTATTTACTCAATTAACTAACGTGTATTAATTAAAATTCGTGTTAAAATAATACATAAATATAATAGTAAAGCTATAAAAAAAGGGGAAGCTAATTAGCCTCCCCTTCCAAATTTTAATTAATCAGGTGTTATTGCAGTGGATCGAATGGCCCGCCCCAGGTATTATTTTGGAGCAGGTTAACATTGTTTATTATTGCGTTGGTTGGGATACCAAAGAAATAATCTGCTGTTTGCACCGCTATATTATACGTATCCAAACTTTTGGTTTTTACAGTAAAGCTGCTGGTATACAATGCATCCAACGATGTTGCAGCTGATGCATCACGCGAGGTAGCGATGTAATCGGTACCTGTAGCCGTATTGTTCAGTGTAATCACTACACCCATTCTGCGTTTACCGTTCAAAGTGCTTTCCAGCAATTTGCGACGGCGCAGATCCCAATAACGTTTACCCTCAAAGGCAAATTCTACTTGCCTTTCTTTCATAATCACATCTACCATTTGAGCACTGGTTAAACCGGCTGTTAAACCATACAAGTTATCTGTATTTGCCTCAATGCCTGCTCTTTTACGTACTGCTATCACATTAGCATAAGCTTCCTGGGTAGTTGCCAAGCGGCCCAATTCGGCAGCAGCCTCAGCCTGGTTCAGTAGGACTTCAGCATAGCGTATTTCAATCCAATCGGTACCTGCTGTAGGTAAAGTTGCGGTTGTCAGCGACGGATCTATCGCTTTACGAAGATAAAGACCAGTTGTACTTGGAGAAGAAGCTTCTGTACTGGCAGTAGTTGTACCTGTTTTGGCATTATAATAATAATATGTCCAAACGCGTAAATTACTGTTGCCTAATACCGGCCATATCTGTCCGTTATAAGCCAAAGTTTGATCGAAACGAGGATCACGATTTTTGTAGAAGGTTTGTGCACTATAAGGATATTTCGAAGTCAGAGTATCTTTACCATCTTTCATTAAGAATGCTCTCGCTAAATCCCATGTTGGTTGATTAGACCCACCAGTACCTCCAACGCTTTTAGGGATAGTATTTGTTGGATAAGTATTATTATTCGCACCGTTATCTGTATTAGTGGTGTTATATTCAGTTACTAATACTGATTCAACGTTACGTTCTGTTGTCCACATGGTTACATCAAACTTAGGGTATAATGAAAAACCACCGGCGGTACATAAAGTAACGGCCTGGGTAGCAACATCAAAAGCAGTTTGCCACCTGGTATTATCATGTGTAGGATTGAACTGTGGACTAGCCCAGGTCAAAGCCACACGGCTTTTCATTGCTGCAACGGCACCCGAGGTGAGACGGCCGTAGTCAGCAGTATTAGGCCATTTTGTAGGCAAATATTTGATACCGCTATCTAAATCGGCTGATATTTGCGCAAACACCTTCGAGGTTGAACTACGAGGGATCAACGCCGCTGCTCTCGCTTCATCACCAACCTCATCAAGCGGTACAAGTACAAGCGGCACACCGCCATATATTTTTACTAACTCGAAATAACGATAAGCGCGCCAGAAATAAGCCTGAGCAGCATATCTGCGTTTTACTGCCGGGTCTAAGGTACCAGCATTCACATCTCTGATGAACATATTTAGCTGGCGTATTTTACCGTAAGCATTGCTGGTACTGTTACTTGTACCTATATCACCAACGGTTTCAATAGTTACCGTACCTTTTACGTAGGCGTTATCAGCATATTGCTCATCAGCAAGGGTATTTACAGTACCGCTTACTGCGCCACCTGAGTTACCGAACCAGCCGGGCTGGTTCTGCCCGTAGAGGTAATCGATACTTAGTTTCGTGGTAACCGAATCGTTATATACCTGGTTTGCGGTAAACGCGCCGATATCTGTTTTTTCCAAAACCTTTTTACAATTGCTAAGCATCAAGGATGCTGCGCAGGTTGCTAATAAAATTATATATGATCTTTTCATGATATTCATTTTTAAAATCCAACGTTTAAACCGAAAGATACCGACTTTAAAGAAGGGTATGAGTATAAAGGTGACGCGAAGTCGCGGTAATTATTAGGGTACGGATTTATGAATTGGAACGGATTAGTTGCAACACAATAAACACGTGCACTTGCAATGCCAACTTTGCTCAATATTTTTTGAGGAATACTATAGCTTAGGTTAGCACTGGTAACATTGAATGATGTAGCCGGCCTTAACCAAAAATCAGTAGTAACCTGGTAAGTGCCGCCAAAGTAAGGATTAGGGAAAGCCGCATTAGGGTTGTCCTTGGTCCAGTGGTCAGCCCAGTATACCGGTCTGTTATCCGCTATTGAAGCACCCGAGCTTGACTGCTGAAATGGTTTTAAACCATCAATAGTAGTCCAACCGCCCCATGACATACCCATAATTACGTTTAGGTTTACAGGGCCATAGCCTACACTGAAGTTTAACCCAAGGTTATTGTGATTACTTGATTTTTTTGTTAAATATTGCTGGTCTTTTACATCAATGATGCCATCACCGTTATAATCTTCAAAATTAAGTATGCCTGGTTGAACCGGAGTTGTGAAAACAGTTACTTTATTATTGCCACCAGCTGCTGCTGCCCTGGCAGCAATAATGGCATTAGCCTCTTCCTGGGTATGTATTACACCAAGTGATTTATAACCGTAAACGCCAAGATCTGATGATTTACCGGTATTGTCTAGCGGGCCACCAGCATTTGTTGCCGAAACGTCGGTTTTAATATACTTATTATCGCTCCAGGTAAAGAACGGTGTAAAGCTATAAGTGAAATTTTTACCAATGTGGTCTCTCCAGCCAACTGATATTTCGTAGCCGAACATGTTCACAATGCTGTAATTTTCGGTAGGCACGTTTTGAAACCCAATAGTTGCAGGCACAGATGCGGTCAAAGTGGTCAAAAGGTCGTAGCCATGGCTCCAGAAGTAATCGCCGGTCACCGACAAGCGGTTCTTCAGGAATTGTGCATCCAAACCATAGTCTGTTTTCAGGATATGGTCCCAGGTAACAAACGGGTTAGCAATAGCGAAATTGGCTTTGATACCGGTTGCCCTTGATTGTTCATCAAATACAGCGCCGCCATTATTCCCGGTACCCAGGTTATAGTTGGCTATATATTGATAAAGTTTAGTATTATCGGTTCCGGTTAAACCTACCGATGCCCTGAATTTCAATAAATCAATCCAATTGAATTTATCTTTGATAAATGGCTCTTCTGAAGCTACCCAACCCACAGACGCCGCAGGGAAACCACCCCAGTTCCTTCCCGGTGGAAATTTAGAGCTACCATCAGCACGATATACTAATTGCACCAGGTACTTGTTATCATAAGCATAGTTTAAACGAGAGATCACCGACATCTGGCCAAACTGGCTGGCAGTTTCAGATGAAGATTGTGAACCTACAGGACCTGCAGTAAATGCCTGGTAATCCAAACCACCGGTGATCACACCGTCAGATTCGGCAGCTACGCCGTCTGTAAATTGCTCACGTTGTTCATACAAGACCAAAGCGGATATACTATGCTTACCAAAGCTGCGATTGAAGTTTAAACCGGCATCTAACTGGTAATTATTGTAGTTAGATGGGTTCAAACGTACACGGTCACCGTTTTTTATCGGCCATATCCTCGAGAGTGTACCACCAGGGATGTGCTTATTAGCACCTTGTCCAGAATATTGATAATAATTGAAAGTAGTACCGAATTGCTTGCCATTGCTGTTGCTAATATTTTTGTTCATGCTAATGGTAGCATTCAAGCCTTTAATACCCGGCAACTCATATGTCAACTTACCTTGTAAGTTCATCACATAATTTTGGCTACTGGTATAGTTGTTAGAATTTTGAATCTGGAAGAAGTTAATGTTATCATACCCGCCATTGGTAGCCGAACCTATTAACACAGGATTACCATCAATAAAGTATTCATTCCATGGCATCATGTTCTCCAATGAACCCGCATCGTTATCTAAACTTTCACTGGTGCTGGTTATCTTATAAAAATAGCTCTTTGAATAAAAAATATCATCACTTATAGAAAAGTTGGCTGTTAACCCTTTTACCGGCTTAGTTTCTATATTAGCCCTTACACCATATTTGTAAGAGTTAATACCTTTAAAGTTAGAGTTTTGGTTAACATAATCGCCACCCACGAAATAAGTGGTTTTATCGTTACCGCCTGTAAGGCTTACCGCGCCGCGCGCAACATATGAAGTTTGGAACGCTTCCCTCATCCAATCGTGACTGTGCGTGGCAAAATAATCCATTTCATCAGGAGTATACCATGCACCCAGCCTTGAGGATGAAACGGTTCCGGGGGTTACTGTATTATCAACCAGGAAACCATCAGCATTATAATATTTGTTAACCGGTACACCAACACCCAATGTTGCCCATGTATTACCTGAGCCTGTGCCAGTATTGGTTTGTTGATAAAGCTGTGCATTATTGTAATCATTATTGAACGTAGCCAATTGGGTAGAATTCATCATTTTTGGCAATTGGGTAGCATTATTCAAACCATAAGAAGCGCTAAAACCTAGTCTTGGCGGCCCGTTGCGCCCTTTTTTTGTACGAATCATCACAACACCATTTGCACCCTGTACACCATAAATGGCAGCCTCGGCATCTTTAAGTACGGTAATGCTTTCTACTTCATTAATATCCAGCAAGTCAAAATCAGATTGGGTGCGTATAATATCGTCGATAACAAACAATGGGTTTGTACTCTGGCCACCATCTTTTGCAAATGCCACAGGGTTACGTACGGTAATAGTAGTTGGCTGTCCCGGACGGTTAAAACCACCAGAAACGCTTAAGCCTGGTACCGTACCTCTTAATGCAGCAGTAATGCTTAAGGCAGGGATATCTTCCACCTTTTTAAGATCTACTGTTGCTACAGAGCCTGTTAAGGTTGACCTTTTTGCTTCGCCATAACCGGTTACAACTACCTCACTTAAATCGCTCGAAATAGATTGCAGCTTAAAATCTGCGTTCATTTCGCCTACCTTCAAGGTTTTTTCCTGGTAAGCATAGCCTATATAAGTTACCCCTATTGTTACGCTTTGCAGGCTGGTTACTTTAATGGAATATTTGCCATCCACATCCGTTTGCGTGCCAATAGAGCTCCCTTTTACCTTTACGGTAACGCCGGGAAGCGTTTCGCCTTTATCTCCAGTCACTACCCCACTAATGGTTCGTGTCTGGGCTTTTAATGCACTGCTAAATACCAGCAGCATCGAAAAAAAGAGGAAAATTTTTCTCATAAATTAATAGATTTTAGTTTCATATTGGGTTAATTTTTATTGGTTTGCTTTTTATTTCGGGCCAGTCTATTTCTACTTCTCACAGTTGTCTTTTAGCAGCCCAAGTATTATTAATGTATTATCCTTTATTTACAGCCCGTTCTTTTAAACGTTTCTGCCATTCTTCGCCCGCCTTCTTCATATCATAGCCCTGGGCTGATAAAAAATTGTTAATACGTCCTTTATATTTACCAAAAATGGCTGTCTTAGCGTCAGATGAACCAGCATCAATCGCTTTCTCGCGTGCTTCTATCAGCCATGTCTTAATTTGTACTTTTTGCGCCTCGGTTAGTTGCGGTAGTTCATCAAGGTAAGCATTATAGGTAACTGCTACCTTTTTATAGGTCAGTTCATCCTTTACTTTTTCTATTTGTTCAGCATTAAGCTCCTTACCTAAGCTGGTAAGAAATTCGGCATGATGTTTAGCTATTTTTATATCAACAGCGCTATCTATCGCGGCTATCTTAACGTTAATAGCGGTTTTATCTATAGCAGGGTCGGCCTTAAGCGCTTTTACTGTAGCGTTACGATCATCATGTATAGCCCCGGTAACACGGTAATGATCAACCAGGATATCACGCACCTTAATAAACTTTTTCGAGGTAGAGTCGGTGATCCCGATATTAGTAACCACTTTAGCCGAGCGGGCTGTTATAACTTTGGTATAATTATCTTTATCGGCCTGAGTTTGGACTTGTGCATTAACTAATACTGTCCCTGCCACCAGGAACACCAACATCACTATTACTTTTTTCACTATCATCTTCATCTATCAATTCAAATTAACATCGCCGCAAAAATGTACGGCTATTCCTAAACCAGCTAGTGCAGCTGCTTTTATGCGGCAGGCTTTATGCGCGGTTGCTTCATCAGGGGCATAAACCACATGGATGTGGTTGGCTTTATGGCGCCCCATCATCTGATCGCGGCTTACGCCCTTTAATACGGCGTTCATAATTGGCCAAACCGGCGTTGTGGCTTCCCAGCGGCGGTTTGTTTCCGCTTCAGGTAACCGTACACTTTCGCCAACACCAATATCGCAGTGCAGTTGGCCATCCATTACATAAATACGGCTCCAAACTATCGAACCAGGCTTGCTTATCCCCTTTAAACTACCACCGCCTAAACGAAAATACATAACCGGCTGCCTTTCGCTACTGGCGCCTTTGTACCCGCCTTCAAAATGCGCAGGCGGTACCGCGCCTGATATCAGGAACACCCAGACAAAATCATCAATACCATCACCTTTAAAGTGTTCACCCCAACGTAAATCGTGCAAGGTATTTTCGCCGGGCAGTCCCAATTGTTTCCATAAATTATAAGTGACCAGGGCGTCAATACCGGCACATTCGTCTACCTCGTTAAAATGCGGTAAGGCTTCGCCGGCATAAAGTTCGCGGCCATCGGTACTATATACCGGCGGCCGGTCCTGGTTATTTAGTAAGCCTTCCACCAGGTCACTGGCTACAGTAAGGTCTTTTAACCCTTGCTGATATTGAATGCCTATGGTAGCACAGCCAAATTCATCGGCTATGCGTACGGCGGCTATATACATTTTGCATTGCTCAAGGCTTTGCGCTTCGGTTAATTCGGTATCGCCATCGGTTCCCCATTTAAATTGCATGCCTTTTTGAAGCAGCCAGTCTAACACTTTGCGGGCTTCGGCATCGGTAACCATACGCATAGCCGCATATAGCGACGATTGGCTTAACCGCTCTTTAAACAAACCGGTTGGATGCAGCAATTCGTCAGGAACAATAGCATTGTACATGCCCATGCAACCTTCGTCAAATACGCCCATTATGGCTTTATTGTGTTGAAATTTATCGGCAAAATCGCGACCAATGGCTGCTTCGTCTGAAGGAATGGTTACGCTGTTAAATTCGCGGATATGGCTTTCATCGTGCGTAAGCCCACCGGTTTCCAGCCATTGTTTAATGCCATTGAGGAAATATTCGTCATTAAAGTTTTCGCTCCACAATGTGCTGAATTTCACACCTGCTTTTGCCAGCGATCCGTTGATGTTTAGCATACCTACCAAGCCGGGCGCAGTGCCGCTCCAATTGGCCAGCGTTAATATGGGCCCTTTATGGGTGGTTAACCCAGCCAAAACATGGTGGGTATATTGCCAAAGGCTTTCAACTACTATCAGGGGTTTTGCCGGGTCAATAGTCCGGAAAACCTCCATTCCCATTTTTTGAGAATCGATAAGTCCGTGTTTTTTAGCCGGATCGTACTGATGCGCGCGTATAGCCTTCCACCCAAGTTTTTCAATGGCGGCAATAAGCAAGCCTTCCACTTTCTGCTGTTCGGGCCAGCAAATTTGGTCGGCTGCCAGGCGGAGGTCGCCGCTTGCAACTAATAAAACTTCTTTCGAGCTATCGGGCATTTCAGATTATATTATTGTGTTTATTGGTATAAAAGAAAGGCTGTTTGATCAATCAGGTTTAACCACTTTTTAGTACTGCTTTAATATTGGCGATACAATAACTGTGTTTATAACAATTATTAAAAGTGTTAAAGGCTCATCAAAGACCTAACTTTAAGCAAAAAGTACAATTTATTATTACGGTTTATAATTTAGCTTTAGCCACACAGGTATAAAATGGGCCGCTTTAACAAATATCAATTATTACCGATTGCTATTACTACCTGTATTTATCAATTTATTGTACGATTTTATCATGGCGATTTTTACTTATTCATTCTTATTTCTTTTTATCTGTTTTTTACTCATTTTTCCTTTTCTTGTTAAAAATTTTCTAATTTTAAAAATCATAACCTAATCAGCATCATTAACAAATTCCGTTTTTGATTATTGACAAGTGATTTTTTAGTATGAAACCGCATTTTCTTAAAGTTGCCGTAAAACCGCAAAACTCTTTTAGCATCAGGCATGATATTTTGCCAACGTTTAGGGGTATTTGGCATTATCACCCCGAACTTGAATTACACTATGTAATTAAGGGCGAGGGTGTACGTTTTATTGGTGATAATATCAGCAATTTTTCATCGGGCGAGGTTTTGCTATTGGGTGAGAACCTGCCGCATTGCTGGCGCTGTAAAGAAGAGTATTTTCAGCAAGATTCGGGTTTGAATGTTGAGGTTATCGTGATCCACTTTTTGCCCGATTGCCTGGGCCGGTATATGCTTAACCTGCCCGAAGCCTATCTATTACCCAAGCTATTTGAAAAAGCAAAAAGCGGGATGATTGTAGGCGGTGAAGCCCGCGAAAAGCTAACCGAACTAATGCGCCAGGCAGTAGATGCCACCAATCTTGACCGCATTATTGTGCTGCTATCGATATTAAAAGTACTTGCCGAAAACGAGGATTACGAGCACATTACTCTATCCCACAACGAGTTTCATCAATCTAACGAATCGGACACGATACGCCTGAACAAGGTATGCTCGTACACTTTAGCCAACTATAAAAAAGAAATAGGCTTGCAGGAAATTGCCGCCATTGGCAACCTGAGTGTTACCAGCTTTTGCCGTTACTTTAAGTTAATGACCAAAAAAACTTATTCAGATTTCCTGACCGAGATACGCATAAGCCATGCCTGCCGCTTTTTAATTGAAGATAAACTGCCTACCGAGGTGCTTTGCTTTGAGTGCGGCTTCAACAATGTATCCAACTTCTATCGTCATTTTAAAAAGGTAACCAATATGACCCCGCTGGAATATAAACGCCGTTACTTACAAGGCAACCCGGTAGCTGTTAATTGACCCAAAATGCAAAGCCCTCTTTTTGCTTAGCAAAAGAGGGCCTGAAAATCATAAATATTTTGTCCTGCTTATAATAGCTTTCCGTCATACTTGATTGTAGGACGGTCTGTAATATTCATGGTTAATTTACCGCTGCCTGTAAGCGTAAATTCAAATATCATTTTCTCGATCTTACAGCCCATATCCTTAGGTTTAATAGTGATCTGTACATTGCCGTTCTTCTTTTGCTGAACGGCATAATCAAATAGCCTGATGGTAAGCTTGCTGGGGTTTTCGTTAACGGTTACATTGGTATAGCTTAGGCCGGTATTTACCTGGTCTTGTATGTTGTTATCACCAAAATAAGGCATGTATGAAATTATAGAGTCAGGTTTAACGGTTATCACATATTCACCGGTAAGTACAATATGGCCATTACCCATGGCCGGTGTTGTATTTACAAAACTGGCATTTGTAGATGTTTCCACAATATTAGCCGCAATAGGCTTAAAGCTAAACATTTTGCCATCGGCAATTTTTTTAAGGTCGGCCGCGGTACCCTGTGCGTAGGTTAGGTTGACACTTGCAATAGTAAAAAGCACAAATAGAAGTGAAAGTTTAAGTAGTCTCATAGTTTTAGGTTTATTAATGAACGTAATTTACATTAATTCATTATTCCTATACGGTCTTTAAGCGAATTATAATCGCCGTATAAATGTTCAATTTGCTTACGGGTTGTTGGGGTAAACACGCCAACGTTACGCCGGGTTATTGTGCTGATATTTAAGCCGCGCTTAGTAAGCCAGTATTTAGCTATAATAGGATAAACGTTGTGCATTACATCCATATTGTCTATTAAAAACTGCTGCACCATATCCACTTCATGTGTTTTTGAATCGTCAGCATAATTTTTACATAACCAAACAATAAGTTCAGGAAAAAAATTACCCTGGATACACGACAACCCTGCCGAACCCGCTTTTAACGATTCTACCGCATGTACCATGTAGGCATCATACAAACCAAAATCGGCATTAGCCTTGCCTGCTGCTAGTTTTTGTTTAACCAGGTTAATATCCAGGCAGGTATCTTTATGATAGATCACCCTTCCGGTAGCTACAAAATCAATCAGTTGCTGTGGCGATAATAACCTTTTGTAAGGCACAGGGCATTCATAAAATCCCAGCGGAATATTATCTGTCTGATCAAACAGGTCGAAAACCCTTTCATTAAAAACTGCATCGCTTTCATTTTCAGCAGCCAGCAAGCTATTTAATATAATTACGGCCTGGGCACCGGTATCGTGTACACGTTTTACAAAATCGGCCTGCTTAGTAATGGCTCCGCCAAAGGTTCCGGTTGCCACCACGGGCACAGCGCCATCAACTACTTTTATAATGTGCTTTATCGCCTGTAATTTTTCATCGTCCTCAAGCTCAAACATTTCGCTACTGAGGCAATTGGCAAATAAGCCTGAAGCCCCTGCTTTCAGATAGATCTCTGTAAGCTGGGTAAGTATGTCATAATCAATATCGCCGTTGTTTTTAAACGGCGTTAACATCACGGGGATAAACCCTTTCTCTTTCGTCATTGGTCACTTGTCGTTAGTTATTGGCGTTAGCCAATCTGTTCAATTTAATTTTTCACCGCTGCCGGTTGTTTTATTTTAGTTAGCAGTATGCCCGTTAAAAATATGGTGAGCGTACCTACAACAATAATCATATTGGTATTTAGTGTGCTGCGCAAGACGGCATACTCTTCGGGTATCAGTTTAGGGAATGTAAGCCAAAGGATAACCAGCACTCCGATAATGGTAGCCGCCAGTGCTTCGCTATTACGCGTTTGCCGGCTAATCATTCCCAATAAAAATAAACCCAGCATGCCCGCCGCGAAAATGCCTGATAGTTGCCACCATACATCTAAAATACTTTTCACCCCAATCATACCTATACCGGCTATCATACCGGCACAACCGAAAACTACCGTCATAATATGCAGTAACCTCAGGTTTTGCTTTTCGCTGATGCCGGGTTTAAAATACCGTTTGTAAATGTCTACAGTAAATACCGTAGCCGATGAATTCATACCCGAACTGATCGTACTCATTGCTGCCGAAAGTATGGCTGCTACTATTAACCCAACCAATCCGGCAGGTATCCGGGTAACCATAAAATGCGGCATTATCTTGTCACCGTAATCTGCCGGGGTTAGTTTAGCCATAGCCGTACTGATCTCGATAGCGCTGGCAGTAGCCGGTAAACGCTCGGCAATTACCTGGTGTTTTATGGCCTCAATAAGGTCGGGGTGCTGGGCATAATAAGCGTACAAGCACGACCCTATCACGAAAAACAGGAACGATGCCGGAACATACAGGTACACGCACAACCAAACCGATTTTGCCGCTTGTTTAGTAGATTTTGCGGTGTGATAACGTTGAATATAGTTTTGGTCCATCCCGAAATTATTCAGGTTGATGAAGAACCCATAAAGCAGCACTACCCAAAATGTTGGCTGGGTAAAATCGAGTCCAAAACTACCAAGACTGAATTTATGGTCGGCCTTGCCTATTTCTATAATTTTAGAATAACCGCCGGGAACATTGATCACCACCAGATAAATAATCAACATAGCGCCCAGGGTCTTAATAATACCCTGCACCACTTCTGTCCAGATCACTGCTTTTATGCCGCCGGTTACGGTATATAGGATAATGGAGATCCCCATTACGATCATGATCATTTTCATGGATACACCTGTCAGGGCCTGTAAGCTTAACGCGATACCAAAAAATATAGAACCCATACGGGCCAGCTGTGTCAACAAAAAACAAACAACAGCGTAAGTGCGCGCCCATGGGCCAAAACGTTTTTCTAAATGGGTATAGGCTGATATCTCACCGGTATTGCGGTAAAATGGCACAAAATATTTAACGGCTATCCAGGCGGCTAATGGCATGCTTAAGCTAAATACAAAAGCGTTCCAATTGCCACCAAAAGCTTTGCCCGGGACACCCAAAAAGGTATTACTGCTTAAAAACGTAGCATAAATAGAGAACCCAATAGCCCAGCCCGGTATTAAGCCGGAAGCCTTGGTAAATGCTTCGGAACTTTTGTTTTTGCGCGAAAACCAAAACCCGACCAGCACCATACCTACAAGGTATACCAGTATAATGGACAGATCGAGCAGGGGTAAAACTTTCATGCGTTATGAAGCATTGGGGTACAGTTAAATTAGCGTTATTGGTTTAAACCGGATAAACAAATGTAATGGCGTATAAGGATTGTTTTGTATAACATATTTGCCGGGTGTTGTACTGGTTTGCCATTGCTGCTCTTTGTCATTGCGAATGTTAGTGTATCAATTTCGTAGTTCGCAAATTGCGCTACGAGATTGCCGCGTCGCTACGCTCCTCGCAATGACAAAAGGAATAGACTACAACGAATGCCTTACCTTCAATCTGCAATCCAATTCCACTTGTTCCATTTTGTTTTTCAATATCATTTTGGCGGCCTTTACACCCATTTGCTCAAAATCTGTCGAAATGGTAGTAATACCCTTCAGGATATATTTTTTCAGCGGAGTTTCATTGTAGGATATAATACCCACATCCTTCCCAACTTCTAACCCCTGTTCGCGTATCTTTTCTATCAGCACAACCAGGTCATCATCATCCAAACAAATAAACACCTCTCCTTTTTTAACTTCCAGGCTATGCACATCACTTTCTATAGTGCGCTCAAAAGCATATTGCTGGCAAAATAAATTAAAGCCTTTGGTAATATCCGGCGAAAGAAATGTTTGCGGTGATGATAGCATCTTAATAGTATCATATTTACTCAAGTCTTCCAGCACTGTTTCCATAGCTTTGTAAATATTACGCCTGAAATTTTCAAATACAGCGCCATATTCGCCATCAACCCCACTGATTGATTTATCCAATAAGATCAGCTTATCTTTAGGCAGAGCGTTAATTAATTCGTGCGCGCGTTCGCCACCTTCATTAAAATTGGGCAGTATTACATAATGTGAGTAACCTTCGCGGCGGCGGTCCAGCAGTTTTTTAAACAGCTCAAAATCATCATTATAGATATAAAAATCTATCGCCACATTATCGCCCAGCACCTCGCTAAACATATCGTAAAACATTTTGCGGCCCGCGTTCAATTTGTCCAGCATCAGGAACACTTTGCGCGGCTGTTCAATGGTTTTAGCGGTTACATAATGCCCCTTGCCCGGAACGGATGAAAGTACACCCAAATCGCGCAAATACTTGTAACCACGGTCGGCAGTTTCTTTTGATATCTCCAAATGGTAAGTCAACTCGTGCAGCGAGGGCAGTATCCAGTTGTTTTTTATTTTACCGGAAATTACCGCATCCTGTATAGAATTGGCCAATTGTATGTATTTGGGCGTCAATGACAAACCATCGACATTAATAAAATCGAAGATATTTTGTTGCTTCATCTGGTAACACTAATAAAGGGGTAGTTTATTACTGGTTTAATAGGATAAAGCTAAATGATGTACGTGGTTGATTTTTATATTGGTTTCTCCAGATATTGTACGATATTATCATAGCCCAATGGACTATTTTTAGTTTACTGATATCATTATACGCGCTGATTGCAGCCCATTGCCTGTGGCATTGACTATAATGCGACCTGCTTTGGAGTTAGATTGTATAATTCCTAAGGCCAATCCATTAAATAATTTTATTTGCTGCGCGGTAAACGGTTCAAGATTAGTTTGGCAGCCATTATCTACCCCTTTCAATACTCCCGCGCCTTCAACGTTGAGTTTAATTAAGTTGTCGGCCACCGGTACAGGATTACCTTGCTTGTCTAAAACACTAACGGTGATGTAGGAAAGATCTTTGCCACCGGCTTTAATCTTGCTTCTATCAGCACTTAGCTTAATTTGATAAGGAACCCCGGCTGTAACCCGTTGCGTAGTAAGTATTGTTTTACCGTTTTTTCGTGATACCGCTTTTAGTGTGCCCGGTTCATATTTCAACCGCCACATTACGTGCAGGTCGTCACCAGTTTTCTTTTTAATACCCAGGCTTTTGCCGTTCAGGTATAATTCCACCTCGTCGGCATTATTGTAATAGGCCCAAACGTCTATCATTTTTCCGGGTTGCCAGTTCCAATGCGGGAACAGGTGCAATACCGGTTTATTGACCCACTCGCTTTGGTACATATAATAGGCATCTTTAGGAAAACCAGCCAGGTCGACAATGCCATAATATGAACTGCGCGCCGGCCACAAGTAAGGCACAGGTTCGCCCAAAAAATCAAAACCGCTCCACACGAACAGACCCGACAGGAAATCGTATTTCTTAATGATCTTCCAGGTTTCCTCGTGTGTGCTGCCCCAATAGGCCGATACATTATCGTACGATGAAACCGTCAGGTCGGGATTACCATCTTTCAATGGGGTCTTCCCATCTTTAGGCCAGCGGCGGATGCTATCCGACGGCATATCATAATGCCCCCTTGTAGCCAGCGCCGACATTTGCTCGGTGCCGATAAATTTCTGACCGGGATAATTCTTTTGAAAATCGGCATAGGTTTCAATGTGGTAATTAAGACCAACCAGATCGAGCGCGCCGCTTTGGTAAATGAAATTCTTTTTAGGGTCGGCATCACTTAAGGCGCAGGTTACCGGGCGTGTTTTGTCCAAACTTTTCACAATACCCACCAACTCGCGCCCAATGCTAATCCCCGTACTGTCAAACTGCTCGCGTATCTCGTTACCAATGCTCCATATAAAAACTGACGGATGGTTACGGTCGCGCAGTACCTGGTCCTGCAGATCCTGCACATGCCATTTATCCCAGTCTTTGGAGTAGTCGAACTTGTTTTTCTTTTTCTTCCACATATCAAAGGCTTCATCCATCACCAGGAAGCCCATCCGGTCGCAAAGGTCAAGTAATTCGGGTGCCGGCGGATTATGCGATGTGCGGATAGCATTGCAGCCCATGGCCTTTAATATTTGCAACTGGCGTTCAATGGCCCGGGTATGCACCGCTGAACCTAAAGCACCTGCGTCATGATGAAGGCAAACACCTTTTATTTTCATGCGTTCGCCGTTCAGACTAAAACCTTTATCAGCATCGAAATTAAAAGTGCGGATGCCCGTGTTAATAATTTCATTATCCAAAACCCGTTGACCCACCACCTGCAATTTAACCTGGTATAAATAAGGATGATCAACTGACCATAATATAGGTTTGCTGATGGTAATATTTTGATCAACCGCGGTATCCCGAAGTGCTATTACCCTATTTGCCACAACCTTTTTCTGTGCATCCAATACGGTTATTTTAAGATCAGTACGCTGAACAAGTGCATTCTGAATGTTTGTTTTAATGTTAATTACCGCCTGTTCCCTGGTAACCTGGGGCGTGCTTACAAAAGTTCCCCAATGCGAAAAATGTGTATTACCGGTAGTCACCAACCAAACATTCCGATAGATCCCCGAGCCTGAATACCAGCGGGAATTTGGCTGTTCGGAATTATCAACCTTTACGGCTATTATATTGCGCTGTCCAAATTTCAGATATCTTGTCAATTCATACTCAAAAGAGATATACCCATTTGGGCGTTTGCCTAACAAGTGCCCGTTTATCCAAACTTCGCTGGTGCGGTAAACACCATCAAAATCAATAAATACATGCTTGTTTTTAGCTGGTGCCGGAATGGTGAAAGTTTTGCGGTACCAGCCAATCCCGGCAGGTAAGCCTGCTTCGGCCTGGGTTGTGGGCGCCTTCTCATCAAACTTCTCTTCAATGCTCCAATCGTGCGGCAAGTCTAATTTTCGCCATTGACTGTCATTAAACATCGTGTTTTTTGCCTGCGGTTCGTCACCTAAAAAGAATTTCCAGCCGGCGTCAAAATCTTCGGTTTTGCGCGCAGGTTGGGAGTACGCCAAAGTGCCAATAAACAAGATTAATAAAAGGTATAAATATCGCATACGTGTTATTTAAGATTTAACCACAGAGGGCACAGAGGTTTTCACAAAGGTCACAAAGAAAAATAAGCTGATATGTCTTAGCATAACTTTGTGATCTAACGAGTTACGATAAATTCGATATAACTCTGTGTACTTCGTGGTTCTCCCTTTGTGCCCTCTGTGGTTAATTTGCCACAATGGTCTCGTCACCATTACTTTTTCTTTTCAGGTGGTGCTACAAAACTCACCGTACTTCTACCCATATCTTTTGAGGTGGCTACCGCTATCCCCCGCTGGTCGGCTTTATCAACCGCGCAATAAAAGTGGTAAACCACCCCTTTCCATTTCACCACAAACGATTTATGCGCGAACAGGTCATCATACGGTTCGCTCGATTGGATCAGGTTATCGCCTGTCCATTCTGTCCAGTGTACCAAATCGTACGAACAGGCAAACTTATTGAACGCGCCGGTAGTGTTTTTCCAAAACGCCCCGAAATAGAACATCACCCATACATCGCCAATTTTTTGCAGATATGGGTCGCCGGTGATGCCTATGTTATGGTTCAGCACCGGGTCTTTGCCGTAGCGTGTCCAGGTTACGATATCATCGCTGGTGGCCATGCCTATACGCTCGGCACCGCGTTTTTTGTTCAGGCTGTCGCCGTTGGCATTATAATACATCACAAACGGGTGACCGGTATGCTTTGCTTTGTCCCAAATTATGATTTCTTTGTATAGCGTATGGTTATCCCACCAGCTCACATTAGCGTCAGTAGCCATTAACACCGGGTGGTCAATCCTGTCCCATTCGTGCACGGTTGATGGGTCTTTTGTTGTAGAAGCAATGCCGATAGACAGCAGGCCTTTCTCATACCCTTTATCCTTACCGCCAAAATAACTCATCCAGTATTTGCCATGGTATTGCTGCATTGCATAACTGCCGCCCCACGCCGGGTCCTGCAAAGCGATATAACCCGCTTTTTGGTTGGCATCCCAACTGGTGCTGGCACTATCGCTAAACGACAGGATACGCCCTTTTGTCGACCAATGCAGCAGGTCTTTACTTTGCGCCAACCAGGTTTCATAACCCTTGCCGTTGAAAATAAGGTAAGTCATAAACCAATCATTCTCTTTGCGGAATACGCTGGGGCAATCTGCTTTTTTGGAGTTATCGTCAGGGGCAATTACCAGTCCGTATTTGTAGGGCGTTTTCACCTCATTGTAAATGCCCTGCATTACTTTATCGCTAACGGTAGTTGGCAACGTAACGGTAACAGCCTTTTTTAATTTTATTTTTTTGCTTTGCGCGGATGCACTTCCACTGATCATTGCAATGATAGCGATGAGGATTATTAGTATGCCTTTTGCC
>Ga0075366_10000388_pt1 | contig 20419 bp, 16 predicted proteins | sample EndMethybrTD3031_FD_72351 | JGI IMG/M metagenome (GOLD analysis project Ga0075366, IMG submission 72351) | Populus endosphere microbial communities from Tennessee, USA - Endosphere MetaG P. TD hybrid TD303-1 | ecosystem: Host-associated > Plants > Roots > Endosphere | place: USA: Tennessee...
GGAGCGAAAAATACCATTCAGGTGTTTCTATTCTTTTCAGTAGCCCGCTCCCAAGAAATCGGGTCATGGGAGCGGGCGACGGATGTGGCCCCCAGCGTTGCAGACAAGCCGGTCAAGCCGGCCTCGAAAGCCGCAGCAAACGCGAGCTTCGGTATGAACATGCCGATGATGAGCAGCGCCTTCGACACGGCGATGTGGTTGAACGCCGCCTGAGCGGCAGCAAGCTCATTTGCCATCTAACCCCGGCCGCGCGCCGGGGTTTTTCGTTTCAGCCTGCAGGTGACATTGCCGCAGCAAGGTCTAGGTACTCGCCGACGGCCACCTCTTCGGCGCGCCGCTGCAGGTCGAACGTGCCCGCGTAGGCACGCGCTTGCAGCCAGCGCCCGAGCGTGTGGCGCAACAGCTTGCGCCGCTGCGAGAAGGCCACGCGGACAAGCTCCTCGAGTACCCCGGCGGGAAGCACCCGCGGCGACGGCCACGGCTGCATCCGCACGATTGCCGAATCGACGCGCGGCGGCGGATCGAACGCTTGTGGCGACACGTCGAACAACGACTCGATCCGATAGCGCCACTGCAGCATCACGCTGAGCCGCCCGTACTCCTTGCCGCCTGGGCCTGCGGCCATGCGCTCGACCACTTCCTTTTGCAGCATGAAGTGCTGGTCTACGACGTGCTCGACCGCTTCGAGCAGGTGAAAGAGGATCGGCGTCGAGATGTTGTACGGAAGATTGCCGACGATGCGCAGCGGCTGGCCGCGAGCGGCCGCGAGCGCGGCGATGTCGACTTTCAGCACGTCGGCTTCGATCACGTCCAGCTTCGGCCGACTGCGCAAGCGCTGCGCGAGGTCGCGGTCGAGCTCGATGACGCTCAGGCGATCCAGCCGTTCGGCCAAAGGCCCCGTCATCGCACCGAGTCCAGGGCCGATCTCGACGACTGCCTGGCCGGGCTTCGGATCGATCGCATCGACGATGCGGTCAATGACCGAATCGTCGGTCAGAAAGTGCTGACCGAAGCGCTTGCGCGGCTGATGCTTCAAGCTAGTCGATCACGACTGCGGCGGCTCGCGCATCTCGATGTATGCGCGCCCGCGCAGATCGCGAATCCACTCCATGTAGGCACCCTCGAACTTCTGCTCGCGCAGCACGTTGCGCGCCTGCTCGCGGGCCTGCTTCAGGTCGAGCGTCGCCTGGCGCCGCTCGAGTACCTGGATCAGATGGACGCCGAAGCGCGAGACCACCGGCTCCGACATGCCGTTCAGCGGCAGATCATTGAGCGCCTCTTCGAACTCGGGAACGAAGTTGCCGGGGGATGCCCACCCGAGATCGCCGCCCTGCTGCGCCGAGCCGTCTTCCGAGTTCTCGCGCGCGACCTGCTCGAAGCTCTTCGAGCCCGACTGGATCTGGCGTTTGAAGTCGGCCAGCCGGCGCACCGCCGCTTCTTGCGACAGCTGCGCCGAGACGCGCAGCAGGATGTGGCGCGCGTGGGTCTGCGTGACCGAGAGGGCACTGGCTTCACGCCGCTCGAGCAGCTTGATCACGTGGAACCCGGCGCCGCTGCGCAGCAGCGTCGGCGATACCTCGCCCGGCTTCAGCGGCCGGACCACTTCGACGAACACGTCCGGCAGCCGATCGGCCGGGCGCAGCCCGATCACGCCGCCCTGCGCGCGATTGCCGTCCTCCGAGACCTCCCGAGCCACCGCCTCGAACGACTCGCCGCCCTTGATCCGGCTGAGCGCAGCCTCGGCCCGCGCGCGGCGAATGCCGACCTCGGCCTCGCTCGCGTTCTCAGGCACGGTGACGAGCACCTGCGCAATGTTCAGCTGCGCGGCGTTGCCGGTCGCGGCACGGCGTTTGTCGAGAAACGCGTCGACTTCCTCGGCGCTGATCTTGATGCGCTGGCCCACCTCGCGCTCTCGCACCCGCTCGATCAGCAGCTGATCGCGCACGTTGTTGCGAAAGGTGCCGTAAGCGATACCCTGCTGCTTCAGCCGCGCGAGCAGTTGCTCCAGCGTCATCTGGTTCTGCACCGCGACGTTCGCGACTGCGCGATCCAGTTCGCCTTCATCGACCTTGACGCCGCTGTCGCGAGCGTTGGTGACCTGCACCCGTTCATCGATCAGCACGTCGAGCACCTGCTTGCGCAGTTCGGCCGGCGGCGGCAGCGTGGCATTGCTGCGTGCCGCGTCTTCGCGGATGCGCGCCAGGCGCGCCTGCAGCTCGTTGTTCGTGACCAGCTCGGTGTTGACGACCGCCAGGATGTAATCGGCTGTGCGCGGCGTGCCCGCGGCGGCCGGAACCGCCACGCGCGGGCCTGCAGCGGCAGCCGGTGTCGGGCTCGTTTGGGCCATCGCGCCCGGCATGCCAGAGGCGCACAGCAGCCAGGCAGCGGCCAGGGCGATCGGGCGGAGAGCAGAGCGGGGCAGCAGCAGATCAGTCATAGCTCGTCATCGTTTGGGCTGGCACACGCTCTTCGCGCAGCAGTCGGTAGCCGGGGATATTGTCCTTCAAGACCTGCAGCGGGTTTGACCCGAGGCGCGACAGGCCCACCAGCTCGAGCTGGATGAGCAAACGGGTCGTCGCCTCGCTGCGTCCGGTCGAGAGCCTTTCTGCAACGACACGTCCGATCCAGCACCCCGCGTCGTACTCGAACCCGACAACCGAATCGGTCGTGCGCCTCTCCAGCGTGCTGTAGTTGACCCGCCCGACTGCATACCAGCTGCCGCGGCAGGAACCACCGCCCGAAGCCTCGCCGCTGTTGCGCGCGGCGCGCCGCGACTCGTCGGGCGTCTGCCCATAGATCGGCCATTGCCAGCCGAGTTCCACCTGCTCGCTCAGGCCGCGCGTCAGACGGTAGGTTGCGCTGAGCGTGCGGAAGGGCCCAGGCGAGTAGCGCACGCCGACGATCGAGCGCTCGACGCGCCGGCTGTCAGGGCTGTACTGCAACGATGCGTCCAGCGCCCAGCTCGGAACGAGCGTCGTCGAGCCGAGAAGCAGCAGGTCGGAGAAGCGGCGCGTCAGCGGTTGGCCATCGGGCGTGACCAGCTGGTCGCGCAGCAGGTAGCGCTGCGCGAGCCCGAGGCGAAGCATCTCGGCGCCGGTGTCGGGGTCGATGAAGCGCGTGGTCACGCCGGCCGTCACCTGGTGAGCGTCGGAGACGCGGTCGACGCCCGAGAACGTGTTGTCAGTGAAGATCGAATCGAAGTTGAAGTCTTTCGCCGACGCGTCGAAGTTCGGCAGCAGCGTCTGGTCGTGATACGGCGTGTTCACGTAGTAGAGCCGCGGCTCGAGGGTCTGCCGCACCGCACGGCCGAAGAAGCTGGCGTCTCGCTCGAGCACCCAGGAGCTGTCGAGGCTGAAGGTCGGAATGATTCGGCCGGCGCTGGTGCGGCCGTCGACGAGCGGCTGGTCGAGCGAATACGAGGCGGCGTTGAACGACAGGCGCGGCGTCAACGTCCAGCCGGGGCGCCCGAATGGCCGGCTGATGCTGCCCAGCGCGTGCAAGCGCATACCGGTCAGGCGGTCGCTCGTGCCGGCGATCGCCGAAGGATCGGTCGGGTTGACGAAGCGGTTGAACTCGCCTTCGAAGCCGACCTGCAGACCGCCCCAAAGCGTCTTCAGGTAGCGCGCGCCGATCTGTGGCAGCCGCTCGTACGGGGCCTCGATGCGGGTCGTCGGGTCGGCTGTCTGCAGCACCTGCCAGCTCTTGACACGCGCGTAGGTGTCCCAGTCGCCGAACGGGCGCGACACGCCCAGGTCGGAGGCCAGCAGGCGCGGCGTGAGGCTGCCGACATCGCGCGAGAAGTCTTTCCAGTAGTCGTTGTCGGAGACGCGCAGCACGCGCGCTTCGACAAGCGTCCCGTTGCTGAAATCGCTCTCGTGCTTGCCGCTGAGCGAATAGCGCGTCGTGTGCGTGATCAGGTCAGCCGGCAGCAGATTGAGGCGCACCTCGCCGTTGTCGCGCGGCTCGAGATAGCGGAACTCGGTGTCCAGGCCGACGCCGCGGCGGCTGCTGAGCTGCGGGGTGAAGGTGGCGTCGCGGTTGGGCGCGATGTTCCAGTAGTACGGCACCGAGAACTGCAGGCCGCTCTTGCTGTCGAGGCCGATACTGGGCGGCAGCCAACCCGACTTGCGCTCGTCCGTCAGCGGGAAGCTCAGGCGCGGCGCGGCGAGGATGGGCACGCCGAGGAAACGCAGCACGGCGCCGTCGGCGATGCCTTCGTTGGTTCCGAAGTCGAGGGTGACGCGATCGGTCGTCAGCAGCCACGCCGGCGTGCCGGTGCCGTCAGGCGTACAGCTCGTGTAGGTAGCGCCGCTCGCGATCGAGCGCTGCTCGTCCAGAAAGTCGACCCGTTGCGCTGTACCGCCCGCGCCGGTACGCGCGAAGTAGTACGTCGGGTTCAGGAAGAAGCCTTCGAAGCGTTGGATCTTCAGCTGCAGTTCCGGCCCGCTGTAGCGGTTGCCGTCGCGGCTGATGCGCACGTTGCCGCGCGCGATCGCCAGGTCTTCGGGCTGTTCGTAGGTCAGCCGATCGGAGCGGATCACGACGCCGCCGCGCCGGAATTCGACATTGCCTTCGGCAACCGTTTCGAGGTCGGGGCGGCCGCGCAGCTCGTTCGCCTGCAGGATGATCGGCAACTGGCGCCCCGCCTCGCCACGCGGCAGCGGTCTGAGCTCGGGCGACATTCGCAGTTCGATTCCGGGCTCGGTCTGCTGGGCCCACGCGGGCATGGCGCAAGTGACACCCAGCCCAGCCGTGAACCACGCCGCCAACGATGCGGCGAGCGGTGTGAGGCGCGCGCGCGCCGCGCAAGGTCGGGTCAAGGGCAGCAAGAGCGAGAACCGGGATTGCTTTCGAGCGGGCCGCGTACTGCGCGAACGCGCCACGGGCACTGTGGTTTGTAGAATCGATTATCCACGAGGGTTTCGCGCCGACGACCGTTCGCTCGTCCACTTCCCCCAAGTCCGATTGAACGCGCCGATCAACTCCCCCACCGTGCCGGTCGCCTGGGCCGACCCGGTTCGCCACGCTCTGTTTGTGCACTGGCTCGCGAGCGTGCGCGCCGAGCACCGCCTGCTTCCCGAAACGCTGCAAAGCGCGTCGAGCGACGCGAGCTTTCGCCGCTACCTTCGCGTCTACGCCGAAGACGGCGCGCGCTACATCGTGATGGACGCTCCGCCCGCGCTGCAGGACGTCCGCCCGTTCATTGCCGTCGCCGCGATGCTGCGCCAGATCGGCCTGAACGCGCCGCAAGTGCTCGCGCAGGACGTCGAGAACGGCTTCCTGCTGCTGACCGACCTCGGCGAGCAGTCGTATCTCGCTACCCTGCTGCAAGCTCAGCAGGGCGCCGACCTCAAGACCTGCGACACGCTGATGCGCGATGCGATCGGCGCGCTGGTGACCTGGCAGACGCGCGCCGATGCGAGCGCGCTGCCAGGCTACGACGAGGCGTTCGTGCGCCGCGAGCTCGCGATCTTTCCCGAGTGGTGCGTGCAGCGCGAGTTCGGGGTGACATGGTCGAGCGACGAGCAAGCCACCTGGAACAGCGCGAGCGACCTGCTCGTGGCAAGTGCGCTGGCACAGCCCACGGTCCCGATGCACCGCGACTACATGCCGCGCAACCTGATGGTGTGCGTGCCGAACCCCGGCATCCTCGACTTCCAGGATGCCGTGCGCGGCCCGATCAGCTACGACATCGCGTCGCTGCTGCGTGACGCGTTCATCTCGTGGGACGAAGAGCAGGAGATCGATTGGGCGGTGCGCTACTGGCAGGCCGCCCGCAAGGCCGCAGTGCCACTGCCGGACGACTTCGGCGAGTTCTGGCGCCAGATCGAATGGATGGGGCTGCAGCGCCATCTGAAGGTGCTGGGCATCTTCTGCCGGCTGAAGCACCGCGACGCGAAGCCGCATTACATCGAAGACCTGCCGCGCTTCTTCCGCTACGCGCACAAGGTCGCCGCGCGCTACAACCCGCTGCGGCCGCTGTCGCGGCTGCTGGAGCCGCTGATGGGCGCGCAGCGCGTCGACGCGTACTACTGAGCTGAGCGCCGCTCAACCGGCGACTGGCAGCGGCGCGCTCTTGGCTGCGCGCTTGCCCGCGCATTGCGTTTCGCAGCCGGCCGCGATCAGCCACGGGTCGCGATCTTCGCCGCCGAAGGTCTGCACGAGGAAGTCGACGAACGCACGTGTGCGTGCAGGCACGTGCTTGCGCGTCGGCATGCCGGCGTAGAGCGTGCTGCTGCGCAAGTGCCACTGGGGCAGCACACGCTCGAGTGCATGCTCGAGCAAAGCCTCTTCGGCGACGAACGACGGAAGCCCGGTGATGCCCAAGCCCGCGAGTGCCGCGGCGTACATCGTGTCGGTGTGGGTCGTGCTCAGCGCCGGCCGCGACGGCGTCAGCGTAATGGACTCCCCCTCGGGCTCGTCGTCACCCCAGTGCCCGCGATACCACGTGACCTCGCGGATGAAGGTCGGCAGCATCGCATCATGCTCGGCCAGGTCGCTCGGGTGTTGCGGGCGGCCTCGCTTGTCGAGGTACTCGGGCGCTGCACAGGCAATCACTTCGGAGGTGGCGAGGCGGCGCGCGATGAAGCTGCCGTCGAGCGGACGCCGGCCCTCGACGAGGATCGTCACGTCGAAGTTCTCGTCGACGGCCTCGACCGCTCCCGGTGCCGACAGCTCGACCGACACACGCGGATAGAGCTCGCGAAATCTCGGCAGGTGCTTCGCGATCTGATGCACCGCGAACGCCGGCGGCGCCAGCACGCGCAGGTGGCCGCGCGGTTCCGCCGTTGCCGCACTCGCAAGCGCCTCTGCCTCTTCGACCTCGGTGAGCACATGCCGCACCCGCTCGAGGTAGAGCTCGCCGGTGTCGGTCAACGAGAGCCGTCGAGTCGTGCGGTTGATCAGCCGCGCCCCGAGATGCTCTTCGAGATCGGCGATCAGCCGCGTCACGACTGCCGGCGACAGATTGAGCTCGCGCGCCGCGCCGGCAAAGCTGCCGGCATCGATGACCCGCGAGAAAACTCGCATCGAGTGGAGCCTGTCCATGTTTTCAACCCCTCGACTGTTTCTATTTCAGCAATACGCAATTGAACCACAGATCATTTATTGATGCTTTCGCAACGCCTAAAGTTGCAGCCATCGATGAGCCGAAACCAATATCTCCGGCAACCGCCGCGACTCACCGAGGTTGGACAAGACGGCACAAGAACAAGAGCCGCCCTGCCCGGAACGTCAAATCACTAGTACCGAAGGACTCGATCATCATGAATGCCAAGCTTCTTTTTGCCGCGACAGTTGCCGTCTCATTGGCGAGCACGCTCGCGATGGCTGCCGACCAAGCCCCGCTGACGCGCGCACAGGTTGTCAACGAGCTGAACCAGGCTGCCACCAACGGCACGCTGCAAAAGACCGACTACGACTACGCCCGCATTGACAGCGTTGCGGTGTCGACGAAGACCCGCGAACAGGTCGCAAGCGAACTGGCCGCGTCGAAGCAGCCGAACCCGCTGATCGTCAGCCTGAGCGACAAGAGCCGCAACTACAACCCGTTCGGCACCGAGCTGAAGCGGCCGTCGGTCGTGGATCGGGCGCAAGTGAAGGCTGAAGTCGTGCAAGCGCTGCGTGATGGTTCGCTGCCGCGCACCGACTACGAATACGACCAGGCGCTGGTTGCACGTCGCGTCAACAACCACGCTGCTGCGCCGCGCCTTGCGCAAGTCGAGGCGGGCGCGCCAGCCGGCTACTGATCTCCCTGCCGCATCTCCTGTGGGACTGGCCGCCTTCGGGCGGCCTTTTTGCGTTCGGGCCGCATCGAAGCGACAATCGCCGATCCCCCCAAACGCGCATGACGGCGGCATCAGCCACGAGCTGATGCCGCCGAACGCGTTTTCCGCTGCCCATTCGCGGTCACACGCCGCCGCTGCCGATGTTCGCCTTCTTCGAGTCACGCATCCGTCCGACCGAGCTGCCGCGCTCCGCCCCGCCCGCCGGCCTGCTCGCCTTCTACTGGCACTTCGTACGACAGACCCGCGGCCTGTACCTCGCGATGTTCGCGACCGGCCTCGTGGTCGCAATGATCGACACGCTGATCCCTGTCTTCATCGGCAAGCTCGTCACGCTGATGCAGGCGAGCGACCGCGCAGCCGCGTTCCATGCAGCCTCGCCGGTCCTGCTCGGCATGGCCGGCATCGTGCTGATCTGCCGACCGCTGGCGCTGCTGGCCGACAGCCTCGTGCGCAACAACGCGGTGGTTCCGGGCGTGACCAGCATGATCCGCTGGCAGAGCCACTGGCACGTGGTGCGACAGAGCTGGCCGTTCTTCCAGAACGACTTCGCCGGACGCATCGCCAACCGCGTGATGCAGACCAGCAATTCGGTGCGCGAGAGTGTCGTGAGCAGCATCCGTGCGCTCTGGTACATCGCGATCTACGGCGTCTCGTCGCTGCTCCTGATGGCGTCGGCGGATTGGCGCCTCGCCCTTCCGACGGTGTTCTGGTTCGCCGGCTACGCGTTCTTCCTGCGCTACTTCGTGCCGCGCATGCGCGACCGTGCGAAGACCAGCTCCGAGCTGCGCTCGATGGTGATGGGCCGAGTGGTCGACAGCTACACGAACATCCTCACGGTCAAGCTCTTCGCTCGGGTTCGCGACGAAGACCAGTACGTGCGCGAAGTGATCGACGAGCACAGCGGCGCGATCGCCCAGCACATGCGCGTGACGACGCGCTTCATGGGCACGCTCGCCATCATGAACGCGATGCTGCTGGTCAGCACCACGACGATCGGAGTCCTCTTGTGGGCCAACGGCCAGGTGAGCGCCGGCATCGTTGCCACCGCGCTGCCGCTGGCCTGGCAGATCGCGAACGTCGCCGGCTGGGTCAGCTGGGAAGTGACCGGCATCTTCGAGAACGTCGGCGTCGTGCAGGAAGGCATGGAGACGATCGCCGTGCCGCACTCGCTGACCGACAAGCCCGGCGCGCGCGAGCTCGATTGCCCGCGCGGCGAGATCCGCATCGAGCAGCTGACCTTCACCTACGGCCGCCGCGACGGCAAGCGCGTGCTCGACGAGCTGAACCTGACCATCCGGCCGGGCGAGCGTGTCGGCCTCGTCGGCCGCTCCGGCGCCGGCAAGTCGACGCTCGTGAACCTGCTGCTGCGATTTCACGAAGTCGAGACCGGCAGCATCCGAATCGACGGCCAGGACATCGGCCACGTCACGCAGGAAAGCCTGCGTGCAGCGATCGGGATGGTCACGCAGGACACCTCGCTGCTGCACCGCTCGATCGCGGCGAACATCGGCTTCGGCCGGCCCGGCGCAACGCACGACGAGATCGTCGCCGCGGCACGCAAGGCGCATGCGCACGACTTCATCGTCGAGCTCGAAGACTGGAAGGGCCGCACAGGCTACGAGGCGCACGTCGGCGAACGCGGCGTCAAGCTGAGCGGCGGGCAGCGCCAGCGCATCGCGATTGCGCGCGTCGTGCTGAAGGACGCCCCGATCCTCGTGCTCGACGAAGCCACCTCCGCGCTGGACAGCGAAGTCGAACTCGCGATCCAGGAACAGCTGCTCGGCTTGATGGAAGGCAAGACCGTGATCGCGATCGCGCACCGGCTCTCGACCATCGCGCGCATGGACCGGCTGATCGTGCTCGACCAGGGGCGCATCGTCGAGCAGGGCACGCACGACGAACTGCTCGCACGCGGCGGCCACTACGCGATGCTGTGGCGCCACCAGTCGGGCGGCTTCCTTCCGCATGACGTGGCGCCGAGCGAGACGGCCATCGACGAGCCGATCGAAGTTCTGAGCACCGACGAGCTGCGCAGCGCCGAGCTGCCCGAGCCGCTCGTCAACGACGACCCGCTCAGCGCACGCAGCTGATCAGGCGCGGCTGCAGCAGATCAACGCGAGCGGTGCCCGCCGTCGACGAGTCGATCAGCACCGCGTCGTCATGAGACCGAGGCCGCAGTCGCGACCAGAAGTGGAAAGTGATCGCTGAGCGCGCGCCACTGCGCGCCGTGAACGAGTTGCGCACGCAGCCCGCGCCTGGCCCAGGTGCGCGGCACGAAGCAGAAGTCGATGTGAAAGGGGCGCTCGGGCTTGCGCAGGAAGTGGTGCGTGGCGTGCGCCTCGCCGCCGAATTCAGCGCGGTGCACGTGGTGGTAGGCGCTGACCAGCCCGGCATCGGTGAGCATCGAAAAGCCGGTGGCCCACTTGAGCCCGCGCCCCGGCTTGTCGAACATGGGGTTGCCGTTGAAGTCGCCGGCCACCACGGCCGGCCCCGCGTGCAGCAGCGCCGCATACGCCTCGAGGCCGTTCAGGAATGCCTTGATGTAGCTCGGCGCGGGCCGCGTCCACACGGCCAGCAACGTGAACGCGACGGGGCCGGTGACGCGCACCGGGACGATGCAACTCGGTAGATCTGCCGTCGGAAGACGCTCGAGCCGATACGCGCCGCCCGCCCTCACCTGGATGCCCAGGCGCGACGTGTCGGAAGGAAACCAGAGCAGCTGCGCGGACTCCTCGGCCGGGCAGATGGCCTCGGAGATCACGCTGACGTCGGGCGCCAGCGTCTCCAGCGCCGCAAGCTTCTTGTCGAACGGCCCGCGGCAGCAGTTCCAGGCGACGATGCGCATCCGGTGCCCCGGGGCTGTCGCTCAACGCGGCGCGACGTTCACGACGAAGGTCGCGTTCACGCTCGAGTCCCCGAACAGCGACACGGTAAGCACGAACTGCCCCGATGTCGACGTGGTGGCCCCAGCGGTGCGCCACGAGCGCGAGGTGACGACCGGCGTCGCGATCGTCACGTTCGTCGCGCTGATCGTGAAGATGACCGGCACGTCGGAGTCGATCTCTAGCGCGACACCCGGCTCGAGCGACAGAAAGCCTGTGCCTGTCGGCCGCACGGTGACGCCGGAGTCGCTGCCGCCGACCAACGCCGTGAGCAGGAAGAGCGTGAAGAAGAAACCGGCCGCATCGCCGCCTCCGCAAGCGCTCAGGCCGAGCACCGCGAGCGGAGCGGCTGCGGCGCCGCGCGCGAGAGCGCCGGCAAAGCGGCGTCGGGTGATCGGTTTCGTATCCATCCTGGGCTCCCTGGGTGGCTTCCTTGAACAGGTCCGGGAAATTCTTCCGGGGCCATTGTCCACGCGACAATCGGGGCCGCGCTCCAGACCCGAACCCGTCACGAATCGATGCTGAGAATTACCGAACTGCGACTGCCGCTCGACCACCCCGACGAGGCACTGCGTGCCGCCATCGTCGCGCGGCTGCGCATTTCCGACACCGATCTGGCCTCCTTCACCGTCTTCCGGCGCGGCTACGACGCGCGCAAGAAGAGCGCGATCGTGCTCAGCTACACCATCGATTGCGAACTGCGCGACGAGGCGGGCGTGCTGGCCGCTCATGCGAACGACCAGCACATTCGCCGCAGCCCCGACACGAGTTACCGTTTCGTCGGCCACGCGCCGGCCGACTTCCGCGCCACGCAGCGGCGCCCGCTCGTGATCGGCTTCGGCCCCTGCGGCTTGTTCGCAGCACTGATCCTCGCGCAAATGGGCCTCGCGCCGATCGTGCTCGAGCGCGGCAAGGCAGTGCGCGAACGCACGAAAGACACCTGGGGCCTGTGGCGCAAGCGCGTGCTCAACCCCGAGTCGAACGTGCAGTTCGGCGAGGGCGGCGCCGGCACGTTCTCCGACGGCAAGCTGTGGAGCCAGATCAGCGATCCGCGCCACCTGACGCGCAAGGTGCTCACCGAGTTCGTGCAAGCCGGTGCGCCGGACGAGATCCTCTACGTCAGCAAGCCGCACATCGGCACGTTCCGGCTCGTCAGCATGATCGAGAAGATGCGTGCGCAGATCGAGGCGCTCGGCGGCGAGATCCGCTTCGAGAAGAAGGTGGTCGACATCCGGATCGAGGGCGGGCAGGTCCGCGGCGTCACGCTGGAGTCCGGCGAGCAGATCGATGCAGACCACGTCGTTCTCGCGCTCGGCCACAGCGCGCGCGACACCTTCGCGATGCTGCACGCGCGCGGCGTGTTCATGGAAGCGAAGCCGTTCTCGATCGGCTTTCGCATCGAGCATCCGCAGTCGATCGTCGACAAGGCGCGCTTCGGCCCGAACGCCGGCAATCCGATCCTCGGTGCGGCCGACTACAAGCTCGTGCATCACGCAAAGAACGGACGCTCGGTCTACAGCTTCTGCATGTGCCCGGGCGGCACCGTCGTCGCCGCCACGTCAGAGCCCGACCGCGTGGTCACGAACGGCATGAGCCAGTATTCGCGCAACGAGCGCAATGCGAACGCCGGCATCGTGGTCGGCATCTCGCCGCAGGACTACCGCCAAGACGGCCTCGGCGCGGGCCCCGTCAATCCGCTCGACGGCATGGCGTTCCAGCGCTTCTGGGAGTCGCGCGCGTTCGAGCTCGGAGGCGGCGGATACGAAGCGCCCGGACAGCTCGTCGGCGACTTCATCAAAGGCCAGCGCTCAGTCGCTTTCGGCAACGTGCTGCCGTCTTACAAGCCAGGCGTGCGCCTGACCGACCTCGGCGCGCGCGAGCGCAGCAGCCTGCCCGACTACGCGATCGACGCGATCCGCGAGGCGCTGCCCGCGTTCGAACGCCAGATCACCGGCTTCTCGATGCCCGATGCGCTGCTGACGGGCGTCGAGACGCGCACGTCGTCACCACTGCGCATCACCCGCGGGCGCGACTTCCAGAGCCTGAACGTGAAGGGCCTGTACCCGGCCGGCGAAGGTGCCGGTTACGCGGGCGGCATCATGTCGGCCGGCGTCGACGGCATCGAGGTTGCCGAGGCGCTCGCGCGTTCAGTCCTCGCGATCACCTGAGCTGCAGCGCCGGCGGCCCCGCGTTCACGCGCACGCCGCCATCACCTGCGCCACCGCCGCCGTCAGCTTCTTGCCGTAGGGCACGTGCAGGAACTCGTTCGGGCCGTGCGCGTTGCTCTTCGGGCCGAGCACGCCGCAGACCATCATCTGCGCGGACGGGAAGCCCTTCTGCAGCATGCTCATCAACGGGATCGTTCCGCCTTGCCCGATGTAGCCGCAGGGAGCGCCGAAATGCGCATTCGATGCCGCATTCAGCGCGTCTTCGAGCCACGGCGCGAGCGCAGGCGCATTCCAGCCGGTCGCGCCCTGCGCACCCACGCGGCCATCGGCTGCGAAGGTGACCTTCGCGTTGTAGGGCGCGTTGTCCTCGAGCAATGTCTTGAGCCTGGCGGCTGCCTCGTTGCCGTCGACCAGCGGCGGCAGCCGCAGGCTCAGCTTGAACGCGGTGTAGGGCCGCAGCACGTTGCCCGCGTTCTTCAGCTCGGGAAAACCGTCCGCGCCTGTCACGCTCAGGGTCGGCTTCCACGTGCGGTTCAGCAGTGCCTGCAGCGGGTCGGTCGTGGTGGGCAGCGTGGGGCCGCCATCGGCGCCGCAGGCCCACGGGAAGCGCTTCCACACCTCGTTGCCGAGAATCTGCGCGGTGGCCCTGGCCTGCTCGATGCGATCGGCCGGAATCGAACAATGGAAGCTCTCGGGCAGCAACTCGCCGGTCTTGCTGTCTTCGAGCCGGTCGAGCACCTGGCGCAGCACGCGAAAACTCGACGGCACCAGCCCGCTCGAATCGCCCGAGTGCACGCCCTCGGTCAGGATCTCGACCTTCAGCACGCCGCTGACCATGCCGCGCAGGCTGGTCGTCAGCCACAGCTGGTCGTAGTTGCCGGCGCCGCTGTCGAGGCAGACGACCAGGCTGACGTTGCCCAGGCGCGGCTTCAGAAGGTCGATGTACGCGGGTAGGTCGAACGAGCCGCTCTCCTCGCAGCTCTCGATGATGCCCACGCAACGCGGGCGCGGGATGCCCTGCCTGTCGAGCGCCATGATCGCAGTCAGCGAGGCGTAGACCGCGTAGCCGTCGTCGGCGCCGCCGCGGCCGTACAGCAAGCCGTCCTGGTACTTCGGCGTCCACGGGCCGAGGTCGTTGCGCCAGCCGTTGAACTCGGGCTGCTTGTCGAGATGGCCGTACAGGCAGATCGTGTCGGTGCTACCAACCTTGGTCGACGGCACCTCGAAGAAGATCACCGGCGTGCGGCCCTCGATGCGAACGACCTCGAGCTTCAGGCCGTCGACCTGCTTGCTTTCGACCCAGCTCGCCGCGTCGCGGATCACGCGCTCGAGGTAGCCGTTCTTCTCCCAGTCGGCGTCGAACATCGGGCTCTTCGCCGGGACCGCGATGTAGTTCGTGATCGCCGGAACGATTTCTTCGTCCCAGACGCGCGCGGCGAACTCGCCGAGGGCACTGGCTTCATCGGGTTGCAGCGGGGCAAGCGGATCGCGTGCATTCATCGGTTATCCTCGATCGGGACGAGCAATGTTCGAGTGTAGAACTTCACTGGAGTCCATGGATGAAGCGAGTTCTTGCCGTTCTGTTCCTCCTCGCAATTCACGCGGCCGCGTCTGCAACCGAAGGTTTGCATCCGTGGGTCGTGCCTGCGCCGCGGCTCGTGAAGGAAACCTACTTCAGCAATCTGCAGGACGGCGCGTCGATCGAAACGCCGTTCCTGCTGAAGTTCGGGCTGACAGGCATGGGCATCGCGCCGATCGTCAAGCCTGTTGCGATGACGGGCCACCATCACCTGCTCGTCAATCGCGAGCTGCCGCTCGACTTCAGCAAGCCGCTGCCGTTCAACGACCAGTACATCCACTTCGGCAAGGGCCAGATGGAGACGGTGCTGACCTTCGCACCGGGCAAGTACCAGCTGCGGCTCGTGCTGGCCGACGACAAGCACATCCCGAACTTCGTCTACAGCAAGCCGATCACCATCACGGTCACGAAGAAGAACGACAACGTCGACCCGAAGAGCCTCGTGAGCAAGAGCGTGGCGATCCAGATCCCGCACAGCGGCGACAAGCTCAGCGCGCCGTTTCGCGTGGCGATGCATGCCTCGGGGATGAACGTTTCGAACACGGCCTTGCGCGAAGCCGGCTCGGGCCACTTCAGGCTGCGCGTCAAGCCTGAGGGCGGGCGCGAGGAGGTCATTGCGCTGGAGAACGGCTTCACCGAGGTCTGGCTGAAGCCGCCGCCGGGCGCCTACAGTGCGCGGGTCGAGTTCATCGACAACGTCAGCACGAGCCAGGTGCTCGCGAGTTCCGAGCCGGTCGCTTTCAAGGTCGAGCGCTGAAGCGCTGTTCGGCCAGCCAGGCCGTCAGCACCCCGAACACCTCGGCTTGTTCGGGCTCGTTGAAGATCTCGTGGAAGAGCGGCTTGAACTCGCGCGCGCTGACGACTCCTCTCGGCGCGGCGCCGGCGAAGGCCGCACTTCCCGCGGGTGCGACGCAGCGGTCGCTGCCGGCCCACATCAGCAGCGTCGGCACGCGCCATGTAGCGGCCGCCGCGCGCACCGCTTCGCCGCCGTCGACGATGAAGCGCACGAGCCGCGGCGTCACGCGGTCGTGCACCAGCGGATCGGCCTGATACGCACGCACGACCGCAGGGTCGCGCGAGATCCATGCCGGCTTCAGCCCGTTGTTGACCGCGAGGTTCGGGGCGATCGGTCCCAGCACGGCGAGCAGCCCCTTCTGGAACGCGTTCATGCCCGGGTCGAGCGCCGGCGACGACATCACCAGGGCATCGACCTCGCGCCGCCAGGCCGCGCCGGGTGTGCCGAGCACGAAGCGCGACGCGATCAGGCCGCCCAGGCTGTGCCCGAGCAGCACGAGCGGGCCCGGGTGCCGGGAACGCGCGATGTCGATCACCTGCGCGAGGTCTGCCAGAAAGTCGTCGTCTCGACCGAGCGCGCCGCGCGGACCCTGGCTGGCCCCGTGGCCGCGCTGGTCGTGGCCGAGCACGTTGCAGCCCTCGGCGTTGAGCCGCGCCGCGACATGCGCGTGGCGGCCGATGTGCTCGCCGAGTCCGTGCACGATCACGACCGTGGCGCGCGCATCGGGTACCGGCCACTCGCGCAGTTGCAGCGTCAACCCGTCGTGCGTCGTCAGCGGCATCGTGTTCATGGCGTGCGAGTGTAGGTGGCCGACGGAGTACGCTTCCGGCTTCGTCCCGAGGAGACACGATGAACGCTTTCGAGAACGACTTCTTCCGTCTGAGCGCCGACAACGGCATCGCCCACCTTCAGCTGAACCGGCCGGAACGGCTGAACACGATGGCACCGCCGTTCTTCCCCGCGCTGCGCGACGCAGTGCGCACGCTGCACGACGAAGGCACGACACGCGCGCTCGTGATCTCTTCGACCGGCAAGCACTTCTGCGCCGGCATGGCGCTCGACGTCTTTGCCAGCGACGACGCGCTGCTCGCCACGGCAACTGCCCGCGCGCGGCTGAGCTTTCAGGACTCGCTGCGCAAGCTGATCGACTGCTTCAGCGCCATCGACGAAGCGCGCTTCCCGGTGATCGCCGCCGTCCAGGGCGGCTGCATCGGCGGCGCGCTCGACCTCGCGACCGCGTGCGACATCCGCGTCTGCACGAGCGACGCGTTCTTCACGGTGCAGGAGATCCACATCGGCATGATGGCCGACCTCGGCGTGCTGCAGCGCCTCGTGAAGATCGTGCCGCAGGGCGTTGCGCGCGAGATGGCCTACACCGGCGAGCGTGTGAGCGCCGAGCGCGCACTGCAGATCGGGCTCGTCAACGCCGTGCTGCCTGATGCGGGCGCGGCAATCGAGCACGCGCTCGCGCTCGCGCGCAGCATCGCGGCGAAGTCGCCGCTCGCGATCGCCGGCAGCAAGCTGGCGCTGAACCACGCGCGCGACCACGGCACCGCCGCCGCGCTGCAGCAGATGACGCTGCTGCAGAGCGCGATCTTCGACACCGCCGAGATGGCGCTCGCGATCGAGGCGTGGAAGAACAAGCGCAGCGCAGCCTTCGAGCCGCTCGCGCCGGTGGCTCAGGTCAACGCGAGCTGAGGGTTCGAGGCGAACGCATTCGCGCTCGGCGCGTGCCGATCGAGGTGCGCCGCGATCTCGCCGTTGACGATGCCGTCGTGCGTGATGGGGCCCAGGTGCCCGGCGCCGGCGATCTCGCGGCGCTGAACCTGCGGCAGCAGCGCGCCCAGCAGCTCGACCACGCGGCGCGCCGAAGCGCGCGTTTCGCCGCCGTGCATCAGCAGTGTCGGCATCGTGAGGCGCGACAGCGTTTCGCGGCCCCAGGTGGCGGCGAAGAGGGCGTCGAAGTGGTTCGGCACGGTGCCGATGCGGCTCATCACGACCGCTTGCTGCGCGGCGTCGAGGCGGCGCCAGGCGCCGGCACCGGCCCAGTAGTCGACGAACAGCTCGGCAGCGTCAGCCAGCTCGCCACGTGCGACGCACTCGTGCGCACCCGCCGCGACGGCCTCGATCTCGCGCAGCGCCGCGTCGCCCGGCGTGAGGCGCTGGATCATGCCGAACACGACCGGCTCGTACAGCGCCAGCGACCTGACCCACTTCGGGTGGCGCAGCGCGATCTGCATCGCCACCGCCGCGCCATACGAATGCGCCACCAGGTGGATGCCCGGCTCGGCGTGCATGCGCGCGATCACGGCCTGCGCATCGACCAGCAGCGTGCGGGCGGCGGTTTCGGACCCGTCGGGCCAGTCGGGGCTGCGGCCGTGGCCGTGCAGATCGAAGTTGGTGACGCGGCAGCGCCGCGCGAGCTGGGTTGCCAGGCCGCGCCACTGGGCGTGGCTGCCGGTACTCGAATGCAGGCACACGACCGCTGCGCCGGTGAGTCCTTCGGTGCGTGCAAACAACCCGGCGGGTTCGAAACTCATGCCATCTCCATCGATGTCTGTTCACGATGGAGCAAAGCTTGAGGGGCGCCGGTATCGGCGCCGTTTCAGCCAGGCACGCGCTGTGTTGCGCGCGTGTTGCACATGTCGCAGGGGCCGTCAGTTCGTCGAACCCTCTTTCCAGCCGCCGCCGAGCACCTTGTACAGCGTGACGAGGTTCTGCACCTGCAGCGCCTGCACCTGAACAGTTGCCTGCTGCGCGGTGAAGAGGGTGCGCTGTGCATCGAGCACGTCGAGGTAGCTCGCAGCGCCGTTGCGGTAGCGCAGGTCGGCGAGCTTGAAGCTGACCTCCGCCGCATTGCGCTGCGCGAGCTGCGCGCGCAGTTGCTCGCCGAGCGTCGCGCGGCCGGCGAGCGAATCGGCGACCTCGCGGAACGCGGTCTGGATCGCCTTCTCGTACTGCGCGATGGCAATCTCGCGGTTCACCTTCGCGACGTCGAGATTCGCCCGGTTGCGCCCGGCGTCGAAGATCGGCTGTAGCAGTTGCGCAGTGCCGGTGACGGCCCAGGTGCCGCTCTTGAACAGCCCCGACAGCTCGGTGCTCGCGGTGCCGGCGTTGGCGGTGAGCGTGATCTTCGGGAAGAACGCCGCACGCGCCGCGCCGATGTTCGCGTTCGCCGCGATCAGCTGCTGCTCGGCCGAGCGCACGTCGGGCCGGCGCGCGAGCAGGTCCGACGGCAAGCCCGCGGGCAACTCGGCGCTGACCTGCTGGCCGGCGAGCGGCAGCGGCGCGGGCAGATCGGTGGGCAGGCCCTGGCCCAGCAGCAGCACGAGCGCGTTTTCGTCGAGCGCACGCTGGCGCAAGGTGCTCGCATGCGTGACGCGCGCTCCTTCGAGCAGCGACTCGGCCTGGCGGAAGTCGAGCTCGGACGCCGCCCCGTTGTCGAACTTCAGCTTGGTCAGCTTGAACGACTCTTCGCGGGTGGCCAGCGTGTCGCGCGTGACGCGCAGCAGCTCGTCGTCGGCGAGCAGGTTCAGATAGCCGTTCGCGACCGAAGCGATCAGCGCGATCTGCACCGTCTTGCGCGCTTCGTCGGTGGCGAGGTATTGCGCGAGCGCCGCCTGGCTCAGGCTGCGCACGCGGCCGAAGAAGTCGAGCTCGTAGCCGGTGACCGCCAGGCCGACCGAATAGGTGTTGACGAGCGAGCCGCTGCCGCCCGGCTGACGCTGCGCGGACAGCCCGGCACCCACGGTGGGCAGCTCGTCGGCGCGCCGCACCTGGTAGGTGGCGCGCGCCTGCTCGATGTTCAGCACCGCGATCCGCAGGTCGCGGTTGTTCGCGAGCGCAACCTCGACCAACCGCTTCAGGCGCGGGTCGGCGAAGTACGCTTGCCAGTCGATCTCCGCGGCGGCCGCTGCCGTCGGCGACGGCGCTCCTGCCGGCAATGCTTCGCCCGGATACGACGCAGCCACCGGCGCCGCCGGCCGCTGGTACTCGGGAATCAGGCTCATGCATCCGCCCGTGCCGAGCAGCGCCGCCAGCGCGAGCGACATCAGCGTGCGCTGCATCGTCCGATCACTCATGACCACCTCCTTCGACGGCGGGCGCGGCCTTCGGTGGCGCGCCGTTGGTTTCGTGCGCGTGCAGCTTTCGCTGGCGCTCGCTGCCCTTGAACACCTTGCGGACGGCGACGAAGAACACCGGCACGAACAACACCGCGAGCGCGACGGCGGTGACCATGCCGCCGATCACCGCGGTGCCGATGGCGCGCTGGCTCGCCGAACCTGCTCCGCTCGCGATCGCGAGCGGCACGGTGCCGAGAATGAAGGCGAGCGAGGTCATCACGATCGGCCGAAAGCGCAGGTGGGCCGCTTCGAGCGCCGCGTCGATCGCGCTCTTCCCCTGCGCCTGCAGGTCTTTCGCGAACTCGATGATCAGGATCGCGTTCTTCGCCGAGAGCCCGATGATCGTGATCAGGCCGACCTGGAAATACACGTCGTTCGAGTAGCCGCGCAGCAAGGTACCGGCAACCACGCCCAGCACGCCGAGCGGCACCACCAGGATCACCGACAGCGGAATCGACCAGCTCTCGTACAGCGCCGCGAGACACAGGAACACCGCGAGGATCGCGAAGCCATACAGCAGATAGGCCTGCGAGCCGGCGATGCGCTCTTCACGCGATTGGCCGCTCCACTCGAACGCGAAGCCGGCCGGCAGCTGCTTGGCGAGCCGCTCCATCTCGAGCATCGCCTGGCCCGTGCTCTGGCCGGGCGCCGCGTCGCCGGCGATGCGCATCGTCGGATAGCCGTTGTAGCGCACCGTCTGCACCGGCCCGTTGACCCAGTGCGTGCCGGCGAACGCCGAGAGCGGCACCGCCTGCCCCTTGCTGTTGAGCGCGTTGATGCGCAAGAGGTCGTCGGGCTGCATGCGCGCGGGCGCATCGGCCTGCACGACCACGCGCTGCAGCCGCCCGGCGTTCGGAAAGTCGTTCACGTACGACGAGCCGAGCGCGGTCGACAGCGCTGTGTTGATCGAGCTGAAGTCGACGCCCAGCGCGTTCGCCTTGTCGCGGTCGATGTCGAGTTGCAGCTGCGGCGCGTCTTCGAGGCCGTCGGGGCGCACGCCCGCGAGGATCTTGCTCTGCGCTGCCATGCCGAGCAGCTGGTTGCGCGCCGCGAGCAGCGCCGCGTGGCCGTTGCCGCCGCGGT